>Ga0209640_10005436_pt1 | contig 11127 bp, 9 predicted proteins | sample RifCSP10_1_FD_184018 | JGI IMG/M metagenome (GOLD analysis project Ga0209640, IMG submission 184018) | Soil microbial communities from Rifle, Colorado - Rifle CSP2_sed 10_1 (SPAdes) (version 2) | ecosystem: Environmental > Terrestrial > Deep subsurface > Rock core/Sediment | place: Rifle...
TAAACCTGGCTGCCATTAGAATCCGTAATACGTTGCGGGAAAAATATCGTGCTGCCGAACAGAATTAACCGGACAATAGCGCAATCATGACTGAAGAACATCTAAGCGCTGACAGTGGAATGAGGACTGAGCGTGGCCGGACCCATGCCATGGATCTCAATGCCATCAGCCGGAAATTTGGAAAACTGTCCCTGGAAGAGGAAAAGAAATGTATCCGGGTCAAGGATTTTAATCTCTTTTATAGCGAGAATCAGGCCCTGAGTGACATCAGTATGTTGATCCCGGAAAAGCGGGTGACTGCCTTCATCGGGCCTAGCGGGTGCGGCAAATCCACACTGTTGCGTTGTTTTAACCGAATGAATGACCTGATTGACAGCGTCCATGTCACCGGAGAACTCCGGCTGCACGACCTGGACATCATGGACCGGCATGTCAACGTGGCCGAACTGCGCCGGCGCGTGGGCATGGTATTCCAGAAACCGAATCCCTTTCCCAAATCCATCTTCGAAAACGTAGCCTACGGGCTGCGCATCCAGGGCGTCCGCGAAAGGCGCAAACTGGATGAGGTTGTTGAACAGTCTCTTCGTAGCGCGGCCTTATGGGACGAGGTCAAGGACCGTCTGAACGACAACGCCATGGGTTTGTCCGGGGGTCAACAGCAACGTCTGGTGATCGCCCGGGCGATAGCCATCGAACCCGAGGTATTGCTGCTGGATGAACCGGCTTCGGCGCTGGACCCCATTTCAACGCTCAAGATTGAAGAGCTGATCTATGAGCTGAAGACTGAATACACTATCATTATTGTCACCCACAACATGCAGCAGGCGGCGCGTGTTTCGGACTATACAGCCTACATGTATCTGGGCAAACTGATAGAGTTTAATGATACCAATACCCTGTTCACCAAACCCAAGTCCAAGATGACTGAGGATTACATTACCGGTCGTTATGGATAAAGGGGTATAAGCTGATTGGAGTAATCATATATGAACAATACGCATCTGCCGCAACACATCTCGAAGCAATTCGACAATGAGCTGGAAAATGTTCGCAGCCGTGTGTTGTCCATGGGCGGCCAGGTCGAGCAACAGTTAACCGATGCCTTGAATGCGTTGATGAAATCCGATAATGAGCTTAGTAAGGCGGTGCTCGATACTGAATATGAAGTTAACGCCATGGAAGTGTCCATAGATGAGGAATGCACGCAGATACTGGCCCGGCGTCAACCGGCCGCCGGCGATCTGAGATTGATAACGGCCGTTATTAAGACCATCACGGATCTGGAACGGATCGGCGATGAAGCGGAAAGGATCGCGAAAATGGCCATCGATCTGGCGGACAAGCAGGCGCCCAGGTCCTACTATATCGGGATCGGTTCCATGGGCAATTATGTACGCAATATGGTGCATGGCGCGCTGGATGCGTTTGCCAGAATGGATCCGGTGGCGGCACTGGAAATTGCCGGTAGAGAACGGGGGGCGGATTCTCAATATAGCGCCATCCTGCGTCAACTGATCACCTATATGATGGAAGATCCGAGAAACATATCCAGCGCCCTGGACACGATCTGGTCTGCGAGGGCCTTGGAGCGGATAGGCGATCATGCCCGTAACATTTGTGAATATGTCATCTATTTCGTCGAAGGCAAGGATGTCCGGCATATCAGCCTGGAAGAGATGGAAAAGGAAGTTAAGGGTTAAGCGTGCTAGAATAGTATTTTGTAATTTTACTAAACCTTTCCCTTCTTTCAGTAACCAACCTGGCAAGAATAAGCATAGATGGACGCGGTAAATCTGGAAAATCCGGAGCTTTATATCAACCGGGAACTCAGCTTGCTGGAGTTCAACCGGCGGGTAATTGACCAGGCCAGGGACGAGACCATGCCCGTGCTGGAAAGGTTAAAATTTCTGTGTATCGCCAGCGATAATCTGGATGAATTTTTCGAAATCCGCGTGGCCGGAATCAAGCAACAGGTGAAATACAAATCCGTCCAGACCGGCCCCGATAACCTGACCCCCACTGAAGTTCTGAAACGGATTAGTGAGGTGGCCCGTAAACTGGTGGAGGAACAATATAAGGTCCTGAACGAAGTCATCATTCCAGCCCTGGCGAAGGAGAAGATCCGCATCCGGCGGCGTTCAGACTGGAAACCGGCTGCGGCCCGCTGGGTCAAAAAGTATTTCAACGGTAATGTCCGGCCGGTGTTGAGCCCAATCGGACTGGATCCTGCTCATCCATTTCCCAAAGTTCTGAACAAGAATCTGTATTTTATCGTCTCCCTGGAAGGTAAGGATGCGTTCGGACGGGAGGCGCGCCAGGCCATTATTCAAGCGCCGCGTTCGCTGCCCAGGGTCGTGCATATCCCGCCCGAGCATACCTCCGGGCAGCACGATTTTGCCCTGCTCTCTTCCATGATCCATGCCCATATCGATGAATTATTCCCCGGTATGAAGGTTACCGGCTTTTATCAATTCAAGGTGACCCGTGACAGTGACCTTTTCGTTGACGATGAAGAGGTGGATGATCTGTTGCGCGCCCTGGAAGGCGAACTACCCTCGCGCCGCTTCAGTGACGCGGTGCGGTTGGAGGTCGCTGATAATTGTCCCGATGAGTTAAGTCATTTTCTGTTGCGGATATTCGAATTGACTGTCGATGATTTATACAAGGTTAAGGGACCAGTCAATCTCAATCGACTCTCTGCCATGTATGATCTGGTCGACAAGCCCGACCTGAAATTCAAGGGGTTTATCCCTGCCATACCGCCGCGCCTGGAAAGCAATTCCAATATTTTCGAGGCCCTCCATCACGGCGATATCCTGTTACATCATCCATTTCAATCTTTTGCACCGGTCCTCGATTTTTTACGGCAGGCCTCCACGGATCCGAATGTGCTCTCAATCAAACAAACACTATACCGGACCGGCGATGATTCCGCAGTGGTCGAACATCTGAAAGAGGCGGCCCGGGCCGGCAAGGAAGTGACCGTTGTCATCGAATTGCGAGCCCGGTTCGAGGAGGAGGCTAATATCGGACTGGCGAGTGATTTGCAGGAAGTCGGCGCCCATGTCGTTTATGGTGTGGTCGGTTATAAAACCCATGCCAAAATGATCCTGGTAGTACGCCGGGAAGGGCGCTCCTTGCGCCGCTATGTACATCTGGGTACCGGTAACTACCATGCCCGCACGGCCAGGTTATATACCGATTACGGTTTATTGACCTGTGACAAACGCCTGGGCGAGGACGTGAACAAGATTTTTCACCAATTGACCGGATTAGGGCGGGCGGAAAAGTTGAAAAAGCTTCTGCAATCGCCTTTTACCCTGTACAAGAACCTGCTGAATTTTATCGAACAGGAGGCGCGCCTGGCGGAGCAGGGTAAGGAAGCGCGCATTATCGCCAAGATGAATGCCCTGGTAGACCCGGAAATCATTCGTGCCCTGTACCGCGCCTCCCGGGCCGGCGTCAAGATTGATCTGATCCTCCGGGGGGTTTGCTGTTTACGACCCGGCATCAAAGGCGTTTCTGAAAATATCCAGGTCCGCTCTATCGTCGGCCGTTTTCTGGAACATTCACGGGTCTATTATTTTTATGCCGGTGGCGATGAGTTGCTGTATTGCTCCAGTGCCGACTGGATGCCAAGAAACCTGCACCATCGGGTGGAAACCAGTTTCCCGATCGAGCAGAAACGGCCCCGCGATCAGCTCATCCAACTGGGCCTGATTAATTACCTGTCTGATAACTGCCAGGCCTGGATCCTGCAGCCGGATGGAAATTACAAACGCAGCAAACCCGGTAGTGCCAAGCCCCGTTCCTCACAACAGATTCTGTTGGAACATTATTGTACTTTTGTTTGACAAGCGCGAACTCACATGGCGCGCAGCGAATTCGACATGAAATAAAAATCCCTGTTTAGCTCTGGGATTTTTATTTAAATACCAGTTTAAAACCGATTTCCTGCAAATAACCGGCTTCGCTTTCCAGATCGGCCTGGGTCAGAGGATGGTCCTGTAGCCAGCGATCCGGGAAGCTCAGCTTCAAGTCATGGTTTTTCGCAGTGAGCCTGAGTTTCGGCGGGGAACTGTAAAAACGGCTGCGGTTCAGTAACACCGCCAGTCTGAATAAAATGCATAGCCGTAAGACCCGGTCCCGTTCATGCTCAGGAATATTTTGCAATTCCTCTTCCGGGAACTTGCGTCTGTGCACGCGTACCAGAGTGGCCAGCTTGACCTGGTCCTGGTTGGAAAAACCCGGCATGTACGAATTAGAGATCAGATAGGCGCCGTGACGATGATATTGGGCATGTGAAACCGCCAGCCCAATTTCGTGAATTTGCGCCGCCCACTGTATCAGTCTCAGGTCCGGCTTTTTCGCCAAACCCCAGGTATCCTCCACTTTATCGAAGATGCGCGTCACCGTGGTTTTGATGCGTTCGGCCTGCTCGGTATCGACGGAATATCTTTGCGCGATTTCGTTTATGGTTTTATCGCGGACATCCTCATCCTGTAACCGGCCCAGCATGTCATACAGGAGCCCCTCCCGGAGTGCGCCGTCCGAACACGATATGCGCTGCAGCTGCAGGGCTTCGAATATGGCGCAGAGTATCGCTACACCGCCGGCGAACACCGGTTTCCGATCATCAGATAGCCCGGCAAAATTAATTTTATCCGTGCTGCCGATGGTGATTACAGCATCCTTCAATTTCGCCAGTGAGTCCCCGGTGATGCCGTCATCGCTCCAGCCCAGGGCCTTGATAACATCCCGTATGGACAAAATTGAGCCGGAGGAGCCGATAACGGAATCCCAGCCTGATTTGACGTAGTTCACTTCTATGGATTCAAGTTCCTGCCGGGCGAACAGAATCGCATTGCGCATTTTTTTGGCGCTGATTTCGCCGCCGTTGAAATAATTCTGGCTGACGCCGACGCAGCCCATATACAGACTTTCCATTTTATGCGGCTGGAACCCCTGTCCCAGGATCAATTCGGTGCTGCCGCCACCGATATCGATCACCAGCCGCCGGTCCTTAGTATCGTAGACGCTGTGGGCGACACCCTGGTAAATCAACCTGGCTTCTTCCAGCCCCGAGATAATTTCAATCGGATGCCCCAGCGCGGCGTAGGCCCTGGTCAGTAAGCGGTTGCCGTTTCTGGCCTTACGCAAGGTATTGGTCCCAACGGCGCGGACATTGGCGCGGGGCAATTCACGGATGCGTTGACCGAACCGTTCCAGGCATTTTATCGCTTTATCCATAGATTCATCCGTCAGGAAGTTATTTTGGTCCAGCCCGGAGGCGAGCCTGACCATCTCCTTCAATCGGTCGATGACTTGCAGTCGATTATCGTTATAATTCGCGACCAGCATGTGGAAGCTGTTTGATCCCAGATCGACGGCCGCATATGATTCATAGGGTATACGACTGTTCATGGGTGATAGTGTAATGACTCCGACGACAAAACATAAACTAATTATCATGCGTCATGCAAAATCTGACTGGGCCGGATCGGTTGCCAGCGATTTTGACCGCCCGCTGGCGCAGCGCGGGGAACGTGATGCGCCGCGGATGGGGGCCTGGCTTGCCGTGCAGGGTCTGATACCAGGCTTGATTGTCAGTTCCCCGGCCCAGCGCGCCCGGCAGACGGTGCTCCGGGTCGTGGAAAAACTCCGCATCCAGGAACAGGACATTATCTTCGAACAGGAGTTGTATATGGCCACACTGACGACACTGCTAGAAGTAATCAACAAATACAGGTCCCGGGCCGAGACCCTGATGCTGATCGGGCATAATCCCGGTCTGGATAGTCTGGTTGAATACCTGTCCGATCGCCGGCCGGATTATCGGGACGGTAAATTAATGACCACCGCCACGGTCGCTGTATTTGGTTTCAGTGCTACCGGAATAACCACGAATAAACAGGGAGCTAGACTGGAACACTTGATCAGGCCTAAAGACCTTTGATTGTGAGGAGTGAGGAGTATGCAAAGTGAGGAGTGACGGGTTAGGAGCTTGTCGGAAGCCAGTGGTACTGAAAATCCACACTTCTCACTCTTCACTTCTCCCCCCTGGCTTCTTTTCCGCGACGATAAACGCCACCCAGCCCGCATCCGCCGTACCTTGCGTGGTCGGGCTGTAGATGCCATTGCCGTTGCCGTCCGCATCTTCGCCTTCCCAATAGACGGTCGGCTTGAATCCAGCCTCAGCCAGGAGTTCGGTCAATTCCGGCAGGGTCCATAAGCGCCAGTCATAGGTAAAAGCCTTTTTTAACACGGAACCGTCCTTGAATTTGAAATGGATGTGCATGAGCGCATCGCCGGTGATCGGGTTGTATTTGGCCTGGTCCCAGATATAGGTGAAACCTCTGTATGGCGTCCGTTCCTGCATTTCCCGGGACGCCTCATAACCACCGAAGGCATCGAGAAACAAAATGCCATCAGCGACCAGGCTCGCATAAGCCTTTTTAAAGTAACGCCGCAGGGCACCTCGCTGTTTTAAACACCAGTAACTGAAATTCATGGCCACGACGATATCCACGGCCGGAGTTTTGGCCTTGAACACATCCGCGTTGATCAGTTGGATACGCTCCTCTTGTTGTTGCTTCAGCTTTGCGATGTGCTGGCGCTGGCCCCAGTCCAGAACCGCTGCGTCGATATCGACGCAATAGGCGGTATTGATTCTCCGCCTGCGGATCCACTCGCAGGAGGCATTGGCTGTGCCACAGAAATCCTCGCGCAGGATGGTTGCGGTGCGGCCCTTACGCTGGCGGAAAGTCCGATCGATGAAATCGATTTCCGCCTCCACACACTGTACTGCTTTTTCGTAGTAAATATGTTTGTCGGCGGTGTCCGCCATGGTCGATTTGCGTTGCTTGGGTCTGGGTTGTTTGTTTGCAGGCATCGTACTGGTAATGTCAGGTTTGAGGGGAAAACACAGGACCGCGAATTATAGCCGGATATTGTTTAATATGTGAGTATGTTCCTGAAGACAATTGAATATTACCAAATGCTGGCATGGCAAGAACGGGATCGATGAACTGGTGGGGGAAGATCATTGGTGGTGCGTTTGGCTTCATGCTGGGCGGACCACTCGGTGCCCTGTTCGGGGCCGTGATCGGACACAATTTCGATGTCGGTATGCAGGCAACTGGCGGATCTCGATCAGCTGAATGGGGCCGGCAGGAACGGGTACAGACTGCTTTTTTCACCGCAACCTTCTCACTGCTGGGGCACTTGTGCAAAGTTGACGGTAGGGTCAGCGAGGAGGAGATTGCCATAACCAGACAGGTGATGGCGCGGATGGATCTGACTGCGGCACAAAGACAGGCGGCCATGGCCTTGTTCGCCGCCGGTAAAAAAGACGGTTTTCCCGTTGTCGATGTTTTGCGGCAACTGAAACAGGAAATCGGTCGCCAGGCCAGTTTGCAGCGGATGTTTATTGAGATCCAGCTCTACGCCGCCTATGCCGACGGTGTCTTACACCAATCCGAACAGCGGGTATTGCAGAATATCTGTGCGGTGCTGGGTGTCCGCAAAGGTGATTATGAAGCATTGGCGGCTACGATTGGCGGCGAAATGCATCACCGGCAGAGTGCCGGTCCGGCCAGAACCACGGGTATCAGTCTGCAGGATGCTTATGCGGTGCTGAATCTGACGCCAGACGCGACCGATGCCGAGGTGAAAAAATCTTACCGGCGGCTGATGAACCAGCACCACCCCGATAAACTGGTCTCAAAAGGCCTGCCGGAAGAAATGATCAAGATCGCCACGCAGCGGACCCATGAGATCAGGCAGGCTTATGAAAAGTTAAAGGCAGCGCGGAATTTTTAGACGGAACACAGAGACACAGAGGACACAGAGATATTCAAATAATTTTTCTCAAGCTCCTTCATACATCAAGGATCTTAAATAACAGGTAACCCCATCATTTAAGCTTAGGGAGCATTGCTTTTGATTCTCTGTGTTCTCTGTGCCTCTGTGTTTTGATTATTTAATAATTATTTCCGGTATTTAGTCCTGGCGATGTCGACATAAGGAACTGGGCAGACGACAGCCCGGATCTTCATTTGTACGTGTCGTTCGACCGTGGGTTTGGCGGTGCCGCCTTTTTCCTCGCCCCAGATCAACGTCACTTTCGTGCCTGGCTTGGCGTATTTGATATTCAGTATGGCCAGGGTCAGCATCTTGCGCTCATTGGAGCTGTAGCCTATCCAGGTGGATACACCCACAGTTCTGCCGCCGACAACAACTTTGTCGTAGGGATGCATCGAATAGACCGCCGATGGAAATTCAATAAATTTCCCACGTTTACCCTGTTCGAGTTGACTGGCGATGACGCGGTCGACGTCCTTGGAGTTCAGGGCCAGTGTGACTTTGGAACGTTTCGGGCTTTTGGCTATCTTCTCCAGTGCGCCTCTGCCGATGAAGTCATGATCAAACTTGACGATCGGGCCATAGCCGAGATCCCAGGGGGTAAGGTAATAATCCTCAATCTTTTTGGAGACGAAGCTGCCGCCGATCGATGCCCTGGCTTCATAACAGTCGGCGGACAGCCATTGCCGGTAGGCCTTCATCTTGTCGCCGGTATAGATGGCCGGTAGTGGGGAGGGGATCCAGCCCGATTCCAGTGTATTGGATGAATAAGCGCGTCCGCCCACTTCGTGTATACCGAATTCCTCGCCCGCCTTTACGATAGCCTCACGCACTACTTCGCCTTCGTTATAGGGACCATAGATTTCATAGCCGGGCTGGCCCGCCATGCCATGACGTAGCGCCGAGACGCGGCGGCCAGCGATGGTCAAGTCGCACATGTTGAAAAACTTCAGGTCCGGGGCTTTCTTGCCGAGTGTCTTGTTGAGCACTTGCATGGCGTTGGGGCCCTGCAACTGGAAACGGAAATGCTTGCGATTGAAGGGATCCTTACGGGCCGCGGAGCGCTCGTCGAGATCTACCTTGACGTCGTACTTGCCCGTTTGCGCATGGTACTGTACCCAGTTCAACACCGGTATGCGGCCGACCAGATTGAAGCGGTTCCTGGCCAGGTAAAACATGATGACATCGCCGATCACTTGGCCATCGTAATTGCATGGCACGAACTGTTTGGCCTTGTTGATCGCGAAATTCTCGAAGCTGTTGATGCCAAGATAAGTAAGAAGTCTCAGGGCATCCGGGCCTTCAACCAGTAATTCAGCCATGTGATAGGATTGGTGATAAAGCACGCAAGTCTTCTGCCAGGCCTGCTGCTCATCGCGCCAGTTGGTGAATTCGGGAGGGATACCAGGATAGACATTCGGGCCTGTTTTCATATTGCGTAACAGGTCTACAGGATTGCCTTTGGCTTGGAGTAATTCCTCAAAATTTTTATAACTCATATTACGTCTAACCTCTTGTTAAATTTGTCACGGAACGGTTGTTCGCGAAGGCGCGGTAATCAGCGCGGTGATGCAATTCAGGAACGTTTGTTTCTGGATCAGGAACCACACGTGCAGATGGATTCAGCATAATATTACATATTCGTCACTGTATAACCAGTCTTTAGGCGGGAATTCATCACATAACATTACAGATCCCAGGTATTGTCCTGCATGTTATTAGAATGGTTTGTAAACCGATATCCCGAGGAAAAAAATAAAGCCGAGGCCTCTGTCCGATGCCCCGGCTTTATCGGTTTCTGGTGTGTCGGGAAAATTTACTTATTGCCTGATCATCCTTTCTGTGTTCGCCAGCCTTGGGCATAGGTATCGCGTGCTACCTTCGAGTATGGCACAGGACTGACTATGGCGCGGATTCGCATCTGTTGATGGCGCTCAACCGTCGTCTTGCGTGAACCACCGCCTTCCTCGCCCCAGAGCAGTTTTACTTCATCCCCGATCTTGACGTCCGGATCCACAATACCAAGTGACAGCATTGATCGTTCATTATAGCTGTAGCCGGCAAACATGGAAAAGCCGACGGTTTTTCTGCCCCTCAGTATCTTGTCATAAGAAGCAGAGGTGTAATTGGATAAGGGTAGATCAATATATTTATAGATATCACCGCTCTTGAACAGAGAGGCGAAAACTTTGGTGACATCGGCGCCGTTCCACGCGAAGGTGACCTTGTGGCGATGCGGTTCATTGGCGATTTTCTCGAGAGCCTCCCTGCCAATGAAAGCATGGTCAAATTTAACGAAAGGTCCATAGCCCAGCTCATAGGGTGTCACATAGTAATCGTCAATTTTCTTGGAATAGAAGCTGCCGCCAAGCGAACCGGAACCTTCATAACTGGTAGCCGGCAACCATTCCCTGTAGGCTTTCATTTTTTTACTGCTATATACGGCAGGCAGAGGTGAAGGGATCCAACCGGATTCCAGGGTATTGGTTGCATAGGCCCTGGCACCGACCTGAACCAGGCCGTAATCCTTGCCGGCAGCGATGATTGATTCACGAATCTCTTCTCGTTGCTCATAGGGGCCCCAAACTTCAAGGCCGGGAGCACCGGCCATTCCGTGCCGCAGACAACTTACTTTACGGCCGGCGATGTTAATGCTGTTCATTGTGAAAAATTTTACATCGGGAATCGGGCCGCCGTTTAGTCTTTCCAGAACATGCTTTGCTTTCGGTCCCTGAACCTGAAAGCGGTAGCACTTACGGATGACAGCATTGCCTTTCGGATTACCGGGGGACCTGTCATCTTTCACGATATGCACGTTATACCCGCCGGTTTCGGCCTGGAACTGGATCCAGTTGGCGGAGGGCGCGCGCCCGACATACAATAATTTATCCTTATCCAGATAGAACAGTATGCCATCACCGATCACATAACCGTCGAAGTTGCAGGCGATGAATTGCTTGGCCTGGTTGACGGTAAAGTTGGCAAGGCTGTTAATCACGAGATTGGACATCAATTTAATTGCGTCAGGACCCTCGACATACATATCCACCATATGATGTGATTGATCAAACAATACTGCTGACTCGCGCCAGGCGCGCTGTTCGTCACGCCAGTTGCTGAATTCCGATGGCACGACCGGATAGACGTAAGCGCCGATCTGTGAATTTCGCAACATATCAACCGGATTCCCTGCTGATTGTAATAATTGTTCTAAGTTCTGCTGACTCATGGCTGCTGGTAACCCCCAACTGACTGAAAAAAGAA
>Ga0209640_10005437_pt1 | contig 11125 bp, 7 predicted proteins | sample RifCSP10_1_FD_184018 | JGI IMG/M metagenome (GOLD analysis project Ga0209640, IMG submission 184018) | Soil microbial communities from Rifle, Colorado - Rifle CSP2_sed 10_1 (SPAdes) (version 2) | ecosystem: Environmental > Terrestrial > Deep subsurface > Rock core/Sediment | place: Rifle...
TGTACGAGCCGGTCCGCGGCATGACCTTCGACCGCATCATCACGCATCCGCCGTACATGCCGGCCTCCGACAATCGCGTCATTTTTCGTGACAGTGGCGAAGACGGTGAACAACTGACCCGACGCATCATGGCGGGCCTGCCGGAGTTTCTGCGCCCAGGAGGCCGCTGCTACTGGAGGGGGATGGCGACCGACCGCGTCGATGCGCCGCTCGAACAGCGCGTGCGCGACCTGCTCGGCCCTGCGAACGACCAGTTCGACGTAGCCGTCATCGCGGCGCTGACCATGTCCGCAGCACCGTTCTGGGCTCGCCTTCTCGCGAAGGGCGACCTGACCGCCGCCGGCTTCGAGGAGCGGATGCGCGTGTTCAACGGGCTCGGAATCGAGAACATGGTCATTGGCTCCATCGTCGTCCGGCGTCATACCGAACGGCGCCGCCCGATCACGGTCCGGCGACAGCTGGCCCATGACGGGAGTATCGACCCGGCGTTCGCTGACTGGCTCTTCCGCTGGGAACAGCTCCGACACGAAGACGGTTTCCGTGAACGCCTGCTCCAGCTGAGACCGTCCATTTCGCCGCACGCCGAAATCCAGCTGTTGCATCGTGCGACACAGGGTCAGCTGCGCGCCGAGCAGTGCACCGCCATCACGACCTGGCCCTTCCTCGAGTCCATCGATGGTCCGCCGAGCCTGGTTCTGCTGTTCGGTCGGGCGGATGGAACGCGCACTCTCGCCGAGCTGCGCACCGAGCTGGCCGGGGCTGGCGCGATCCTCGGCAGGGAGCCGCTGGACGAATTCCTCGACCTCGTCACGCAGCTGATCAGCGGCTGTATCCTCGAACTCGAGGAGATCCCGCTGCCGCTGCGGTCGGGCTGATGGGAGAGCGGGCGGAGAACTCGGACCGGGCGCCGCAACCGGCGCCCGGGGAGTTCAGTTTGATGATCAGGTTTCTGCCCCGAACTTCATCTTCTTCAGGCGTTCCGGCCCATCAGACGACTGCGGCCGGGGCCGCCGCCTCGACCGTTGCCGGCGCGTCCACGGCAGAGACGGCCGTGTACGTGAAATCGCCGTCATCGCCGATGCCGACGCGAATGGCGGCCGGACGGACGCCGTCAACCATGGCATTGAGCATCAACCGTCCCAGCGCCGGCAGCAGCGTGTTCGTCAGGATATTGTCCACGTTTCGTGCGCCGCTCTCCACCTCCGTGCAGCGCTCCGCGATCGCGTCGATCACGGTCTCATCCGCCAACAGCTCGACACGATGCGTATCACGAAGCCTGCGCTGCACCTTGCCGAGCTTCAGGCGAACGATCCGCTTGAGGAACTCGTCGCGGATCGGGAAGTACGGGATGATCACCATGCGCCCGAGGAATGCGGGCTTGAACGTCTTGTCGAGCTCCGGCTTCAACGCCTTCACCAGACCGGCCTGGTCCGGCATCGTCTCCGGATCCGCCGTCAACTTCATGATCGTGTCGGTTCCGGCGTTCGTCGTCAGGATGATGATGCAGTTCTTGAAGTCGATCTGACGACCCTCGCCATCGTCCATCCGGCCCTTGTCGAACACCTGGAAGAACAACTCGAGTACATCCGGGTGTGCCTTCTCGATCTCGTCGAGCAGCACCACCGCATAGGGACGCCGCCGCACCGCTTCCGTCAGCACGCCACCCTCGCCGTAGCCGACGTATCCCGGCGGCGCTCCCTTCAGCGTCGAAACCGTGTGCGCTTCCTGGAACTCCGACATGTTGATCGTGATCAGGTTCTGCTCGCCTCCGTACAGGAGATCCGAAAGCGTCAGCGCCGTCTCCGTCTTGCCGACGCCGCTCGGACCCACGAGCAGGAAGACGCCCACCGGCTTCTGCGGATCCTCGATGCCCGCCTTCGATGTCCGGATCCGGTGGCTGATGACCTCGAGGGCATGATTCTGCCCGATGATGCGGCTCTCGAGATGCGTTTCGAGTTGCAGCGCCATCGCCGCGTCATCACGCAGCATCTTGCCGACCGGGATTCCGGTCCAGCCCGAGATCACCTGGCCGACGAGCTGGCCGTCAACCGTTACCGGAATCAACGGGTCATCGCCCTGCAGGGCTTCGAGCTGGGTGTTGAGATCGGCCAGCTCGGCCTGCAGCTCCCCGATCGTTGTGCCCGCCGCCGGCGTGGAAGCGCCGTTCGCCGGCCCGCCGTCGGCCGAGGCTTCGCCGGCGTTCGCCGGGGCGGCCGCCTGCGGATTGACCAGCTTCTCGATCTTCTCGTGCACTGCGCGAATTCGCGAGACCAGATCGCTTTCCGCGTCCCAGCGCGTCTTGAGAGCCTCCAGTTCCGTTTCCGTCTTCTCTCGCTGTTTCTCGATCTTGCCGAGCCGCTCCGCGTGGTCGATGCCGAGCGCCGATTCGCGTTCGAGCACGCGCTTCTGCACGGCCAGATCCTCGAGCCGCCGCTGCGCCTCCTCGATGGAGGGCGGTGTCGCGTTCTGGCCGAGGGCCAGGCGGGCACAGGCCGTGTCCAGGACGCTTACCGCCTTGTCCGGCAGTTGCCGGTCCGGCAGGTAGCGATGCGAGAGCTTGACCGCGGCGTTGATCCCATCATCGAGAATGCGAACCTTGTGATGGTGCTCGAGGGCGGGCGCCACGGAGCGCATCATGATCATGCACTTCTCTTCCGACGGTTCGTCGATCTTGACGACCTGGAACCGCCGCGTCAGGGCCGGGTCCTTCTCGAAGTACTTCTTGTATTCCGACCACGTGGTCGCCGCGACCGTTCTCAGCTCGCCACGCGCAAGCGCCGGCTTCAACAGGTTGGCCGCATCGCCCTGACCCGCCGAGCCGCCCGCGCCGATCATCGTGTGGGCCTCGTCGATGAAGAGAATGATCGGCGTCGGCGAATTCTTCACCTCCTCGATCAGGCCCTTCAGACGGTTCTCGAACTCACCCTTGACGCCCGCACCCGCCTGCAGCATCCCGAGGTCGAGCGTGCGCAGTGTCACGTTACGCAGCGGCTTCGGCACATCGCCGCTCACGATGCGCAACGCGAAGCCCTCGACGACCGCGGACTTTCCGACGCCGGCCTCACCCACGAGGATCGGGTTGTTCTGGCGGCGGCGCGTCAGGATGTCGACGACCTGCCGGATCTCGAAATCGCGGCCCAGAACAGGATCCAGCTTGCCGCTCCTCGCCTTCTCGGTCAGATCGACCGTGTACTGCGACAGATTCGGCTGCTTCGCGTCGACGGCGCCGCCCGGCGCCGCGCCCGTCCCGCCGGCCCCCGCATACACCGCGGCGGCCGCTTCTGCCGAATCGCCGACGATCGCCTCGAAGTTCTTCCGGAAATCCTCGCCGTTGATCTTTTCCAGCTCGCGCGTCGTGCCACGGATGAGACGGCTCAATTCTTCGTCGGTCACGAGCGCCAGCATGGCGTGGCCGCTGCGGACCTGGCCGGCGCCGTAGTCGACGGACCCGATGGTCCACGCCTTCGTGAGCATGTTGACGAACGACGGGCTGAGCGACGGCGTCCGGGCATTGCCCGTCTTCAGCTTGTCGAGACTCGCGGTCAGGTCCTTCGCGAAGCGCGAACGATCGATGCCGTAGTGCTTGAGAATGAAGACCAGGTCGCCGTCCGGGATGTCGAGAAGCTTGAGCAGATAGTGCTCGATCTCGACATCGTAGTGCGTGCGGCCGAGACACAGGCCCGCAGCGGCTTCGACCGCGCTGCGCGTCTGGTTGTTCAGCTTGCCGATCAGGGAACGCAGGTTGACGTTCATGGTTTTTCCTCTTCCTTCCTCACAGGCGGAGAATCGTCTCGCCCGGGTCGCGTGAGAACGTCTTCGTTGTCCGGATCCAGGTACTCCAGCCCAAGGGCTGCGGCTCGGCGTCGGCAGCGCCAATGACGCAGCCGGCGACTTCGTCCTTGTCCAGAACCAGCTGTGCTTCGAAATCGAACGCATCCCGACTGAAAAAGCGAACGAGCCAGCGCAACAGCGCGTGGGCGCTGCCGGTCGGCAGGAAATCGGCGTACTGTTCCGAGTCGAGCGGGCCCATGCGGATGCGCACACGGGTCTGCTGGTCCCAGACCTCATCACCGGCGACGACGCCCAGGCCGAGCTGCGTCGAATAGCCGTGCTCCTCGCCGACGGCGCACTGGTCCGTGACAGGCAACGAGTACCACGCACCGACGAACTGCTCTACTTCGACATGCACGCCGAAAATGTCTTCCAGCAGCTGTTCGAGCGCCGCCGCGCCACGGGCCTGCGGGCCGAGCAGGCCGACGTAGAACATCAGGGTCCGCTGCAGCGGCGACAGGCCGCGACCCTCCGTCTCGGCGCCCTGGCCGATGAGATCGAGCAGGTGTTCCGACAGCCGGTCATCCGATTGCTTCTCGTAACAGACACTGACGTGGTTCTTCTGCCATGCCCGGTAGAACAGCGAAATGATCCGGTGATGGAAGATGTCGAAGAACTCGCCGATCGCGTTGTCGCGGACGCGCTCCCGCTCGGCGATGAGGAGGGTGTAGTGGTATGGCAGAACGCCCTGCGGCCCCGTCAGGCCGAAGAAATTCACCTCCATTCTCGCCGGCCCGTCGTCCGGGACGTCGAGCGTGGCGATTTCCGCGGGAGGAAAGGAGATACTGGCGGGAACGCCGAAGCGCACGACTTCGGCGGCCGGATCGCTGAACAGGCCAACCGGCTCCCGATCCGGGCGCAGCCGCTCGAGGATGCGCACGGCCTGGAAGAAGTCGAAGGACGTGGGCTCACGCCGGAGCAGCGAAAGCATCGGTGCGAGGTGGATCGGCCACGGCACGCCGCCGGGGTTCTTCGTCGCGGGCGCTGCGGCCCCGCCGGACCTCACAGCGTCTGAGTCGCGGCTCACAGCAGCGTCTTCTGGCCCGCGCGCGGCGGCCACTCCCGGATGAGACCCTTGCGCTGGAGACTGAAGGCCGCCAGCACGCAGAACGTGTTCAGCGAAACGTACGCCGACAGGAAATGTTCGATCACCGAGGCGAGCAGGTAGGCGCCGCCGCCGGCGAACTGTTCCTCATCGAAGTCGATCTCGACGCGGTGGCCGCGCGTGAAGGTGATGCCGTTCTCGCTGACGATGCGGGCGTAGGACGCGCTTCCACGAACATCCGAAACGCCCGCGATCTGCGCCTCGCCCGCAATCGAATCGCCGAAGTTGTGGAGGCGAAGCATCTGCCGCAGCGCGTCGGCGCCGCCCTCCTCGAGCGAAACGTAGTTCAACGAGAGCAGCGAGATCAGGCGCCACAGCTGGGGCTTGCCGAGAGGCGGCTGAATCACGACCGTCGGCTTGACCAGCGCCGTGATTCGCGAAATCGGACCTCCACCCGGCATCTCGAAATCGCCCTTCACGTCACCGAACGGCAAGCGGCTCGGCAGATTCGCATTGAAACACGTCAGCCTCGTCGTTACCGCATCCATGTCCGGATGCACCATTCGCGACGACGAATCCACGAACGACAGGTAGACGTCCGTCCCTTCCTCGTGAACCCATCCCGTCGGCCGGCGAGTCGCCTGCCAGTAGAGGCCCCCTCCGTCCTCGCGGCCGTGCCGGAACGAGTACAAGGGCTGGAATCGGACCGGCTCGGCCGTGTCCGGCATGACGGCCACGACCTCATCGACGGAATAAATGCTCGTGCTCGTCCGGCGGCGCGCGTCCGGGACGATGAGGTACTCGTGCTGCTTCTGCGTCAACAGCACCGGTTCGGAGGTCATCGGGAACAGGTTGATGATCGGAGTGCAGCCGAGGCGAACCGTTTCCGCGGTCACGCCTGTCTCGAGGAGCGAGCGCCGTTCCGAACGCTCGAAGGTCGATATCAGGAAGATCAGCTCGACCTTCTGTCCGAAGCCGGCGCCGCGCAGGCGATCGAAGCCCGAGACGTCGAGGAACGAGAACTTGTCGGGGAACACGAAATACTCCTGCAGCATTCCGTAGCCGGCGAAAGACCGGCGGGGGTAGGGCAGGAGTCCTTCGCCCTTTCCGAAGCCGACCGGCTCGATCGCGGACGCCGGAAGCGTCACGGGCTGTACCCGCGCACCCTCCGCGAGGTCGCGCACCAGGATGGACGTGCAGTTGTTGCACAGCAGCTCGTACAGCGTCGCGGCGAGATTCGACTCCGCACTGATGTGGAGCCGCAGCCGTTCCATCTCGAGATCGGAGAAGCGCACGTCGGGCAGGCCGTGCAGCTCGACCCGCAGCGCTGCAACGGCGTCGCCTCCCCGCACGGCCGGCCGGAGCTCGTGCGGCGTGACCCACTTCGCGGTCGCAACCGTGACCGGCCACAACATCGTGTCGTAGCAGGTCTGGAAGCGGCAGGGCATGCCGCCGACCGGCCGGGAATACAGCTGTGAGCCGCGCGGCACGTGCAACCCGCTCATCAGCTTTCCCTGGTCCTGGTCCAGGTGAAGCTGAACCAGCGAAATCGACGGGATCGGCCGGACGTAATGCGGATACACCACGTTCAGCAGGGCTTCGCTGATCTCCGGAAAATCGTCATCGATCTTGAGATGGATCCGCGCGGCCAGGAAGGCGAAGCCCTCGAGCAGTCGCTCGACGTGGGGATCGTCGCATTTCGTCGCCTCGAGCAGCAGCCGGCCGGCGACCTTCGGGTAACGCCGCCCGAAATCGGTGCCCGTCCTGCGCAGGAACGCGAGCTCACGCTCGTAGTAATACAGCAGGTCGTCACGCATCGCTGTCTCCCGTCACCGAGAATTCACCGCTGCCGATCTCGAGGACGGTATCGAACATCACGCGCTCCGGATTCGGTTCCATGCGGAGCAGCGCGTGAATCGCGAAGTGCATCTCCTGCAGGGGGCTGTTGCCGCCCTCACGAGGCAGGACCTGCACGTTCGTGAGGCGAGGCTCGAAAATGCGGACGATGTCCTCGATCTGGCGGCGCAGCGTCTCGGGGGTTTCTGACGAATCCCGGCTCAGCGAGGTGATGTCAGGAAGCCCGAAATGGTAGACGGATTCCTGGACTTCGGGAAAATCGGACGGGGCGGGCGTCGCGATTCTGCGCGTGTTGAGCAGCCATTCCAGGTCCCGCCGCACCGAATCGCGGAGTCGCGCGACCGAATCGCTCCACGTGAGATGCGGATCAGCCGCGAGACGCGGCTCGAAGTCCATGAGCCGATCGAGCACCGACTGCTGGACCGTCGGATCGAGTTCCCGCCGATTCATTGCTGGGGCTGGCCGTCGAGCCTGATCGCCTGGAGCGGATCGAGCCGGCAGATGCGCAGGTAGAGCGACTGGCTCGTCGACGAGTCACCTTCGACGCGACGGATGCAGCGGTAGAGCAGGCCGAGCGGGCGAGCCACCGTCTCACCCGATTCCCAGGCCTCGAGCGAGTGATTGTCGATCTCCTGGACCAGCTGCTCCAGGATCGGCATGGCCACGGCCTCCCGGCCCGAGTCCACCATGATGGAGGCGGCCTCCGAACGGCGCAGGAACCGCTCTCTCGAACTGCGCTCCTGGGCCGCCATCTGGATCAGCATCTCGATCGCACGGTCGGGTTCGCCCGCCCGGACCCGCTCCATCGCGCGGTCGTACGCCGACCGGCCGCCGGACCTCGACGTCGCCGTCGTGGCCGGACCCTCACCCGAACCACTCGACTCCGATGCGTTCGCCACCTCACGGAGCCAGCGGTACGTCTCCGGATTCGCCGTCGGCGTGTCGTCCATCAGCATCAGCGTCGGCAACTGCGGCAGGTCCGCGATCAACGACTGCAATGCGCCACGGATCGAATTGGCCACGTTGTCGTAGTCGGAGCCGAGATTGGCGCACGCCGTCAGCACGTAACGCTGCAGGTCCAGCCAGCCCCGCCCGTACGGCGTGGCCATCACGTCCTCGCCGGCGTCCAGCAGCTCCGCCCACCGCCCATCCAGCAGCATCGTCCGCAGCTTCGACCGCAGCTCGGTCGGAGGCGCGACCAGCAGCCTCGGTTCGACCCGGCCGCCGTCCACACGCAGCTCGCCCCAGCGGAATCCGCGCAGCAGCAGGTACGGCGATGGATCCGTCCGGCGCTCCGCGCGCAGGTATCTCGCCGCGGCCGCGACCCGGGCTTCGGCATCGGACCGGCTCCGCGGCGTCGCCGAAAGCGTGCCGCCGGTTTCCGCCGGTTGCTCGCCGCCACCGACCACGATTTCCGCGACCGGCACCGCCTCGATCGGATCGGGGTCCGTCTCGAGCCGCTTCGCGAGCAGCTGGGACGCGGTCTGGCGGACTTCGTTCAGAGCGGTGCGCAGCGGCTCGAACCGCGGCGCAATATCCAGGAACTTCTCATCCGACACCTTCTCCAGGTTCCTCGATGCAGCCACGGAACCGTCGATGTCCGCGATCAGATGCTTGTACCATGCCTTCGATGTCGCCGCATACGCCGCGTCGAACACCTCCGCACTGATCTTCCCGGAATCGAGTGCCGCTTTGCGCGCGTCCTTCTTCTCGTAGCTGTCGGCGTCCTCCTCGTAGCCGACGGCCTGCGCGTCGCGGTAGTCGAAGATGGTGTGTCCCTGGACGTCGATCGGGATCAGACGGATCGGGTTCTCGAGGTACTGCGCGACCCAGACCAACGGCGCGACCCGGAACTCGAGGTCGTCGTCATCGATCTCCGGATACAGGTGATCCCAGAACTCCGTCAAGAGCGAGCCGAGAAGCTCGAGCCCGCTCTTCAGACCGCCGATCCCTTCACGCTTGAGCAGGGCTTCCGTCAGCCACGCCGCGACCTGCAGATCCTTCGACTGCTTCGTCAGGACTTCCGTGGACAGCTTGATGACCTGCGCGAAGTCGGCCGTCTTCCGTTCACGCGTCCAGTCACCCGTCGGAAGATCGTCTTCCTCGATCCTGGCCTGCTTGATCTTGTCGAAGATGGGCTCGTAACGGATGTCGCTGCCGCCCGGATTGTCTCCCGGAATCGGTTGCAGCAACTCGCTTGTCTGCAGCGGCATGTTGAAACTCAGGCGTCAGATTCAGCGGGTGCGATGATGAGCTCGCGAACATCGAGAATCGGTACGAGGTCGTCGTCGACCTGCAACATCTTGGGACCGAGCGGCACTTCGCTGTCATCGCTCTGCGGTTCCCACGCGACTTCGTGGCCGAGCCGGACCTGCCAGTCGGCGTGCTGCCACGAGAGCGGCGCGATCACCGGTACGATGACCTCGCCGAATTCGAAGTCCTTGAAGCCCGGTCCCGCCTTCACCCTCGCCGGCGCCCACAACAGATCGCGGAGTCGCTTCGGCTCCTCGATCCGCACCTCCGAGACGTGTTGCAGGGGGATCCACGTGTACTGGCCCGCCGCGAATACCTCGAGGCGCGCACCGATCCGTGGATCCGCGTCCGAGATGTGCGTGAACGGCTGGCCGTTCAGCGTCCCCGTCACCGAGGCCGATGGCGGAGTGCCCTGGACCCGGCCGACCGTGAGGAAAAGCTCCTGACGGGTCCTCTCGGCGTGGAGCGCACTGCGACAGAGCAGCGCGCCCATTCCGGCTTCCTTGCTGCTGCCCGCGATGATGTCGAGCTGCTTTGCCGCGCGCTCGAACTCGCCGGCGAAGCAAAGCAGCTCGAAGAGGAAGGTCCGGGCTCGGACGTCCATCGGATCGGCACGGAGCGCCGAGCCCAGAGCCTGCACGGCCTCATCGACACGGCCGCCCTGAAACAGCTGATTCGCGGTCAAGACGGCCGGCCCTCCCATTACAGCTTCACGTTCTCGGCGATGTCCCAGCCCATGCTCGGCTTGGCACCCGTCCCGCCCGTCGCCGTCTGCTCGGTGTAGTCGACCTTCACCTTGGAGAAATTCAGCGTCACGTTCTCCGTCAGCCGGTCCTCGCCACCGCTGCCGCCCGTCGAGACCGCCGTCACCATCACGTCCGTCATCGTGACGATCAGGTACTCCAACGGCTTCTCGCCCGCCTTGCGGACCACCAGCTTCGCTTCCGGATAGTGCTTGCCGTTGCAGCACGCCAGCATGAGATCCGGCGACGACTTGTCGACGTACTTGGTCAGCGAGATGTCCTGGACGCTCACCTTGCCGCCGCCCGAACCGCTGCCGGCGTGCGAAGTCCCGGAGTTGCTCAGGCCCCAGCTCCAGGCCAGGACATCGATCTCGTCCTTGTGCACCTTGTCCTGGGCCTCGCCCTTGAGATCCCCGATCTTGATAAACTGATCCATCGCCATGGTCACCACCCCAGTAGGATTGTTTGTTCGCCGCGCGGTCCTGCGCGGGTGTTGAGGCCGGAACGTCCAACCTTCCCGGTCCCACCCGAGAGTGCGTCAATTCCCGGGTGGGACCCTCATCACGATCAGGCCGCCGGTGCCGGCAGCTCCGCCACCAGGCGCATCGACATGGTCAGCTCGTCGAGCTGGAAGTGCGGCCGAAGGAACGCAACGGCCCGGTACGCGCCCGGCTTGCCGGGCACATCGACGACCTCGACCCGAGCCTCGCGCAACGGCTTCTGCGCCTTGATCGTGGCGCCCGCGCTGTCGTTCGAGACGACGTAGTTGCTGATCCAGTCGTTGAGGAAACGCTCGGCCTCGGAACGCGACGTGTAGCCGCCGATCTTGTCGCGCATCATTGCCTTGAGGTAGTGAGCGAAACGGGATACCGCGAAGATGTACGGCAGCTGAGCCGAGATGCGGGCGTTCGCCGTGGCCGCATCCTTGTCGTAGACCTTCGCCTTCTGAGAGGACTGCACGCTGAAGAACGCGGCCTTGGCCGTGCCCTTCTGGTGGACGAGCGGGATGAAGCCGAGGTCGGCCATCTCCTTCTCGCGGCGGTCCGTGATCGGTGTTTCGGTGGGGCACTTCATGGCGAGGTCGCCGGACTCGGTGCGGAAGGTGTGAGTCGGCAGGCCCTCGACCAGGCCGCCGCTCTCCACGCCGCGGATCGTCGCGCACCAGCCGTAGCTGGCGAACGACTGTGTGACGCGGGCGCCCAGGGCGTAGGCGGCATTGCCCCACAGGTACTTCGAGTGGTCGGTGCCGTCGACCTTTTCCTCGTAGTTGAAGGCCTCGATCGGCACGGTGTCGCGGCCGTACGGTTCGCGCACGAGCACGCGAGGAGCCGTGAGGCCGACGTACCTCGAGTCCTCGCTCTCGCGGAAGTTCTTCCAGCGCGCGTATTCGGTGGTG
>Ga0209640_10005438_pt1 | contig 11123 bp, 4 predicted proteins | sample RifCSP10_1_FD_184018 | JGI IMG/M metagenome (GOLD analysis project Ga0209640, IMG submission 184018) | Soil microbial communities from Rifle, Colorado - Rifle CSP2_sed 10_1 (SPAdes) (version 2) | ecosystem: Environmental > Terrestrial > Deep subsurface > Rock core/Sediment | place: Rifle...
GGCGGGCGCGCGATGCGGCGAGCCGGCTCTCGTGCTCGCGCACGCCGGCGCGCGCGGTTTCGAGCTCCTCCTGCTGAGCGCGCACGCCCTCTTGCCCCTCGATGCGCGCCGTGAGCGCCTCCTGGAGCTCGGCCGTGGCGAGCTCCAGCGCTTGGGCGAGGTCGCTCCGGCGCGCGGCGAGCGCCACTTCTTCCTCTTGCCAGGCTCCGAGCTGGGCGCGCGCGGCCTCGGCCTCGCGTCGGAAGCGGGCGCCCTGTTGATCGAGCGTGGTCAGCCGTTCGCCCAGCAGGTCGAGCTGTCCGCGTCGGCCGGCACCGGATTCGCGCAGCGACTCGCGGTGCGCCCGACGGTGGCCGGCTTCCGTCTGCAGCTCGTCGAAGCGCGATTCGCGGCCGGCGTGGAGCGCCTCGAGGCGCGCCAGGTCCTGTTCGAGCCCCGCTCGAGCGGTCGCCGTGCGGGCGAGGTCGTCGCGCAGCTCCTGCAGCTCGCGCTCGCGCGTCACCGTGGTCTCGGTGAGCTGCGACCTGCGTTCCAGGAGCTCGTCGCGGCGCGAGCGCGCCACGGCTTCTTGCTGGCGGAGCGCCGCGATCTCGGTCTCCGAGCGGCGGATGCCCTCGGCGGCCCGCGCGCGCGCGGCGACGCGCGCCGCGAGCTCGCTCTGCGCCGCCTGGAACTCGACCTCGAGCCGCGGCAGCTCACGCTCGAGCTCCTCGAGCTCGAGCGCGCGCGCCAGGTAGCCGGGGCGGGCGGCGTCTCCGCCGAGCACGACCAAGCCGGCCTCCGCCCAGAGCGCGTCGGGAGCGAGGAAGGCGACGCCGGGATGCTCGGCGGCCAGACGAACCGCGGCGGTCGCGTTCTCGACCAGGAACGCGCGGGGCAGGGCGGCTGCCCAGGAATCGTCGAGCCCCAGTGCCTCGGCGAGCGAGGCGACGAGGGCGTCGTCGTCAAACGGCGCGTCGGCGGGCCGGGTGGCGCGCGGCCGCTGCAGGAGGGCGCCGGGAGCGCGGTCGGCGGAGGGCGCGTCGAGGAGGTCGAGCGGCGAGCGGTCCGCCGGAACCAGCACCGCGTCGAGCAGTGGGCCGAGGAAATGGTCGAGGCTGCGCTCCCAGCCGCGCAGGGCCTGCACGCGGTCCCGGAGCCTGACCGGCTCCGCCAAGCCGGCGGCGGCGAGCCGGGCGAGGAAAGCGTCGGCGCGCGCGCCCTCGTCGCGAGCGAGGTCGGCGAGCAGGCGCCGCCGCTCGGCGGCGCCGGCGCTGGCGGTCTCGAGCTCGCGCAGCCGGCGGTCCACACGCTGCTCCTCGGCAAGTGCGCGCTCGAGCTCGGAGCGCGCGGCGGCGAGGCCGTCGCTGCGGTCGCGGAGCTCGGCGGCGAGCCCTTCCAGGCGTTCGTCGAAGCTGGCGACAGAAACGGAGGCGGCGTCGAGATCGCGGCGCTGACGCTCGAGCTCGTCGACGAGATGGCGCTCGCGCAGCTCGCCCTTCTCGCCCTCGATCTGCTCGCGATGAAGGCGGTGTCGAAGCTGGCTGAGGCGCCCGTGCGACTCCAGTAGCTCGCCGCGGTGGGTCTCGATCTCGGCGTCGAGCTCGAGCACTGCGCTTTCGGCGAGCCGGATGGACTCGCCGTCGGCGGCGACGGCATGAGCCGCCGCGTCGTGATCCGTCAGCAGCCGGACGCGACGGTTGTCGAGGTCGGCCTGCGCGCTCTCCTGGCTGGCGAGCTGTTCCTCGAGCCGTTGCGCGAGCGCGCGACCGGAGACGAGCCGGGAGTCGATCTCTTCGGTCGTGCGGCGCGCTCCGGCGAGGAACTGTTGACGTCCTTCGATCGTGGCCGCGAGCTCGGCTTGGCGGCGGGCGCTCTCGGCGAGACCCTCCGCACGGCGCTCGGAGTGCTCGCGCGCCCGCGCGAGGTCGGCCTCGCCGCGGCTGAGCTCCGCCGCCAGTGCCGCTTCCGCCGCCTTCGCGGCTCCCAGGGCCAGGCGCACCGCGCTCAAGTCGACGGCGAGCGCGGCCCATCGTCCGAGAAGGACGCGCCGTTCGAGCTCCCGGTGCTCGACCTTGCGCTCCTGGTAGCGCCGCGCAGCACCCGCCTGGCGCTTCAACGAGCGCAGGTTGCGCTCGATCTCCGAGAGGATGTCGTCGAGGCGCAGAAGATTGGCCGCGGCCTCCTCGAGCTTGACCTCCGCCACCTTCTTGCGCGCCTTGTAGCGCGTGATGCCGGCGGCCTCCTCGATCAGCCGCCGCCGCTCCTGGGGCTTGCCCGAGAGGATCATGCCGATCTTGCCCTGCTCGATCACCGAGTAGGCTCGCACGCCGAGCCCGGTGTCCATGAGCAGGTCCTTGATCTCCTTGAGCCGCGTGAGCTTGCCGTTGAGCCGGTACTGGCTCTCGCCGCTCCTGAAGACGCGCCTGGAGATCGTGATCCGGCCCTCGTCGCTGTTCGGGAAACCGAGCGGCGCGAGGAAGCTCACCGTGACTTCGCCCATCCCCAGCGGCTTGCGGTTCTCGGAGCCCGCGAAGATGACGTCCTCCATCGTCTCGCCGCGGATCGACTTGGCGCTCTGTTCGCCGAGCACCCAGGTGATCGCGTCCGAGAGATTGGACTTGCCGCAGCCGTTGGGGCCGACGATGCCGGTGACCCCGCCGGCGAAGCGCACTTCGACCGGATCGACGAACGACTTGAAGCCGGAGAGTTCCAGACGGTCGAGTTTCAGCATGCGACGAGGCGCCGAGCGCGGCTGGCGCAAGGTAGCAGATCGCGGGGAGGATCCACAAGATCTTGTGCGAGGGCGGGCCGTGGATACCAGATCTGGCACCGGGAGCGGCTCGCAGGCCATCCCCGCCGGACCTCAGTCGGGCGGCGGTGCCGAGACCGGCTGGATCGGCCGCACGAAGACGATGCGCGCCGTGAGCGCGGCCAGCATGACCGCACCTCCGGCGGAGGCCAGGGGCGACGGGCTCTCGCCGTGGATCCACCACGTCCAGAGCGGATTGAGCAGGGGCTCGAGCAAGAGCAGCAACGAGACCTCGAGCGCGGAGAGCCAGCGGATGCCCTTCACCAGCAGCCAGTAGGCGAGCCCGATCTGGATCGTCCCCAGATAGGCCACCGCGGCCAGGTCGGCGCTCGAGATGCGGGCGACGGGCAGCGCCAGCGGGAGGCAGCCGGCGAACGCCAGGAGGTTTCCGAGCAGCGTCGCGGGGAGGGAGCGGTCGCCTGCTCCGCCGTCGCGCGCCAGCCGTCGGAAGGCGATCATGAGCAGGGCGTAGAAGAGGCCGGAAGCAAGCGCTACGAGGTTTCCGGTGACGGGGTCGGGAGCGGTGGCGAGGGGGGTGTGCGAGCCCAAGAAAACGAGCCCGAGGCCGACCGCGGCGAGAGTCACGAACGGCAGATCTCGAGCGCGCACCGGCTCGGCGACGAGTAGCGGCGCCAGCACGAGGACCCAGATCGGCGCCGTGGACTGGAGGAAGATCGCCGCCGCCGAAGTGGTGAGCTTGGTCGCGGTGACGAAACAGACGAGCGTCGCTGCGTAGGCCAGGGCGGCCGGGAGGAGATCGGGGCGCAGCCCACGGCGCGCCCCGGGCAGGAACGCCAGGAGCGCGAGCGCGGCGACGCCGCTGCGGAATCCCGCCACTTGAAAGGCGTCGAGCGCCGTGCCCTTGATCGCCGCGCCGCCGGTGGAGAAGAGCGCCGCGGCGCCGAGCACCGAGAGACGGGCGCGAGCGGTCGACGGAGGCATGGAGGGAGATCCTAGCCCGCGCCCGTAGAATCGAGCCGCGATGTTCCCCCTGCGCGACGACATCCCGAGCCGCAGAGCGCCGCTCGTGACCTGGGCGATCGTGCTCGCCAACGTGCTCGTCTTTCTCTGGCAGCTCTCGCTCCCCGCGGAGGGCGTGCGCCAGCTCTTCTACCTCTTCGGAATCGTGCCGGCGAGGTTCTCGGATCCCGCCTGGGCCGAGGCTTCGGGCTTCCCGGGCGGTGGCCTCGCGGCGTTCTTCACCAGCATGTTCCTCCACGGCGGGCTCTTTCACCTGCTCTCCAACGTCTGGTCGCTCTGGATTTTCGGCGACAACGTCGAGGACCGCATGGGGCGCGGACGCTTCGTCGCCTTCTACCTGCTGTGCGGGCTCGCCGCGGGCCTCTTGCACTGGCTCACCAACCCCAACTCGACCGTGCCGACGGTCGGGGCCTCGGGCGCGATCGCCGGCGTGCTCGGGGCGTACTTGCGCTGGTACCCGGGGGCGCGGGTGCTGACCCTGGTCCCGGTCCTTTTCTATCCCCTCTTCGTCGACCTGCCGGCGGTGGTCTTTCTCGGTTTCTGGTTCGTCAGCCAGCTCTTCAGCGGCTTTCTCGCCCTCGGGCTGCCGTCCGACGTCGGGGGAGTCGCCTGGTGGGCGCACGTCGGCGGCTTCGGCGCCGGCATGCTGCTCTGCGGCCGCTTCGCGCGCCGCGCGCCGGAGCAGCTCCCGGGCGCGGTGCGCCACAACGTGCTGCCGCACACCCAGGCGCGGGGGCAGCGGCCCAGCGACTGGAGCTGACGCCCCCGCGAGCAGCGGCGCCCGGATCAGGAGATCAGCGCGGCGTAGAGCTCCGGGTCGACGTTGCCGCCCGAGACGACGCAGGCGACGCGCAGGCCGCGGAAGCGCGACGGCTCGACGGCGAGGGCTGCGGTCGCGAGCGCGCCGGTCGGCTCGGCCTTGAGGTTGGCGAGCGCGAAGAGCCCTTTCACGGCCTCGCGGATCGCGTCCTCCGGAATCTCGACGATTCCCGCGAGCCCGGAGCGCAGGATCTCCCAGTTGTGTCGTCCCAGGCTGGGGGTGCGGGCGCCGTCGGCCAACGTCGAGGGCTCGGTCGCGTTGCGCTCGATCCTTCCGGAGCGCAGGCTTCGCGCGGCGTCGTTCGCGAGCAGCGGCTCCGCTCCCCAGACCGCCGAGGCCGCGCCGGCCTCGCGCAGGCCGAGCAGCACGCCGGCGGCGAGGCCGCCGCCTCCCACCGGCACCACGACCGCGTCGAGCGCCGGCTCGGCCGCCGCGATCTCGCGCCCCAACGACGCATTGCCGGCGATCACCAGCGGATCGTCGTAGGGGCTCGCCACGTAGGCCTCGGGATGGGCGGCGGCGAGCTCGGCCAGCTTCTCGGCGCGCGAGCTGTGCACGGTGTCGACGAGCACGACCTCGGCGCCGCACCCGCGCACCGCCTCGATCTTGATGCGCGCCGCCTGCGCCGGCATGGCGACGATGGCGCGCTTTCCGGCGAGCGCTGCGGCGCGCGCCAGCGCCTGGCCGAAGTTGCCCGACGAGACGGTGATCAGGAGCTCGTTCGGCACCGAGCGCACGACGTTCCAGGCGGCGCGGAACTTGAAGCTCCCGGTCTCCTGGAAGGCCTCGGAAACCCAGACCACATCGGTTCCGAGCTCGGCGGCGAGTCGCGGTGCGCGGACAAAGGTGGCCGGGCGCGGCAAGTGGTCGGAGTTCATGCCCAGCGAATGAGTCTATGGGAGTGGAAGTCGACGGCGGCACCCACGCCGCGATCTTCGACCCCGGCGGCCTCCCGCACCGCGGTCGCGTAGTTCCTACCCACTCTCGACTTCGACGCCCGCGTAGAAAGTGCGCTTCACGGAGGCCGGCCGGAGCGGTACGTTCGAGTCGCATTCGGGAAGGGGCGGCGACTGTTGGCAATCGCAGGAATCACGTCGGCAGCGCTCGCGGCGCGTGTCTCATCGGTCGCGAATCGCGACTCGGGGCGCGCTCAGCGAGAGGTCCCGCCTTGAGCGCGAACGAGGGCCCGCGGTGGGAGTTGCAGTGGCACCGCACCGGCAGCGGTGCGATCCTCCGCCTGGCCCTGACCCGGCGCGTCCTGCGAGGCCTGGCGGTGGCCCTCGCTGTCGCCGCAGCCGTCGTCGTGGGCGGAGGCCTGGCGGGAGGTCTCGATCGGGTCGGGGCCCGACGGGCGCTCGCCGCAGCCGAGGCAGAGAATCGCGCACTGAACTCGCGGCAGGGGGCGCTGCGCGAGCGTCTGACTCAACTCGACGGGCAGGCGGGCGCGCGCGGGAGCCGAGGAACCGCGTTCGAGGTCGAAGGCGGCCGGGTTTTGCTCGCGGACCCGTTCCGGGCGAGCCCGGCTACCTCGGCGGGGCGTCGATGAGCCGGGATACGCTGCCGAGCCTGACGTCAGCGCGTGTCGAATCGTGGCACCGACGACCGCGCGACGACGACGTGAGGTGACCCCTGGGCCGACGGCGAAGCTCCGAGATGGCCGCGCTGCTGCGGGGCGAGCTCCTGAGCGTAGAAGGCCTCGAGGAGAGAGCGAAATCGCTCGCCGACGCCTTCAAATCGCTGCCCGCCGCGCGCGCAGGTGGCCTCGACGTACTGCCTCGATTGGAGGGCAACGTCGTCGCCCTGCAGGCGGCCTACAGGTCGCTCGCGGACGACGTGCACCGGGGCTTGGCGGTGCCTCCGGCTGCCGAATGGCTGCTCGACAACTTTCACCTCGTCGAGTCGGAAGCGCGCGCGGTCCGCCACGATCTTCCCGCCCGGTACTACCGCAAGCTGCCGCGCGTCGCCAGCCCAGAATTCTCGGGCAAGGCTCGCATCCATGCGCTGGCGGTCGAGCTGATCCGGCATGGCGATGGCCGACTCGACGCGGAGCGGTTGACGCGCTTCGTCCTCGCCTTCCAGACCGTCGCGCCGTTGACGATCGGGGAGCTCTGGGCGTTGCCGAGCATGCTGAAACTCGCGTTGCTCGAGAACCTGAGGGTCCTCATCGACGGCATCGTCGGCGGGCGGGCGGCGCGCAACGCAGCCGACGAGGCGCTCGCACGGCTGGAGGCGGGGGATCGCCCCGCTGCGCTGCCCGATCCGCTCCCGAACGCCTTCGTGGCGCAGCTTCGGCAGCGGATGCGCGAGTTCGATCCTCGCGTCGCCTCGCTCGCTCTCGCAGTCGAGCAGGCGCTGGCCGCGCACGCGACGACGCCCGAAGATGCGGTGCGCTCCGAGAACCAGCGCCAGGCCACGGATCACGTCTCGACCGGCAACTCGGTGACCAGTCTCAGGTTCTGCGCCGCCCATGACTGGAGCCGTTTCGTCGAGCGGGTCAGCGCGGTCGAAGAGGTACTGCGGCGGGATCCGGCCGGGGTCTATCCACGAATGGACTTCGCCAGCCGCGACCGCTATCGGCACGCCGTCGAGGATCTGGCCGAGCCGAACGGCGAAGATCAGGTGCGCGTCGCCCTGCGCACCGTCGAGAGTGCCCGCCGGGCCGCAGAGCGGGACGGCGTCGGCGATGCGTCGGCGCACGTCGGCCATCACCTGATCGGCCCGGGGCGGAGAGAGCTCGAGATCGCGGTCGCCCATCGCCCGCGCCCGGGCGAGCGCCTCCGCCGTCAAGCCTTCGCCCACGCCACCGCGGTGTACTTGGGCGGCATCGGTCTCCTGACCGCTTGCGGCGTCGTCGCGGCTTACAGCTACGCAGGCATCGCCGGTGCTGCCGGCGCCGGCGCGATGGCGCTGGCCGCGGCGCTTCTCGCCCTGCTCCCGGCGAGCGAGCTCGCGGTGAGTCTCGTGCAGCGCGCCGTCGCCGCGTGCGTGGCGCCGCGCCGGCTCCCGCGCCTGGATCTCGACGAAGGGGTCCCGGAGTACGCCCGGACGATGGTGGTCGTCCCCGTGCTCCTCCAGAGCGTGCAGGAGGTCGAGCGTCTCGTCGCCCATCTGGAGGTGCAGGCGCTCGGCAATCTCGATCCGCGCATCCACTTCGCGCTACTGAGCGATCTCACGGACGCGCGGACGAGCTCGGTCGCTGGCGACGAAGAGATCGTGGCCGCGGCGGTGAGGGGGATCGATGCGCTCAACCGCCGACACGCGCCCGCTGGCAACGACCGCTTTCACCTCTTCCACCGCGAGCGCCACTGGAATCCGAAGCAGGCCGTCTTCATGGGCTGGGAGCGCAAGCGGGGGAAGTTGGAGGAGCTCAATCGCCTGTTGCGCGGAGCGACCGACACCGGATTCTCGGTTCAGGTCGGTGATCGGTCGATCCTGCCGTCGGTGCGCTTCGTCCTCACTCTCGACGCCGACACGCGGCTGCCGAGGGGCGCTGCCAAGACGCTGATCGGGATCCTCGCGCACCCGCTCAACCGGCCCGTCGTCGACGCCGACCGGCGCAAGGTCTCCGCCGGCTACGGCATCCTCCAGCCGCGCGTGAGCGTCAATCTGACGAGCGCCGCCGGCTCGCTCTTCTCGCGGGTTTACTCCGGGCACACCGGCGTCGATCCCTACACCACGGCAGTCTCGGATACCTACCAGGATCTGTTCGGCGAGGGGATCTTCACCGGAAAGGGCCTCTACGACGTCGACGCATTCCAGGCGACGGTCGGGTGGCGGGTGCCCGAGAACGCGTTGCTCTCCCACGATCTCTTCGAAGGTCTCTACGCGCGCACCGCGCTCGTCTCGGACGTGGAAGTGGTCGACGACTATCCCGCCAACGTCCTCGCTCACGCTCGCCGGCAACACCGCTGGGTGCGCGGCGACTGGCAGATCCTGGCCTGGCTCTTCCCCTGGGTGCCGACGCCGGAGGGACTTCGAAAGAACCGTCTCCCGCTCATCAGTCAGTGGAAGATCCTCGACAACCTACGGCGCAGTCTCGTCCCGCCCGCGCTCCTCGCCCTCTTCGTGGCGGCGTGGACCGTCCTTCCGGGAAACCCGATTGCGTGGACCGCCGGCGGCCTCGCGGTCGTCGCGTTCCCATTCGTGGCTTCCGTCTTGCAGATCCTCAAGCGGCGCCCCGCGCGCGAGCCGGCGCGCCTCCACTTGCGAGGCCTCGCGGGGGATCTCAGCACCGCCATCGCGCAGTCGCTCCTGACGCTCGTCTTCCTGCCGTTCCACGCCTGGGAGATGGTGCACGCCGTCGTGGTGACGCTGGTCCGGCTCGTTCTCACGCAGCGTCGCCTGCTCGAATGGGAGACCGCGGCCGCGCAGGGGGCACGGGCCGCCGGTCACTCGCGGCGCGGAGCCCGCACCTTCTTCCTCGAGATGGCCGCGAGCCCGGTCGCGGCGCTGGCGATCCTCGGCCTGGTGAGCACGGTGCGACCCGAGACGATTCCTCTCGCCCTGCCGTTCGTCGCCGCCTGGGTGGCGGCGCCCGCCTGCGCCTGGTGGCTGAGCCGCTCGACGGCGCCTCGGCCGCGCGAGCTGGCGCCGGAGGATCGGGAGCTGTTGATGCACGTGGCGCGCAGGACGTGGCTCTATTTCGAGACGCTGGCCGGCCCCGACGATCACTGGCTCCCTCCCGACAACTTCCAGGACGATCGCGAGCCGAAAGTGGCCCACCGGACCTCACCGACCAACATCGGCATGGGCCTCCTCGCCTCGTTGGCGGCGCACGATCTCGGACTGCTTCCGGCGGAGTCCCTGGTCGAGAGGCTCGAGGGGACGCTGGACACGGTCGAGGCCCTGGAGCGCCACGAGGGGCATCTCCTCAACTGGTACGACACGCAGAGTCTCGCGCCGCTGCTGCCGCGCTACGTCTCCACGGTGGACAGTGGCAACCTCGCAGGATCGCTGATCGCTCTGGCGGCGGGGTGTCGCCAGCTGGGCGAAGGATTGCGGACCTCGCGACCGGATCTGCAAGTGCGCCTCTCCGGCGTCGCGCGGCGCGCCGGGGAGCTGGCGGAGGGAATGAGGTTCGCGTTTCTCTACGATCCTCTCCGTCAGCTTTTCGCGATCGGCCACCGCCTAGCCGACGCCGGCGGGCCGGGGCGAGCGGACCCTGCCCTCTACGACCTTCTCGCCTCGGAGTCTCGTCTCGCCAGCTTCGTCGCCATCGCCAAGGGCGATGTGCCGCAGAGCCACTGGTTCCACCTCGGCCGGCTCGTCGTCAGCGTGGAGGGCGTCCCGACGCTCGTCTCGTGGAGCGCGACGATGTTCGAGTATCTGATGCCGCTGCTGCTGATGCGCTCGTATCCGGGGACGCTGCTCGATCAGAGCTGCCGCCGGGCGGTCAGGAAGCAGATCCGCTACGGTCGCCGGCGCCACGTCCCGTGGGGGATCTCCGAATCCGCCTATGACCTCGTCGACCGGCTCGGCAACTACCAGTACAAGGAGTTCGGCATCCCCGGCCTCGGCCTGAAGCGCGGCCTGGCCGATGACCTCGTGGTGGCGCCCTATGCGACAGCCTTGGCCGCCCTCCTGGAGCCGGCCGAAGCGGCCCGCAATCTGAGGCGCTTGACGGCCGAAGGCGCCGAAGGGCCCTTCGGCTTTTACGACGCCGTCGACTACACCGGGCGGCGACCGGACGACGAAGGTCGCCGGGCCGCGGTTCGGTCCCGCCCCGGCGTCGTCGTCGCCACCCACATGGCGCACCACCAGGGGATGACGCTGGTCGCCATCGCCAACGTCCTGCTGGGGGACGCGATGGTCGAGCGGTTCCATGCCGATCCGCGCATCCAGGCGACCGAGCTGCTCTTGCAAGAGCGGATTCCCCGCCAGGCGCCCGTCATCGAACCGCGGCCGCCCGAGGAGTCGCGCGCCGAACCGCCATCCTTCGCGCGTGCCCCGCGCCGTCTCCGCTCTCCCCACACGCCGCACCCACGGGCGCAAATTCTGTCCAACGGCAGCTACGTCGCAATCGTCACCAATGGCGGCGGCGGGTCGAGCTTCTGCCGCGGTCGCGCCGTGACGCGGTGGCGCGAGGACCGCACGCGCGATCCCGGCAGCCAGTTCGTCTACTTACGCGACGTCCACTCGGGGGCCGTCTGGTCCGCGGCCTACCAGCCCACGGCCAAGGAGCCCGACAGCTACTCAGTGGAGTTCCTCGCCGAGAAGGCCGCATTCGAGCGCCTCGACCACAACCTCGTGACGCGTCTCGAAGTCGTCGTCTCGCCCGGAGACGATGCCGAGATCCGGCGCGTGTCGCTGACGAATCGGAGCGATCGCCCGCGCGAGATCGAGGTGACGAGCTACGTCGAGCTGAGTCTGGGGTCGATCGCCGAGGACGTCGCGAACCCGGCCTTCGGGAAGCTCTTCGTCGAGACGGAGTGGATCGCCGAAAATACTGCGCTCCTGGCGCGACGCCGGCCGCGCGGCCCGCACGACCCGGAACTCGTCGCCTTCCACGTCCTCGCCATTCAGGGGCCGACG
>Ga0209640_10005439_pt1 | contig 11123 bp, 11 predicted proteins | sample RifCSP10_1_FD_184018 | JGI IMG/M metagenome (GOLD analysis project Ga0209640, IMG submission 184018) | Soil microbial communities from Rifle, Colorado - Rifle CSP2_sed 10_1 (SPAdes) (version 2) | ecosystem: Environmental > Terrestrial > Deep subsurface > Rock core/Sediment | place: Rifle...
TCGTCTCCTGCGGGTTGGCCGGGTAGAGGCCGCCCGGGATGGTGGCGTAGGCGTAGTACGGCTTCTCCTTCACCAGCTTGTCGATCGCGGGCCCGGTGAGCGACACGAGCTTGGCGCCGCAGGTCGTGGTCGGGTCCTGGATATTGGCGGAGGGGTGGCCCACCGCGTAGAAGAACCCGTCGATCTTGCCGTCGCAGAGCGCGGGACCGTGCTCGTCGGCCTTCAGCTCCGAGGCGAGCCCGAAGTAGCCGAGGTTGGTGCCCATCGCCCCCAGCAGCTCCTCCATCGAGGCCCGCGTGCCCGAGCCCGGGTTGCCCACGTTGAAGCGTTTGCCCTTGAAGTCGGCGAAGCCCTTCGCGGCCGCCTCCTTGCGGGCCACCACCGTGAACGGCTCGGGATGCAGCGAGAACACCGCCCGCAGCTCGCGGAACGCGCCGTCCTTGAACTGGTTGAGGCCCTTGGCCGCGTTGAAGTGGACGTCGGATTGGGCCACGCCCATGTCCAGCTCGCCCGCCTTGATGGTGTTGATGTTGAAGACGGACCCGCCGGTGGACTCCACCGAGCAGCGGATGCCGTGGGTCTTGCGGTCCTTGTTGACCAGCCGGCAGATCGCGCCGCCCGCCGCGTAGTAGACGCCGGTGACGCCGCCGGTGCCGATCGTGATGAAGCGCTGCTGGGCCGCGGCGACCGAGGGGCCGCTCAGGACGCCGCTCAGCGCGAGCGCCAGCGTGAGGTAAAGCAATCGTGCCGCCATCGATGATCCTCCTCTATCCGGGTTGTGGGACCTCGTGAGTGTAGCAGAGGCCCGCCCCTCACCCTACCCTCTCCCCAGAGGGGAGAGGGGGACACCATCCCTGCTGCGAGCGCGGGCTCCGCCCGCGCAATCCGTCCTTGGGGGAGGCAGGAAGGAGTGCGCCGTCACGCGCGCGACGACCGTCGGAAGGGGGCGAAGCCCCCTCCGAGCGAACTAGCCCTTGACGCTGCCGGCGGTGAGGCCTTCCACCATGTACTTCTGCAGATAGATGTAGGCCGCGATGACCGGGAGCGTGGTGAGCACCGCGCCGGCCATGAGAAAGCCCCAGCCGTAGACGTCGCCGGTGATGAAGGTGGAGAGGCCCACCGGCAGCGTGCGCAGCTTCACGTTGGTGATGAAGACCAGGGCGTAGAGGAACTCGTTCCACGCCTGGGTGAAGGCGTAGAGCCCGCTCGCGAGCAGCCCGGGCGCGGCCAGCGGCAGGATCACGCGGCGGAAGGCCCCGAAGCGTGTGGCCCCGTCGATCATCGCGGACTCCTCCAGCTCCACCGGGATGGACTCGAAGTAGCCCATCAGGAGCCAGGTGACGAACGGCACCGTGAAGGACGGGTACGCCGCGATCAGGCCGGTGAGGCTGTCCGCCATGCCCAGGTTGCGGATCTGGGCGTAGAGCGGGATGAACAGGATGGACGGCGGGACGAGATACGTGATCAGCACGGTGCTGGCCATGAACGCGCGGCCCAGGAACTTGAGCCGGGCCAGCGCGTAGGCGCCGAGGGTGCCGATCGCGGTGGCCAGGAACGTGCTCGACACGGACACGATGATGCTGTTCTTGTACCAGCTCACGAACTCGGTCTTGGCGAGCAGGTGGTCGTAGTTCTCGGTCACGAACGGGCTCGGCCAGAACATCGAGACCAGGCTGCGCATCTGGGTCTCACCCTTGAAGGACGTGACGATCATCCAGTAGAACGGGAAGATCACGAGCAGCAGGAAGGTCAGGAGGATCGCGTAGGAGACCGCCGACTGCGTCCGCTCGATCCGGATCGTGCTTCGCCCCGATCGGACGATCACCGCGTGCGGCCTTTCCGCATGTAGTTCGACAGCACGATGATCACGAAGGCGAGCGGGGGCAGCATGTAGAGCGCGACCGCGATGGCCTCGCCCAGCCGCTGGGCCCCGAAGGCGATCTCGTAGGTGAGCACCGGCAGTACCATGGTGGCGCCGCCCGGGCCGCCCTTGGTCAGGATGTAGACGATCGCGAAATCGTTGAACGTCCAGATGGTGGAGAGCAGCACCACGATCATCAGGATGTTGCGGATGCCGGGCAGCGTGACGTACCGGAAGCGCTGCAGCGCGGTGGCCCCGTCCACCGCCGCCGCCTCGTACAGCTCGCCCGAGATGGCCTTCATGCCGGCCAGGAAGCTGATCCCGAAGAACGGAAAGCCGCGCCACACGTTGACGCCGATGACGGACGCCATCGCGGTGTCGGGCTCGCTGAGCCAGCCCACTCCCCGCGACAGGACGCCGAAGACGTGGACCAGCAGGTAGTTCAGCACGCCCAGGCTGTAGTCGAAGATCCACAGGAAGTTCAGCGCGGAGACCACGGTGGGCGCCACCCACGGGATGAGCAGCACGCCGGTCCAGAAGCTCCGGAAGCGGATCTTGGAGGTGAGCACGAGCGCCATGCCCATGCCCAGCACCAGCTTGATGCCCACCGAGGCGAACGTGAAGACGAAGCTGTTGACGACCGCGCGCTGGAAGAAGCCGTCGTAGGTGAGGCGGATGTAGTTCTCGAGCCCGACGAACACCGGCGGCATGCCCACGTACTTGCGCGTGAAGCTGAGGTACACCGCGTAGCAGAACGGATACGCCACCAGCGCCAGCACGAGGACCACGATGGGCGCCACGAAGAGGAACCCCAGCCGGTAGTCGGGCCCGAAGAGACGCCGGAGCGTGACCTCGCGCCCGACTCGCGGCTGGGGAGCTGCTTCGGGGAGGGCACCACCCCTCACCCTGACCCTCTCCCCTGAGGGGAGAGGGGAGGGTGAGGGAGCGACCCTTGCCATGCCTAGGCCTTGCCGCGGATCTTGTAGATCTCCTCGATCCGCGCGTGGGCCTCCTTCAGCGCCGCCTCGGGCGAGAGCCCGCCCACCACCACGCGACCCGCCATGTCGGTGAGGATCTTCTGCCCCTGCACCTCGGCGGCGGCCGCCGTCATGGGACCGGGATAGCCGATGTTGACGCTCCGGAGGATGTTCTGCATCATCGCGTCGAAGTTCGGATCGGACTTCCAGTACGGATTGTCGGCACGGCCCTTGTAGACCGGACCGGCCTGCCCCACCGAGACCTGCATGTACTCGGCGAAGCGCTTCTCGTCCTCGAGGTAGCGGATGAGGTCCTCGCAGAGGTCCGCCTTCTGCGTCTTCTGGAAGATCGCCCAGTTGTAGCAGGACGAGCCCACGAACGAGCCCGCGGGGCCGCCGGGGGTGAGCACGCAGAGCGTCTTCGACGCCAGATCGTGCTTCTTGGAGACCATCGCGAAGTAGAGGCTGGCGCCGTTGTTGGTGGTCACCAGCTTGCCCGCCATGTAGGACTCGTTGTTGGACACGTCGGTCCAGCCCATGACGCCCGGCGGCTGGATCCCGTGCTTCTTGATCGTGTCCACCGCGAACTGCAGCGCCTGGGTGTTCTGCTTGAGGAACGCGGTGCCGAGCGCGGGCTTGCCGTCCTTGTCCCACACGCCCCCGCCGTAGTCCCAGAGGAGGTTGGACATGAAGCCGTCGCCGTCGTCCGAGCGGTTCAGGGTCTGGCCGAAGCCGTACAGGTCCTTGGCGGGATCCTGGGCCTTCTTGGCGAACTCGACCACGTCGGGATCGTAGACCTTGGGCACCTTGAGGCCCTTGGCCTGCATGATGTCCTTGCGGATGAAGAACACGGTGGTCATCGAGTAGCGGCCGACCGCGAGGAACTTGCCGTCGGCCTTCATGGCCCGTTCCGCGAAGGGCAGCAGCCCGCCCTTGGCCTTGGCCAGGTCGCCAGCCAGCTTGCTGACGTCGCGCAGCGCGGCCTTGTAGCGCATCGGGCCATAGATGTTCATCTCGGCCATGTCGGGCGGGTTGCCGGCCTCGATGGCCGCCACGAACTTCTGCTCGCGGTCGCCGAAGGTCGCCCAGTCCATCTCGACGTCGACGTTCTTCTCCTTGGCCCACGCTTCGATGTGCCGGGCCACCACGTCGTTGCCCGCGGTGACGAAGCTCTTGAAGAGCCACACGCGCAGCTTGGTCTTTCCTTGCGCGGAAGACATGCCGCGGAGCGCGTGGAGGCCCGCCGCGGTACCGCCGGTGATGACGGCCGCCTTGCGAAGGAACTCACGGCGGGCGATGAGACCTGCGTCGAGCTGTTCGGCAAGATTCCTGAGGCGATTGTCCATGGGGGGGCTCCTCCTTTGGAGCGCGTGAGGCGGTGCCGGGGATGGTGGAATGCTACCGCAGGCCCGGCCCACGGGCAAGAAGCCGGTTGGCCGCGTGCGCGATTGCGCCGCCGTCCACCCCGTAGTGCCGGTAGAGATCGCGCCGCGCGCCGGACTGGCCGAAGTGGTCCACGCCGAGCGGGATCTGCGGGACTCCGAGGGCGCCGCCCAGGAAGGCCAATCCGTGGGAGTGGCCGTCGAGGACCGACACCACCGGCACGCCTTCCTCGTCCGCCGATACCAGATCGAGTACGTAGGGGCCCGTAGTGCGAACGCCTCGGTGCAGCAGATCGGGGCTCGTCACCACGAACACGCTGGCGCAGACGCCCGCGGCGCGCAGCGCGTGGCTCGCCTCCACCGCCTCGGGCGCCATGATGCCGGCCGTGAAGATGTGCACCGCATTGTCCTCGGGGTCGTAGCCGGGCTGCTCCCGCGCGTCGATCAGCCGGTAGGCGCCGCGCAGCACCGCGTCCCGGTAGGCGGCCGAGGGCGCGGGGGCCAGGGCCTGATCGATGGGCTTGGTGGACAGCCGCAGGTACAGGCTCTCCGCGTCGCCGCGCCGCAGGAGACCGCGCAGCCCCTCGAGCAGGATCCACTCGACCTCCTGCGCGAACGCGGGCTCGTAGTAAATGATGGCGGGCAGCGCGATGCCGATGCCGGGCGTGATCACCGACTGGTGCGCGCCGCCCTCCGGCGACAAGCTGATCCCCGACGGGGTGGCGGCCACGATGAAGCGCCCGCCCGCGTAGAGCGCGTGGTAGAGGGCGTCGAGCCCGCGCGTGACGAACGGATCGTAGAGCGTGCCGATGGGCAGGAGCGTCGTCCCCGACAGCTCCGCGGTGAGGCCGAAGGCGCCCAGCGCGAGGAACAGGTTGTGCTCGGCGATGCCGAGCTCGATGTGCTGGCCGGCCGGCGACTCCTTCCACTGCACGGCCTGCGGCCCCTCCGCGACGAAGCCGGGCTTGGACCGCGGAAAGTAGACGCCCTTGCGGTTGATCCAGCCCGCGAGGTGCGTGGTCACCGACACGTCGGCGGAGAGCGTCACCACCCGATCGCCGATCGGCAGGCGGCTCAGCCGGCCGAGGACGCGGCCGAAGGCTTCCTGCGTCGAGCTCTGCGGCGGGTACGCCTCCTCCAGCGTCTCGGGGACGGCCGGGCCCGCGTCGCCGCGCCGCGCCGGTGGCGCGTAGGGCGCGGGGCCCCGGCGGATCAGCTCCGCCTCGGCGCTGCCGGGCGCGAAGCCGGCCCACTCGCCCCCCGGCTCCACCCCGAGCGCGACGCGCAGCTCCTCGAGCTGGCGCGCGGTCAGCAGCGCGCTGTGGTTCATGGGGTCGCCGCCGAACGGATAGCCCCAGCCCTTGATGGTGTCGGCCAGGATGACGCAGGGCCCGCGCCGCGGCCGGCCCGCTTCCTCGTAAGCCTCCAGGATGGACGGCAGGTCGTGGCCGCCCACGTCGGCCACGAGCGCGCCCACCGCGTCGTCCGGAGTATCGGCAAGCAACCGGTCCACCGCCGGATCCGTCTCGCCCGCCGCGGTGGCGGTCACCGCCTTGCGCGCCGCGGCGGGCGGCAGGCGCAGGAGCGACTGGTACTCCGCGTTGCCCATGCCCTCGAGCCGCGCGCGCAGCCGCGCGCCGCCCGGCCGCTCGAAGAGCGCGCGCAGCCGCCGCCCCCAGCGCAGCTCGATCACGTGCCAGCCCGCGCCGCGGAACCAGGCGTGGAGCTGGCCGCGGCGCGCGTCGGGCACGATGCGATCCAGGCTCTGGCGGTTGAAGTCCACGATCCAGAGCAGGTTGTCCAGCTCGCGCACCGCCTCCTCGAGCAGCGCCTCCCACACGTTGCCCTCGTCGAGCTCGGCGTCGCCCGTCATCGCGATGAAGCGCGCGGGCATGGCCGGGCCCGCGTCCGTCCCGCCGTGCTGGCTCACGTAGCGCGCGGCGAGGGCGCCGAACGCCGCGCTCACCGCGCCCAGGCCCATCGAGCCGGTGGAGAGGTCCACGATCTCGGGGTTCTTGCGCCGGCTGGGATAGGCCTGCAGCCCGCCGAGGGTCCGCAGGCTCCGGAGGTCGTCGGCGGTGAGACGCCCGCGCAGGAACTCGATCGCGTAGAACACCGGCGAGGCGTGGGCCTTGGTGGCCACGATGTCCCCGGGGCGGAGCGCGTGGAAGTAGAGCGCGGTCATCAGGGAGACCACGGACGACGACGACGCCTGGTGGCCGCCCACCTTGGTGCCATCGGGATTCGGGCGGGTATTGGCGTGGTGCACCAGGTGGGCGCTCAGCCAGAGCACGCGCTTCTGGATGGACTCGAGCACGGCGAGCTGGGCGGCGCTGGGGCGCGGGGACATCGCCGCCCACCTTACCCCACGTGCGTGGTCCCAGACCAGAGGGGCCGGCTGCTGCGTCAGCCTGGCGACGGCGGAGAAGTCTTACACGGTAGTTTCTGCTCCGGGCGGGGCCGGTCGCCCACTTACCTCTCTCGAATCACGCGCTTGGGTCTCACGAGCCGTGGCATGACGCTTGCCGTCATGGAGCCGTGCATCCGGGCTCGTTCAGCCGACCTCGAACCGAAGGAGGCACGGTCATGAGCGTAGGGATCATGCGGCCCGTCCTGGTGGCGGGCATCCTCCTGGCCGCCGGCAGCTACGCGGCGACCAAGGAATGGCAGTGGCAGGCCGACGCGGAGCCGGTGCCGGTCGTGCGCGTCGCGGACGAGCAGGACGAGGGCTGGCAGACCGCGGCCGTGACGGTGCAGCCCGAGCAGATCTTCCAGGACTAGCGGGGCCGCGCCCCGGCCCGAGCCTCCGCCCGCTTCACCATGCGCTCAGGCGAAGGGATCGTTCCCCGGGTCTTCGTGCCAGACGTATTCCATGGACCGCGCGGCCTGGCGGGCCATGTCCACGCCATGGAAGCGCGCCACCACCGAGAGCGCCATGTCGATGCCCGCGGAGACGCCCGAGGAGGTGACGAGATCGCCGTCGTCCACCCAGCGGGCCTGGCGCTGCCAGCGCACGCGCGGGCCCTGCTGCACCACCCAGTCCCACGCGATCTTGTTCGACGTGGCGGCGCGGCCGTCCATGAGGCCGGTGCGGGCCAGCAGGGCCGAGCCGGTGCACACGGTGGTGGTGATGGCGGCGCGGCGGCTGGCCGCGGTCAGGGCCAGCAACAGCGGGGCGTTGTTCACCGCCTGGCGCGTGCCGAAGCCGCCGGGCACCAGCAGCACCTCGTAGGTGGGCGCGTCGGCGAAGGCGTAATCCGCCTGCGTGGTCGGCCCCTCGCCGCTCTTGACCGGGCCGGCCTTCTCGGCGAGCGTCACGATCTCGAAGAGCCGCTGGATGGAGCCGTCGGGGCGGGTCAGGCGGGTCGAGCCGAAGGCCTGCACCGGGCCGTAGACGTCGAGCACCGTGAAGCCCTCGAAGAGGGCTACCGCGACGCGGCGGGTCACGGGGTCGGCCATCGTGAGCGGACTATACCACCGCCCCTCACCACCACCGCCCCTCCCCCCCTCTCTCCTGAGGGGAGAGGGGGAGAGCGTTGACAAGGCCCCGGGGGGCGGGACACCATGACCGTCATGCGTGTGGTGGACCTGAGCTTCCCCATTGGCCCGCACTTCCGCTGGACGGTGGCGAGCGAGCGCCGATCGACCCACGAGGCCGGGGCCAACTTCCAGTCCACGGTCCTCACCGTGAGCTGCCACGCCTACACCCACGTGGACGCGCCGGTGCACTTCCTCCCGGGCGATCGCGACATCGCCTCGATGCCGGTGGATCAGTGGATGGGCCCCGCCGCGGTGGTGGACCTCACCCACCTCGGCGAGAACGCGGAGGTGACCGCCGCGGATCTCGAGCGGCGCGCGGGCCACGTGCAGCCGGGCGACATCGTGCTGCTGCGCACGGATTGGCCGGCGCGCTGCCAGGTCGAGAGCGAGCGCTTCTGGAAGGACGCGCCCTACACCGGGCGCGGCGCCTGCGAGTGGCTGGTGGCGCGGGGGGTGAAGGCGGTCGGCTACGACTACCCGCCCGACTACTGCATCCGCACCTCGATCTTCTCGCCCGGCACCCGGATCGCGCGCGAGGAGTGCACCACGCACCACGTCTTCTTCCCGAAGGGCATCACCGTGATCGAGTACCTGACCAACCTGGACCGGATCGGCGCGCCGCGCTGCCGGATCATCGCCCTGCCCCTCAAGGTGACGGGCGCCGACGGCTCGCCGGTGCGCGCGATCGCCCTGGTGGATTGACCACGATCGCATCGACGAAAGGCTCGCCATGGACGCGAAGAAGACCCTGCTCAAGCGCATCGCGGTATGGACCGTGCTGGGAGTGGTGGGCGGCGGCGTCGCCGCCGACATGCTCTGGCGCCAGAAGGGCGCCCAGGAGCAGGCCAACCTGCGCGCGCAGCAGACCCAGGACCTGCAACAGCTGGAGGCGCAGCTCAAGGCGCTGACCGACCAGCTCGCGGCCGAGCAGCTCCGCCGGGAAGCCCTGGAGCGCTCGCTGAGCGAAGGCCGGAAGTAAGTGCCCCGGCCGGCCGGGCGGCTCGCCGTTCTCCGCTGCGGGGGCCTCGCCCTCGCGGTTGCCTGCGCCCTGCAGGCGCTGCCGGGCCCGGCCGCGTGGAGCCAGGAGCCGGCCCGGTCCCGGAGCCTGCCCGCCGCGGTCGTGAAGGTGGTGAGCGGCGATACCATCCACGTCTTCGTGAACGGCGACGTCGAGCGCGTCCGCTACATCGGCGTGACCGCGCCCGAGCCGGGGGACAGCAGGCCGGAGTCCGGCGAGCCCCTCGGCCGCGAGGCCCTGCGGTTCAATCGCGGCCTCACGAACGCCAAGAACGTGCGGATCGAGCTGGACGTCCAGGAGCGCGATCCCGAGGGTCGGCTGCTCGCCTACGTGTGGCTCGGCGACGTGATGGCCAACGCGGAGATGATCGGGCACGGCTTCGGCCAGGTCGTCACCGGCGGCCCCAACGTCCGCCATCAGGAGACGCTGCTGCGACGCCAGGATCAGGCGCGCGCCGCCAAGCTCGGGATCTGGAGGCTCCCGGGCCCCGCGGCGCCTCCCGCGCGGGGCACCCCGGCCGCCGCGCCCCCGAAGACCGCGCCGAAGACGGGCGGACCTGCCCGCTGAGCCATCCGATCAAGGGCAACTCAGGACTCGCCTCCGAATCTTGCCCCCGCGCAGCCGAGCCGGTATCGTGCTGCCGTGGGCGCGCGCCTGATCCTGGTCGTGGACGCGGAGGCTGCGGTGCGGCAGTCCCTCATCGACGTGCTGAGCCTGGACGGCCACGAGGTGGACGCGGCCGACGACGCCGACTCCGCGCTCCTGCTGCTCGACCAACGCCGCTACGATCTCGTGATGGCGGACGTCCACATGCCGAACCTGGACGGCCCCGCGCTGCTGGACGCGCTCGCCGAGCGGTTCGGTGATGCCCTGCCCCGCATCGTCTTCCTCACCCGGGGCGCGTTCGATCCCCACTACGGCAGCTTCCTCGCCAATCTGCGCGTGCCGATGCTCACGAAGCCGCTCAAGCCGGGCCGCGTGCTCGAGCTGGTGGGGCGGCTGTTCGAGCCATGAGCCGGCGGTGAGGACGCCGCCATGCGCCCACGGCTCATCCTGGTGGTGGAGGACGAGCACAATCTCCGCGAGCTGATCGCCCACATCCTGCTGCTCGACGAGCACGAGGTGGACACCGCGCGCGACGGCGTCGAGGCGCTCTACCGCATCGAGCGGCGGAGCTACGATCTGATCATCAGCGACCTGCAGATGCCGAATCTCGACGGCCCCGGCCTCTACGAGGCCCTGCGCAAGCGGTTCGGCCAGGAGCTTCCCCGGGTGATCTTCGTCACCGGCCACGCCGAGTCCGACCGATTCCTGCCCTTCCTGGCCGAGACCGGCGATCCCGTCCTGACCAAGCCCTTCTCGGTCGAGGACCTCCGCACGCTCGTGGGGTGGGTCCTCGAGACGTAACTGCGTGATCCACAAGGCCCTACCGTCCGCGTGAACCTTCCGCCCACCCCGGGCGACTCATGGCCGAGACCAGCCGGCGGCGCCGCCGCCGCGAAAGGAGCAAGGCCATGAGAAAGGCACTGATCGAGATCGGCAAAGGGGTGGTGATCGGGATGACCCTGGCCGCCTGGTGCGCGGCCGTCCCGGCCCCGGCGGGGGCGGATGATCGCACGCCGGCGCAGATCGCGGAGAACATCCGCAGGATGCAGGAACGCTTCCGCGAGAACGACAAGGCGGACGCCGCCCGGCTGCGGAAGGCGCTGGCCGAGGCCGCGGAACGGGCGAGGAAGAAGGAAGACGAGCGCCTGCTCGCGCAGGTCGAGGCCGCCGAGAAGCTGGGGCCCAACCTGAGCCCCACCGGCGTGATGGTGAAGGACGCCGCCGGCAACTGGGTCAACGCCGACCGCTCGGGCCGGCCCCTGCCGCCTCCCGAGCCGCCGCGCAAACCCTTCGACCCCAAGGCCAAGGAGGCCGCGGAGAAGAAGGTCAGGGAGGCCTTCGAGCGGGATCGCCAGAAGGCGCTCGAGGATCAGGCCAAGCGCGACCGAGCCGCCGAGGACGAGGCCGCCAGGCGCCGCGCGGCGTATGGCCTCAAGCCCGGCGAGGACGCGGGCCCGACCGGCATCATGATCAAGGTCGGCGGCAACTGGGTCCCGGCAGGCCTCGACGGCAAGCCCATCCCGGGGCCCCGTCCGAAGGTGGATCCGGCGCGGCTCGGGGCCGTGCCGCCTAAGCCCGGCGAGGCCGAGAAGGCCAAGCGGGACGCGGAGGCCAGGGTCCGGGACGCGTTCGCCCGCGACCGGCAGAAGGCGCTCGACGACGCGGCCAGGCGGGACCGAGCCGACGACGACAAGGCCGGCGAGCGGCTGCTGCGGTACGGGCTCCCGCCCGCCGCCGCG
>Ga0209640_10005440_pt1 | contig 11122 bp, 9 predicted proteins | sample RifCSP10_1_FD_184018 | JGI IMG/M metagenome (GOLD analysis project Ga0209640, IMG submission 184018) | Soil microbial communities from Rifle, Colorado - Rifle CSP2_sed 10_1 (SPAdes) (version 2) | ecosystem: Environmental > Terrestrial > Deep subsurface > Rock core/Sediment | place: Rifle...
TTCCCGGTCCCCGGCCTGCGCGAGCATGGGCTCGGCTTCAAGGACCTCGCGGACGCCATCGCGCTCCGCAACCAAGTCCTGCTGCAGCTCGAGCGCGCCTCGATCGAGCCCGACCCGGCCGAGCTCGGGTTCGTGTTCGTGGGCGCCGGGTACGCGGGCGTGGAGGCGCTCGCGGAGCTCGAGGACTTCGCGCGCGCGGCGCTCCGCTTCTACCCGGCGCTCCGGGGAGTGCCACAGCGCTGGGTACTCGTCGACGCCGCTCCCCAGATCCTCCCCGAGATCCCGCGCCGTCTCGGCGACTACGCGGCGCGCCACCTCGAGCGCCGCGGCGTCGAGATCCACGTGGGGACGACGCTCGAGTCCTTCGACGGCAGTGAGGCGATCCTGGCGAACGGGGCGCGGATACCGGCCCGAACGCTCGTCTGGACGGCCGGCGTGCGCCCCAATCCCGTGCTCGCGGAGCTGGGCCTCCCCCTCGACGACCGCGGACGGGTGCTCGTCGACGAGACGCTCCGGGTGGAAGGCGGCGACGACACGTGGGCGCTCGGAGACTGCGCCGCCGTCCCGAACTGCAAGACGCCCGGCACCCACGATCCGCCGACCTGCCAGCACGCGCTCCGCCAGGCCCGCCGGCTGGCGAAGAACCTGACGGGGACGCCGAGGCGCTACGGCTACCGCATGCTCGGCCAGGTGGCGACCCTCGGGCGCTACAAGGGCATCGCCGAGATCCCAGGGCTCAGGCTGCGCGGCTTCCTCGGCTGGTGGGTCGCGCGAACGTACCACCTGTACCAGCTTCCGCTCCTCTCCCGGAAGCTGCGCGTCGTCACGGACTGGACGGTCGCGCTGCTCTTCCGCCGCGACGTCGCCGCGCTCTCGATGCTCGGCCACCCGCGGAAGCTGGGCGAGTGATCGAGCTCGCGCCGATTTTCGGCCTCCGGCTGCGAACTCCGCGGCTCGAGCTGCGGCTCGGCTCGCGTGACGAGCTCGTCGAGCTCGGGCGGCTGGCCGAGCGCGGGATCCACTCGCCGGACGAGATGCCCTTCGCGGTGGCGTGGACGGACCGCGTCGGCGAGGACGACTTCCTCGACGAGTTCGTCGCCTTCCACGAGCGCCACCTCGACGAGTGGTCACCGGGCGACTGGACTCTGAACCTCCTCGTCTGGGAAGGCGACGAGCTCGCGGGGACGCAGGCGCTCTTCGCCGGAGAGTTCGCCGAACGCCGCTGGGTCGCCACCGGTTCGTGGCTCGGCGGCCCCTTCCAGCGGCGCGGGATCGGGACCGAGATGCGCGCTGCCGTTCTCGAGCTCGCATTCCGCGGTCTCGGTGCAGTACGCGCGGAGTCGTCCTGGCTCGAGGGCAACGAAGGGTCGAGGCGCGTATCCGTGAAGCTCGGCTACGTCGAGTACGTTCTCGGCAGCAAGAGCCCGCGGGGCACCCCCGTCGTGGAGCACGGGGTCGAGATCGAGCGAAGTGCGTGGAGATGCCCGGTGCAGGTCGAGATCGAAGGCCTCGAGCCGTGCCTCGCGCTCTTCGGTCTCAGCGAAGCGACTTCAGCGCCGACGTGAGCGACTGCTTCCCGGCGAGCACGCCTGCGAAGAGGTCCCCGTCGCGGGCCACGCGGTCGAGCACGGCTTCCATCGTGAACGCGGTCGGATCGAGGCCGGATGCGACCTCCTCCCAGCGAAGGGCGGTCGAGACGGGAGCGCCGGCTCGCGGACGCACGGAGTAGACGGACGCGTTCGTCGCGCCCGGGCGGTTCTGGTTCGCGTCGACGAGGACACCCCGACGCTTCGCCTTCGACCACTCGGTCGTGACGAGCCCGGGATGCGCACGGGCGAGCGCACCTGCCACGATCGAGGCGAACTCGCGCGCATCCCCGTACGTGTGACGCCTCGCGACGGGCACGAGGACGTGGATCCCGCGGGATCCGGAGGTCTTCGGGTACGACACGAGCTCGAGGAGGTCCAGCGTCTGCTTGACCAGCCGCGCGACGGCGATCACGTCCTCGAACGACGCGCCCTCCGAGGGGTCGAGATCGAACATCACCCAGTCGGGCCGGTGCGGCTTGTCGACCCGCGACGACCAGATGTGCAGGTCGATGCAGGCCATGTTCGCCATCCACAGGAGCGCGAGCTCGTCGTTCACGAGCGCGTAGTCGATGACCTTCTTCTCGCCCTCGCGGGTCGAGGCCGGCAGCGGGGCGCGCGGAATCCACTCGGGCATGTGGGACGGCGACTGCTTCTGGAAGAAGTGCTTGCCCTGCCACCCGTCGGGGTAGCGCTTCATCGTGAACGGCCGCTCGCGGAGGTGGGGCACGAGAACCTCGGCGACGTCCCGGTAGTACGCGACGAGGTCGCCCTTCGTGATCGCCTCGTCCGGCCAGAAGACCTTGTCCAGGTTCGAGACGCGCAGCTCACGCCGCCCCTTGCGGATCACGTTCGGCACCGGCTCACGCTCCTTGCGCACCTCGAAAGCCGTCTTGTCCTCCCGAAGCCCGAGGTAAACCGGGGCGCGCAGGCGCCCCTCCCGCGTCCACTCCGCGAACTCGACCTCGGCGACGAGCCTCGGCTCGACCCAGACGACGTCACGGCGCCGGACACGCGGCATCCTCGGCGCCTCCGCGAACGGCGAGTCGGGCCTCTCGAGCGGCTTCAGGAGCGCGAGGAGCCGGTCGATCTCGGCCTCCGTGAACCCCGTTCCCACGTTCCCCGCCCAGCGCAGCTCGCCGGCCTCTCGCACGCCGACGACGAGCGCGCCGAAGCCCACCGCCCGCCGCCCCTGGCCGCGCGTGTAGCCGGCGATCACGACCTCCTGGCGATCCCGCACCTTCACCTTCCGCCAGTCCGAGCTGCGTCTCCCGGGCTGGTAGGTCGAGTCGAGGCGCTTGGCGACGACGCCCTCCAGACCCTGCGTCCGCGCTGCCGCCAAGAGGGCGTCGCCGTCGTCGAACTGCGGCGACACGATCACGCCACCCCGGGAAGGGTCGATCACGCGCTCGAGCCGCTCACGGCGCTCGGAGAGCGGCAGCGACGTGAGAGGCTCGGAGTCGAGCTCGAGCAGGTCGAAGACGATCAGTGCGAGCGTTCCCCCGCCCTCCTGGAGCAGCGAGAAGCGCGCGCGCCCCTGCTCGTCGAGCGCGCAGACCTCCCCGTCGAGGACGGCGTCGGCGGAGCGCACGGCGAGCTGCGTGGCCCGGGCGACGTCTCGGAAGCGCTGCGTCAGGTCCTTGCCGTTCCGGCTCGTGAGCGCTACCTCGCCGCCGGAGACGGTCACGATCGCGCGGAAGCCGTCCCACTTCGGCTCGAAGGCCCAGCCCGGCCCCGCAGGGAGGCTCTCCGGGGACGCGGCCAGCATCGGCGTGTACCGCGAGGTCGCGGTCGCCCTCGTGGCCTCGTCCTTGCGGAGCAGCAGCCAGTTCTTCGGATCCCCGTCGAGCCGTGCGGGGACGAGCGTCCAGACGCCGTCCAGCCGCCGGCCGCGGAGGCGAACGGTCAGGCCGCCGTCGCGCTTCTCCTCGAGCAGCTCGTACGTGCCCCGGTCCCAGATCTCGACCGTCCCGGCGCCGTACTCACCGGCCGGGATCGTGCCCTCGAACTCCGCGTACTCGAGCGGGTGGTCCTCCACGTGCACGGCGAGATGACGCTCGCCGCGGTGGAGCGGGATCCCCTTCGGGACCGCCCAGCTCGCGAGGGCGCCACCGCGCTCGAGGCGGAAGTCGTAGTGCAGCCTCCGGGCGGCGTGCCGCTGCACGACGAAGCGCATCCCGGAGCCGTCGCCGTCGGCCCCGTCCGGGAGCGGCTCGGGCGTCCGTCCCTCTCGCCGCTTCCGCCGGTACTCGCCCAGCGCCATCTGTGGATTGTCGCCTGAACCGCAACGATTTCTTCACCTCTTCGCTGCAGTCTGGTCGTTCTTCCTGCTCAGCGCCCCTTTCGGTGCAGGGGATAAGCCTGTGGAACCTGTGGAAAGTGACGGGAACGCACGTTCGGGGCTAGGCGGGAGGTAGGGACGCCCATCGCTGTTACTTCTCCGTGAGCACGTACAGACCGTGGAACATGTCGCTCAGGTAGATGGAGCTCCCGAGCTTGTACACCCCCCAATCGAGCGGGACCGGGTGGGAAGACAGGGCTCCGCTCGACGGCTGCGGCCGGTAGAACGCGACCTCCCGCGGCTTGGCCGGGCTCGAGACGTCGAAGATCCGAACTCCGTCCGAGTACCAGCTCACGTACAGCTTCGACCCGTCGAATTGGGGGTTGTGGGCCGAGAAGAAGCCGCCCGTGTTCGTGGTCAGCGAATGCGGCGTCGTGACGTCGCTGACGTGAGCGGGGTCGCTCGGGTCGGACAGGCTCCAGAGCCGAGCGAACCCCCAGGTGTCGCCCGGGAGGTTCCTGAACGAGAGGGGCGAGAAGTCCTCGTCCGTCGTCGCGAGGAGCGTTCCGGCCTGATTCGCCACCGCCGAGTGCGTGTCGCCGTCGCTCGCTGCCGGGTACACGGTCCGGCCCACGTACCCGACGTCGGCGGGATCGGAGATGTCGAGCACGACCGCCCCCAGGTCCCAGTACGAGACGTACGCCGTCCGGCCGTCGCCGCTCGCGGATGCGCTGTGCGCGAAGATGGCGGGGAAGTCGCCCCGGCACAGCGGGTCCGCGCAGTCGTAGGGCGGGGGCAGGAAGAAGGACGTGCCCGACGGGAACCCGCCGTCCTTGGTCGCGCCCCAGTCGTCCGTAAGAGCCGGGTTGGCCGGGTCGCTGACGTCCACGAGCTGGAAGTCGCCGACCGGCGCGCCGAAGAACAGGTCCGTGATCGGCTCGGAGAACGGCACGGCGAGCAGCGCGAAGACGCCGTCCGGCCGACTGATCAGCGAGAGCTCGTGGACGCCGAGGTTCTCCAGGAACCCGAGCTCGTGCGGGCTCGTCGGGTCCGTCACGTCCCAGAGAGCGAGACCGCCCACGCCTCCCTCGTCGCACGGCTGGATGCCCACGGCGAGCAGGTCGCCCGTGAAGGACGACGTCGAGACGTGCATCACCTCCATGTCCTCCGCAGACGTGCCCGGGTAGCCGGCAGCGCTGGAGACGTCCGTCGGCAACGCGGGGTTCGAGACGTCGAGGATGCGGACGCCCCTGCCGTCACAGGGGAAGCCCCAGGCGCCGACGTACGCGTAGTCGCCGAACGCCCAGACGTCTCCGTTGATGGGAGCCACGGCCGCGTTCCCGAGCTCGCGGGTGTGCCGGCCCGCCGCGGGCGTGCTCCCACCCGGGTGATCGAGACGCTGCAAGGCGGTCCTCAGGCGGAGCTCGAGCGCCCCGGCCGGGTCGCTCCCCGGCCCGGCGCCGCTCGCCAGCGCCGTGGTCGTCAGGGTCAGGGCGATGGTCGAAACGACGAGAACGATCCGAGTGCGCATCTTCGTCCCCTCTCCCAGATCGAGAATGTGACAAAGCACCCTATACCCGCGGTCGGGACTCGGGCAAGGCGCCGCCGGGCACCGGTCGGAGGCCTCGCTACCCGCTCGTCGAGGCAAGCACGCCGATCGCGCGGAACCGCGCCCTGCGCTCTCTTCGGCGCTTGCTCGGGTTCAGACCGTCGACCTCGGCGAGGGCGACGAGGATCGCCTCCCGGAGCAGCGCTGCCGCCTCGTCCGGGTCCGTGTGCGCACCGCCTTCCGGCTCCGGGACGATCGCGTCGATCACGCCGAGCTCGAGGCAGTGGGCGGCGTCCGGCTTGAACGCCGCCGCAGCCTTGCGCGCCTCGGCGCCGTCCCGCCACAGGATCGCGGCACATCCCTCGGGCGAGATCACCGAGTAGATCGCGTTCTCCTGCATCAACACCCGGTCGGCGACCGCGATCGCCACCGCGCCGCCCGATCCCCCCTCGCCGATGATGCAGGCGACCGTCGGCACGGAGAGGCCGACCATCGTCACCTGGGAGCGGGCGATCGCGCCTCCCTGACCGTGCTGCTCGGCCGCGACTCCCGGGTACGCACCCGGCGTGTCGACCGTCGTGATCAGCGGGAAGCCGTGCTGGTCGGCGAGGGCCATCGCGCGCATCCCCTTGCGATAGCCCTCGGGATAGGCCATCCCGAAGTTGCGCTGGGTGCGCTCCTTCAGGTCCCGCCCCTTCTGGTGGCCGACGAGCACGACAGTGCGGCCGTCCAGCGAGGCGAGGCCGGTGACGACCGCAGGGTCGTCCGCGCGTCCGCGGTCGCCGTGCAGCTCGAAGAAGTCGTCGAAGATCCGGCTCGCGTAGTCGAGCGTGTAGGGGCGGTCCTGGTGGCGCGCGAGCTCGACGGAGCGCCAGATCTCGTCCGCGGTCGGCTCTGCGCGAAGCCTGTCGAGCTGATCTCGGAGCCGCTCGAGCTCTCCGTCGACACTCGTCCCGCGCAGGAGCTTCATCGCGCCGAGCTTACTCAAGCGCTCGCGAAGCCGGATCTCCGTCTCTTCGGGCATCGCGCTACTTCCGCCCGAACAGCCGCAGCAGGCGGGCGAGCGTCGGCCTGAGCTCCGACCGGGGGACGATCGCGTCGACGTGGCCGAAGCGGTAGTTGGACTCGGCCAGACCGAAGTCGTCGGGGAGCTTCTCGCGGGTGGTCTGCGCGACGACGCGCGGGCCGGCGAACGACATCAGCGTTCCCGGCTCGGCGAGGACCACGTCGCCGAGGCTCGCGTAGCTCGCGAGCACGCCGCCGGTCGTCGGGTGCGTGAGCACCGAGAGGAGCGCGCCCCCGGACTCGTGGAGGTCCTCGATGGCGCAGATGGTCTTCGGGAGCTGCATGAGCGCCAGGATGCCCTCCTGCATGCGCGCGCCGCCCGAGGCGGAGATCGACACCAGCGGCACCTTCGCCGCCGCGGCGCTCTCGCAGGCCCGCGCGAACTTCTCGCCCACCACGCTTCCCATGGAGCCGCCCATGAAGGCGAAGTCCATGACCGCGAGCCGGCAGCCCTCGCCCTCGACCTCGGCCGCGCCGCACACGATCGCGTCGCCGAGCCCCGTCGCCAGCTCCGCCTCGGCCAGCCTCTCGGTATAGGGACGGAGGTCGAAGAACCCGAGCGGATCGGCGGACCGAAGGTCCCCGTCCTCCTCGACGAACGTTCGGGGGTCGGCGACCTGCTCGACCCGCTCGCGCGCACCGACCGGGAAGTGGTGGCCGCACTGCGGGCACACGCGGAGGGTCTTCGCGAGCTCCTCGTCGCGGTAGTGGGAGCCGCACCCCGGGCACGTATTCGGGTGGCTCTTCTCCGGTGGGGCGTCCTCGGTGCGCTTGCTCTCGATCTCGACGTCGACGCGTCCCGGCTCCGAGGGCATGGGCTGGATCTTATGCGCGTGCCTGCGCGGCCGTCAGAAGCCCGCTGCCGCAAGGGCCCGGGACGCCACGTGCACGTTTCCCTCGGCGTCGAGGTGCCCGGTCACCCCGATCCCCACGATCCTCGTCCGCTCGGCCACGGAACGAAGAAGAGCTTCGACCTCCTCCACCGGGAGCCCGTCCGGCTCGGGCACGAAGACCTGCGCCCACTCCGGGTCGAGCACGTCGAGGTCGAGCGCGACGTACGCGGCCTCCACGCCCGTGAGCGCTCGCTCGAGCGAGTCGTCGATCCCCGTCTCGGCCATGAACTCGGCCTCCGGAGGATCGAGGTTGCGAGCGCCGACGAGGGCGACGTCGTCGGGACGGACGACCCCGTCGTCAATCAGCATCCTCAGCGGCATTCCCCAGAGGTTCCCGGAGGGCGACGTCTCCGGCGTGTTCAGGTCGCCGTGCGCGTCGAGCCAGACGACGGCGAGCCTCCCGTGTCTCGCCGCGAGCCCCTTCACCGCGCCCACGTGCGCGCAGCAGCACCCGCCGAGGACGAGGGGTCGCTCGGGCAGCATCGCGGCCAGCGCCTTCGTCTGGTCGGGCAAGGTGTCCTTCTCCACGACGCCCGTCTCCGGATACGGAAGGTCGAGAAAGGCCCCCTGGGCCATCGCGTCGCCGCCGCTCCCCCAGGCACGCGGAACGCGCACGAGGCCCGCCGTGAAGGTTCTGCCACAGGCGTGGCACTCGTACCCGGAGCCGACCGCGACGGCCGTGAAGGTCCGGCACACGGGGCAGCGCGCGCGGAGCGAGCTCATGCCGCCGTCTTCTCGTAGAAGTCGAAGCGCGACGCGACGTGCATCCCGACGTCCCCGTAGAGTCGGTGCGCACCCGTGACGCTCTCGGCGTCGACCCCGAGACCGGCCGAGGCGAAGCCACGACGACGGAGCTCCGCGAACGCGTTGAGGAGGAGCGCGCGACCAAGACCGCGGCGGCGCCAGCGTCGCCGGACGCCGAGGATGCGGACCCAGCCGAGGTCCGGCCTCGCGCGGTGGGGGTGACAGATGGCGATCCCCACCGGCTCGCCGGCCTCGTGCGCCAGGAACCAGAGGTCCGGAACGAATGCGGCTGGACTCAGCAGCCAGTGGGCCCATTCGTCGTAGGGCTCGCGGATGGGCTCCCACGAGTCCTCGAAGGTCTCCTGATGGAGCTCGTAGAAGACGTGCTCGTCCCCCGGTTCGAAGCTGCGCACCTGGATTCCCTCCGGCCAGACCGGGTCGGCCGAGGGCTCGGCGAGGTCGATCAGCATGCGCTGCGAATGCCGAACGAGCCGGAACCCGCGGCGCTCGAGCGCGTCGAGCACTACGCGGTTCGTCGACCAGCCACCGGAGAAGACCTTCCTCGCGCGCGTCCCGGCGCACGACTCCGCCCAGTCGAGGAGCTCGTCGGACGGCGCTCCCTGGAGGTCGACCCAGACCCTCTCGGGATCGAGCTGCTCGACGAGCACGTAGGCACCGTCCTCCACGCGCGCGTCCCGCTCCAGGTCCACGTTCGGCGCGGTCCACTCCTGGCGAAGCGCAGCCTCGTCGAAGGGCTCCGGCGATTGCTCGCTCACGAGGCGCACGACGGCCGGAATGTCGTCCTCGATCGGAGCGCGCACGGGGCCTACGTCCCGGCCAGCTCGTCGAGCGCGTCCGCGAGGCCCGCCAGCGACGCGAGCGTCCGCGCGGGACGGGGGTCGTCGGGCTCGCCCAGCCGGTTGATCCAGATGCACGGGATCCCGAGCTCGCACGCAGTCGCGACGTCGTGGTACAGGCTCTGGGCAACGTGCACGTGTTTCGGCGGCTTCGCGCCCGTCGCCTCCCTGAAGACCTGCCAGTGCTTCTGCGCAGGCTTGTACGACCCGATCTCGCCGGCGACGATCGCGAGGTCGAACGGCACGCCGATCGCGGCGATCGAAGCGTCGATCAGGTCGCGGTCCGTGTTCGAGAGGATGGCGAGCCGCCACCCCCGCTCACGGGCCTCCGTGAGCGCGGGCCGGACCTCGTCGAAGACCGGCCAGGTGGGAAGCGAGCGCGCGAGGGCGCTTCCCTCGCCTTCCGGAAGCGCGAGCCCGGTGTCGTCCTCGAGCCGCTCGAGCGCGACCGTGAGCACCTCGCGGTAGGAGATCCCGGGCCTGGCGGCCTGGATCTCGGGCTCGAGCTCGTGGTAGCGCGCGAGCAGCTCCCCGGCGTGCTCGACGCCGAACAAGCCCTCGAGCGCGCTCCTGATGCCGGCGTTCCAGTCGACGAGCGTCCCGTAGCAGTCGAACGTCGCCCAGCGGTCGGACACGGCAACAGCCTAAACGGCGCACGGCGATCGGCGGGGGCTTCACCGGCGTCGCTCGCGCTCGGGTCTCCTCCCAGCACCCGACGACCAGGCACGCGTTCAGCGCGGGGGAACCCAATGGTTCTCACGTGGGGAAACCCCTGGTTCCCCACGAACCCTCCTCGATGAGAGGGCACGCACCGTACGGTTCCCCCGCGTGCCCCCTCCTTCAGAAAAGAGCTACGTCTCGTCCCACCGCCGGAAAACGACACAGGCGTTATGGCCGCCGAACCCGAACGAGTTGGAGCAGCCGATCTCGATCTTCTGCGGGCGGGCCTCGTTCGGGATGTAGTCGAGGTCGCAGAGGGGATCGGGCGTCTCGTAGTTGATCGTCGGCGGAAGCACGCCGCGCTGCACCGCGAGGATCGTGAAGATCGCCTCGACGGCGCCGGCGGCGCCCAGGCAGTGGCCGGTCGCTCCCTTCGTCGAGGACACCGGCGTCGCGTACGCCTTCTCCTCGCCCAGCGCCAGCTTGAGCACGCGCGTCTCGGCCGGGTCACCGAGCGGGGTCGACGTGCCGTGCGCGTTGACGTAGCCGAGGTCGTCGGGCGAGATGCCCGCGTCGGCGAACGCCATCTCCATCGCGCGGGCGGGGTTGGCGCCCGTCGGGTCGGGCTCGGTGACGTGCGTCGCATCCGACGAGACGCCGTAGCCAAGTAGCTCGGCGTAGATCTTCGCCCCGCGCGCACGGGCGCGCTCGAGCTCCTCGAGCACGAGCATGGCGCCAGCCTCGCCCATGACGAACCCGTCCCGGTCCGCATCGAACGGGCGCGAGCCACGCTCGGGGTCGTCGTTGCGCTGCGAGAGCGCACGCATGGCGCTGAAGCCGGCGATCCCGACGCGCGTCACCGGCGCCTCGGTCCCTCCGCAGAACATGACGTCGGCGCGTCCGAGCCGGATCGCGTCCAGGCCGTCGCCGATCGCCATGTTCGAGGCGGCGCACGCGGTGGTCTCGGTCGCGAGCGGGCCCTTCGTCCCGAGCTCCATCGAGACCCAGGCGGCGGCCATGTTGGGGATGATCTGGACGATCGAGAACGGGCTCGTCCGGTCGGGACCCCGTTCGAGCAGCGTCTGGAAGCAGTCCTCGAACGCGCCGAGGCCGCCGATGCCCGTGGCGACCGCGGCGCCGATGCGGTCCGGGGCCTCGGCCACGGAGACCCCGCTGTCGGCCTCGGCCATGCGGGCAGCGGAGAGCGCCATCTGGGAGAAGCGGTCCATGCGCCGTGCCTGCTTGCGGTCGATCCAGACGATGGGGTCGAAGTCCTCGAGCTCGCACGCGAAGCGCACGGCGTACTCGCTCGCGTCGAACTGCGTAATCGGCCCGGCGCCCGACTCGCCGGCGACGAGTCGCTCCCAGGTCGACTCGACGTCGAGGCCGAGAGGCGTCACCATCCCGATCCCCGTGATGACGACCCGGCGTCCGTTGGTGGCACCCTCGCTCATGGGCCAGCCTCGGTTGGCCCATGAGCGGGGAGG
>Ga0209640_10005441_pt1 | contig 11121 bp, 8 predicted proteins | sample RifCSP10_1_FD_184018 | JGI IMG/M metagenome (GOLD analysis project Ga0209640, IMG submission 184018) | Soil microbial communities from Rifle, Colorado - Rifle CSP2_sed 10_1 (SPAdes) (version 2) | ecosystem: Environmental > Terrestrial > Deep subsurface > Rock core/Sediment | place: Rifle...
CGGCGGGGGAGGGAGTACAGGGACCGGTACGATTTCCCCGCGGCCGCCCGGCGGTTCGTTCGGTGGTACGAGGAGATGCTATTGGAGCCGCGGGGGGCGGAAAAATCGTTGTGAGGAGTTTACCGGTGCGCAATGTCCGTCAGATCGCAAAGGAACTCTACCCGGCCTGCTTCGAAGTTGATCAGGAAATAGCGGGACACTCCCAGGAAAGGGCTGCCGTATTTGCCCGGGGAAACGCCAAACGCCATGCCCGTACCGTGCAGGTCCTCCTCGAACAATCGAAACGTTATCGAAATGAAAGCATGCGAGTCATTAATGCTTCTGGTATGTCCGCCGGACACCAGGACTTCTCTGTCGTGGAATATCTTAGGAATCGCGCCGGGATTTCCGTAGATTGGACTGCATTCGAAAGTCCCCGCAGTCCCTACCTTGAACACCCCAGGCACCGGGAGCGCGCAGACCGTCTCGGGATCCGCATCATCCTCTCAGACTTCTCCCGTTCGGACCGGCTGTACGGGGAGGAGGAGGGAGCGTACGACGTGGGGATTTTCACGGAGGTTGCGGAGCATCTTGACCATTCCGTGCTGCTCCAGGCCTTCAAAGCCCTCCACAGGATCCTCAGGGAAGACGGGGTACTTCTCCTGACGACCCCGAATATGGTCAGTCTTCCGAATCGGCTCCGGGTATTGCTCGGGAATGGGGACGGTCCCTATTTCGGCGACGGGCAGGCAAACCTGGAGGCGGGTCTCTACGGCCACATTGCGCTATATGACGCAAGGCGAATGGAGAGACTTCTCGGGGACGCCGGCTTCCGGGTCCTCAGTGCCAAGACTTTCAACAGTTACTTCCTCAAATCTTTCCGGGATGCCCCTCAGGAGTGGCTTGCCGGGAAGGCGCTCGACCTCCTTGCCCAGATGATTCCTAATGGGGGAGGAACGCTTCAGGTTTTAGCGGGAAAAGGGGACCGGAGGCCGGTCCCGTTCGCAACCTGACGTCATCCGCTCAAGGGCCCTTGCACAGCGCCATCCATGCGAAGGTGTAGCTCCTGCCCATCCAGTTCGCGACCCGCTCCTCGGCGTCGAAATTCAGGTCGCCGAAGGGGTGGAGTCCAAACCTTTCCGCCTGCCGGAAGAAGGACTGAAGCTCCTCCCGGGAGAAGATGATCCAGTCCATGCCGTACGCGACTACTCCTGCGGTGTCGATCTTCTCCGGCCAGTAGTCCACCGAGGAGACGAAGAACCCCCCGGGCCTGATGATCCGTGTCATCTCCGTGAGGAGTCTTCGTGCGTCGAAGCCGTGCTCGATCACGGAGATGGCGGTGACGCAGCCGAAAGAGCCGTTCCCGCATGGAACCCCTATAAAATCGGCCGGGAGGTAGCGGATCGACCCGGCATGGGGCATCTCCCGGATCCTCGGGTTCAGATCCACGCCGGTTAGATCTGTATAACCGAGGCGGTGCAATATCGGCAGGATTTCGCACTCGTGCGCGCCAATGTCCAAAATCGGAGTATCTTTCGGCATGTTCTCCTCGATGAACCGCACGGTCTGGAGGACATCCCAGCTCTTGGCTCGGTCCCCTACGTTTACGCCCTTGATGAGACCGAGCTTCCGCAACACCCTGTCCACGAACGAGGACGCGCAATCGATCCCGCGCCGCTTCAATTCGGCCCGTGCCGAAGAGACCTGGTTTTTGGATTTCAGGACCCCGACGGTCATGGCATTCCTTCCGGTTCCTGCCGCTTGCCGGCTCTTCCCCTGGCGAAATGGAGGATCTTCCTGCAAAGAATGCTCAGATGAAGGGAGGGCAACGCCCAGGGATAGAACTTCCGGGTGAACCGGACCGCGTTCCTCATCGTCAGGTCCACAATGCGGCCTCTTCCTTCGCCGGGCTTCGGGATCATGTCGACGGACGCCCCCACCTTGTGGTAGACGACGCTTGCCGGCGCGTAGGCCAGACGGTATCGCCCCGCGGCCCGGGCGGCCCAGTCCGGTTCCTCGTAAAAAAGGAAATAGTCCTCGCACAGGAGGCCCACGTCGCGCAGGAACGCCCGCGACACGAGCATCGAGGCGCCGGCGACGTAATCCATGCGCCGCTCGGTGCGATGGTGGTCGAAACGTCCGTCCCACGGCTCCCGGTACCCGAGACACCGGGCATGCATGATCCACTTGTTGTACGTCGCGCCGCCCCTGGCCCACAACGTCCCCGGATCGCGATAGAAAGGCAGGGTGGACCCGCACATCCCGGCGTCGGGTTTTTCCTTCATCCGAACGACCAGGTGCGTCAGTGCATCCGCCTCGATGACGGTATCGTTGTTCAAGAGCCACACGAAATCGAAATCGTCCCTCGCGAGGGCGTAACGCAGGCCGACGTTGTTCCCGCCCGCGTATCCGAGGTTGTCGCCGGTCTGCACGAGAATCAGCCGTGCCCCGTCCCCCGCCCCGCCGGTTTCCGCCTGTTCCCTGTCAAGTTCGACCCATGGAACCGGTTTGGCGAAAGGGGGGATGGAAAGACGGCGCAGAGGGTTGTCTTCGGACACGAAAACGTCGAGGTTCCCCTCGGCCCATGCGCGGATGAGATCCAGGGACCCGTCCTCTGATCCGTTGTCGCACACGATGACCTGGTAGTCGGGGTAGTCGTTCCGGAAGACGCTCTCCAGGCACTCGACGGTGTCCCCCCATCCGTTCCAGTTGACGATGAGGATGTAGACCTTGCTCACAAGGGGGCCTATCTGCTTTTTCGGGCGATGAAGAGCATCGCTTCGGACTTGTTCGCCATGGCGGAGATCGCGTTGATTCCTCGCTGAGCCAGGTCCTTCGCGCCCCACCCCGTGACGGGGCTGTTGTCCTTCGCCTCGCGGTGGATCACATCGAAACCGACCGTTTTCAACAGAGCCGCGAGCGTATCCGGCGTGAAATGCCATAGGTGCTGCTCGGGACGCCAGGACGCCCACCGGGCGCCGATGAGCGTCGCCATGAGACTCCCCGCATTCGGGACCCCGATCGCGAGGAGACCGTCATCCTTCAGGATCCGGCGGATCTCCGCCAGCAGGGGCTTCGGGGCCTCCACGTGTTCGAGGACGTGATTGAGAACGACCACGTCGAAGCATGCGTCGGCGAAGCGCGCTTCCTCGAGCGTTCCCGGAACCACATCGAGCCCTTTCTCTTCGCGGGCATAGGCCGAAGCCCATTGGGACACCTCGACCCCCTTGACGGTAAAGCCCTTCGCGGATGCGGCTTCCATGAGGATCCCGACGCCCGTGCCCACATCCAGGAGGGCTCCCCGCGATTTGAACCGCCGGATCCTTTCGACGAGCGGCTCGAAAAGGGATCGAAAGGTTTCCTGTCGCTCTATATATCCCCTCGGTCCGGTGAAATATCCATCTGCGGCATAGAGGGTGTCATCCGGCTGGAAATCGGCGGTATAGATGAGCCGACAGGCGCGGCACCGGACGAGGGATTTCCCTCCCACTTTCAAAAAAGGAGAGGATTCTACTCCCCCGCAGAGGCTGCAGGCCGTGGAAACTCCGGTCACGTCCGATGTCATCATGTTGTCAAAGGAACCGAGTTCCTGTTTCGGCCCGGACTACCCACGGAGGCGCATGGCCGCTTCGTCAAGCAGCCGGTCGAGTTCCCTGACAATGATCCGCCAGTCGTAACGTTCCCTGACGATTCGTTGAGATTCCATTCCTCCCCTCGTGACATCGATTTTCCCCGAGAGGGCATCGGAAAGCAGTCCCGTGAGCGTTGCCACGTCTCCGATGGGGAATAGCGATCCGAAAGCCCCATCTTGCGTCAACTCCCTCGGGGCGGGAAGGTCCGATGAGATCACATAATTTCCGAAGTACATCGCTTCCAGGTAGACGAAGCCGAAACTTTCCCATCGCGAAGTCATGCAAAAGATTTTCGATCTCCTGTAAATCTCGTACAGTTTGCCCCTGTCCTCGACGTTCCCGGGGAAGACGAAGACGTCCTTGAGGTGCGGTTTCCGCCGAATGGCTTCCTCCGCGTACGAACGGAACCGCTCGTTTACGACGGGCCCGACGAAATACACTTTCCATCCGTCGACGATCTTCGGGTCGAGCGCGGATGCGGCGTCGACAAGCACCTCGGTATATTTCGCAGGATCACCGAGGCGGCCCACGGTCAAGATGATATTCTCTTTGCCTGCGAGGCCGTCTTGTGAGTCGTCGTCGCCATTACAGGTGAAACCGTTCGGGAGAAGGTGGAGGCGCCCTCGGAAGTAATGGTTGCCCGCCAGGCGGCTGCAGGTGTAGGTGGTTTCCGCCGTATAGATGTCTACGGCGAGTCTCGAAAGGATATGCTTCAGGCGGCGGAGGGTGCGCGGGACCGTATTGGTGCCCATCTCCAGGATACGCTGCAATTCAAGGTGGCTCATGTCGAGCTTCAGGTAGACGACCCCCCCCGGGCGGACGAACTTGAACATGAGGGCGTACAGGAGCGTGACTACCCCGTCGTGATAGAAATGGACGACATCGTATTCCATCCCGTGCGTCGCGATGAACTTCACGATCCTGGCGGCGTTCAAGAATCGGCCGCTCCACCTCCCAAGGGAGACGAGGGAGACGGCCTTCGCGTATGCCGTGCCGGCAAGCTCCTCGGCCATCCCTTCCCGCTTCTCGAAGAAGGCAAGGGACGACCGCCACCCGCAGACCGTGGCGAGATGATACGGGATTGCGCCCACGTCCTTGTGAAGGTGGACGGCTTCGAAGTCGTTGAAGACCGTGAGGAACTTTTTTTTGGCCATTCAGGGTCAGGGTCTTTTCGCAATGGAGTTTTTTATCAGGTAGGCGGACAGGAGGGCGTCCCGCAGGGGACCGTACCTGCGCCCCGAGAGGACCTCACGGGTGAAAGCAGGCAGCGTGCCTGGGTTCCTTGAGAGGAAGGCAGCGAGGTTGGTGACCACGTTCCTCCGGTAGCCTTTCAGAAATTTGTCCCTCATTTCCCGCACGTCCTCCGCCGAAAACGTGTCGCCGTCAAGGATCACGGCCCCCTGGGTGATCTTCGCCAGGATGTCCGGAGATGGTTCGCTCTCCAGAAGGTCCTTCTCGATGCAGATTCTCTCGAGCCGCGTCCCCGGGAGAGGGGTCGCCACGAAGAGCCCCGGGTTGACGTCGTACTCCCTCTGAAGTCGGAGGGCGAAGTCGACCGTATCCTTCATGTCGCGCCGGGTTTCCCCCGGAAATCCGATCACGAAGAACGACATAGCGTCAAGGGAGATTTCCCGGCACCAAGCGGCCGCTTTCGTCACGGTGTCCAGGTCGAGTTTTTTGCCGACGATCCTGTCGAGAACGGATTGGTTCCCGGATTCGACACCGAAGACCAGATACACGCAACCGCTCCGTTTGCAATCGCGAAGGATTTCTTTCGAGAGCGTGTCGACCCGGACCCCATTGGGAGTGTCCCATGAAAAAACGTTTCCCAGGTTCTGGAAGGCTTCGAGGAGGCCCTTGAACCTTTTGACGTTCGCTGAAATGTTGTCGTCTTCGAAATGAATGTGGCGGATCCCGTACTTCGAAATGAGGTATTCGATGTGCATGCGGACGTACTCGACGGAATGTGCCCGCCACTTCCGCCCCAGGTGAAGGTGAATGGAGCAGAAAACGCAATCGAAGGGGCACCCCCGGCTCGTAATGACCGAAACGTCCCGCTCCGAGTCTTTCCCGTGACCGATCGGTCGGTCATTGAATCCATGCTTGTAGAGATGGAAATACGCCTCCATGTCCACGAGGTGGTACGCGGGAAGCGGCAACTCGTCCAGATTGCCGATGTGGTCTCTTGGCGGGTTCGATCTGCCCCCGTCTCCGTCCCGCTCTGCAGTTCCGGGGATGCCTGTGGCGCGATTGCCCCGGCGAACCGCCTCGGCGATGTCGCGCATCGTGTACTCCCCCTCGGCGATGCACACGAGGTCGACCGCCGCGGTTTTTCGGAAGAAATCCTCCGGTCTCGCGGTGGGATGGTTTCCTCCGACGACCGTCACGGTCTCCGGCGCTGCTTTCCTGGCAATTTCAGCGGTCTTGATCGCATTCCCGATCTGCGTCGTGAAAGGGCAGGTAATTCCGACGATGTCGGGTTTCCTCTCCTCAATGGTTCTCGACAGTGCGTCCCAGGGGAGGCCCATGTGTCCGTTGCCGTCTGCATCAACAAGAAACGGGGAACGTACATTCATTTGGGCATCGAGCAGTTCGACCGAAAAATGGTTCTTTTCAAGTACGGATGCGATTTGGAGGAGGCCAACGGGGAAGCCGATCGAAGGCTTGGCCGCCCCCGGGAGATAACGGAATGGGGGTCTGAGAAGCAGGATTTTCACTCTATGGTGCCATCGCAATTATTTTGAAAAGGGGTGCACGTCTTGATCCCGCATTTCTCGGCGAATCGGTCATTAGGCAACAGGATAACCTGAAGCAAGGAGACGTGACGAAATGATAGCGTCGGATTGACGTCGATCCACCGGCTCAAGACCCGGAGGGGGGCGAACAGTTTTCCTGCAAAGGGAAAATTCACAAGGTCGTCGAGCAGCGGACTTACGGCGCGCGACAGAACGACATCGAAACTGGCTCGGTTTGCCACCAACTTCAAGGACTTCTCACTGAAATGATGGAGATGGTCCGGGGCCTGCCACCAGTTCCACCGATCCCCTGAAATTCTTGCCATAAGGGAATTCTTATTGGGGGATTGAACGAATACTCCCCCTCCACCCGCAAGATGAGGTTTTAGTTGTTTCAGAAAATCCACTGGCCGTCTTACATGTTCCAGTACGTCCATCATGATGATCGCGTCATAGTGCTTCTCAGCGGGGATTTCTTCCGGGGCTCCATAGGAATGGATGCCGTATGCAAGTCGCTGGAAGGCCCTGAGATCCTCGAGGACTTCCAGCGTTTCGACAAAGATGTTCTTTTGCCGGACAAAGTTCGCGAAGTAGCCGATGTTGCCTCCCACATCGAGAATCGATTCAATCTTTCTTGGAATGACACGGCCGATAAGTTTCAGTAGGCTTTCATAACGGGTCTGGAATTCCTTCTGTCTCAGGTAATACGTCAGAATCCGGTGTTCTAGTTCATAGTGGTTGCCCGAGGGGTGGGAGATTTGCATTGCGTCCTCCATGTTCGTCGAAAGAAGGTCGCATGCATCGCAAAGTGACCCCATGAAGCCGTTGTTCAGTTTTTGGGTCCGGGATGTGGCCCGACCACATAAACCGCAAGGGAATGAATTGTATTCCATTTATTCCATCCTTCTTCTTCCAAGAAACCCCCGATTCCCCTTCCTCGTGATTTCAGGCACCCAGGATCTTCCTCAATTTCCTGACCACCATACGCGTCGGTTGAATGCTGTTCCAAAAGAACCGGCGGTGGTATCGATTTAGTTGATCGAGGCTATGCTCAAGGGTGTATACCTTGTATGGCTCGTCGGAAAGCCAGAATTCATCGTCGATGAACCCGGCCTGCTTGCATTTCTGGTACAACGCTGTTCCGGGAAATATCCAAAGACTGCCCGTGGCGCCGACGATGTCGGGTTTTGTGTCCCGGATGAACCGGATGGTCTCCTCGATCGTCTCGTCGGTTTCACCCACGTTTCCGACGATGAACAGGGCCGTTACGGATAACCCTGCATCCTTGGTGAGCCGTATCGCACGTCGGGCTGTTTGAGCATCGTTCTCCTTATTCATCAGAGAAAGAAGTTTCGGGGATGCGGTTTCCATTCCATATGCGATGGAATAGCAGCCAGCCTTCTTGAGCTTTTCCAGAAGAACGGCATCGACACAGTCCGTTCGCGTTGTGATGTGAAAAGCGATTTTCATCCCACGCCGGACAATCTCATCGCAAAGGCTTTCCGCCGCTTTTTTGTCGACACTCATTGCATCATCGGAAAAGCAGAAATGGCGGATGCCAAAGTTCGTGTACAGCAGTTCAAGTTCGTCGGTCATATTCTCCGGAGAACGGTGACGCCATCCGCGCCAAATCCACCAGGTGGAGCAGAAACTGCAATGGCCCTTGCATCCACGAGAGAAGATGACAGAAATCCGGGGTTCCTTTTCCAGGTTGACACCGTTGACTCTTAATACATAACCGTCATTCCGGGGTGGGTACCGCTTCAGATCAATAAGGTGCCATGCCGGAAAGGGAAGGCTATCAAGATTTTCGACATGCGGTCGTGGGGAATTTCTGACGATCTTCCCGGCATGATTTCTGTAGACAAGCCCGCGAATTTCGGAAGGAGGAATGCCCTGTGCCACCTCGAGGCAAGTTTGTTCCCCTTCTCCCAGAGCGATATAGTCGATTTCGGGATAGTGCGTCATCATCTGGCTGTACATGATTGTCGGATGGGCTCCCCCGAAAAGCACTATTGTCCCCGGATGGATTTCCTTCGCCATCCGGCCGACCTCCAATGCTTTTTTCCGGCCGGGCGTGAGGCATGTCACGCCGACGAGATCGGGCCGAAATTCTCGAATTGCCCTCAGGATGGCCTCCCTTCCATCGAGACACCCGTCGACCAGGCGAACCTCGAAATCGTGGCGGAGGAGCATCCCGGCGATGTAAAGCAATCCAAGCGGCGGATTCGAAAACCCGAGTTGTTCCGTTTCGTGGGGGTTGACCAGAAGGATTCGTCTCACGAATCGACCATCGACTCTTTTCTGGGCAGAATTTCCCGCATAATCGTATCACGCCAGTTTCTTATCGCCTCGTGAGGCACGAGGAAAAGCAGACTTGCCACCGTCATCAGGAAGGCGGCGCCGCGAAGAATCAGAACCGGAAACGATCCGAAGCCGGCAGGTATCAACCAGGTGACACCGAGGGCGGCCCCGCCGATCCCCAGGGAGATGAGAAATACCTGCCAGACGTCTTTCGTGAAGATTTTGAGGCCGAGCCGCCGAAATAGGAACGCCCCGTTGGCAACAAGCGCGTACCAGGAGATCGAAGTGGCCAGGGCCAATCCTTTGATCCCCATCCCCATTTTCATGAATAGGAAGTTCAGGACTGCGTTCAGCAAGACGGCGGAGAGAGAGATTATCCCGATGGCGAACAGTTTTTCGAGGATCTGGAAGAGGCGGTAGCAAATGGGCCAGATGAAAAATGCCGGCAAGGCAAGGGAGATATAAGCAAGAGCTTCTCCGGTCATCCAGGTGGATGACGAAGTGAACACCCCGCGTTCAAAAGCCGCTTCCACGATCTGGTTTGCATAGGCAACCGTAAAGAGAGTGATCGGAACGGAAATAATCAGGACGCCTTTCAATATATCGTTCATCAGTGGCTCCCTGTCCGAGGCCTCGGAAAGGGGGGTGATAAATATGCTGTCGAACATCAGGATGGTGCACGGGATCATCGCTATCATGAACCCATAGGACAACGCGGAAACCCCGCCCGTGGGCAGGAAGGAAGCGAATATCCGATCTACGAGCGTGAACAGGTGGCCGGTGAGGTAGAGCGGGAGAAGGAAAAACAGCATGCGGACGAGTCCCCTCATTTTTTCGCCTCCGAAGCCGGCGCCGAGACGGACCTCTCGCATGCCGGCGGCGACGATATACACGAAGATGATCAGATAAGCGGCGGAAAACGAGATCGGGATGATGTACGGAACGTCGTGCCAGACAAAAAGGATCAGAAAGGTCGTCGATGCGATGATGAGTTCTCCTACGTAGAACGCCAGGAACCTTCTTTTCGCGCGAAGAAAGGATCCAATGGCGTGATAAGGGAGGTAGAGGAACGCCATGGGAGCGAGGAAGTACAGGTTCCGAAGAACGAATCCCTTGGTTTCCAGGCTGAAGCCGGGCGCGATCCACGGCGTCCACGGGGCGATCAGGAAAAGGAAAAGGCATAAGAGGGAGGAAAGAATCATCGAAAAGGTGAGAATCGAACCGGCCAGCGAGCGGAACTGTTCCTCCCCTTCCTCATGGAGCGTTTTCACGAGGCGGGGGATTCCGAGGGAATCGAAAACATCGCCGAAAATGAAAACCACGATGCTCAGAACCGTAACCGCTATATAGAAGGCGTCCAGTTGCGCGGAGAGGCCGATATAGGCGGTGATGACGATGTGCTTGCCATAGGCGATCAACCGTGCCAGCAGGTTGATGATCGCGACCGAAAAAACTCCGCGGATCGCGGACTGCGGCTTGAATCCCACTTTGTTATTCCGCTCCCTTCGGCGGTCTGTCTGCCCGGCCGGCCTCATCCCGTGCCCGACGGACCAACCCGAACATTCTGCCATAAATTCCATGCATTGGTGGGAGTGCTATCCCACTGGTGCGCAGAAAGAGATATCCTCCGGGAGGGGAAACCCGTGAAACCGAAGGAGATGGATGCAATGTACAATCCATACGGAGTGGGCTTCAAGGGGAAACCTTGAAGAATAAGGGCTTTCTACTGTGCCCCTATTTTTTTCTTTCTCGAAAGACGACAAGGACAAAGTTTATATGCTAGCATTTTGCGGTTGAGCGCTTAACATTCGGAGGGACGGTGAGCAACTGCGGGTGGAGCCGAAGGCAGTTTCTAAAACTTGCAGGCGGAACGGTGGGGATCACTGTGGCCGGCGGCGCCGGGCTGATGACGGGAGCGGCCGGCCTGCTGACGGGACCCTTCCGTTCCTTCCTGCGGGAAGCGGCTGCGGCGGGAAACAGCGCGCAGGTGGCGGTGGCGTCGGGCGCAAGCCCGTCGGACAACGTCCGCAGGGCCGTCGACGCGCTCGGCGGGATCCGGACGTTCATCTCCCGGAGGGACGTGGTCGTCCTCAAGCCGAACATCGGGTGGGACCGGACCCCTGAGCAGGCGGCGAATACCGACCCCGGGGTGGTGATCGCCGTCGCCGAACTGTGCCTTTCCGCCGGGGCGAAGGAGGTGCGCGTCTTCGACCGCACCTGCAACGAGCCGAGGCGCTGTTACGCGAGCAGCGGCATCCAGCAGGCGGTGGAGACGTACGCGAGGAAGCACCACGCGGGCGACTCCCTTCGCGTCTACCACGTGGAGGACCGGAAGTTCCAGCGGACGGAGATCCCGGGCGCCATTCTCCTCCGGCAATGGGACCTCTACCGGGACGCCCTGGAAGCCGACAAGATCACCAATGTCCCGGTGGCCAAGCACCACTCCCTGGCCACAATCACCCTGGGACTCA
>Ga0209640_10005443_pt1 | contig 11117 bp, 10 predicted proteins | sample RifCSP10_1_FD_184018 | JGI IMG/M metagenome (GOLD analysis project Ga0209640, IMG submission 184018) | Soil microbial communities from Rifle, Colorado - Rifle CSP2_sed 10_1 (SPAdes) (version 2) | ecosystem: Environmental > Terrestrial > Deep subsurface > Rock core/Sediment | place: Rifle...
TGATTCGCCTGTTGAAATCGGAAAATCCGCGCGGGTGGCTGGCAATTGGCTCAGTCATCGGCTTAGGGATGATGACCAAGTACACGATGGTCATGTTCGTTTCCGGCCTGGTGGGAGGCGTCCTGTTGACGGACGCGCGCCGCTATTTGCGGAGTCCGTGGCTGTGGGGTGGAGTCGGTTTGTCCTTATTGATCTTCCTCCCGAATTTGCTCTGGCAGATACCGCATGATTTTATTTCGCTGGAATTCCTTTCGAGCATCCATGCGCGAGACGTTGAAATCGGTCGCGCCGACGGGTATGTGATGGAACAATTCCTGCTGTGTTCCAATCCGCTTACGATTTTGTTTTGGATGGCGGGCTTGTATTTTTATTTCGGAACCCAAGCCGGGAAACCTTATCGCGCCATCGGCTGGATGTATGTGGTTCCGTTTTTGATCTATCTCTTCACGCGGGGACGTTCTTATTACCTTGCGCCTGCCTATCCCATGCTGATCGCGGCGGGCGCGGTCGCGTGGCAGACCTGGTTAGAAAAACTGTCCATGCAAAAGGCTCGAATTGCCTTGAGAACAACATGGATTTTCGTTGCCGTTGGCACAGTGGTGGGTGGCGCGTTGTCTCTGCCGGTTGCACCGATCAATTCCCCGTTGTGGAATATCACCAGCGAGGTGCACGATATTTTCACCGAACAGGTTGGCTGGCACGAAATGATCCAAACCGTCGCGGGGATTTACGATAACCTGACGAATGAAGAAAAGGCCCGCGCAGGCATTCTTGCAGGCGAAAACGACGAAGCCGCGGCGTTGAACTTGTATGGCGGTGAATATGAACTGCCCAGAGCCATCAGCGGCTCGGATACCTTCTGGTTGCGCGGCTATGGGAATCCACCGCCTGAGATTCTCATCGTTGTGGGATTCTCGCAGGAGGGAGTCAATTCACTATTTGAACGATGCACGGTGGCAGGGACGATCACAAATCTCTATGGCGTTAATAACGACCTGCGCAACCCGCCGGATATTTTCGTGTGCCGCATTCCACGCCTGCCGTGGGATGAATTGTGGGACAGCTTGCAACGCTTTTCATGACCTGCTCCAGTGTCTTCCGCGCCTGTAACGAAGAGAAATACAAATGTTTACGCTGTGAGAGTTTGCCTGCCTTCAGCAAGCGACAAGGCGCAAGACTTTTTCCGCCAGGCCCGGCCGGGCTTGCTTGTTGACCCACAGCTGCACGCCATCTGCCCACAGCAGGATGCCGCTGAGGTGGAGAAAATCCTTGTAGAAAGCGGCCGGGCTGGTGTAGCGGCTGGCGGCATAGAAGGAAGGATCTTTCCCTTCTGCCCTGGTTTTTACCTCCTGCATGAGCCTGCCCAGGTCGATGGAGCGCGCCAGCTCCTCCCGGGTATGGATGACCAGCAGGTTGGCCATGCCGGGCTGCATCTGTCCCAGTTTATCCAGCAGGATGCGGACGATGCGCTCCGCTTTGCGCGGGAGTTCAATCCCGCCAAGCTCGCTCTCCGCCACACGTATGCGGGCCACTTCGATATTGAATACCAGGTTGGTCCGGTAGGTGACGGCAAAATCGGGGCCGCGTCTTTTGGCGCTGGCGTACGGCTCGTACGCCACGGCCAGGCGGCGGTCGTTGAGCAGGCAGTAAGCGACCTCCAGCTCGCCGCGCAGGTCCAGAACACTTTCTGGCTGGCGGGCGACGCGGATTTTCTTGCGGATCTTATCGCGGTAGGTCTCGACGAAGGCGGTGAAGCGCGAGGAAGCTTCCATCCATTGCATAAGCGCGCCGGAAAGCGGCGCAGCAGAGCTTCGCTGGTGCGGCTGCCCTTCGAACAGATAGGCGATCAGATCAGCCTGTTTCGTCACACCTGTATTATATATGCTGCTCGTTTCCTTCGATAATTCTTTAGCAAAAATATTTCGTAAAATGGCGACTTCGGGCAGCATTCATGCCCAGGAGCGCCCGTCACGGCCGAATAATTGGCGAAGGTATTGAGTATGGGGTGAAGTAGTTTCTTTGCACATCGTCTAATTGGGCATACTTGCTCCATTTTTATCTGATTTGCATATCCACCGATCAGTTGATACAATTTACCGACTAATTTTTCACCGGCAGCTTGCTTTATTACGTCGGCACCATTCCGGTGACGATGGCATTCAACGTGTTATTGCAAGCCTCGCTGTAGCCAACCGGCAACCGGCGAAGAGCCCTGTCCCGGGCAAATTCGAAAGCTCGACTGGCAAAAAACGGACTGCGTGATATGGCGGCAAGGAGGAGATTTACTTATCGGCAGTCTTATTGGTAAAGGAGAAAGCAGGATGTCAAATAAGATCGTCCACGTGCCCGCGGAAACAGGCCAGGCCTACTGTGGGCCTGGGGATCTGTATATTTTCCTCGTGACCGGAGAAGAATCGGGGGGCAGCTACTTTACGATGGAAACACGTGTACCTCCAGGCGGCGGGCCGCCTCCACACATTCATCACCACGAGGAGGAACAATTCTATATTTTGGAAGGCGAAGTCACGCTCCAGGCTGGCGAGCAGACCATCCATGCTTCCGTTGGGGACTTCGTTCATGTGCCCCGCGGGACGGTGCATGCCTTCCGCAATGAAGGCAAGATACCGGCCAGGATGCTGGTTACCTACTCGCCTGCGGGGATTGAGAAGCTCTTCGAGCGGGTGTTCCCGCGTGCGGACGACCGCACTTCTCCTCCGCCACCACCATCGGATGAGCTGCTCTCCCGCTTCAGCGCACTTGAGGCTGAATACGGCCTGGAGACCGTTTGGCCGGACAGGTCAAGCAGCTCACAGCAGACAGCTGAGTAGAAACCTCTCCAAGTTGTTTATTCATGAGGGCCACCACTGAATGACTGTGAGATCGTTGAAGTGGCACCAGGTTAATGCCTGGCGTTTATCACAACATTGCCTGTCAACGCCTTTGGAACGCCAGGGCCTCGTCAAGGCTGTGACGCGCACCGCTGGAATCCAGGCCCAGGTGATGTCCGCAGCCGAGCTGGCGCTAGGGGCGCGAGTGGAGGGCCTTTCTCCGGAAGACGTGCGATCTGCGCTATGGCAGGACCGCACGCTGATCAAGACCTGGGCGATGCGGGCCACATTGCACCTGGTCTCTGCCAATGATTTCCCGCTCTACGTTGCCGCACGCAGTCTATCTGACACACGCAACTGGACAAGGTACTTCGATTATTACGGCATAACAAAGTCGCAGTTTGATGCGTATCTGGTCGCGGCGCCTGAGATCCTCGGCAGCGAACCGATGACGCGTGAACAACTTGCCACCTCCCTGGCCGAACATACAGGTGTCCCTGAACTTCGCAGCCTGATGATATCCAAGGGTTGGGGGACGCCATTGAAACCATTGGCATGGCGAGGCGACCTGTGTTTTGGGCCAAACAAGGGTCGCAACGTGACCTTCGTTAATCCCAAGAAGTGGATTGGCAAGTGGCAGCCTGTCGATCCCTACGCGGCGCTGCAAGAGATTGCGCGCCGTTACCTTCGAGCTCACGGCCCAGCCACGGCGGAAGACTTCGCGCGGTGGTGGGAGCTAAGGGTCATCCCCGCCAGAAAGCTCTTCCAGTTGATCGAGGAGGAGCTCGAACCAGTCGAGGTGGAGGGCTGGCTGGCGTTAGCCTTGCGAAAAACCCTCGAAACCATGCAAAATCTTGAATTGACAGGATCAGTCACCTTGCTTCCGTTGTTCGATGCATACGTGATGGGCATCGGGCGTGGACCCGATATTGAGCCGCTCCTACCGGCGGCGTATCAGCGCCAGGTGTATCGACCGCAGGGTTGGATCTCCGCGGTCGTACTGGTCGACGGGTTTATCAAAGGAGTCTGGGAATACAAAATCCGACGCTCGCAAGCCATCGTCAAGGTTCGCATGTTCTCATCCCTCACGGCTTCGGTCAAGCAAGGGATTGAATCCGAGGCCGAGCGGTTAAGTGCTTTCTTGAACACTGAGGTAGTGCTGGAGAATGAGGAGATTTAAGCCTACGAAGATCCGCGTAATCGGCTTCGACCCCTGAGCCGGCGTTGGCTATGACCGCCACATCAGTCGTTTATCGTAATATGTAAAGGAAATGCATGTGGAGAAGAGCGAATTTGTAGCCTTACTTCGCGGCATCAATGTTGGTGGTAAAAACCTTATCAAGATGACTGAATTGAAAGCTTGTTTTGAAACGCTGGGCTTTAAGAATGTGCGCACCTACATCCAAAGCGGCAATGTTCTTTTCAGCGCAGACGAGTCAGACCAGGCCAGGCTGGCAAGCCAGCTTGAAGATGCCCTGTCCAAAAGCTTCAACTATCAATCAAGAGTGGTGGTGCGATCAGATGAAGAAATGAAAGCTATCGTCGCGCACGCGCCAAAGGACTTCGGCAGCGATCCAGCCACCTACCGCTACGATGTCATTTTTCTTAAAGAGCCGCTTACCTCGGCCGAGGCTATGAAGAGTGTAAAAACGAAAGAGGGAGTTGACCAGGCCTTTGCCGGGAATGGCGTGCTTTATTTTTCCCGGCTCAACAGCAAAGCAGGCCAAAGCCACCTGTCACGTATCATCACTATGCCAGTCTATCAGAGCATGACCATCCGCAACTGGAACACGACCACAAAGCTACTGGACATGATGGAGGCGGTCAACCGTTGATCAAATCTGCCGATGATCCCGGCAAGGGATGTGGTGTTGGTATCGAACCTAAAGGCGGTTAACGAACCCGTGGTTGTTTAGCCTGTATGCCTGGTTCCTGATCGGATTGGTCGTATTCCTGGCGGGCGCCATGCTGGTGTACTGGACGCAATATTCGAGGATAGAGCGAATTTTTTTCCCGGTTTGTTTGGGTTGGGATTGTACATGCTCTACCGCGCCCGCAGCGCACACCATTTACTCGCTAACCGGCAGGGGAATTGGAAACAGGCAGCCATTGAGCACATTGGCTTTACGCTCATTTTGCTGTTGGAAGGATTCATTATTGTGATGGTCTTGAACTCAGGCGGGCCGGGTTGGCTTGTTGCACTGTTTGCCATCCTTGGCATCGTCCTTGGGCGCCGGGCCATTGGTTCCGCGCAACAAAGGGTTGAGATGGCGCAAATGATTGTTGCGAAACAATGAGCTGTAAATAAAGAATGGAAATTGAACATTATGTCAAGCGTGAAACGTAGAATAGTGATAATCGGTGGCATCCTGCTCGGGCTTCTGCTATTTGTCGGCATCAACGTCGCGCTGGCCGCCCGAAACGCACTGTCTTTTCCGAAGTACTGGCAGGACAAGGCGAATGAGCCCGTCGCGCCAAATGCGATCCGGCTCGTGGCGTTAGGCGATTCGGCCATGCAAGCCATTGGCGCCGCCAAACCTGAGGAGGGCATTGCCGGCCGCGTGGCCGGCTATCTCCGTGCCAAAACCGGGCGGCCCGTGCATGCCACTAATGTCAGTGTTGGCGGGGCTACCATCCAGGATATACTCGGCCAGCAGCTAGCCCAGATTGACCTCAACCAGGCAGACCTAGTCATCCTGGCGACCGACAGCGACCTCCAAAAGCGAGTGCCTCTCGACGCATATGCTGTAAATTTGCGCGCCCTGCTACAGGCGCTGCCACCCGACAAGACGATTTTCTCCGATTTTCCCCTCGAGCCCGGCCGGGGAGCTTATCAGGCCATTTTTCAACAGGCTGCGGATGAGCGAGGTATTCATCGTGCGGATTTTGCCAGGGTATTCAATGGCGACGGACGCCGCCTGGACATCTTCTCATGGCTCTTTCCCCATTTGAATAGCAAGGGATATTCTTATTGGTTTCGGGCATTTCAGCCCGAGGTGGATAAGGTGTTCGATTTGCATTAGTTTGTGAAAGGAGTTAATTATCATGCACGAACTGCGTACTTTCTCGATCATCGCCTGGATCGCGCTCCCAACCGTGATGTACGGTGGTTATGCTTTGCTCGGCCTGCTCACCCGAGGCGGGCTGTCAGAGTTTCAGCAAACTTTCTTCCGCGCCGGCCATGCCCATGCAGGTGTGCTGCTTCTGATGTCACTGCTGTATCACCACTACATGGAGCAAACCAAACTAAGCCCTGGGATCAAAGTGGCAGCCGCGGTGGTCGTCCTGGTGGGTATCCTGGCGCAGTCCGGAGGCTTTTTCCTGCACATGCTGATCGGCCGGCCTGGTGCACCGTCGCTGGGAACTGCGATCACCAGTATTGGCGCGCTGCTCCTGGCTGCAGCAGTGCTGATGCTTGCATATGGGTTGATCATAACAAGGCAAGTGGACAAACCCTCTCGATGACATTTGTGCAATTGTGACAAAACAGATAGAATATCTGTGTTATATTCTCCAGCGGAGGCCGGATCATTCGCGATAATGGTTACCACTCTCCTAAATCGCTACCATTTGGAGGCCGAGCTCGGTAAGGGCGGCATGGGCACTGTCTATCGCGCCCACGATACCTTGCTTGATCGGGACGTGGCGATCAAAGTCCTCACCGATCCGAGCCTCCGGTCCACCGGACGCACCCGTCTGATCCGAGAGGCACGCGCTGTCGCCCGCCTCAATCACCCCAACATCATCTCCATTTATGATGTCGCCGAAGCCGGCGCCGGTAAAGCCGATGGGGAAAGCGCCGGCGGAGATATTCCCTTGAGCGCCGCAGGGATGCCTTTCATCGTCATGGAGCTAGCTCAGGGCGAGACCCTCGACCGGCGCAGCCCGGGATCGCTGGTTGAGATCCTCGCCATTGCCCGCCAGATTTGCGCCGCGCTCGACCACGCTCACGAACACGGCATCCTCCATCGCGACCTCAAGCCCGAAAATGTTGTCATTGCTCCCGATGGTACGGCCAAGCTGATGGATTTCGGCCTGGCGCGCCACCTCTCCAGCAACGATGTGGAGCCAGAATTGATCGGCACTGTGCTTTATCTGGCGCCCGAGCAGGTGCGCGGGCAGGTGATCGACGCCCGCGCGGACCTTTATGCGCTCGGGGTGCTGCTCTACGAGGCCCTCACTGGCCGCCCGCCTTATATGGGCAATGACCCAGTGGACGTGATTGCCCAACATCTGAGCGCGCAGCCAACACCCCCACGCGAACTGCGCCCCGACATGCCGCCTGCTCTGGAGGCCATCATCCTCAGGTTGCTCGCCAAAGACCCCGATGAGCGCTTCGCCTCGGCGCGCGAGGTCAAAGCCGCGCTCGCCGTCATCCCCATCGACGGCCGGCCGCTCACCGCGCCGCCCCATAATCTACCGGCCGAGGTCACCAGTTTCATCGGCCGTGAGAAGGAAATTGCCGATGTCCGGCGCCTGCTCGCAGGGACGCGCCTGCTCACGCTCACCGGCTCGGGCGGTACGGGTAAGTCCCGCCTGGCCCTGCGCCTCGCTGTCGAGACGCAGGGCGACTTCCCCGACGGTGTCTGGCTGGTTGACATGGCTCCGCTGTCCGACTCATCCCTCGTGCCACAGAGTGTGGCTGGCACCCTGGGCGTACGGGACGAGCCGGGCGCGCCTCTCACCCGCCGTATCGCGGATGCTCTACATCATAAGAACCTGCTGCTGATCCTCGACAACTGCGAGCACCTGATCGAGGCCGTGGCCGACATGGCAGAGGTACTCCTGCATGCCTGCCCGGACGTCAAGCTGATGGTGACCAGTCGCGAGGCCCTGGGCATTTCCGGTGAGACGGCTTATCGGGTGCCGTCGCTCAGCCTGCCCCCCGACGGCGCGCAAGGGCCCCGACAGGCACAGGTTGCAGCGAAGTACGAGGCGGTGCGCCTCTTCGTCGACCGCGCTACTACCGTACGCCCGGACTTTGTCCTCACCGATGCCAACACTCAAGCGGTGGTCCAGATCTGCCGGCGGCTGGATGGCTTGCCCCTGGCCCTGGAGTTGGCTGCGGCACGAGTGCGAGCCCTGGACGTGGAGCAGATTGCAGCCCGCCTGGACGACCGCTTCCGCCTGCTGACCGGCGGAAGCCGCACTGCTCTGCCCCGCCAGCAGACCCTGCGTGCCCTGATCGACTGGAGCTGGGATTTGCTGTCGGCCGAAGAGAAGCTGCTTTTCAGGCGACTGTCCGTGTTTGTGGGTGGCTCGACATTGGCCGCGGCGGAGTTCGTGTGTGGAAGTATAGACGTCTGGGATCCATCATCGCTCTCTCAAACTCCAACACTGGATGTGCTCGAGCAGCTGACCCGTCTGGTGGATAAGTCTCTGGTCGTGGTCGAGGAGCACGGCGGCGCTACGCGCTACCGGATGCTTGAGACCATCCGCCAGTACGCCCGCGAGAAACTATTGGAGGCGGGCGAAGCGGAGGTGAAGGGTGTGCGCGGGCGCCAGCTCCAGTTCTTCCTTGAGCTGGCCGAGTCTGCCGAGCCGGCCTTGCGTGACGCCGACCAGCTTACCTGGCTGGCGCGGTTAGATGTCGAGCACGACAACCTGCGCGCGGGACTCAAGTGGGCAGGCGCCGCGGCCTCTCCAGTCCGCTCCATCGAGACGGTGCTGCGGCTGGCGGGCGCGCTGGCGCGCTTCTGGTACCTGCACGGTTACTGGAGCGAGGGACGCGCCTGGCTGCGGCAGGCGCTGGCCGAGCTGCTGCCTGAGATGGCTCCGGATGGCCTGCGGCGCGCGCGTGCCCGGGCGCTGGCTGGCCTGGGATGGTTGATGGACGAAAACGGCGACGATATTCCTCTGTACGAGGAGAGCCTGGCCCTTTACCGCGGGCTTGGTGACCGTTGGGGCATGGCTTTTGCGTTGCGTGGCCTGGGCGCTGGCCTGCTCAATCGAGGCGAACCCGAGCAGTCCCTCGTTCACCTCAACGAGGCCCTGGATCTCTACCGCGCGCTATCCGATCCATGGGGCATCGCCATAGCCCAATATAACCTGGGCTGGCTGATGGTCTACCAAGACAACGTGGCGGGCGCGACGGAGACATGGGGAGAAAGCCTCGCTGCATTCAGGCAAGCCGGCGATCGCTGGGGAATCGCGGTCGCGCTTGGCGCACTGAGCTATCTCGCCCGGCGGCGCGGCGACTACCCCCGCGCCGTGGCACTCTCGGAGGAAAGCCTGGGGTACTTCCGCGAGGTTGGCGACAAGGCCGGCATTGCCACCTCGCTCTCTCGCCTGGGAAACGTGGCCTTCCGGCGCGGTGACTACCGCCAGGCAATTTCGCTGATCGAGGAAGGCATCCCGCTAAAGCGCGAGCTGGGCGAGCAGGCTGGTCTGTCCAACGATTTCGCCCTCCTCGGTCTGATCGCTGCTTATCAAGGCGATTATGACCGGGCGACGGCCTGGTTAGAGCAGAGCCTCGCCCTGGCGCGCGAGGTCGGCGATAATTCCATGGTTGCCTATGACCTGGCCTACCTGGCTCACACGCGCTACTACACCGGCGATCTGGACCAGGCGGCTGACCTATGGCAGAGGAGTCTGGATGAGCAGCGCAAGAACAATGACCGGCAGGGAATAGGCTATGCCCTGAATGGCCTCGGCCTGGTGGCCTTGCGCCGGGAGGACCTGGAAGCGGCCCATACCCAGCTCGAAGAGAGTCTGCGCCTGTACAAGGAAGTTGGCGACAAGCGCTACATTGCGATGGCATTCAAGGACCTGGGACAACTCGCTCACGCTCGCGGCGAAAAGGCAGATGCCATGGCGCTGAATCGCAAAGCGTTGAGGATGTTTCGTGAGTTGGGTGACCGGCAGGGCCAGGCCGAGTCCCTCGAGGCCCTGGCTTCCGCGCTCGGACCGACTCCAGAGGCCGCACGTCTGTTCGGCGCAGCCGAGGCCTTGCGTGCGACGCTGGGCGCGCCCCTGCCCATGGTGGAGCGCCCTGGCTATAAGAGGGACTATGCGGCTGTGCGCCAGGCGTTAGACGCCGACGCGTTCGATGCGGCCTGGCGCGGAGGACAGGCCAGACCACTTGATCAGATGGTGGTCGCGGCGCTGTCAATGCCATCGGAGTAGAAGTGGCTGTGACAAGGCGGGAACATAGGTGCTGCCCCCGCATCACAAAACCCTGCTAGCCTTCTTCGCGCCGCGCGGCGACCCCGGCGGTCTCCCCGCCGTCGACGGGGATGGCTGCGCCGGTGATGAAGCTGGCATTGTCGCTGGCCAGGAAGACCACCAGCGAGGCAATGTCTGCCTTGGTTCCCACCCGGCCCAGCGGTACAGCAGCGGCGATACGCTCAACCATCCCGGGGATCTGTCCGACGCGGGCCAGCCAGCTCTCTGTTGCAATCGGGCCGGGTACGATCGCATTGACCCGGATCTTATCTCGGGCTACTTCGAGAGCCGCGGCGCGTGTCAGGCCGATCACGCCGTGCTTGGCGGCGACGTAGGCGGAGCGGAGCTAACTCCACAATTGTCAAGTTGCTCGCTCCGCCGGCGATGCAGATCTCGCACCGGCTGGTAGCGCTCTTGAAGATTGAATTCTCCAGGATTGTAGCTCCGCCAATTTCGGCAAAGTGCTGACCGTCAAACATCAGGTTGCTGGCGCCACCACTGACCTGAACTCTCATACCAACACTGGCTGGCACGCGGATCGTACCATCGCGGATACCGCCCGTGATGTAGATAAAGGTAGTTTTGGCCGGCTTGGAGAGCAGCAGCCTGATCTGACTTGCACCTCCCAACAGATCGAGCGAGCGGAGTTCGAGCCCACGCAGGTCAGCGTTGAGATTCGATGTACTGCCGCGAAACTCGATCCCCCAAGGGATGGAGGCGTTGAGCGTGATTGCATCCCCGCCTGCCTCAAAGCCAACCCACGACACGCGGCGCACGAAACGGCCGCGCACCAGGCTTTGCAGGGCGGGCTCGGTAAGGAGAGTGAGGTCTACAGCGCCGGCAGTGAAGACCATGCGCCCGCTTGTCGCCGAGCCCAGCGGTGCAATCAAAACATGGCCTCTGCTCCAATGATTTAGACCCTCGCCTTTCATGAAGCGATCGTTTCCTACAGGCTATCGCCGGCCTGCTCTGTCTGCAGCTTTTCCCGGTCACGGCCCCTGGCGGGCAAACTGAATGCCAGTCCCAGGAAGACAGCCACGCCCATGGCGATCAGCGCCCCGAGCAGATCGGGCTTCACGGTCATGAGGAAAACAATCCCCAGGGCGATTGCCGTCCTGATGCGCA
>Ga0209640_10005444_pt1 | contig 11115 bp, 9 predicted proteins | sample RifCSP10_1_FD_184018 | JGI IMG/M metagenome (GOLD analysis project Ga0209640, IMG submission 184018) | Soil microbial communities from Rifle, Colorado - Rifle CSP2_sed 10_1 (SPAdes) (version 2) | ecosystem: Environmental > Terrestrial > Deep subsurface > Rock core/Sediment | place: Rifle...
CGGTCTGCGCGCGCGTATGCTAGCTTCACCCAACACGGACGGGGCGCGCCTGACCCGCTTCCTGGAGGCGGCGTATGCGAAGATGTGGAAAGACTACTGTGTTGGTTCAATTGAGTGATGTTACGGTATTTTCTGCGCCGCAAGCATGGGAAGCGGTCAAGCTTCTCCGCGAGCCCCAGACCATGCAACCTCGCTGCACATGCACCGCGCGGAGAGCGGGATCAAAGTCGGGAGTCGACGCGTGAATTTCTTCGAAAGGTTGCGCCGTCTCTTACCACCTGGGCACGGCTCCGTCCCCGCCCGACGTGAACAAGCGCCCGAGCTCACGGTAGGCGACCGGCTTCATCCAGCTGATGGGGCGCGACACTTGGATCTGTGTCAGAACGCGATCCAGTGTTTTGAGCGTGGAGAACTTGATGCCGCAATACGAATGTTGCAGGAAGCGATAGTCCTCAAACATGACTTTGCCGAAGCTCATTTTGTGCTTGCCCAGATCTATCAGCGGCGAAGGCAACTCGATGATGCCGCCGACTGCTACGTGCTTGCTGCGCACTTTCGCGCCGATCTGCAGGAGGCTTATCTAAGGCTTGGTTTGCTCGCGCTCGCTCAGAACCGTTTTGAGGAAGCGCAGTTTCACCTCGAAAAGGCGATCGCGCTCAAGGCTGAAGATGCCGAGGCACACAACGGCATGGGGGTCGCTCTGCTCAACCGTGGAAGTGCAGAAAACGCGCTCGACCATTTTCGGCGGGCGCTGGCTCTAAGACCGGATTTCGCCCGTGCCCATAGCAATCTTGGCCATGTACTGTTCCGCGACTTCGAGCAGTTCGAGGAAGGCGCTGAACACATCAAGACCGCATTACAACTGGCACCGGGTGATCCGGATGTGCAGTCTAACTGGACCATGGTTCTGGAGCATCGTGGTCATTATTCAGAAGCTTTGGCGTTATGTAACAGGCTTATAGAGCGCGATCCGGAGCTGAACGAGGCCCGCCTGAACCGTGCTTTAATCTTGCTCAAGATGGGGGAATTCCGAAGCGCCTGGCCCGATTACGAGGCGCGCATGAAAGTGCGTGGCAGCCACATGCCGATGCATCTACCGTGGCCGCAGTGGGATGGGTCGTCGCTGGCCGGCAAGACTTTCCATGTGCACGGAGAGCAGGGCATCGGTGACGAGTTAATGTTTGCTTCGTGTTTCTCCGACGTCATCACTGAGGCACGGGCTTGCATCATCGAGTGCAGCCCTAAACTGGAAAAGTTGTTTCGCCGCTCCTTCCCTGGGGCGAGTGTCATCTCAAAAGGGACGAGCGGCGGCCCGGTGTTACCCGGAGAAGAGCTGGCGGTCGACTATCATGCGGCGGCGGGCAGCTTGCCTCTATTTTTGCGTAACCGTACGGCTGACTTTCCGCGGCACACAGGGTATTTGCGGGGTGACGCGCAGCGCATTGCTTATTGGCGAGGTCGCTTGGACGGGCTTCCGGGGCGATTGAAAGTGGGTATCTCATGGCGCGGCGGCGCGAAATCGACGCGTCAAAGCCTGCGTTCAATTCCCCTTCATTTGTGGTTACCGATATTAGATGTCGCGGGCGCCGATTTCATCAATCTGCAGTACACCGATTGTGAGGATGAGATCGCCGTATTGCGGCGTGAACGCGCTGTTGATTTGCATCATTGGCGTGAGGCCATTGAAGATTATGACGAGACGGCCGCTTTGGTGAGCGCGCTTGATCTTGTCATTTCCGTGCAGACTGCGATCGTGCATCTTGCCGGTGCGCTGGGAAAACCCGGGTGGGTAATGGTCTCCGCTGCACCGGAGTGGCGCTATCAACTGAGCGGCGAGACGCTGTCGTGGTATCCGTCGTTGCGTTTGTTCCGCCAGGGCACGCTCGGGCGGTGGCAGGATGTCATCGACCGGGTCGCAGCGGAACTACGCGTGATCGCGAAGACTTGACCGTGACGGGCGCAGAGACGGGTGTGGCGGACCGCATTCGGTTGTTGGTGCGCCACCCGTACATCGAGCACGTTGCGAATGAACTGCGACGTCTTGCGCGCGGCTCGCGTGGCGGGGATTGACGGACCGTGCTCTCACGGTTTTTCAAAGTGGTTTGGGACAGCGTCTTGCGCCGGCCGTCGGGGAGCGCCGCGACCGACATCCTTCTTGAACGCGCTCGTCAGTTGCGCGCGGAGGGGAATCTGGGGGCCGCGCGCCGGACACTTGAGGAAGGTATTCGGCACTTTCCCGACGAGGCGCAGTTGCTCAACAACCTCGGCATGCTGCAGCTTGCCGACGGCGATTTCCCGGCAGCCGAGCGCAATTTCCGGCGCGCGCTGGAGGTGTACCCCAGTCTCGCCCAGGCGCACTCCAACCTCGGGATCGCGCTGTGCGAGCAGCATCGAGCCGCCGAAGGTCTGCAGGCATTTCGGCGCGCCATTGCCGTCGATTCCCAACTGCTCGCCGCGCGCGAGAACGTCGCGGCACTGCTGACCAGAGAAAATGATTACCCCGGCGCTCTTGACGCCTGGGACAGCGTCTTGCGGCTGGAGCCGAGACACGCGGACGCCCACGCTGCGAAGGGGTTGTTGTTGGTGGGCGCCGGACTGTTCGCGGAAGCGCGGGAGCAGCTCGCGCGCGCGCGTCGGCTCAAGCTCGACACGCAGCCGCTTACCTTGCTTGAGGTTTCGATCGAGGCTGCGATTGGTGATGTGGCCGCGGCGAGATTCGTGCTGGAGAGGCTGCGAGGACGCGAGCCCGATGCGGAGATCGAGTGGCAGCTCGCGCTGCTCCATTTGTCTCAGGGAAACTTCGCGGAGGGCTGGCCATTATACGAGGCACGATTGCGGCGCGAACTCGAATCGCCGCGCCGCGCCTACGCCTTCCCGGATTGGGACGGCAGCCCTCTCGACGGCCATGCGCTGCTGATCATGGCGGAGCAGGGACTGGGCGACGAGATCATGTTTGCCTCTTGCCTTGCCGACGCCGCGGCGCGCGTATCCCGCTGCGTGATTGAATGCGATCCGCGGCTCGCGCCGCTGTTCGCGCGTTCCTTCACTCAGGCCGAGGTCGTAGGCCACGTCCGCGGCACCGGCCACGATTGGCTGAAGCGGCATCCCGATATTGCGTATCAGATCCATGCCGGCAGTTTGCCGCGCTTGTTTCGCGCGAGCCGGGACGATTTTCCCCGGCACGATGGCTACTTGCGCGCAGACGGCGCTCGCGTTAGCGCATGGCGGGCTCGCCTGGCCGCGCTTGGCCGCGGGCTCAAGATTGGTATCGCATGGAGCGGGGGATTGCGCCACACGCGTCGCGCCTTGCGCAGCATCCCCTTGTCGGACTTCTCGCAGTTGCTGGGGCGGCGCGATGTGCAGTTCGTCAGTTTGCAGCACGACGACGACGGCCGCCAGGCGCAGCAACTTGCCGAACTCGCCGGAACCCCGGTGCATCTTTTCGCCGGCTCGCTCGCGGATATGGACGAGTCGGCAGCATTAATTACCGCGCTGGACCTCGTCATCACGGCGTGCTCCGCGGTCGTGCATCTCACCGGCGCGCTCGGCGCCCGTGCGTGGGTTCTGACCCCGCGCGTTGCGGAATGGCGCTATCTCAATCGCGGTGAAGCAATGCCCTGGTACCCGTCGGTGAGATTATTTCGTCAGGCGCGCTTGGGCGACTGGCGGCCGGTCATTCGGGAGGTTAACGAAAAACTCGAAGCCCTAGCAGCCTGTCGGACTTAACAATCGGACAGGCTGCTAACAGAAAAACCGGCCGCCGATTTCACACAATGCGACTTCAAACCACCTCAAAACGGCGCCGGCATGCACAGTTTCTCGCGGTTCGGGCCACTCGATATCGTTTCTTGCCAGCTCTTGCTCGGCTGGTTTTGGCTAAGGAGCTTGTCGCATCTCAAGTCCGACAAGCTCCTAGGCAAAGGGAAATATGCAGGTGACGAAAATTGTCAGGGTGTGACCTTGGACGCGGAATTAGCGATGGACTTGCTCCTTGACCACGCGAGCAAAATCACACGGTGGCTCGCGTAGTACGCGATTTAGGCAGCGGTTTCCCGAGGTTTCCGTGGCCATGGCAGTCCATCGGGATATAACCACCTGAAAAACGGTAAGAAACCGACCGGACGCTCGAGTGAGATACTCAACCCGTTGAAAAACAGAGAAATCTCCGTTCTTGCCCTGGTTGGGTATGAACCTTGCTTGAGATAACCGCGCGCAAACGGTGCGCTTGTATTCTTTAACTTCCAGGAGATCTCTATGAAGCGTATTCAAAAGGGTTTTACCCTGATCGAATTGATGATCGTGGTCGCGATCATCGGTATTCTGGCGGCGGTTGCGCTGCCGGCGTACCAGGACTACACGATCCGCGCCAAGGTGTCGGAACTGGTGCTGGCGGCGAGTGGTTTCAAAACCTCCATCGCTGAGAAAGCCCAGACGGATGCCACGATAACAAGCTCCGGATTTGGCCTGACGGTTTCCGTTACGGGCAAGGTAACCGGCGGTAGCGTGACCGATAACGGCGTTATCACCGTTTCCGGTAACAACAACACGGGTTCGGTCGGCACAGACGTTCGCATCACGCTGACCCCGAGCCTTGTTACGGCGGACGGCAAGGTGCTGTGGAGCTGCACTACCCTCCCCACGACCGCATTCAAGTATACCCCGGCTGAGTGCCGTAAGTAAGTCCAACCAGACAAAGAAATATCGCTCTGTCAAACCCCTCTTCGGAGGGGTTTTTTTATGCAGCGACGCGGCTAATTTCCGTAATTCATGCATGAGCGGACGATGGGGAGACTCACTTCGAAGTCGAGCTCAAAGACCCGGAGCGCCTCCTTCACATAAGTCGCGCGATTTGCGATCGCCACCAGCGGTATCACCGTGTCGCACTTGCGAATGTTGTACTCGATCCACTCCTTGTTAATTCACGCACGCGTTGAAGAACAGGCGTGCTCAAGAAAAGTCTCCAGTGCCTTCACCATTTCGTAATTGTCAAATAGCACGCTGCGGGTTTCGGCGATTTTGTTGACCACAAAATGCCGGTAGTCGGCATCGGTTCCCAGCCGAAGTGCTGTTTCTGCATATTGCGCCGTTGTGCCGGCGACGCATTCGGTCATTCCCATTTTCAGATAGCAGCCGAGAGAGAAGCGGCCACGCAGAAACCGGGAAGGCAGCGTTACCACCGGAATGCCCATGGCCAAGCTTTCGTATGTAGTGTTGCCGCCGCCGAAGTGAAATGGGTCGAGCATGACATCGGATATGGAGATCAGATTGAGATAGTCCTGCCATGACAGGCCAGGGAGGAAACGAATCCGCCCCTTCACATCAGGGATGGTGCGGTCGAGGCGCTGTTTAAGCATCGCGCCGAGATGCGCGTGCCGTCCCTCCAGGAATACGACTTCACCTCGAGGATCCTCACGCAGTATTTCGGCGATGGCCCGGTCGAAGTCGGGGTGGATCTTGAACAGAGACTGCGGGCAAGCGTAGATGTGCGAGTCATCGCCGAGCCCGAATGCGCTGCGGGGCTTAAGTGATGTCGGCTGCGGCGGACATTGATATCCCGGCATGATCCAGGCGGGCAGGCGCACCAGCTCTTCGCTGTAGTGGGCCCCCGCTTCCGGCAACTCGAGTGCGTAAGCCGAAACGAAGACATCCAGAGTGTCTATGCCAGTTGTATCCGGATGTCCCCAGCTCACGCACTGGAGCGGAGCGAGACGAGAGTATGCAAGAAAATAGCTCAGCGCATCCATACCGACGTCGCAGTAAAACAGCACGTCCATTTCATGCCCGGCAATGACTTGCTCGATACGGGCAAGCGGCTCGCCGTCAAATTGAACGTAATGGTCGCTGTCGGCGCGTATCTTGCGTGCGAGCGCGTCATCATGACGCGTCAACGAAAACACCGTTACTTCAAACTTGTCGCGGCGCAGCGCGGATATAAATCCATGATTGATTCTTCCTATAGAGTGGAGGCGGAAATGCATGGAAACGAAACCGATGCGTATTCTGCCGCTGCGAGGTCGCAGCGCAAGCGGTGAATTGCACGCAGGACGATAAGCTTTTCGACATAGCTGCACGATGCGCTTCTGAATCTCGCGATCGTTCAGGCCGTGATAAGCAAGATAGAACGGCGTGATGCCGATCTCTGTCACCGGATCGGAGACAGAGAGGGGTGGACCTTCCAGCAATTCGTCGATTTTCCGTACCAGATCCTCCCGGACTTGGATTATCTCCTGCGTCGATTGATAGATTGCCGGCAGCAGCAGCGCGAGCAAGATGCTCTTTCCGTCCGCATGCTTGATGCGCTGCATATTGTGCACGGTTTCTGCAACCTCGAGGGTCCGGGCCTGCTGATAGAGCACCGAAGCAAGCAGTGCATGTGCATCCAAGGAGTCCGGCTGTAACGCAATCGCGCAGCGCAGGTTAACTTCAGCTTCGGATTCAGCGATGTCGCCACGCTTGTGAAGAGCATTCCCCAGGGCGATCCGGGATGTGTATAGTTCCGGATCGATCTCAACCGCCCGCCTAAAATACATGATCGCTTCATCGCGCCGTCCGGCGTCCTGCAGCATTTGACCAAGCCCCAAGGCGGGTTGTGGATCGGTAGGCGATTCTGCAGCCTGAGTAAGCAGCGCAATCGCTCGCGCTTCATCGCCTTGTTGACGAGCGATCACACCGGCAAGATGCAAGGCGTCGATGTCGTCAGGGCGGGAATGGAGAACGATATCGCATAATGCCCGCGCTTTATCCAGATTACCGGACTCCATCGCGTCATATACCTGGTCCAAACTGACCGCGGCGGATGAAGGCAGAACCTTGTTGAGGAGCTCTTTGATTAAGCGGACGAGCATGGCGGACGCCGCGTTTGCTTTATCGCTGATGTTACCGCATCGATCGCGACAACACTTACGTCAGTCATGGTTGGAATCGTGCCGGGCCCGCGTTTGGCGCCAAGGAGGCGCCCCGCCCGATTTTCTTTTCAGGCGATCCCGGGGTTGCTGCTTACGCCGAGCAACCGTGGCCGGTTGAGCGTGGGCGGCCCGATTACCTTCTTCTCACGAAGATACTTGATCACCACATCCCATATTGGCTCGCCGGACACGCCCTCCGCAACCGGCGCCCAACTCGCCACTTTGTAGCGCTTTCCTGCCTCGATCGGTTTTCCTCCTAATGTCATGCCGCTGATGCGAGCACCGATCTTCTGCGTCGGGTCGCAGGTAAACTGCATCCCCCCCACGCGCACCATGTCGCCGCCCTGCTGGTAATAGGGGTCGGGATTGAAAAGGTTGTCGCAGATGTCCTCGAGGACGCTCTTGATGGTTGCGCCGGTGAGTTCGTTGACCGTGACATAGGGATAGGTAATCGCCGTCTGGTCCATCACGTGCTCTAGAGTGATGGCCTGCCCGGGCAGTATGGTCGTTCCCCAGCGAAAGCCCGGTGAAAACGCGATCTCCGCGCCCTTGAGCGTCATCAGCGCGTCCAGGATCACCTGGTCGAACGTGCCGTTGAAATTTCCCCTTCGGTAGAGCAGCGTCTCGCTGATTGCGAGCCGCTCGGCGAGTTTCGCCTCGAATGGCTCGCGCACCTTCCGGATCAACGCGGCCATATCGGGGTCGGGTTCGATCAGGTTGGCGAAGATAGGGAGCAGCCGGTAGCGAAACCCGCGGACCGCGCCTGAGCGCACCTCGAGTTCCAGCACCGCCAGGAATTTGCCGTTCGAACCGGCGTTGGTGACCAGCGTGGTGCCGGCGGCATTCCGGATGAGCAACGGCTCCGGCACCGCATCGTGCGTATGGCCGCCGAGGATGGCATCGATGCCGGTCACGCGCGAGGCGAGCTTCACGTCGACGTCCATGCCGTTGTGGGACAGCAGCACCACCGCGTGCGCGCCCCTGGCTCGTGCCTCGTTCACGGTTTTCTGCAGGTTCTCCTCCTGGATGCCGAACGTCCATTCGGCGACGAAGTGGCGCGGATTGGCGATGGGGGTGTACGGGAATGCCTGTCCGACGATCGCCACCGGCACCCCGTTCACTTCGCGCATGACGTACGCCTTGAACACCGGGTCGCCGAAATCCGCAGTCTTCACGTTCTGCGCGACGAACTCGATCCTGCCGGCGAGGTCTTTGTTGACCACCTCCTGCACCCGCGCCGCGCCGTACGTAAACTCCCAGTGTCCCGTCATCACCTCGACGCCGAGCAATTTGCTCGCATCGATCATGTCCTGCGCCCGGGTCCAGAGAGCGGTGGCCGAGCCCTGCCAGGTATCGCCGCCGTCCAGCAGCAGGGCGCCGGGACGTTGCGCCCGCACGCGCTTCACCAGCGCGGCAAGATGCGCAAACCCCCCGACTTTGCCGAAGGTGCCCGCGGCGCGCTCGAAGTCCACATGCGTGTAAGCGTGCGCAAGCCGCGACTTCGGGCTGACCCTGAAGTGCTTGAGCAGTGCTTCTCCGACCAGATGCGGGGGCTTGCCGTAGGCGTCGCCGATGCCGATGTTGACGTCGGGTTCGCGGAAATGGATCGGGAGCAGTTGCGCATGGCAGTCCGTGAAATGCATCAGCGTCACATTTCCGGCTGCCTTCGACAGTTCGTAGAAGCGCTCCGCTTCGCTCGCGGCCAGGGCCTCGCCCGCGCCGGCGTCGAGCCCATAGGCTGATGCGACGGCCAGCAACTGCAGGAACTCACGCCGTGTGAGAGACATTCTGGAATTCCTCGCGAACGGCTACTCAGGAACGAACAAAGAGCGTTCTGGGGATTCGCCCATTTCCCACCGGCTTGCCGGTCAGCGCGCGTTGAACGGCGGCGGTTCGGTCCGTTCGAACGCGTGCAGATAAAGCCGCGCGTTCAGTGTCGGCTTTATCTCGAGTTAATCGGCGACTGCGGGTCAATCAGGTACGCCACCATGTGAGTGATCTGCTCGGGCGTAAGGTGGCCGGTGGCGCCAAGGCGCGGCATGTTGGAGCAGGGGGAGTACGCCCACGCGTTGTAGATCCGCTCGTAGGTGAGTTTCGCGATCGAATCCGAGGTTCCGCGCTGCAGGCCGTAGCCGGTCAGGCTCGGCCCGACATTGCCCACGTTGATCTCTCCGGGAGCAAGGGCATGGCAGTTCTGGCAGAGACCGCCGTTTTCCTTGCGCTTCTCGAGCCGCCCGCGCTGGATGCGGTCGCCGGCGCCATCGTGTGCGAGCTTGTCGCCGCGCTTCCAGTCGCCCACGAGCTTCCCGGAAGGCGGATACTTGATGGAGGCGCGCGCCAGCCTGGCCACCTCGGCGGCTTCCTCCTGCGTGAGCTGGGCGCCGCCGATCTTGCTGCAAATTTGCTGTGATTTGTCCTGCGCCAGGCGCTTCAGCAAGGCCGGCGCCGGCGCAGTGAAACTCTCGCTCACCATTTTTTCCGCCACCCGGCGCGTGGTGGCCGGATCGGGATAGGTCGCGCAACCCGCGATGACGAGTGCCGGGACGCCGAGCGCCGCCCATTCAAACCATGTTTTTTTCATGTTGCTCTCCTTACTTCCCTAGCGCTTGAACCCGGGCACCCTGGTTACGGCCCCGTTTCCCTGGTAATGGAGATAAGTGGTCAATGCGATCGACACATCGGACGCGTACGCGAGCTCCGGCAGCCGCATCTGCCAGAAGCAGTCATAGAGCCGCCACTGCATGGTCCGCACCACGTAATGCGCGCCGCGATACGCGGGCCAGGTCGAGACCACCTCCTGCACGCCTTGCTTGCTGGTCATATGGATGAGGTCCTGCAGGCGGATGCGCTTGTTGGCATCGCCGTGGCACTGCACACACCCGAAATCCGTCTGTCCGCTGCGCCGGAAGAAGAGATATTCTCCGGCCTTGTACATCTCTCGTTCCTTCTGGTGGTTGAGAGAAACGTTCATTTTCATCCCGTTCGAGCGGGAGGTGATGTAAAGCGCCAGGGCCTCCATGTCGGAGCCGCTGCTGCCGCCGGGACTGATCGCCCGTCTGATGACGTCCTCGCGTTTGAACCCCTGCAGTTGAACCATACAGGTGACAAGTCTCGACTCGAGGTCCTGCACCTTGTCGGTATCCGGGAAGTAGCGCGGCAACTGAGTGCTGGCGCCTTCGAGCTTGCCCGGGCCCATGCCGAAGTCGCATTGCTCCAGCGACACGCCCCTGGGACCCCGCTTCTCGTAAAACAGGGTCTTGCCCTTCTCGATCCACAGTTCGCCGGGGTTGTCCTCGGCGAGCATCTGGCGCCCGACCGCAAGCGGGTCGGCCGCTTGCGCAGGCACCGAAACCGCAAGAAATAGCAAAGCGCTTGCGGCAATGCCGCCCAGCAAATTCGGCATGATCCCCTCCTTCTGTGTTCTTGTCAGAACCGGCGCCGCGGCTATGAGCCCGCGGCCACCGCTGTTTCGTCCGTGCGCTTGTCACCCTTGTTGTCGATCCAGGTGACGCTGATCTTGTCGCCGGCTTTGGCGCCCTTGACGCGCAGCCCCAGGAACGGGTTGCGCGAAATCGCCTGGGTCCACTCGGCGTCGAGCACGGTCTTGCCGTTGTGGCTCACTACGACATTCTTGATGAAATGCATCGGGATCAGTTCGCCCTTGGAGTTCTTCCGTTGCCCGGTTTCCATCGGGTGCATCATCAATATGCGGACGTCCGCGACGTCGCCCTGCAGCGTCGCGCGGATCTTCATCGGTTCAGACATGTTCGCCAGTCCTCCTGTTGTCGTCGTGGGCGTGCCGGCAGGCTGTCAGCCGCAGCCTCCGACCGTCACCTTGACTTCCTTGGTGGCGGTGAAGTACTTTCCGCCGGCCTTCACGATCGCCCGCACATCGGAGGTCTGGCCCATCTTGATGCGGGTCGAGACGTACGCGTCCGCGCCGGGCGTGATGTCGAAGCTCGCAGCGAGCGGAAATGGATTCTTCTCTGCCAGGATCGCGATGCTTTCCGTATTGGCGATCTTGCTCGTCACGGCGACCGGCACGACGGCGCCGTTCTCGGCGATATCCGGCGCGGTGATGACGATATCCCGGCTCTCGACGAGATTGCCGGCCCCGAGATTCTTCAATGCATCGGCAACGGCCTTTGCCTGGAACGCCGCCTCGTTGCGGTTGGCGGCCCACGCCTGGCCGCCTGCGATGAGTCCGCAG
>Ga0209640_10005445_pt1 | contig 11115 bp, 14 predicted proteins | sample RifCSP10_1_FD_184018 | JGI IMG/M metagenome (GOLD analysis project Ga0209640, IMG submission 184018) | Soil microbial communities from Rifle, Colorado - Rifle CSP2_sed 10_1 (SPAdes) (version 2) | ecosystem: Environmental > Terrestrial > Deep subsurface > Rock core/Sediment | place: Rifle...
CGTCGTGATGATGCAGCTCGACGAGGCCCGCCGCCTTCGAAGCGACCTCATGTCGTGGTCGCCCAACACAGCGATCCTGCCCATGGCGGACTTCGTGACCCGGCCCGAGGCGGCTCGCGCCAAAAAGGAGTTCGGGCAGATGCTGACCCTGCCCGCCAAAGAGAGCCAGGTGTTCTCTGTGGTCGAGGCCGCCGTACCGGCGACATCCGCGTCCAGGTAGTCGCCACCCTGAATCAGAGCGACCACAGTGCGCCATTTCCCGCTGCGTTCGGCGGCCTGCTTCATCGGTGTGTCGCTGCTCGCCGCCGTCGGCTGCAGGGCCCCCTCACCCGCGACTGAGCCGGCCGCCCGACAGTGGTACCGCGCGAACGTGGCAACCGAGGAAGGTCAAGAGTTCCCGTTCTTCCTCGAGCTTCCCGCCAACTGCAACACCGACACGGCCACCATCGCGAACGGAGATGAACGTATTCCGGTCCCGTGCCAGCGATTCGGCGGCCATCTGCTGCTCGACTTCCCCGTGTACGGGATGCGGATCTCGGCCGAGGCCGCGAAGGGTGGAGACCTCGAGGGGCGCTGGGAGCGCACGGGCGGCGCTCGGAGGAAAGAGCGCCTGCGGTTCGGCGCAAACCCGCTCGCGGCGCTCGATGCGCGTCGTCGCTTTGCGTCCGGGCCTGCGAACGAGGGGGCGACAGGTCCCCCCCGCGATGTGTCGGGCATCTGGCGGATGCAGCTCGACGCCTACGGCCTGGCCAAAGGGGTCTTCGAGCAGGAGGCCTCAGGAGTCGTCCGCGGGACCATCGAGGTGCCGTCCGACTACGGCGACCTCCGGTTCCTTGCCGGCAACCTCCACGGGGGCGAGTTGCGGGTATCGACCTTCGATGGCGGCCACGCCTATGCCTTGCGGGGGCGACTGGAGGCCGACGGCTCGATGGAGGGCGAGTTCGTCAGCAGCGACGGCGTGCGCGACACGTTCTCCGCCAAACGATCGGAGGATTTCGACGCCGTCGATCCGCTGCAGCAGGTGCGAGTGACGTCGAGGGCAAAGAGACTCGACTTCGCGCCTCTGCGTGGGCCTCGGTACGAGGGCAAGGCCGTCATCCTGGAAATCTTCGGCTCGTGGTGTCCCAACTGCAACGACCTGGCGCCCTTGCTCACGGCTCTCTATCGAGAACACCATCAGGGAGGACTCGAAATGCTCGGCGTCGCCTACGAGGTCTCCGACGATGAGGCGTATACACGGGACCGGCTGACGGCGTACCGAGCCAAGCACGGCGTCGACTGGGAAGTGATGCTCGCCGCCAACCCGCTCGACGAGCTGTTCGCCGCGGGACCGGCCAGGCTTTCACCAATCGAAGGCGTCCCCCTGACGATCTTTCTCAATCGGGATCGGACCATCCATGCCATCTACGCGGGCTTCCGGGGACCAGCGACCGGCGCGGCGCATCAGGAGACGACGGCGACGTTTCGCCGGCTGACGAAGGAGATTCTGGAGAGTCCCCGCGCTGACAGACGCGGGGGCTGAAGCCCCCGCTCTACGCGATCGACCTGCCCTCGTCATGCCGGGCGCGGCCAGTCCGATCTCAGGCTGCGCCGGCTCCCCCGTTCGCCCGTCGACTGGACACCGGGTAGTACACGGTGATGTTCGCCGTGTCCCTGAGCAGATCGACATCACCGATCTCGTAGCGTTCGACGGGCAGACGCGTCCGGCTTCGAAGATCCTTCAGCAGTTCGCTGGAGGCATCCGGGCTGAGCAGCTCGAGCCGGTCGTACACCACGCGCCTCGATTCCTCGCGGCCCGAGAACGACGCCGCCTCGAGCAGGCCAACCGCGCCGACGATGACGACGTTGACGATGAGCAGCTCGACCAGGCTGATGTCTTCGTTGGCGAGGGCGTTGAGCAGCGCGATGCCGATCACCACGAAAAGATACGTGAGGTTGCGGACCTGAATGGCCTCGGTCCTGTAGCGGAGGATGCCGAAGACGGCAAACAGCCCGAAGGCGGAGCCCAGGCCGATCGGCGCCTTGCTCAGCAGGAACGCCAGTGAGAACGTGACGACATTCAGGATCAGATACGTGAAGATGTAATCCCGCTGGTGATACAGCCTGGAGTACACCACGCGCACCGCGATGATGGTGAACAGAAGGTTGAGAACGAGCCGAGCGGCCAGACTCGTGAGAGTCGCCACGCTCGGGACCAGGGCTGCGCCAAACAGTTCGCTCATGCCGAGAGTCGCTCCACCGCCAGCAGGGCCGGCCTGAATGTGTTCGTTCGAACAGGGGCCAATTTGGCCGTGGCCAGGCAGTACTTGCTGACCGGTCGCTCCCGCACGTGAACGGCCCGCAACGCCCGGACTGCGGGCGTGCGATTGGAGAAACGCCCCTGTTTGATCTCCACGATGACGAGGTGAGGCAGGCGCTCGCGCCGCCCGTCATCGAACAGCTCGAGGCCCAGGTCGATGGTGATGCGCTCGTCGATCCGTTCGCCGACGAGCGTCGCGCGATGGAACGCCACCGAGACGCGAGGCACGAGCAGCGCGCCGTCGACGGGGCAGTGCGCGCCGATGAATTCCAGGGCCTCGCGGTCCAGCCCCTCGGCGCCGAACGGGCGGTCCAGGACGGACTTGAGCGTGCGCCCGTCGTTCTTCTTGCACTTGATCTCCAGGAACGACAGACCGCGGTCGACGTGGTGACGGATTCGAACCTTGTACCTGGGCAAACGACCCCGTCTGTGGTCCTCGAACATCCGCCGATCCGGCGTATCGAAGTACTGCGTGCGATACCTGGCTGCCAGTCGACCCGCGGTTCGCAAGGCCCTGTAGTCGGCGCGAAGACGGGCCAGGAAGTCGTTGAGGACGCGATTCGACAGCAGGTATTTCCTGTCGACGCGCCGCAGCAGGGCACGCGCGTCGAGGAGGTCGAGCGATGCCTCCCCGAACTCCTCGAGCGCGGACAGCACGTGCGCGCTCCCGTCACCCGCGAGCTCGAACGACGGATTCACTGTTTGCCCGTTCCGTCGAGCGCGGCGCGAACGGCCTCACGACGCCGCCGGATCTGGTCGAGGAGCCCGCCGGGGCCGTCGAGCGACTGCTCGAATGCGGCCGCCGAGCCGACCGTCGTATGGCTCGGACGTTCGCCCTGCGGCCCGACGACCGAGGGCGCGACCAGGGCGTGCAGCTCGCGAGCACGCTTCTCGATGGCGTCTGGCGCGAACAGTCCCCCGAGCGCGTGCGTCAGCAGCTCGCGGTAGCGCGCGGCGTAGACCTCGTCGGCGAGCAGGCGCTGTATCAGCGGCCACCTGTCGGTCACCTGCCGGTGCAGGACGTCGCCGCCGACGGAGCCGAATCCAGGGAATGGCGGGCCTGGCGCCTGAGGACCGGCCCCGGTCGGCGGCGGGGCCAGTGGAAACGGCGGGCCGCCTCGACCTGGGCCCGCGCCCCGGAACGGGCCGGCCCCGCCTGCAAACGCGCCGAGCCCGACTCCAAACGACATGTTGTTGTCCCAGGGAATCCACTTCAGGCGCCCCTTCTGCGCAGGGTCGCCGTACAGGTAGTAGTTGTGCGCCAGTGCCCCGTACACGTCCCAATTGTCGATGACGGTGTTGACCGCGAGCCAACGGAGAAAGAGGTCGGCGTCGAACACCGCCTCGAGCCCGGACCGCCATGCCCGGGCGTCGCCGGTCGTGGCGTGCAGCGCACGGATAGCTGCGGAGACGTCGCTGAAATCGGCTTCCTCCTCGTTGGTCTTCTTGCCGAATCCCTCCGGGACGAACGTGGTCCAATCCGCACCAGGTCCATCCGGTTTGTACAGGTTGCCCTGGCGCCCGCCGAATTGCGCGTCCAGCATGGCGCCGTCGGACGGATCTTCGATCATGGAATAGAGACCCCAGTACTCCGGGCCTGCGCCCGTGTCGACGAAGATGCGATAGAAGGCCGCCCGGGGCGCCGGCACGCCCCGGTCGCGGAAGACCTCGCTTGCGAGCACTTCACGGAGCTGAGAGTCGTCGCTGAAGTTGGACGAGAACGTCAGTTCGCCGAATCCGTAGAAGCGCTGGTTTCTCGTCTCGGGAGCCTCGTCTTCGTAGCGGTCGAAGTCGAGCCGGAACGGGATCTTTCCATTGCTCGACATGTTGGCCGCCATGAGTGACGAGTTCCCCTTGTAGCGCATGCCGACCCTGGTCCACACGCGGCCGTCGTGCCGGACCGAGACGGGCACGTACATCGGGTCGCGACTCGTGAGGCTGGGAGCGGCTCCACCCTGCATCATCTTGGCAAATGCCGTCGGCACGCACATGAGCGGGCCGCCGAACATCGCGTTGCACTGGCCCTCCATGCCCCCGGCCGAGCACGCCGTCCCGGCAGCTTTGGCCGAGCAGGCCGCACTGGCGGCCTGCATCAACGCCGCGAAGTCCGGAGCACCGCCCGGACCAGGCGGGAAGGCCGGAGGTCCCGCCCCGGGAGGACCGCCCGCGCCCGGAATCGAGAGGCCGGGTGGCATGGGCGGCGCGATCGCCTTGAGGTCCGCCTGCATCCGGCTGAAATCGTCGGCCGCAATCGTGATGCGCAGCTCATGGACCTTGTCCATGGCAAAGAGCCGTGGATAGTCGGGCGCGGCGCGGTTGCCGTGGGTCGATTCGTTCCATCCCGCCGGCCGGCGCGCTCCCTGGGCGAGCAACACAGTGGGCACGACGATGGACGAGACCCAGGCGCACGACGTCAAGACGAGGACGGCACGGGCAAGGCCTCCAGTCGTCACGGCGCTGGTCGGCCCGGTCCGGGCCCCTGCTCCAACGGATCGGGGGGTTTCAGGCATGATACGCACACTCCAAGTGTGACGACCCAGGATACGTTACACAACCGTTACTTCGTTCCCTCGAGGTTCATATGAAGACGATTCTGCTCGAACTCGTGGGCACGGCGTGCCTCGCCGCAGCCGTGATGGCGCAGGTCAGGGTCAATCCCACGGACCCGCAACCCACCTGCCGCCTGTGCCCGGGGTACTACATCCCTATCAGCGAGCTCCAGGCCTATACCAGGAAGGCGATTGCGGAGAAGCTGACGGACCAGCAGGTCAGGGATGTCGACATCGGCAGGGCGCACGTCGGCATCGGCATGGTTCATCGAGGCAGGCTGGACGGCCCGGCCCCGGATTCGGTCGCCGAACACGATCTGGTCAGCGAGGTCTATCACGTCATCGAGGGCTCCGCCACGCTGGTTCTGGGCCCGGACATCACCAACAGGCAGCGGCGCCCCGCCACGTTGCGGACGGTCCGCGAGTTCAACGGCCCGGGGAACAACGGATCGGAGATTCGCAACGGCGTGGCGTACCAGCTCGAGGCGGGCGACGTCGTGGTCATTCCGGCAGGCACCGGTCATTGGTTCACGAAGATCGACGATCACATCGACTATCTGATGATTCGATTCGATCCGGACAAGGTCACGCCGCTCAAGGACGAGCAGGCGTCGAAGGCGTACTTGTCAAGGCCCGCGAGCGGTCAGTGAACGCGCGGGAGACTGGAAAACAAGGCACGCGGTGCATGAGAGCGCCAGAATAGTCGTTTGCGATTCAGGGAGCCTGTGTTATGTTGCAGGCCGCACGTGTTGTTCTGACGCACATTTCAAGAGGAGTCGAGTAGTGGCAAAAAAAGGTGGCGCACCGACGAAGTCGGAAGTCGTGGCTCAGATCTGCAAGGACGCCGAGCTGTCCCGCAAGCAGGTCGCCGCGGTGTTCGAGTCACTCAACGGCATCATCAAGAAGAGCCTGCGTGGCCCGGGCCTGTTCACGCTGCCAGGCCTCTTGAAGATGAAGGTCGTCAAGAGACCCGCGACGAAGGCGCGTGAAGGCATCAACCCCTTCACGAAGGAAAGGATGATGTTCAAGGCGAAGCCGGCCTCCAAGAAGGTCCGCGTGCTTCCGCTCAAGACCCTGAAGTCGCTCGTGAACTGAGGCATCGTTCGCGCCGCGCCGCCGTGACCCACTGCGGCGCGGGCAGCGACGCGTCGAGAGCCTGGCGAATCCGAGGTTCGCGCGGCCACTCGCCCCGCTCGCCCAACCCGACCTGTTTGCCCCTACGATCCCGCCGGTGACAACGACGTTGTCACGGGAGATCCACAGATCCGCCCGAATCACCTGCTCGCGGACTCAGTCCTCGTCGGCCGGTCCGACGATCTCGAGCGTGTCGCGCAGCGCACCCGTGACCGCGGCGAGGGGAATCGAGCGATCGAAGGTGGCCAGGCGGCCGCCCTTGTGCCGCGCGAGTCCCAGGAGATACACGTCGGTCACCTGGCGATGACCGCGTACGAATGACGGCTTGAAGAGCGCGGTGTCCGCAAGCGACACCGTGTCGGTCCAGAACTGGTGATGTCCGCTCGCCCGGAATCTCCTCAGGCGCGCGACAATCGCTGGCACGGTCGACTCGGGGCTGCCGTACCTTGGGTTGGCGAGCACCCGGACCAGACCATTCTCGGTGACCGGGCAGGTGGCCCATCCGCCGGCGCGGTTGTCGGCGAACCAGTCGTGAGCCAGTTCGTGATGAACATGATCGCCGTCGAAGAGGGCGACGAGAAGGTTGACGTCGAGAAGGGCCGGCCGACTACGACTCATCTCGAAGGGCGTTGACCAGCTTCATCGTGGGGCGGGGGGCGCCGGCGGGCCGGCGTGGCAGAACCGGTACGCCGTTCCTCACCCGGGCCGGCCGCGTCGGCGCGAGCGCCTTGCGGGCAAGCTCCGAGAGCACGCGCCCGGCCGTCGTGCGCCGGCTCGCGGCCAGCTCCTTGGCGGCCTGCAGGATGTCCTCGTCGAGGTCCAGCGTGGTGCGCATAGCCGGAATCATCACGCATCACGCATCAGATGTCAATCGCGACGCAAACAGCGTAGAGTGTTGATATGCACGTGATCTGGCGTCTCGTCATCAACGCGGCAGCACTGTGGGTTGCCACGCGACTCGTACCCGGCATCTCGTTCACGGGCGACTGGTGGCTGCTGTTCGTCGTCGCGCTCGTCTTCGGCGTGCTGAACGTCGCGGTCAAGCCTGTCCTGATGGTCTTGACGTTGCCGTTCCTCCTGCTGACACTCGGATTCTTCCTCCTGGTGCTGAACGCCCTCATGCTGTGGCTGACGAGTGCCGCCTCGGACGTGCTCGGGCTGGGCTTCCACGTCGAGGGCTTCGCCTCCGCGTTCCTCGGCGCGCTGGTCGTCAGCGTCGTCAGCTTCGTGCTGTCGATGTTCGTGACGGCGGAGTCCAAGCACCGTCACTCCGACAAGCGGTGAGGCCGCCCGTCACTGCGGCGGTCCAGTCGAGTGAACACACGGACCTTCATTTTCGTCGTTCCTTGTGTCAGCGGTTGTAACATGCGACGCATATGAAGGGATCGAACTGGCGATGAAGAAGCTGAGCGGATGGCAGATGGCCGGCCTCGTGGCTGGGATCGGGTGCGCCTCGATCATCGGGGTGGTGGTCATTGGAGTCGTCATCGCCGTCGCCTGGGCCAGGTCGACGGTCGCGGAGCTCGGCGACCCCACACCCTCGAGGCACGAGCGCACGATCGCCGTGGCTGCGCCGAGCGTCGCGGCACCGGAGGGAGCCGACACGAGTGCCGGGCGGAAAGAGGGCGAGCCGCTGCGGCTGACCATCGACCTCGCCGAAGGCGACTTCACGATCGGGCCCGGCCCTGCCGGTGGTCAGGTCCAGGTCGAGGGCACCTACGCCGAGGGTCTGTACGAGCTCGAGGAAAAGAACGACACCGACGAGGCGAACCGCGCGCGCACGACGATCCGGTTCCGCGCGAAGGCACCGATGTGGGCTCGGGTGCTCGCCGGAATCGGCAACGATAGAGGACGTCGCCCTGACATGACGGTACTCATCCCCGCGGGCGTGCCGATCGACCTGACACTGCGGGTCGGCCTTGGAGAGTCGCGCATCGACCTTGGCGGACTGACGTTGAAGGAGCTTGGTGTCGACCTGTCGATGGGGAATCACGAGCTCGATTTCAGGGAGCCCGTCGTCGAAGGGCTGCGCCGCGTTCGCCTGAACGCGAGCATGGGGAACGTCTCCATAGAGAATCTGGGGAACGCGCGGGCGCAGTCCATCGACTCATCTGGAAGCATGGGCAATCTGACAGCGGACCTGGGCGGCGCGTGGCAGCCAGGAGCCAAGGCCGATCTGTCCTTCGACCATTCGATGGGAGAGTTGAGGCTCCGTGTCCCGGCCCAGGTGCGGCTCGAGGCAGATGTCAGGAACGCACAGGGCGGCCGGACCGAGAATCGCCCTTCCGCCGAGGGGGAACCCAGCGATCCCGCCGCGCCCGTGCTTCGCCTGCGCGTGTCGACGTCGATGGGCGAGAGTCGCATTACCCGGTACTGAGATCCCCTTTCCTTCCCGCGCGTCGCTCTTGCGAGTTTGCGATCGGGCCGGCAAAACCGTAAGTCGCGCGGCTTTTCCCGCGGCCATCGCGGGCGTTTGTCCATCGAGAGCGACGGGAACCCTCCTTGCACCCTTGTCGGGGCCTTTGTCCGAGGAGGTCCGCGTGAATATCTGGAACGAGTTCAAGAACACGGTCCTGCCGTGGCTGCTCGCCGGTGGAGTTGTCGCGTTCCTGATCGCCGAGCATCGCCGAACGACCAACGCGTTGCTCGACGCCAATGCCCGTCTGGCCGATGCCGTGGAAAAGCAGGGCAAGGCGCTCGACGGCGTGCGGGGGCTCCTCGCGTCGCAGGGGTACACCCTGCCCCCTTTAGCCGAAAAGCAGTGATTCGCGGACTTCGGGTGCCTGTCCACCTGACGTCGCGCGACGCGCTGCGGATCTTCGACCTCGCTGATATCTGGGCGGCACGGACGGGGCACGAGGTCCGCCTCGTCTCGGCGAACGACCACGTTCACAAGCGACGCTCAGCCCACTACGAGGGCATGGCGGTCGATTTCCATTCGTCGGATCCGGACGGACTCTCCGAGGTGCTCCGGCGTGCGGGCTACCGGGTGCTGTGGAAGGTCCGGGGCCACTTCGCGCACGTGCACGTCGAGTACTCGAGTGCTACGTTGCCGCTCCCGCCCCGCCGCGCGTCGGCAGCGCCGCGAGAGGCGCGCGCGCGAATCGGCGAGTAAAGGTCTCGCGTGCCGACGCCGGTCACGCGTTCGACTCTGCCGGCGCGAGTCACGTGCCGCACCAGGAGCGAGGGACCTCGAGCTCCTCGCGGGTCGCGGCCTTCCCGCGGTCGGCGGTCGTGACTGCCCGGCGAAACTCCGCCAGCGAGTCCTCCGAGCTGCCGCGTCCCAGCCTCCGGGCGATCGGCTCGATGATCCAACCGAGCAGCGGAGGATAGTCGCGGCTCAGACCGATGGTCTCGAGCTCGACGAACACACCGCCGTCCGCTTCGAAATACTTCGAGAACGTGTCTGCACGCCAGAGGTAGCCGCTGCCGACGCCGGGCGGCAGCCGGCGCTCGCGCGGCTTACCCGCATCCTCCACCTGGCGGACACACGCTGCCTTCGACACAGCCACGGCATGGTCCCGGCGCGGATACCGGTATTCGACAGTGCTCCAGAGATCTATTACCCCGGTGACGACGCCGGCGCTACGCTTCAGACGCAGGAACACACGGTACTGATCGCCCTCCCGTCCGAGCAGCCCTGCTCCGACCACCGACTCGTAGACCAGGTGATAGCGTGAGTATTCCTTGGCGACGGCCAGCACGTCGCCGAGCGTGACGCCCGGAATGAAGACTGTGGCCCGCCAGTGATGGATCAGGCCGTTTGGCGCGTCGATGATGCCGTCCCCCCCGCCAGGTCCCGCCAGGATCTCTCCATCGACCAGTCGCTTCCGGCGCGGAGATACCAGCTCGCTCATGAACACGTCGCCGCTCACCTGCTGCTCGAACCGGCGCTCGACGTCCGCCAGGTGGCGCTCGTACGCGGCGACGGTCCTGGCTTCGAGCTCCGCTGCCGTCGCGGCAGCCGCCGGCAGCAGAAGCATCAGCAGTACGACTGCGGAGGCGTCGATGGGTCGCACGGTTTCACATCCTATCCGACTCCATCTCGCGAAGGCCCTCTCAACGTTTCGCAACGTTCATGGTTGACCGGCAACCCGTTATTAGAACTACAATGTGATACTAATGATCATTGGAGAGTTCGAGTACCTGATGCTGTCGGCCGTTGCACGCCTGGGCGAGGGCGCCTACGGCGCCGCGATCCGGCAGGAGATCGAGGACGCCACGGGGCGCCCGTGTTCGCTCGGAGCGCTCTACACGACCCTGGATCGTCTGGAGACGAAAGGCTTCATCAGGACCTGGATGGGCGATCCCACTCCCCAGCGGGGTGGCCGTCCCAAGCGGATGGTGCGCATCACACCGAAGGGGACGCAGGCCGCCACCGCCTTCTACAACGCGGTGATGCGTATGAGCCGTGGCGTCACATGGGCGACGAAGTGACCCGCGGACCGGTGACGACACGGGGCTGCTGGTGGCTCGTGGAAGCCGTGTCTCGGCTGCTGGAACGTGGCGAACGGGACGCCGTCCGCGGTGATCTCGCCGAGTCGGGGGCAAGCAGTGGACCCGCGCTGCTCGACGTACTGGGGCTGGTTGTCCGGCGACAGGCCGCGTCATGGCTGGAGCCATGGCCGTGGCTGGCGCTCGCGGGCGTGGCACTTCCGATCGGCATACTCCTCAGTCACGTCTCCAGAACGTGGGCCGATGGAACCGCCATCTATGCCTTCTTGTACGTGAACAACTGGACGTCGTCGTTCCTCGAGAGCCCCGGGTCCCGTCGCGACATGGTCGTTCTCGCCACAGGCTTTCTCGTCAATGGCCTCACCCTGACTTCGTGGTCCTGGACGAGCGGCTTCGTGCTTGGCGCGTTGTCGCGACGCACCGTGTGGATCACGGCGTCGCTGTTCTGTCTGGCCGTTCTTGCCGGGACGGTTGGCACCGACACGACAGCCCGCAACCACTTCAACTCGGAAGTCTTCTCGGTGAGATTCTACGGCGTGGTATTCCCACGTCTGCTGCGGGTGACGTTCGTCCTGCTCCCCGCCGTGTGGGGTATGCAGTGGAGCCGTCGGCGTCCCTCGCCGCCGCTACTCCCGGCCGTGGTCGGCCTTGTCGCAACCATGGTCTTGACGGCGTGGG
>Ga0209640_10005446_pt1 | contig 11114 bp, 5 predicted proteins | sample RifCSP10_1_FD_184018 | JGI IMG/M metagenome (GOLD analysis project Ga0209640, IMG submission 184018) | Soil microbial communities from Rifle, Colorado - Rifle CSP2_sed 10_1 (SPAdes) (version 2) | ecosystem: Environmental > Terrestrial > Deep subsurface > Rock core/Sediment | place: Rifle...
CGCGCCTCCCCGACCATTTCCATGGTCTGTTCGAAATCGTCGTCGGTCTCGCCGGGGAAGCCAACTATGACGTCGGTGGCCACGGCATGATCAACGGCGGGCAGGTGCCTCTCGGCGGGGGGACGAGCGCCCAGAAGAAGCACGGCATCGTCGATTCGCCCGACATCCTGTTCAAAGACCTCACCGACTGGTCGGTCGTCGAGACCAATGGGATGCCGGAGTACCGGCACAACGATCGCGGCGTCCAGCGGGCCCTTGCCGACAACGAAGCCGCGGCCTACGAGTTCCTGCTCGAGAATGGCGTGACGTTCAAGGACGGCCCGCCGGGCGTGCAGGGCGGGCACGCGATCGGCATCTCGGCCCCGAGAGAAAACTACGCGGTGTGGGACAAGGGACAAAGTCTGGAAAGTCCCAGAGGCGGAGGCGGGACCGTCGTCTACAGAGCGCTCGAGAACAGCGCGAAGAAGAAGGGCGTCAGGTTCCTGTTGAACTACCACATGGACGCCATCGTCCGGGAGGCGCCCTCGTCGGGCCGTGTGCGCGGCATCAAGGCGAGCTATACGCCCAAGTTCCTGCCGGGGAGCACCACGCCGATGCGGCCGTTCCGCTCCGACGGCGTGATCGCCATGACGGCGCAGGCCGTGACTGTCAGGGCCCGGAAAGCCGTCATCGTCGCGACGGGCGGAAGCAGCAGCAACGTCAATTTCCGCAGAATGTTCGATTCCAGGCTGACCGAGGAATACCAGGTCGCGGGCGAGCCGTACTCCTCGCAGGACGCGAGCGGGGAGATGGCCGGCATGGCCATCGGTGCGTCGCTCTGGGGCACGGCCAATCAGACGCTGGAGCGAAACGGCGCCCTCAGAAAGCGACCGGTGATCGGCGCGCAGCACATCTATCCTGAGTGGACGCCCGACAGTCCGGTCTTTCCGCTCGTCAGGGCCACCGGCATTCACGTCGAGGATTGGCAAGATCTCATCCTGGTGAATCAGGTCGGCAAGCGCTTCTATAACGAAGACGCGGAAGGGTGGCCGTACGGCACGCACCACGGATTCCTGGAGTCGTACGTCCAGGGCGACTGGCGCAACGCGCGGCGCATCACGTACCGGCCGCAGAACTTCCTCGACGCCGCGCTGGCGCCCAACGAGGGATCGCAGCCGCCGGATTTCGGCGCCGGACCGATATGGGCGATCTTCGACGCCGGGGCCGTGAGACGTGAGAAGTGGAATGTGTCCCCGCCGGAGACGGATCCGCTCTTCTTCTTCAGCGCCGATACGCTGACGGATCTGGCCACGCGGCTTCGAAAGAACCCGTATCAGAAGATCGACGTGCCGGCCGGCAGTCTCGAAGCAACCGTGGCCAGGTACAACGCGATCGTCGATTTTGGGTACGATCCCGATTTCGAACGGTCGAATCCCACACACAAGATCCAGACGCCGCCGTACTACGCCGCGTGGGCCACCCCGGTTGTGCACGATACGTATGCCGGGCTGCGCATCAACATGAAGTGTCAGGTGATGGATTTCCACGGGCAGGTCATCCCGGGGCTGTACTGCGGCGGCGAGTCGGCGGGCGGCTGCAGTCAGCACGGCCAGGGGCGGGCCATCACCCAGGGCTACATCGCGGGGAAGGAAGCCGCCAGCGAGAAGAGCTCGACGTAGGGCCATGCGGAGAACACTGCTGGATTGCGTGGCAGTGCTGCTCGCGGCGGGCGGCTCCGCGCTGCCCTCGGGAAGTACCTCTCTCACGGCGGCTGGAGGGCAGTCTCCGTCGCGTGCGCCATCGCCATCCTCTCAGCGGGCGGCGCTCGATCGGTACTGCGTGAGCTGCCACAACGCACGCCTTCGCACAGCCGGCCTCCAGCTGGACACGGCCGAGGTCGATCGTCCCGAAGGGAACGCAGCGGTCTGGGAAAAGGTGTTGCACAAGCTGCGAACGCGGGAAATGCCGCCCGCAGGCCTCCCGCGCCCGGACAGCGCCACGTATGACTCACTGGCGAATCACCTCGAAGCCGCCCTCGATCGGGCTGCCGAAGCCAGGCCCAATCCCGGCCGGCCCGCTGTGTATCGCCTGAATCGCTCGCAGTATGCCAACGCCATCCGCGATCTGATCGCGCTCGACGTCGACGCCCCGTCGCTCCTGCCGGCGGACGATTCCGGATACGGCTTCGACAACATCGGTGATGTGCTCACGGTGTCGCCCATACTGCTCGAGCGGTACCTGTCGGCCGCCGCCACGATCAGCCGTCAGGCCGTCGGCGATCCGTCGCTCAGCCCGACGTCGACTGAATACCAGGTGCCGCCGGCGACGGTGCAGACCGAACGGGAGAGCCGAGATCTCCCCATCGGCTCCCGCGGCGGGATTGCCGTCCGCCATCAGTTTCCGCTGGATGCCGAATACGTCATCAAGGTTCGCCTGCAGCGAGGCAAGGACGCGACAACGGTGCTGGGGACGTCCCTGGAGCGCCAGTTGGATATCCGTCTGGATGGTGCACGGCTCAAGCTGTTCACCGTGGGCGGGAGCAGCGTCCAGGCAGCTCAAGGCGATATTGACGAGGGGCTGGAAGTGCGGGTTCCCGTGACGGCAGGACCTCACCTGGTGGCGTCCGTCCTCGTGAAGGACACCGTCAAGCCGGAAGGCGTCCTCGAGACCGCCGGCGAACAGGCCTTCTTTGAGGGTGTCGGCAGCGTATCCATCGCCGGTCCGTATGCCGTGAAGGGTCCGGGTGATGCGCCAAGCCGCCGGAGAATCTTCGTGTGCCGCCCCGCGGGATTGAACGACGAAGAGGCGTGCGCCACGAAGATCATCACGACGCTGGCCCGCCGTGCCTATCGTCGTCCCATAAGCAAGGATGAGATTCCGGCGCTGCTGATTCCCTACAAATCAGCCAGGGGACAGGGGAGCTTTGACGACGGGATCAGGCTGGCGCTGCAGCGCATTCTCGTGTCGCCCGATTTCCTGTTCCGCGTGGAGGTCGATCCTCCGACCCTTCGACAAGCTCAGGGTCGGGTTTCAGGGTCCGCTTACCGTGTGAGCGACGTGGAGCTGGCCTCGCGGCTGTCGTTCTTTCTCTGGAGCAGCGGTCCCGACGACGAGCTGCTCGGTCTGGCCGGGCGCGGCAGGCTCAAAGAGCCCGCCGTACTGGAACAGCAGGTCAGGCGGATGCTGGCGGATGCGCGCGCCGGCACGCTTGTATCGAATTTCGTGGGTCAGTGGCTGTACCTGCGCAACATGGAGGCGGTGCTGCCGGACCCGGCGGCCTTTCCGGATTTCAACGAGAACCTGCGTGCTGCGCTCGCCCGGGAAACCGAACTGTTCTTCGACAGCATCCTCCGCGAGGACCGGAGCCTCGTGGACGTGCTGCGTGCCGACTACACGTTTCTGAACGAGCGGCTGGCGCGGCACTACGGCATCGCAGGCATTCACGGCAGCGAGTTCCGGCGTGTGACGTTGACGCGCGAGGAGCGGAAGGGGCTGCTCGGCAAGGGCAGCGTGCTCACGGTGACGTCGTACCCGAACAGGACGTCGCCAACACTGCGCGGAAAATGGATACTGGAGAATCTCCTGGGCTCGCCGCCTCCGCCGCCCCCACCTGACGTGCCGTCGCTCAAGGACGGCAAGGATCTCAGTCTGATGACGATGCGGGAACGGATGGCACTGCACCAGGCCAGTCCGGTGTGCTCGAGCTGCCACTCGCGCATGGATCCGCTGGGCTTTGCGCTCGAAAGCTTCGACGGTCTGGGCCGGTGGCGCGCCGGCGTCGACGCCTCGGGCGTGCTTCCGGACGGGACGAAGATCAACGGACCTGTGGGGCTGCGGAACGTGCTGCTCGACAGGAAAGACCAGTTCGTGACGACGGCCACGGAGCGGCTGCTGACGTATGCGCTGGGGAGAGGCGTTGAGCCCTTCGACATGCCCGCCATTCGCAGGATCGTTCGGGACGCGGAGGTCACCGAGTACCGCTGGTCGTCGCTCGTCATGGGTGTCGTCCGGAGTGTGCCGTTTCAGATGAGGAGAGCCCGCTGACCATGATGGTCTTCAAGAAATCGATTCCCCGGCGCACCTTTCTCCGCGGGGCCGGCACCGCGCTGGCGCTGCCGCTGCTGGACGCGATGTATCCAGCCTTCGCCTCCTCGGCGCAGATCGCATCCAGCAGGCCCACGCGGCTTTCATTTTTCACGGTCCCGAACGGGATCATCATGGACAAGTGGACGCCGGCGGCGGCGGGCGGCAGCTACGAGCTCACGCCGGTCCTGGAGCCGCTGGCCCCGTTCAAGGACCGCATGCTGGTATTGAGCGGTCTGGCGAATAACGAAGCCCGCAAGCTCGAATTCGAAATCGCCGGCGATCACCCGCGCGCCTGCAGCGCCTATCTCACGGCGACGCACCCGAGAATGACGTCGGGAGCCGACATTCAGTGCGGCGTCTCGGTGGACCAGATCGCGGCTCAGGAGTTTGGCAAGCAGACGCAGCTTCCATCCCTCGAAATGGGGTTGGAGATCCCGATGGTGGGCGCGTGCGAGTCCGCCTACAGCTGCGTCTACTACAACACCATCGTCTGGAAGAGTCCCACGACGCCGCTGCCGATGGAAAACCGTCCGCGCGCGGTGTTCGAACGCCTGGTGGGCGACAGCACCGACCCGGTCGAGCGCGCAGCCCGCATCAAGGAGAACCGCAGCATTCTGGACCTCGTGGCTCAGGACCTCACACGGCTGATGCGATCGGTTGGAGAAGGCGATCGTCTCAAGCTCGATCAGTATTCCGAGGCCGTCCGAAGCGTCGAGCAGCAGATCCACGTGGCGGAGCAGCAATCGGCGCGGGAACTGCCCGACATGGAGAAGCCGATTGGCGTGCCGGACACGTTTTCGGATTACACCAAACTGATGCTGGATCTGCAGGTGCTGGCGTTTCAGGGCGACATGACGCGCGTCGGCACGTTCATGGTCGGCCACGAGATGGGCGGCCGCGCGTATCCCGAGCTCGGGTTTGGCGACCAGCACCACTCGTTGACACACCATCAGGGCGATGCGGCCAAGATCGCGAAGTGCCTGCAGATCAACATCTTTCACGCGAGCTTGTACCGGTATCTCCTGGAGAAGATGCAGTCGATCCCCGACGGCGACGGGACGCTGCTCGATCATTCGCTGCTCCTGTACGGCAGCGCATTGAGCGACGGCAACATGCACCTGTACAAAGACCTGCCCGTTCTCCTGGTGGCCAGCGGCGTTGCGGGAATCCAGGGCGGCCGTCACATCAGGTATCCGGAGAACACGCCGATCGCAAACCTGTACGTGACGCTGCTGGAGAAACTGGGCATTCAGATCGAGCGCTTCGGCGACAGCACGGGGAGGCTGGAGGGATTGTGATCACGTCAACCACGAAGGGCACGTTCGTGGCCTTCGTGTTCTTCGTGGCTTTCGTGGTTTCCTCGAGCGCGGACGTGCGGCTGTTCGATGCGGTCCTGAAGGGCGACCGGAAGGCCGTGCAGCAGTTGCTGCAGAACCGTGTGGACGTCGACGCCGCGCAGCCGGACGGCTCCACGGCGCTCATGCTGGCAGCCGACCGCAACGATCTGGAGGTGGCGGACCTTCTGATACGCGCGAGCGCCAACGTCAACGCGGCGAACGAGTACGGCGCGACGGCGCTGTCTGTCGCCGCCGCAAGCGGCAATACGGCCCTTGTGACGCGCCTGCTCGGTGCGGACGCGGATCCGAACCGGGCCCTCGTCTCGGGTGAAACGCCGCTCATGGCCGCCGTCGACAAAGGTCACATCGACGTGGTCCGGGCGCTCGTCGAACACGGGGCCAACGTGAACGCGACCGAATCCAGGGGCGGTCAGACGGCGCTGATGTGGGCGGTCGCCGGCAAGCAGCCGGAAATCGTGAAGCTGCTGGTCGAACGCGGAGCGGACGCTCGCGCCCGCTCGGACGGCGATTTCACGCCGCTGCTGTTCGCGGCCCAGCAGGGCGACCTGGAGTCGGGCCGCACGCTGCTGCAAGCCGGTGCCGATGTCAACGACGCGCGGAAGACCGACCGCCTGACGGCGTTGATGGTGGCGGCCGCCAGCGGCCACACGGAATTGTCGGTCCTGCTGATGAATAGCGGCGCGAATCCGGGGCTGGTCGATCAGAGCGGGTATACCGCGTTGCACTATGCGGCCCTGGACGCAGGGCGGGCGGTGCTGGTGAAGGCCCTGCTCGACCACCGGGCGAATCCGAACGCCCGGACCACCAGGGATACACGTGCGAACACCACGTCAGGCGTCAGCGTGAAGGGCGCGACGCCGCTCTTCCTCGCCGCGGCGCGGGGACATGTCGACGCCGTGCGCGCGCTGGTTGCCGGCGGCGCGGATCCGTTCATCACGACCGACGAAGGCACGGCGCCGCTGCAGGTGGCCACCTGGGGCGGCGACCCGTATTTCAGGGACTGGACGGACGAGGAGAAGAAGAATCTGCTTGAAGTCACCCGGCTGCTCGTGGGACTGGGAACCGATGTCAACTCGGCCGGAGAGCACGGATGGACCGCGCTCCACGGCGCGGCGTACAAAGGCGTTGATGCAGTAGTCCGGTTTCTGGTCGAACGGGGCGCGCGGACGGAGGTCTTCGACGAGTACGGGCAGACGCCGCTGAGCATCGCCAACGCCGTGATTACCGTGAAGAGCAAGGACGCGTACTATCAAAGCTCGCGTGTGGTCCGCACGAGCACGTCCGAGCTGCTTCTACAGCTCGGGGCGAAGCCTCTCGCCGACTCGGGCGTCGAGATCGTCGATCGCTTCTACAAGCAGCCCTGAGGGCGTCGCGATCTCGCCGTACGGCACCGCGGCCGCGGCGCGCCCGAACAACCTTCGCCACCGCCTCCAGGTCACCGGGGATCACCCCCTACGGTAGTGCCGGACCTCGCCGTCTCGAGACCAGCAGAAGAGATGCGACGAGTGTTCCTGAATAGAAGCCCCGCGTGTCCAGGATCATCCTCATGGGAGAGGACTCTCCACGTTTCGTAACATGCTGGCAGGCGCCGCACCCGGGCGTCCATTCGCGATCACGGGAGCATCGCCGTAATGTTCCTCTTCGGCACCTGCCCGACGGGGATCCGCGCCACCTCTTGCATCGACTGCGTGTCGATGGCTGACACCGAGGCCGAGGCGTCGTTCGCCACGTAGACGAACCGGCTGTCCGGCGTGAAGGTCATCCAGAACGGGTCGACCGCCACGTGCACCGCGCCGAGATACGTCAGATCGGGCAGCGAGTACGCGTGCACCGCGTTGTACCACCTGTCGGTAACCCATACGGCTCTGTTGTCAGGCTGGACCCCGATGCCGTGGTTGGGATTGGCTGCCGACGCCCGGACCACCCGCATCTTCACCGGCCCGCCCAGATCGGGGAACGCGATCCTGTGGAGCTCCCTGCCGGTCGCGAAATCGGCGACGACGAACCCGTGCAGCTCGCTGAGCCCGGCGAACACCCATTTCGTCGAGCCGTCCGGATTCGTTGAGAACCCAAGTGGACGAGGACGGTTGGTGAACTTCATCGAACGCACGTGCGCTTCAGTCTTCTGATCGATGACCGCCACGGTGAACGTCTGATCGTCTGAGGCGGCGATGACGTACTTCCCGTCGGGCGTGACGTAGGTGTTGTGGATGCGCATGCCGTCCAGCGGGAGCCGCTTGACGTTCGCCAGCGTCGCCGTATCGATGACGTCCACGCCGAAGGGCTCTCCGTGGATGGCCTGATACAGCCGTCGTCCATCTTTGCTGATCGCAATGTTGTTGGGCGGCCCGCTGAGCGGAATCTGCTTGAATACCTTGAGCGTCTGTGTGTCGACCACGTCCACGGTGCGATCGGCTTCATTGGTCACATACAGCCGGCTTCCATCCGGAGCCGCGGCCACGCCGTGGTTCGCCTCGATGCCGGTGACCTCCGCCACGACTCGATTGGTGGCCGGATCGATAATGTGGAGGTTGTCGCCGGCCATATTGGTCTGAACGATGCGAAGCTTCAGCCCACGGGCGGCTGTGTCAGCGGCTCCGCGGGGAGCAGGATTCCGGGTGGCACCGGTGAGCGAGGAAGCGCGTGGGGTCCCTTCGCTGACCGCGCCCTGTCCCTTGACCCATGCGGCGATCGTCTGCCACTCGGGCTCGTTTGCAGAGGTGAACTGCGCACCTCCGCCATGCCATTGGTGGCCGCCTGCTTCGTACCGCAGCGGGTGAACGAGCAGCGGGCTCACCAGCGGATTGCCGGGCACGACCTTCCGGCTCACCGCCTCGAAGTTCCGGCGCGACTGCTCTTCGCTCCAGGTCGTTTGCCCGGGCACCAGCACTTCCAGGCGCATCGCAGCCGGCGCATTGCCTTCGCCGGCCCCGAGCGCATGACAGGCATAGCAGCGGGCGTGCCCCGCGCGCCGTGTCAGGAAGATCGGCTCGACGCGCGTCCTGTACACCTCGAAGTCCAGCGGCGCGGCCGCTGCGGACGCAGATTGCGCAGGCATCGCGCCCGCACCGGCGGGGGTCGCGGATGCTCCATGAACCCATGTGGCCGCTCCGGAGACGAGCACGCCAAGCCCGAGTGACAGCACGAGGCATCTGTGCATTGAAACCTCCTACACGAGCGGTCCAGGACGGTTCTTGTAGCGGGCGACGATCGCGTCGGCGGTCATGTAGGCCAGCGCCTGGATCGTCAGCGTGGGATTGAACCCGCTCATCGACGGAAACGTCGAGCTGCCGACGATGAAGAGGTTCGGAATATCCCAGCTCTGGCCGTAGCGATTCACCACCGACGACTGCGGATCGCTCCCCATGCGCGTGCCCCCCTCGTGGTGCGCGCCCGGGGCTCCCGAGCCTGCGGGCGACCGCCACACGTGCCGTGCGCCCATGGTCCGGCCCAGCGCTTCGAGCTTGCCCGTCATGAACTCGACGCGCGCAAGCTCGTTCGGCCGGCGCCAGTCGTAGGTCAGGCGCGGGGCCGGCAGGCCCCACTGGTCGCGCACGTCCGGATCGAGGTCGATCGACTGGTCCGCGTACGGCAGGTTCTCGGTCTGCGCGGTGAGACCCGCGTAGCGCGCGAAATACGTCGCGAGGAAGTCGCGATACGCGGCGCCCCACCGCGGGATCCCCGGCGGCGGGTTCATGCTGACGGCGGCGCCGATCGGACCGGCCTCGAGATCCGCGGGCGACACGCTGACCTGCGCGCCGCGGATGAAGCCGAGGCCGCTGTGGTCGAAATTGTCGGCGTTCAGGTCGTCGAAGGAATGCCGCTGCGCGCTCGGCCCCATGTAGATGTTGACGTGCCGATCGTCGAAGGCGGCCCAGACCCTGGGCGAGACGTGGGCCATGAGATGCTTCCCCACCTCGCCGCTCGAATTGGCCAGGCCGTTCGGGAACCTGGCGGTCTTCGACAGCAGGAGCAGGCGCACGTTGTCGTAGATGAACGGCGCGAGGATGACGAGGTCCGCCTCGATCGTGTTGTCCGAGCCGTCGGGACCGTAGTAGGCGACGCCGGTCGCACGCCCGCTGCTGTCGCTGTTCACGCGGTAGCACATGCCGCCGGTGATCAGCGTGAAGTTGCCGGTCCGATCCGCCTCGGGCAGCGTCGTGACGAGGATGGACGACTTGGCGCCGACATGGCAGCCGAACGCCTGGCAGAAGCCGCAGTAGGTACAGGCCGGCCGCCCCTGATAGGGCCGCGAGAGGATCGCGCGCGGCGTCGAGAACGGGCGATACCCCGCCTTGCGCGCGGCGGCGTCGAAGATGGCGCCCGCCTGATCGACGACGAGCGGCGGCAGCGGATACTCGCGGCGCCGCGGCGCCTCGAACGGGTTGCCGCCGTCGATCGTCCGCCCCTGGAGATTCCCCGCCTTGCCAGACACGCCAAGCGCGTATTCGGCGCGATCGTAGAACGGCTCGAGATCGCGGTACGTCAACGGCCAGTCGACCAGCGACGAGTCGCCCGGGATGGCCGCCGCGCCGTAGCGCTCGAGGGTCTGCGAGCGCGCGCGGAAGTCGTCTTCGTGAAAACGCCATGAGACGGCGCCGTAGTGAACGGTGCCGCCGCCCGCCTGGTTGCCGTAGTTCAGCACGGGGAGCGGATTGGCGCGCGCGTTCGGGTTGAGGCGCCAGGTCACGGGCTGGCGCTTGACGTTCGGGCGCAGCTCCTGGCGCTGGAAATAGCGCAGCTCGTCCTGCGAAGCAAAGTCAGCGGTCGTCAGGCGCGGGCCGCGCTCCAAACCGATGACCTTCATGCCCGCCTTGGCGAGCTCGGCCGCGAGGATCCCGCCTGCCGCGCCGGCGCCGACGATGACGACGTCAGTTTTTTCGATAGCCATGGCTCTTCACCATTCACTTCAGTCGCGACCGAATGCCCGTCGTTCACGCTTCTGTGTTCTTCCTTCTCGGTTCGTGTTCATGTTCGGTTCTCGGTTCGTTGTTCGGGGTTCCAGGTTCGGAGTTCGGGTCCGCCTGAAGGCGGACGCTACGTACGCCAAGCTCCTTCAACGTACGTGGTGTCCGGGCTTTAGCCGGCTTTAGCCGTTGCTTTAGCCGGACCCGAACCCCGAACGCCGAACCCAAGTACCGAACACGAACGGAGCACCGAGAAGCCGAGAAGTGTGAACAACACAGCGGCAACTCAATGCAAGTCAACTCTCCGATCAAGGCTTGCGGACCTGCGCCTGCAGGCCGATCATCGGCACGCGGGTGAACGCCTGCCGGCTCTGCATGTCACCCGCGGTGAACACCGGCTGCGCGCCGGGGAAGCCCACCAGGCGCCAGCCGGCGAAGTCCTTGTTGCCGCCGTAGACGGGGTCGGCAAACATGCCTTCCATCGTGTGCGTGCGGATCGTCGTGAAGAACTCCTGCGCGGCAGGCCATGTGAACCCCGCCGCCTTGCCGTCCTCGAGCGCCCGGATGACCTCGTCCTGCTGTGCGGCTCCCAACCGCGCGAATGACATGCCGTGGGTCGTCCGGCAGTGCTCGTCGAGCTGCGCCAGACCGCGCCGGTAGAAGTCCTGGAGATCGGCGTAGGCGCCGGCGAGTGCGAGATCGATGTAATTGAGCACGCCCGCATCACGGGCGCCCGGCTTACCTGGCGCCCCGGGCATGATCCGCTCGGCGAACGCCGCAATCG
>Ga0209640_10005447_pt1 | contig 11113 bp, 10 predicted proteins | sample RifCSP10_1_FD_184018 | JGI IMG/M metagenome (GOLD analysis project Ga0209640, IMG submission 184018) | Soil microbial communities from Rifle, Colorado - Rifle CSP2_sed 10_1 (SPAdes) (version 2) | ecosystem: Environmental > Terrestrial > Deep subsurface > Rock core/Sediment | place: Rifle...
GGGATGCGCACGTAATCCTCGGGATGGGGCGTGAGAACGCTCCCGTCGGGAAGGATCTCGCCCAGGGGTGCCCTTCCAGAGACGTCGGTCAAGAAGCGGAACGACCGGCCATCCCAGACATAGAGGAAAGGGCAGGAGCTCGTCTGGCGATCTTCTTCCTCGATCCGGAGGTTCTGTCCCGACATGGCACCTTGTGGCTTCCCGGCACCCGGGCCGGCCGTGCTAATATAGGTGTAGAGAGGTGGGCGGGCCACTGGCGCCGGGACCCGCCCGCCGAGACCCCTGGAGTCCCGGCAGATGCGTCTTCTCGCCGCCGTCGGCCTCGTGTTGCTGTCGCTCGCGGCGCGCCCCGCGGCGGCGATCGATCTCCTTCAGATCAATCCGTTCTTCTATCACGTGTCGAGCGGCGACCTCGAAAAGGTGGAACGCGCGCTCGCGACCGGCTCGAACGTCAACGCGACGGACCCAAGCGGTCGCACAGGTCTCATCATGGCGGCGATCGCCGGCAACGACGAGATGGTCCGGCTCCTCTTGCGCTTCAGGGCGAAGCCCGACCTGCGCGACGACGTGGGCAACGCGGCCCTCTCCTATGCGGCGGGTGGCGGCCATGTCGAGATGGCCATCGTGCTCATCAAGGCGGGCGCGACGGTGGACATCGAGAACCGCCAGGGGCTCACGCCGCTGATGTTCGCGGCGTCGCAGGGCGAAAGCGAGGTGGCGCGCGAGCTGCTCGTCCACAAGGCCGATTTCGCGCGGCGCGACTACACCGGACGCACCGCGCTCATGTGGGCCGAGCGCAACGGCAAGGCCGCCGTGATGTCCGTGTTGCGCCGGTCCGGCGCGAAGGAATAATGCTCTAATTGCAGCAACCTTCGATCGGAACTTCCCCTCACCCTTACCCTCTCACAACGGGAGAGGGGACGTACACCGCAGCCCGTGCGACGCGATCTCGATCCCAAGGTTCCCTCTCCCACCGCGAGAGGGCTAGGGTGAGGGGCGATCGCGAGTCGTTTTGTGCGCTCGCTGGTATAAACCCGCGCGATTGACGCGACTCGCCGGCCCGACCATCTTCGCGCGATGATCGGTCCGGACGAAGCCCGGCTCGGCGACGCTCTGAGCCTTCTCCTGATCGCCGTCCTCGCCGACGCCGTCCTCGCGGGCCTGCCGGGGTTGCGCGACGTGCTGCGCGCGCCCGCGTTCGCCGTGCGGGGCCTCGCCGGGTGGTGCGACGCGCGGCTCAACCGGCCGCACCGCAGCGAGGCGGCGCGCCGGATCCGCGGAATCCTCGTGATCCTGGTGATCGCCGGGGCCGCGTGGGCGGCGGGGTTCGCGGTCGAGCGGCTGGTCCGCGCCGAAGGCGCGTGGCCCGGGCTCGAAGCGGTCGTGCTCCTGTTCCTCCTCTGGCACCGCGCGCCGTTCGATCTCGCGCGCGCGGTCGCCGCGCGGCTCCGCGCGGGCGACGAGTCGGGCGCGCGCGTCGCGCTCGCGCGGCTTTCGCCCAGCGATGCCGCGGCGCCCGATGCGTATTCGGTGGCGCGCGCGGCGATCGAGGCGGAGGCGAGGGGATTCGGCGCGGGCGTCGTCGGCGTCACACTCTGGTACGTCGCCTTCGGGCTTCCCGGCGCGGTCCTGTTCCGCGCCGTGCACGAGGCGAGCCTCCGCATCGGCCAGGGCGCGGCGCCCGGCGCCGCGTTCGGCGCTGCGGCCTTCCGGCTCGATTCCCTGCTCGGCCTCATCCCGGCGCCGGTCGCGGGCACCCTACTCGCGCTCGCCGCGATCTTCGTGCCGCGCGCGAATCCGCTCCGGGGCTTCCGCGTCATGATCCGCGACTTCGCGAAGCACGGCTCGCCGCTGTCGGGATGGACGTTCGCGGCCGTCGCCGGCGCGTTGGGGCTCGCCCTCGCCGGACCGCGGCGCGGCGCGCCGGACGAGGTCCCCCCGGGCTGGATCGGCGACGGGAGGGCGCGCGCCGAGCCCGCCGACGTGGGCCGCGCAAGCTATCTGTTCGCCGTCGCCGGCCTGATCCACATCGGGTTGCTCGCCGGCGCGTTCGCGCTATTGCGCGCCGCCGCTTAGCGCCGCTCGAGCGCCCGCATCAGCGGCACGGCCGATTCGTTCGTTACCTTGCGCCCGAGCACGATGTCGCGCGAGTGCAGCTCGCGCGCGTAGAAGAGCTTGTTCCATTCCGACCGGGCCTCGAGGAACGAGCCTTCGAGGGACAGCCCGGCATAGACTCCGCTCGTCTGCGAATAGGAATACATATCGGCGCTGAACCCGACCCCGGTCGCGGCTTCGGCGCCCGCGCCCTGGGGCCCGGCCGCGATCGAGGCGTCGGCGCCGAGCTTCGTCTGCCGGTCGAGCACGGCGTCGATTCCCTTCTGGGACATGATCATGATGATCACCTCGGAATTCTGCACCCCGGCCTGCAGCCCGAAGCTGCCCGACCACATGCGGTAGAAGGCGGGCGGGCTCCAGCTGCCGTCCTCGCCGCGCACCAAGAGCACGCCGGTGCCGCCCTCGCCGCCGACGATGAACCCCGCCTTCAACAGGTTGGGGAACACCATCACGGCCTTGGCGCGCGCCATGTAGCGGCGGAAATCCTGCAGCTTCTCGTTGGCCAGCATTCGCTCGACGGTGAAGCGCGCCTTTTCGACCGTCTCCTGCTGCTCGGTCGCGGCGCGCGCGCCGCCCGCCGGCAGGGCAAAAATCGCGACGAGCGTCGCCGCAACGACGGAACGCAGGATCGTGGTTTGCATCATCGGAGCCTCCCGAGTGGTTCGCGGTCACTCGCCCATCTGCAACAGCGCGCCGCGCCGCCGCGCGTTGCGGAATATGGCAAGGAACGCGGCGAGCGACAGCGCCAGATAGACGAGGTTGAGCGCCATGGCCTTCCAAAGATGGTGGGTGAGGAACACCCCGTCCACAAGCACCGCGCGCATGCCCTCGAATACGTGCGCCGAGGGGAGCGCGAGCGCGACGGGGATCAGCCAGTCCGGCAGGATCGCGATCGGGTAAAAGACGCCGCTGATCGGCTGGATCAGGAAGATGCCGGCCCAGCACAGGCTCTCGGCGCCGAGCCCCCAGCGCAGCACGAGGCCCGAGGTGACGAGCCCGATGGCGCAGCCGAACACGAGCAGGTTGAAGAAGAACGCGACCAGCGCCCAGCCCATCTCGAAGATCGAGAAGTGATAGAGCGGGATGGCGAGCAGCGCCGCCGGCAAGATGCCGATCACGGTGCGGATCAGGGTGGTGACGAACAACGACAGCGCCCATTCCCAAGCCCGGAGCGGGCTCGCGAACAGCTGCGCGAGATTGCGCGACCACATCTCCTCGAGGAACGACAGCGCGATGCCGATGTTGCCGCGGAACATCACGTCCCACAGCAACACGCCCGCCAGCAGATAGCCCGCCGCCTCGGCGAAGAACCCGGTCTTGGTGGCGAGGAACTGGGTCAACAGGCCCCACAGCAGCATCTGCATGGTCGGCCAATAGCAGAGGTCGAGGAGGCGGGGCAGCGAGCCGCGCAGGAGGTAGAGGTAGCGCAGCACCATCGCGTAGATGCGCCGCGCCGACTGCACGGCAGCCGGCCGCTCGGCCCGCACCGCCCGGTCGCGCGGCACCGCCGTCACTGCGCGGCCTCCGGCAGGACGCCCGCCCGGCCGCGCGCGATGTCGAGGAACACCTCCTCGAGCGTTTGCCGCCCGTAGCGGTCGATCAGGGAAGCGGGCGGGCCGCGATCGACGATGCGGCCCGTTTTCATGATCAGAGTCTCGCTGCACAGCCGCTCGACCTCGAGCATGTTGTGCGAGGCGAGCAGGATGGTCGCTGCGCGCCGGCGCTGATATTGCGCCAGGTACTCGCGCACCCAGTGCGCGGTGTCGGGATCGAGCGAGGCGGTCGGCTCGTCGAGCAGCAGCAGGTCGGGCTCGTTCAATAGCGACTTGGCGAGCGCGACGCGGGTGCGCTGCCCGGCCGAAAGCTGGCCGTTCGGCCGGTCGAGGAACTCGGCGATGCCGAGCTCCTCGGCGATGTCGCGCACCCGCGCGCGCGGACGGGCGAGCCCGTAGAGCTCGGCATAGACCTCGAGGTTCTCGCGCACCTTGAGCCGCTTCGGCAGGTCGACGTAGGGCGAGGAGAAATTCATGCGCGGAAGCACGCGGTAGCGGTGGCGCAGCATGTCGCAGCCGAGCACCGTGATCGCGCCGGCGCTCGGCAAGAGGAGCCCCAGGATCATGGCGATGGTGGTGGTCTTGCCCGCGCCGTTGCCGCCCAGGAGCCCGACGATCTCGCCTTGGGCCACCTCGAAATCGATCGAGTCGACGGCGACCACCTCGCCGTAACGCTTGGACAACCCCACGGCCCTGATCGCCGGTTCGCGCACCGGCGCAATATGGGGCCGGTCGGTGCCGCGCGCCAGTGCCCGATTCGGCGCTAATATCGGCCCATGGCGGAAGGTGACAGGCGCGCCGCACGCAACGATCGGCCGGCGGCGGGCAATCGGGCTCCGGCTGGGATAGAGGTGGGCCCGGTCCGGCTGCGCACCCTCACCCTGATCCGCTGGGTCGGCGTGATCGGCCAGGCCGCGGCGGTGTCGGTGGTCGAGCTGTGGCTCGACTTCCGGGTGCCCGTCGTCCCCTGTCTTGTCGTGATCGGCGCTTCCGCGCTCGTCAACTTCGCCGCGACCGTGGTGATGCTCGAGCGCCCGCGCGCGGCCCGGCTGGGTGAAAGGGGTGCGGCGCTCTTCCTCGCCTACGACATCGTTCAGCTGGCGGCGCTCCTCTATCTCACCGGCGGGCTGCAGAACCCGTTCGCCGTCCTCCTGCTTGCGCCCGTGTCGGTGTCGGCGACGATCCTCGGCGGACGGCCGACCATGGCGCTGTCGGCGCTGTCGATCGCGGCGATCACGACGCTTGCCGTGTACCATCTGCCGCTGCCCTGGCGCGAAGGCGGGCTCACCCTGCCGCTCCTCTACGTGCTCGGCATCTGGGCGGCGCTCGCGACCGGCATCGTGTTCTTCGCGACCTACGCATTCCGGGTCGCGGCCGAGGCGCGGCGCATGTCGGATGCGCTTGCCGCCGCTCAGTTCGCGTTGTCGCGCGAGCGCCAGCTCTCGGCGCTCGGCGCGCTCGCCGCGGCGGCGGCGCACGAGCTGGGCAGCCCCCTGGGCACCATCTCGGTCGCCGCGCGCGAGATCGCGCACGACCTGCCGCCCGGCAGTCCGATCGCGGGCGATGTCGATCTGCTGATCAGCGAGGCGGCGCGGTGCCGCGACATCCTGGCCCGGCTCGCCGCGCGCACCGACGACGACGACCAGCACTTCCTGTGGCTGCCGATCGCCGCGATCGCCGAGCTTGCCGCCGCGCCGCACCTGCGCGCCGGCATCGAGGTCGTCTTCGCCTCGGGCCCCGCCCCCGGCGCCGCCCTGCCGCAGCCGACGGCGCGGCGCAGCCCGGAGATCCTGCACGGTCTCGGCAATCTGATCCAGAACGCGGTCCAGATTGCCCGCCAAAGGGTCGAGGTGACGACGCGGTGGAGCGATGCGGACGCCACCATGACCATCGCCGATGACGGGCCGGGCTTCCCCCCGGGCATGATCGAACGGCTGGGCGAGCCCTACGTGTCGAGCCGGCGCGACGGCGAGCGCCACATGGGGCTCGGCATCTTCATCGCTCAGACGCTCTTGGGGCGCACCGGGGCGGCGCTTGCGTTCGGCAACCGTCCGTCGGGCGGAGCGGAGGTTGCAGTCCGTTGGAATCGCGTCATATTAGAAGCCGCGGGCGCCGATTCGCCCGCCGATCCCGCTGCGGAAAGCCTGATGGAACGATGAGCCACGCCGATCCCGATCCGCTCGCCGGTGTGACCGACCGGTCGCTCCTGATCGTCGACGACGACCAGCCGTTCCTCGTCCGTCTCGCGCGCGCCCTCGAGCGCCGCGGCTTCGCGGTGAAGACGGCCGAAACGGTCGCGGCCGGGATCGCCGCCGCCAAGTCCTCGCCTCCGGCCTTCGCCTTGCTCGACCTCCGCCTCGCCGACGGGTCGGGGCTCGACATCGTGTCCGCGGTGCGCGCGGCCAGGCCCGATTCGCGCATCGTCATGCTCACGGGTTACGGCAACATCGCGACCGCGGTGGCCGCGGTGAAGGCCGGCGCGGTCGATTATCTCGCGAAGCCCGCCGACGCCGATCAGGTCGTCGCGGCGCTGCTCGCGCAGGAAAGCGGCCTGCCGCCGCCGCCCGAGAACCCGATGTCGGCCGACCGGGTGCGGTGGGAGCATATCCAGCGCGTGTTCGAGCAGTGCGACCGCAACGTCTCGGAAACGGCGCGCCGGCTCAACATGCACCGGCGCACCCTGCAGCGCATCCTGTCGAAGCACGCCCCGCGCGAAGGCGGCGAGGGGCACTGACCTCTAATACCGGTACAGCCACCAGGCGGTTTCGTTGATCGAGAAGATCGCGCGGTAGTGGCGCACCGCGTCGGCGCGCACGACCTCTGGCACCTGGTTGTCGAGCAGCCAGGCCACCCCGTCGACATAGACGATCAGCACGGCGTGCGCCGTCCGCAGATTGAGGTCGTTGAGCACGACGATGCGCATCTCGTCGTTGTCGAACCCGAGCGCGCGCAGCGACATGAACTTGGCGATCGCGTAGTCCTCGCAGTCGCCGTCCTTGACCAGGAACTGGCGCGGCGTCGCCCAATAGTCGGGCACGCCGTAATTGACGAGGTCGGTCACGTAGCGCGCGACGTTGGCGAATCGATTGACGTCCTGCAGGATCGACAGGCGCGCGTGCCCGCGCAAGGTCTCGAGATAGGCCTTCCAGCGCTGCAGGTGGCAGCGGTTGGGCGCGGCATCCGAGCACGGCCGATCGGTGAGCTTCGCTTCGGCGAAGTAGCGGTCGAGCATGCCGGTCCATTTCGGGAACAGGTCGACCTTCTCGGACCGCACCGATTGGGCCGCGCCGAAGACCGGCCGCGGGTCGTGGGCGATGCCCGCCTGCGCCGGCATGGCGGCGGTCGCTGCGGCGAGCACGGCGAGGAGCGCGCCGGAACGGCGACTTACCCTTCGGAGGCACGGAATACGCCTGCGCATCTCCTCGCCTGTGCTCGTTGCCGGGGCCAAGCTAGGGCGCCCTCGGTTGGCAACCGGTTAACGCGCACCGTTAAGGATCGGCTAACCACGATCCGCCATCTTGGGCGGCCGTTGCCGGGCGGTCCGTCCCGTCCCGGCCCGGCCGGTGAACGAAAGGCGCTCCGGTGGAGCTCGGAATGTCCGCGACTCGGGTGCGGATCGCGCTGGCCGCGGCGGCGGTCGCGGCCCTTGCCGCGATCGGAATCGCCGCGGTGTCGGGATTCGCCGCCGCCGAGCGCGCGCGCGAGCTGCGCGCCTGGCAGACGCGGCTCGGCATCGTCGCCGATTCCCGCGCCGCCGCCGTCGATGCCTGGCTCGAACGCCAATACGACGCCCTCGCCGAGATCGCCGACAATCTGTCGGTCCAGATCTACATGACCGAGCTTGCCGCGCAGCCGACTGGCGCGCGCACCAGCGAGGCGCTCGCCCAGTCCGGCTATCTCGAGAACCTGTTGAAGGCGGTCGCCGACCGCACCGGCTTCACCGGCCCGGTGCTGGGCCCCGAAATCGCGGCCAATGTGCGGCGCGTCGGCGTCGCCGGCATCGCGCTCCTCGACCGCTCCGGGCGGATCGTCGCGCAGACGCCCGGCGCCCCGCCGCTCGACGGCGCGCTCGCCGCCTTCGTCGCCGGCGCGCCCGCGACCGGGCGCGCGCTCCTCGACGTCCACGCCGATGCGGCGGGCAAGCCGGCGATGGGCTTCGCGCTGCCGGTGCTCGCGGTTCAGGGCAACGGCGGGGCCGCCAACCTGGTCGGGCGCGTGGTCGGGGTGCGCGAGATCGATCCCGGCCTCTATCGCGAGCTGCGCCAGCCGGGCCAGCCGTGGAAGACCGCGGAAGCCATCCTGGTGCGCACGGCCGGCGCGGCGGTCGAGGTGATCTCGCCGATGCAGGACGGCGCCGCGCCGCTGTCGCGCCGGTTCGCGTCCGACACGCCCGATCTCGCCGAAGCCTACGCGATCGCCCATCCCGGCGGGTTCGGCCTGTTCCGCGATTACCGCGACGCCGAGGTCCTGGCGACCGTACGGCCCATCGCGGCGGCGCCGTGGTCGCTCCTCTACAAGATCGATCGCGCCGAGGCGCTCGCCGATTCCGAATCCTGGCTCGAACAGCTCATCGCCGTCTTCCTCTTGGCGATCGCGCTGGTCGCCGCGTCCCTGGTCGCGGCCTGGCGCCACGGCGCATCGCTCCGCGCCTCGCGCATGGCCGCCACGCTGGCCGCGCTCGCCGCCGAGAACGAGTGCCAACGGCACCTCCTGCGGCTCGTCACCGACAGCCAGCGCAATGCGATCGCGCTGGTGGACCGCGACGGGCGCTACCGATTCGCCAACCGCGCGGCGGCCGAACGCGCCGGGATCGATGCCGCCGACATGGTCGGCAAGACGATCGCCGCCGTCCTCGGCCCGGCCGCGGCCGAGCGCAGCGAACGGCTGAACGAATCGGCGCTCGCCAGCGACGTCGCGACCATCGAGGTGTTCCGCGAAGGCGACAACGGCGCGCTCCGCATCGTGCAGTCCACCCACGTCCCCGTGCCCGGCGCGAACGGCACCGGCGAAGCCGTGCTCATGGTCGAGAACGACATCACCGCCGCGGTCACCGAGCGCGAGCGGAGCGAGCGCATTCTCAAGGGGCTGGTGCGCGCGCTGGTGCGCATCGTCGATGCGCGCGATCCCTATGCGGCCGACCATTCGGCCCGTGTCGCCCGCGTCGCCCTCGGCATCGCCGAGGAGATGGGGCTCGACGCGGTGACCTGCGACACGGCCGAGACGGCGGGACGGCTGATGAACCTCGGCAAGATCCTGGTGCCGGCCGAGCTCCTCACCAAGCCGGAAGGGCTCACGGACGAGGAGATGCATCGCGTGCAGCAAGGCCTGCGCGCCGGCGCCGACCTCCTCGCCGGGATCGAGTTCGTCGGCCCCGTGGTGGAAACGCTGCGCCAGCTGCAGGAGCGCTGGGACGGCTCGGGCACGCCCGCCGGCGCGAAGGGCGAGCAGATCCTGCTCACCGCGCGCATCGTCGCCGTCGCCAATGCCTTCATCGCGATGACCAGCGACCGCGCGTTCCGGCGCGGCCTCGATGCCGACGAAGCGGCGCAACGCCTCATGGCGGAGGCGGGCCGCGCCTTCGACCGCCGCGTCGTCGCCGCGCTGGTCAACCGGCTGGACAACCGCGGCGGCCGCGCCGAGTGGTCGCAGGCCGAGCCCCGCGCCAGCGCGTAGCGCCCCAACTGTCATCCCGGATGCAGCGCAGCACGAAGTGGTGCGCTGCTGATCCGGGACCCAGTTCTTCGCGATCCCGGGTTGCCAGCGCAGCATTGCATGCTGCGCAGCACCCGGGATGACAACGTTGCCCAGCCACGGATGCTGGCCAACCGCCGAGGCGCGCGGCATAGTGCCCGCATGCTCGACAGGATGTTCCGGCGCTCCGGCCATCGGCGGCCTCCGCCCGAGGCGCCCGCGGGCAAGCGCATCTACGCGGTGGGCGACATCCACGGGCGGAGCGACCTGCTCGCCGACATCCACCGCGCGATCCGCGAGGATGCGCGCGGCTTCGCGGGCGAGCTCGTCTGCGTCTATGTCGGCGACTACATCGACCGCGGACCCGATTCGCGGGGCGTCATCGAGTCGCTCGCGGCCCGCCCGCTCGCCGGGTGCCGCAGCCACTTCTTGATGGGCAATCACGAGGACATCATGCTCCGCTTCCTCGCGGACGCCACGGTCGCGCCGGTGTGGATCATGAACGGCGGCGGCACGACGCTCGACAGCTATGGGGTCGAGTGGCGCGACTCCGCCGCCGACGGATTCGCCGCGGCGCAGGCGGCGCTCAGGCGCAACCTGCCCGACCCGCACCTTCGGTTCCTCCGTGCCCTCGAGCCCTGCCACGAGGAGGGCGGATATCTGTTCGTCCATGCCGGCATCCGCCCGGGGCGGCCGGTCGAACGGCAGGATCCGCACGACCTGATGTGGATCCGCGACGAGTTCCTTTACTCGACCGCCGACCACGGCCACGTCGTGGTGCACGGCCACACCATCGCCGAGGAGCCGCAGCTCCTCGACAACCGCATCGGCATCGATACCGGCGCGTATGCGACCGGCCGGCTCACCTGCCTGGTGCTCGAGGGGGCGGAGCGGCGTATCCTCCACACCTAGGCCGCCGGGGGGCCGCACTCGCGCCATAATCGGCCGCCACCGTCCGCGCACTAGGAGCCTTTCTCGATCCCCATCAGCCCCTTATAAGACTGCGCATCGCGCCCAACCCGGCGGGCTCGGCCGATGGTTACGGAGACAAGAACATGGTCATGAAGCGCGTACTGGTCACGGGCGGCGCCGGCTTCATCGGGTCGCATCTGTCCCGCCGGCTGCTCGACGACGGGGCGGACGTGCTCTGCGTCGACAACTACTTCACCGGCACCAAGGACAACATCGCCGACTTCATCAAGAACCCGCGCTTCGAGGCGATGCGCCACGACGTCACCTTCCCGCTCTACGTCGAGGTCGACGAGATATTCAACCTCGCCTGCCCGGCCTCGCCGATCCACTACCAGTTCGACCCCGTCCAGACGACGAAGACCAGCGTGCACGGCGCCATCAACATGCTCGGGCTCGCCAAGCGCGTGAAGGCGAAGATCCTGCAGGCCTCGACCAGCGAGATATACGGCGACCCGCAGGTCCATCCCCAGACCGAAAGCTATTGGGGCCACGCGAACCCGATCGGCACGCGGGCGTGCTACGACGAGGGCAAGCGCTGCGCCGAGACCTTGTTCTTCGACTATCGCCGCCAGCACGGGCTCCGCATCAAGGTCGCGCGCATCTTCAACACCTACGGGCCCAACATGCACCCCGACGACGGGCGCGTGGTGTCCAACTTCATCATGCAGGCGCTCCGGGGCGACCCGATCACCGTGTACGGCAAGGGCGAGCAGACGCGCTCGTTCTGCTACGTGAGCGACCTGGTGGACGGGCTGTTGCGCCTCATGGACACGGGCGATGCG
>Ga0209640_10005449_pt1 | contig 11112 bp, 9 predicted proteins | sample RifCSP10_1_FD_184018 | JGI IMG/M metagenome (GOLD analysis project Ga0209640, IMG submission 184018) | Soil microbial communities from Rifle, Colorado - Rifle CSP2_sed 10_1 (SPAdes) (version 2) | ecosystem: Environmental > Terrestrial > Deep subsurface > Rock core/Sediment | place: Rifle...
CGCGCGCCGCGCGTATCGCTCGGACGTAACTACGACGGCAGCCGCGTCGGCGAAGGCTTCACCGCGCCCGGCCTCGAAGACCCCGTCGTCTTCTGGGTGCCGGCCATCGCCATCTCAGGCTTGTCCTTCTACGACGGCGACAAGTTCCCGGCCTGGAAAGGGAACGCCTTTGTCGGCGCGATGCGCAACAACACCGGCCAGCACATCCAGCGCGTGCAGTTCAATGCGAAGGGCGAGCCGACCGGTCGCGAGATCATGCTCGCGGAACTCAAGCAGCGCATCCGCGAAGTGAAGCCCGGCCCCGACGGTTTCATCTACGCGTTGACGGATGAAACCTTCGGGGCGGTGCTCAAGATCGAACCGGGACGGTAAGAAGGCTCAGGGCTGAAGGCTCACGGCTCAGGGCCATGGTCGTAGCGTCCGGCTTCAGCCGGACTTACTCCGCGCGGGCTGAAGCCCGCGCTCTACGCTGCCTACTGCCTACAGCGACGAAAAGTCCGTATACCCCTTCGGCCCTGGCGAGTAGAACGTCGTCGTGTCGAATGGCGTCAGCGCAGCACCCGTTGCGAATCGCGCGGGCAGATCCGGATTCGACGTGAAGAGCTTGCCGTAGACGATGAAGTCGGCCCCCCCTGAGGCGAGCATCGCGTTGCCCGACGCAAAGTCAAAGGCGCCACCCGCCGCGAACGGTCCCTTGAAGAGCGGACGCAGAATCTCGAAGATGTTCGGCAGCGGTGCCGACTTCAGCACGTGCAGGTAGGCCAGCCTCAGCGGCGAAATCGACTTCACCAGTGTCGTGTACGTCTCCACCGGGTTATCGTCCTGGATGTCGTTGAAAGGCATCGCCGGGCTGATCTTGATGCCGACGCGCGACGAATCCCCCGCAGCGGCGATCATCGCCTGCAGGGCTTCGACCACGAACCGAATGCGGTTGCTCACGCTCCCGCCGTAGCCGTCCGTGCGCTTGTTCGACCCAGTCGAGAGAAACTGCATCGGCAGGTAGCCCGACGCCGAGTGGAGCTCCACACCGTCGAAGCCCGCCGCGAGCGCATTGCGCGTGGCCTGCGCGTACTGACCGATTACGCCCGGGATTTCGTGGGTCTCGAGCGCGCGGGGGATGTCGTAGTCCTGCAGCCCGTGTGCGTCGGTCCAGATCTGGCCCGCAGCACGGACGACCGATGGCGCCACGAGCGGCTCGGTCGTGTACCTGTTCGCCGAATGCCCGATGCGGCCGACGTGCATGAACTGCATGAACATCCGTCCGCCCTTGGCGTGCACGGCGTCGGTAATCTTCTTCCACGCCGCGACCTGCTCGGGCGTCTCGACCGCCGGGGTCCGCGCGTACCCAAGGCCTACTGCCGACGGCGCCGTGCCCTCGGTGAGAATCAGACCGGCCGACGCGCGTTGCGCGTAGTACTCGATCGCGAGCTCCGAGGGAACCCCGCCGGGGAGCGCGCGGCTCCTCGTCATCGGTGCCATGAACATGCGATTGCGGGTATCGAAGCCGTCGATGCGGCCGGGGGTCAATACAGTGACGTCACTCATTCAGAAGGCTCCATGCGCAAAAGGGATGGCTCTCGGCTTTGGGCCCGACCAGAGCCGACCGACACAACAGCCGCTAATTCTCCCACGTCCTGAGCAGCCAGCAATAGCAGCAACTGCGTACTTCACTGCGCTTCCGGGCACGGCTCGCCAGAATCCCCGCACATCCACACCCGGCACGGTCCTCGCACTCTCAGGGATCTACAATGAGCGCATGGCCGGGAGCGACCAGATGAGACCCACGGTCCCGGGCGTGAAGCTCGCCTACGACGACTACGTCCTGTTTCCCGACGATGGGAAACGGCACGAGTTGATCGATGGAGAGCACTACGTGACGCCCTCGCCCAACCTCAAACACCAGAAGGTCTCGCTCAACCTCACTCTGCTCATCGGCAACTGGCTCGAGAGCCACCCGATCGGGCAGCTGTTCTATGCCCCATTCGATGTCGTCTTCTCGAGGTTCGACATCGTTGAACCGGACCTGCTCTATCTGTCGAACGAGCGCGCAGCGGAGGCGCTGACGGCCGCGAATGTGCAGGGCGTGCCGGAGCTCGTCATCGAAATCGGGTCTCCGAGCACACGCACGCGCGACGAGACCCTCAAGCGGCGTTTATACGAACGCACCGGCGTGTCGGAGTACTGGGTCGTGGACCCGGAGCTCGACGGTGTGCGCGTCTACCGCCGGGACGCGGGCGACTTCGCTCGTGCCGTCGAACTCACGGCGGAAGCCGGCGACGTGCTCACGACGCTCCTGCTTCCTGGCCTCGACCTGCCGCTCGCCCGGATCTTTCGGGCGTAGCCGCACTTCCCACTTCCCACTTCCGACTTACTTCTCTACTTCTCCACTCCCAACTTACTTCTCTACTTCTCCACTTCGACCTTCCCACTTCCTACCCTCACCCTCCACGCCCCATGGTGCCTCCTCGCCCACTCCTCACTAACCTCGCCATGCACGATCGCTGAGAGTCCCCCTGGCACGACCGCGACGCCCATGTAGATGTGGACGATGAAGCCGCCGATCGTGACGAGCGCGGACACGGCATGGACGAGCGTGGCCGCCGAACCGAGCGCGCTCAGGCCCTCTGGGACCGACGCCACGAACCACATCACGAGCCCCGACAGCAGCAGCGCAACGGCGCCGAGCACCATCACCCAGAAGAGCATCTTCTGCCCGTAGTTGAATCGACCCGCCGGTGGCACCTTGTCGTCTTCGTTCCGGACGTAGTGCGCCATCGCTGCTCGCCACGCCCGGTCCTCCGCCGTGGTCCGCATGTCGCGTCGCCACTGCACGTACATCGCGGACACGGCGGCCGCGAAGACAAGGCCTGCCCATGGGTGCAGCAGGCGGGACAGGTAGCCGCCGCCGAGGGCAATCGCAATCCAGAAGAGCCACGGCGTCCAGAACGCGAGGCCGGTGAGCAGCAGGTACACGTATGAGAGGGCCGCGCAGGTGTGTACCATCCGCTCGCGGAAGTCGTAGCGCACGATGCGGCGCGGCGCCGTCACGAGCCGGTTCCTCCGGCCGTGTCCGCTCCATCCGTGTCCGCGGGGGCTGAAGCCCCCGCTCTACGAGCGTGTTCCGTCCCGGGACCGTCTTCCGTGTCGTCATCGTGCTGTTTCCTACCGAACCGCACGAAGTGCACGACGGCTGCCGCCAGCCCTCCAACCATGGCGGCGTTCCCCAGCCACTTGAGCGGGCCCTTCCACAGCCGCACGGCGGCCGGGATGTGCGGGTCCCGCGGTAGGCCGTACAGCTCGGGCCGATCGCCATGGATCAACACGGTGACGACCGATGTACCGCCGACGCCCTGCGGGTCATACACGGCCGCGTTCATGAACCCGTTGGCCTTGAGCTGCGCGACACGCGCATTCGCGATGTCCAGCATGTCTTCCTTGACCCCAAACTGGAGGCAGCTCGTCGGACACGCCTTCACACACGCCGGCTGCAGCCCCACCGACACGCGGTCCACGCACAGCGTGCACTTGTACACCCGCTGTGTCCCGCTGTTGAACTTCGGCACGTCGAACGGACAACCGGTGATGCAGTACCCACAGCCGATGCACTGGTCCTGCTGGAAATCGACGATGCCGTTCGAGTACTGGACGATGGCGCCGGGTGCCGGACAGGCGACGAGGCAGCCTGGCTCGGCGCAGTGCATGCACTGGTCCTTGCGCATCAGCCACTGCAGCGCGCTGCCTTCGTCTTCGTGCTCGGCAAACTTGATCAGATTCCAGAAGTTGGCCGTGGTCGCCGGCAGCGTCTGATACGTACCCGACTGGACGGTGGGCTCGGGTGGCAGGTCGTTCCACTCCTGGCAGGCCACCTCGCACGCCTTGCAGCCGATGCACGTCGACGTGTCAACGAGCTTGGTGACCGTCGGCTGCACCCGGACACCCGGCGCCGGAGACGAGCTGGCGGAACTTCGAACGATGTCTAGCATGTCAATCGTTGTCGTTCACACTTCTTGGTTCTCGCTTCTCGGTTCGGGTTCAGGTTCCGGTTCCGGTTCGGGTTCACGTGAACGACATTACGCTCTCTCCAGCTTCACGAGGAAGCCCTTGTATTCAGGCGCGTGGGAGTTCGGATCGACGATCGTCGGGGTGACGAGGTTCGCCAGCGAGCCGTGCTGCTCCCCCCGGCCCAGGAAGCCCCAATGGATCGGGAAACCGATCTGGTACACCGTCCGCCCGCCGACCTGCATCGGCTTGATGCGCCGAGTCACCATCGCCTTCCCCTCGACCGACCCCCGTGCCGAGGTCACACGCACCCGGTCGCCGTTCGCCACACCCTTCTCTCTGGCCAGCTCAAGCGGCATCTCGATGAAGAACTCCGGCTGCAACTGCACGGTGTAGGGATTGTTCTTCGTCCAGTAGTGGAAGTGTTCCGTCAGGCGGTAGGTCGTGCAGACGATCGGAAACTGCTCGGCGGTGCCGAGGACATCGAACTCCGTCGTGAAGCGGTGCACGGCCGGATTGGAGCTGTGTTCTGGATGCAGGGCGTTTGCGACGGGTGACTCAGCCGGCTCGTAATGCTCCGACCAGGGTCCCTCGACAAACTGTCCGGGAACGAAGAAGCGGCCGACACCCTCGGGCAGCATGATGAACGGACCAAGGCCCGCGTCTGGCGCGCTCGTGGCCGTGTAGTCGGGCACATCGCCCACCCAGCGCTCGCCGTTCCACGCGATGCCCACGCGTGTTGGGTCCCACGGCCGGCCCTGTCCGTCGGCCGAACAGCGGTTGTAGAGGACGCGACGGTTCGCCGGCCAGCTGAAGGTCCATTCGGGATAGCGCCCCAGCCCGCTCGGGTCTTCGTACGAGCGCCGCTGGGTCAAGTTGCCCTGGTCCGTGTACATCCCGATGTAGAGCCAGTTGCCCGAGAGCGTCGTGCCATCCGTGCGTGTTTCCAGGAAGCCAGACAGTTGCTGCCCCTTCCGCTTGACCACGGCGCCCGTCGCATCCTTCACGTCCTCGACGGCCCACCCGTTGATCTCTTTGCAGACCTCGTCGAGCGAGGGCGCGGTCGGGTTCGTGTACCACCAGTTGAGGTTGCGAACCGGATCCGGGTAGGTGCCACCGTCCCGCTCGTAGAGCCCCCGCACTTTCAGGAAGATGCGCGCGATGATCTCCTGATCCGGCTTGGCCTCGCCCGGCGGGTCCACGGCCTTCCACTTCCACTGAATCCACCGCGCCGAGTTGACGAAGCTTCCGTCCTTCTCCGCGAAGTTCGCCGCCGGCAGCAGGAACACCTCCGTCTGCACGTCCTCGGGCTTGCTCTCCACGAGCGAGAGGATGTCCTCGCGCCAGAACGCGGCGGTTTCCTGCTCGAAGTTCTCGGCCACCACGAGCCACTTCAGTTTCGAGAGTGCGGCGACGGCTTTGCGCGAGTGCGGCCCGTTGCTGACCGGGTTCATCCCGAAGCTGAAGAAGCCCTCGAGCTCGCCGCGATACATGTGGTCGAACATGTACGCCCAGCTCCAGTTTTCGTCGATACCCTGCTCCGACTGCGGCAGTCGCGGATGAAACGCGTAGCCGAAATCGTTGACTGGCGTCGCAGCGCTCCCGTAGTAGGCCTTGAGCTGACTGACGAAGAACCGATCGGTGTTCGACCAGAAGTTCGTGGACGCAGGCCGCAGCGGCTTCGGCGTCACTGCCTGCAGGAACGCGGCGAGCGATTCGTGCCCGGCCTTTGGCACCGGGATGTAACCGGGCACGTTGTGATAGGCCATCCCGCAGTCGGTACCGCCCTGGATGTTGGCGTGGCCACGCAGCGCGTTCAACCCGCCCCCGGGTCGGCCGATGTTGCCGAGCAGCATCTGCAGCATCGCCGCCGCGTGAATGAGCTGCACGGAGTGGCTGTGGTGGGTCCACCCGAGTGCGTACATGATCGTGCCGACCCGGTCGGCCGTGTAGGTCGAGGTCACCAGCTCAGCGACGCTCCTGAAGTCCTCTGCGCTACAGCCGCAGATGTCGGACACCGCGTCTGGCGTGTAGCGAGCGTAGAACCGCTTCATCACCTGGAAGACGGATCGTGGGTGCTGCAGCGTGGGATCGATCTTCGCGAAGCCGTCCGGCCCTAGCTCGTAGCTCCAGCTCGAGATGTCCGTGTAGGCCTTGCGTTCCTCGTCCCACCCGGAGAACACACCGCGCGCAGCGTCGAACGCGTAGTCCTCGCTCACGAGGAACGCCGCGTTCGTGTACAGGCGCACGTACTCCTCGTGGAAGCGGTCCTGCGACAGGGCGTGGTGAATCAGTCCGCCGAGGAAGGCGATGTCGGTGCCAGCCCGGATCTGCGCGAAGCGGTCCGCCACGGCAGCCGTCCGGTTGAACCGCGGGTCAACCGTGACGAGCTTCGCGTTGCGGTTCCGCCGGGCCTCCATGACGAACCGGAACCCCACCGGATGGTTCTCGGCGGGATTGCCGCCCATGGCCAGCACGACATCGGCATTGCGGATGTCGGTCCACCCATTCGTCATCGCTCCTCGTCCGAACGTGGCGGCCAGACTGGCCACCGTGGGGCCGTGTCATATTCGGGCCTGCTGCTCGATGGGCACGATTCCGAGCCCGGCCCGAAACGCCTTCACGAGGAGGTAGTTGACTTCGTTGGTGTCGGTACAACCGCCGATGAGGCCGATCGACGTCAACGCGTTCAGCGCGCGGCCGCGGTTGTCCTTCTGAATCAGCTTCTCGTCGCGCGTCTGCTTCACGAGTCCCGCGATGCGATCGATCGCCCACTCCCAGGACTTCTCCTCCCACAGCCGGCTCCCCGGCGCCCGGTAGCGGACGCTCGTCAACCGGCGATCGTTGACGATGTTGTGCTTGAGAGTGATGCCTTTGGGACAGAGCGTGCCCTGATTGATCGGGTGATCCGCGTCGCCCTCGACGTGGATGACCGTCGGCTTGACGTTGCGGGCGCGGTCGCCGAGCGTGTGAATGATCACGCCACAACTGACCGAGCAGTACGGGCACGTGGAGCGCGTTTCCGTGGTGCGGGCGATCTTGAGCTCGCGCACCGCCGCGTAGGCCGGCGTCAGGTCGAAGCCGAGGACGGAGACGGCGGCGCCGCCGAGGGTGCCGACCTTCAGGAACTCGCGTCGCGAGGGCACGTCGCGCAGTCTAGCACGTGAAATGGGGTCGGGAGTCTTTGCTCCACGCCGGCATCTGCAGCAAAGACTCCCGACCCCGTTTCACGCTCTCACCGCGCCCGGTCGTCCCGCTTCCACCACGAGCGACCCACCAGTCCGCACTGTGCCGTCCCGCACTATCACCGTGTCGAGGACCTTGAAGTCGGCTTGCATCGTGGCCGGCGTTGCGGTGCACGCGATGTAGCCACGACGACCGCTGTGGTAGGTAATGTGCGGGTTGTCGTTCTTGATAGCGTCCCAGTTCGCCGCCACGTCAGCACCGTCGCCGTCTGCGCTGAGGGACGTATTGGTGAACTCCACGCCCACCGTCTCGGAACGCGAGTTGGCGAAATCCGCCTTGAGATCCGCCCCAAAATGCAGGTGCACGTCGCCGGACAACACCACCGGGTTGGGCGCCTTGGTCTCCTTCAGACGAGCGTAGAGACGGCTTCGCGCGGCGACATAGCCATCCCACTTGTCCATCGCGTAGCGCCCTGAGGGATTCGCCCTGGCCATGTCTCGTGCAAACGAGTACACCTGCTGCCCGATCACGGTCCATCGCGCCCGCGCCGTCGCGAGGTTGTCGAAGAGCCACCGTTCCTGCTCGGCGCCGAGCATGGTGCGGCCGGGATCGAACGCTTCGGCGCAGCCGGTCTTGTTGCCGCCGCCGCAGGCCTGATCCGATCGCCACTGCCTGGTATCGAGCACGCTGAAGTCAATCAGATCGCCAAAGTGCAGCCGCCGGTAGATCCGCATGTGGCTACCGGAGGGAAACGCGCTCGCGCGCAGCGGCATGTGTTCGTAGTACGCCTGGTAGGCCGCCGCACGCCGCAACACGAAGAGCTCCGGCGGGGTCCCGCCATCGACGATATCGCCCGCGTAGTCGTTGGCCACCTCGTGGTCATCCCAGCTCATCACGAAGGGCGCGGACCTGTGCGCGGCCTTGAGGTCCTCGTCGGTCTTGTACTGCGCGAATCGGTTGCGATAGTCGACGATCGTGTGCAGCGCGCTGCCGAGGTGCTGCCGCACACGGCGATCGTTCTGCCCGCCGTCAACTCGGGCCTCGTAGATGTAGTCGCCTGTGTGGAACACGAAGTCGAAGCCTTCCTCGGCGAGACGACGGTACCCGGTGAAATACCCCTGTTCCCAGTGGCTGCAGCCGCACACCGCAAACCGCAACCGGTCGACCGGGGCGCCTTCGGCCGGCGCGGTCTTCGTACGGCCGACCTGGCTCGTCTCTTGCCCTGCGCGGAAGCGGTACCAGTACTCGCGCGCGGGTTCGAGGCCGTTCACCTCCACGTGCACGCTATGGCCGAGGTCAGGGAAGGCGACTGCGGTTCCCTTCTGTTCCACTTTGCCGAAGAGCCGATCGCGCGCCAACTCCCACCCCACCTCCACGGGCGCCATCGGCATGCCGCCACCCTCGAGCGGCCGCGGGGCAAGCCGTGTCCACAGAATGACGCTCGTCGGCAGCGGATCACCCGAGGCGACGCCGAGGGAGAACGGATACTCGGTGAACTGAATCTGGGCCAACACCCGGCGGGACGTCACCGGCTGCAGGATTGCGCCAGTGCCGAGCGCCCAGGCGACCCTCATCAACTCGCGTCGTGACAGGCGCGAACGGGCGCGCTCGTACGCGAGAGTGGGATGCATCGCGGCCAAGCCGTAGATGATATGCGAATCGTCTGGCTCACGGCTCAGGGCTCAAGGCTCAGGGCTCAGGGCTCAAGGCTCAGGGCTCAAGGCTCAAGGCTCGAGGCTCAGGCCGGTGGGCTACCGCACGAGCGCGCGGAGCCGCACGGTCCACGAGAGCGGCACCGTTGCGGGGTTGTAGCAGACCTTGTCGTCGCACGCCTGGTACTCGAGCGAGCCGCTAATGGTCAGCGACTCCTGGCCGCGCAGCGCCTTCTGCGCCTCGAGTCCTCCATCGAGGACCATCTCCTGCACGAGCCGGAACGGCTTCATGAAGACCGGCACGCGCTCGTTCAACGGGACGAAATGATAGATCTCTGACGCCGGGTAGGTCAGCGGCAGCACCCGCACGAACGGTTGCGGTACGATATTCGCGCTCACCACGCGGTACGAGGCCGCGCCCGGCGCGTAGACGTGCATCCCTCGCCTCGGCACGATCTCGAACACCAGAGAAAACCGATTTCCCGGCGCCACACCGGGATCGCTCGAATACGTCGTGACCTCCAGATGCGCCGTCGAGACACTGGTGCCCGCCACCGGATCGCCCTGCACGCCCAGCCGCTTCATCACGCTCGAGGACGTGTTTCGATCGACGTAGAAGTCCTCGAAGAAGCGTGACGTCACGCGGCCCTGCCGGTCGAGCATGAACGTACCGGGAAACGCCATCCCGCGCATACGCTCCTGGATCCCTACGACGGAGATGTACTTCTGTGCGTCGGCCTTCACCGCGGGATCGTCTTTATTCGGACCAAGCGCCTCATCCACGACGGTGTTGAGAAGACCGTACCGCCTGATCGTGGCGGAGCCGGGATCGGACAGCATCGGAAACGTGATGCCGCTCCGTTTCGCAAACGCCGCGATGGGTTCAGGCGCGTCGTAACTGATGCTGGCCAGTCCGATGCCCTGTGCCTGTAGCTCCTTCACGCGTCCTTGCAGCTCCACGAGCTGCGTCTTGCAGTAGGGTCACCAGTCCGCGGAGCGAATGAAGACCAGCATCGTCCCGCGCGGGCCCATGATGGACTGCAGCGTGCGCTCGGTGCCACTCTGGTCGGTGAGCCGGAAGTCCGGCGCGCGCTCCCCGATCTGGGGGCCGAGCTCGGAGACGGCGATCGGCGATCGCTGCTGCGCGTGGACGGTCAGGGTTGTCAGCAGGGCCAGCACGGGCACGATGAGCAGTGGACGCATGCGGAGAGATTATCTCACTGGTTTGCGAACTGGCTGACTGAGCCAACTACAATGCGGCTATGCCGCGTTCTGGAAGGGCCGCGCTGCCCTCGGTCGATACCCTGCTTAGACACGAGGCTGCCAGACCTCTGCTCGAGGCCAGCGGCCGGGAAGCGGTGCTCCATGCCGTCCGCCACGTCCTCGCGGCGGTCCGCTCAGAGATGACCGGCGGCTTGAACGCTGCCGATGTCACGGATGACGTGCTGCTCGACCGAATCGCCAGCGAGGTCCAGGCACAGGCTCGGCCCACGCTGCGGTCGGTCTTCAACCTGACCGGCACGGTCCTCCACACCAACCTTGGACGCGCTCCACTTCCGACCGAAGCTATCGACGCGATGTGCGCGGCGGCAGGTCGGCCGACCAACGTCGAATTCGACCTGGAGACGGGGAAACGCGGCGACCGTGACGACCACCTCGAAGCCGCCCTGTGCCGGCTCACCGGCGCCGAGGCGGCGACCGTCGTCAACAACAACGCGGCCGCAGTCCTCCTGGTGCTCAACACGCTTGCCTCGCGAAAAGAGGCGCCCACGTCTCGCGGCGAGCTCATCGAGATCGGCGGGTCCTTCCGGATGCCCGACATCATGAAGCGATCTGGCTGCAGGCTGCGTGAGGTCGGCACGACCAATCGCGTGCACCTCCGCGACTACGCCGAGGCCATCGGCCCGAAGACCGGCCTCGTCATGAAGGTGCACACGAGCAACTACCAGGTCGTGGGCTTCGCCTCCGCCGTGTCGGAACAGGAACTGTCCGCCCTCTGCCGGGAGCGGGGCGTGCCGTTCGTGGTCGATCTCGGGAGCGGCACGTTGGTGGACCTTGCGCAGTACGGCCTGCCGCACGAACCGACGCCGTCCGAGGCGCTGGCTCACGGCGCCGACCTCGTCACGTTCAGCGGCGACAAGCTCGTCGGCGGGCCCCAGGCCGGCCTCGTGGTCGGTCGCGCGGACCTCGTTGCCCTGCTGCGGCGGGACCCGCTGGCGCGCGCGATGCGCCCGGACAAGGCGACCCTCGCCGGCGTCGCGGCCACGCTCGGCCT
>Ga0209640_10005450_pt1 | contig 11111 bp, 9 predicted proteins | sample RifCSP10_1_FD_184018 | JGI IMG/M metagenome (GOLD analysis project Ga0209640, IMG submission 184018) | Soil microbial communities from Rifle, Colorado - Rifle CSP2_sed 10_1 (SPAdes) (version 2) | ecosystem: Environmental > Terrestrial > Deep subsurface > Rock core/Sediment | place: Rifle...
TGATTTATGTGCGGGGGCAGGGCATCGTGTTGAATGAACCCTCGGTGGTCGCGGTGCGCATGGACCGCGGGCCGGGCGGGCCGCAGCACGTGGCGGCGGTGGGCATGGAGGCCAAGCGCATGCTCGGGCGCACGCCCGACAGCATCATGGCCGTCCGCCCGCTCAAGGACGGTGTGATCGCCGACGTCGATCTGACCGAAATCATGCTGCGCCACTTCCTGAAACAGGTCACCAACAAGAGGATCTTCCGGATGCGGCCGCGCGTGATCGTGGGCGTGCCGTCCGGAATCACGGAACTCGAACGGCGAGCCGTCCGCAGCAGTGCCACAGCCGCCGGCGCGAAGGAAGTCTACATGGTGGCGGAGCCAATGGCTGCGGCGATCGGCGTCGGCCTGCCGGTGGACACGCCGACCGGCAACATGGTGATCGACATCGGCGGCGGCACGACCGAGATCGCCGTGATCGCCCTCAACGGAATCGTCGCCGACACGTCGATCCGCGTGGGCGGCGATGAGATCGACCTGGCGATCGTGACGTTCCTGCGCAAGAACTACAATCTACTGATCGGCGAACCGACAGCGGAGGCGATCAAGATCCAGATCGGCTCGGCGTTCAACACGGGCGATGAGCGCGAGATGGAGGTGAAGGGCCGAGACCTCGTCAGCGGCATCCCGAAGACCGTCCGGGTCCATTCGCAGGAGATCCGCGAGTGCATCCAGGAACCGATCCAGCAGATCGTTGACGCGGTACGCCGCGCCCTCGAGATCACGCCGCCGGAACTGGCTTCGGATATCGTCGACCGCGGAATCGTCATGACGGGCGGCGGCGCCCTGATCCGGGGCCTCGACGCACTGTTGACCCACGAGACGAACCTGCCCATCCACGTGGATGAAGAGCCGCTGACGTGCGTGGTTCGAGGCGCAGGCCGCATCCTCGATGAATTCGAGCGGTTCCGTAACGTCCTGAACGCGTAGTGCCCGGCCTGAGCGGGACCCGCCGTCACCGCCGCCGCGATCTGGCCCTGGCGATCAGCGTCCTGCTGTTCGCTTTTTTTCTCCTCCTCGGACCGTCGGTCTGGAGTCGGCCGATCCGCCATGGCCTGCGGGCCACCGCGCTGAAGCCCTTCATCGCGATGCGCGGCTGGATCGCGAGCCGGCAGGCGGAACGCGAGGACCTGCGGGAGGTCAGGGCCGAGCGCGACTCGCTCGCCGCTGTCGCGACCGCTCAGGCGGTGCTCGCCGAGGAGAACGCGCGGCTGCGCGGCCTGCTCGCGCTGCGCGAGCGCGTCGGGCCCCGCTTCATTGCGACCCAGCTGCTGCGTCTCGGGACCGGCGCCGCGGAAGGGACGTTCCTCATCGACGCGGGCTCCGATGACGGCGTCGTCGTCGGCAGTCCGGTCTTCACGGTCGGCGGACTGGTCGGCGTGGTGCGGGAGGTTTCGGGCCAAAGCGCCCAGGCGGTCGATTGGACGCACCCGGAATTCCGGGTCAGCGGGATGACGGCGGACGGCCAGGTGTACGGTGTTCTGGAGGCGAGGCGGGGAAGCTACCGCGAAGAGGACCTGCTGCTGATGACGGGCGCGCCGTTTCACAGCGATGTCCGGCCGGGCAGCCGGATCGTGACTTCCGGCCGGGGCGAAGTCTTTCCCCGTGGAATCCCGATCGGCGAGGTGCTCGCCATCGAGTCCGCCGACACCGGCTGGCGGAAGAGCTACATGGTGAGGCCGTACGTACGCCCCGAGTCGGCCGCTCAGGTGCTCGTCGGACTGCGCGATTCGGGATTGAGCGATCTATCGACCGCGTGGGAAACACAAGCTCCGCGTCCCGCTCCGGCGGCCGACAGTCTGATCCCGCCCGTGACGACCGGGACGCCACCCTCACGAAGTCCCTGAGCGGAGCGGAGCAGCGGTGCGGCCGGGAGCGTGGGCTGTCTTCGTCGCCATCCTCGTCTTCGTCCACCTGTTCCTGCACGCGGGCTTCGGCCTGGGCGGGAGTGCGCCCGATCTCCTGGCGATCGCGGTCCTGCTGACCGCGCGGCGAGCGCCGGCCGCGCGGGTGACGTTGCTGGCGTTGTTCCTGGGCTTCCTCGATGATGCGCTGGGTGTCAGGAATCTGGGCGCCCGGTCGGTGAGCCTGGGTATTGCCGCCGTCCTGGGCACCTGGTCGAAACGGGTGGTGGAGGGAGAGGGTCCGCTTTTCGTGATGGCGTATCTGTTCGCAGGCAAGTGGGTGGCCGATGCGACGCTGCTTGTCATGGTGCCAAACGGTCTGCCGGCCGGTGCGGTGGTGGCGAACCTGTCGACCTGGAGCCTGCTGGCCGCGCTGTACGCCGCGGTGGCCGGCACAATGGCCCTGGCTGGATTCCGGCTGGTGATGGGGCCGGACGCGTGAGGCCGCGGAACCCCCGGGGATGGCCGGGTAATGCGAGCCCACCGACCTCCGTGAAAGGACGCTGCGAGCCGTGATCCGACGCCTGCGCGCCATGTTCGGCGACCCGATCCTCATGCTGCTCGTCATGGGAGTGGCGTTGCTCGGTGTCGCGATGATCTACTCGGCGGGCCAGGTGGATGTCCCGAACCGGGTCGTCGAACGCGCCTGGCGCATGCAGTTCGTCTGGCTGGGCATTTCGCTGGTCGCGCTCGTCGTCGTAATGCGTGTCCAGGTCCGCTGGCTGGAATGGTTTGCGCCGATCGCCTACGGTCTCGGCCTGGCCAGCCTCGCGCTGACGCTCGTGATCGGGACCGGGGCCGGGACCGCGGCGGGCACAAAAAGCTGGCTCGACTTCGGGCCGATCCGGATCCAGCCTGCGCAGTTCGCGAACATTGCGACCGTGCTGATGCTCGGACGGGTGATGGGGAACTGGGGCGAATCGCCCCGCTCGCTGCTGTCGCTCTGGAAGCCGCTGGCGATCGTCGCGGTGCCAATGCTGCTCGTCGTCGCGCAGCCCGACCTGGGCACGGCCATGGTGTTCGGCGGCATCATGCTGGCGACCTTCTTCTGGGCGGGCACTCCCGTTCCGATTCTGGTCATGCTGGTCAGCCCGCTCGGGGCGCTGTTCCTCGCGTTTCATTACACGGCTTTCACGATCTACATGGTCGTGCTGATCGGGTTTCTGTACGCCTATCGCATGCGCCTGTGGGAGAGCGTGCTGGTTCTGTTCGCGAATCTGGCGGCGGGCACGGTCGCCGTTCCGCTCTGGAATTCGCTGGAGGACTATCAGCGGAACCGGTTCATCGTCTTCAGGGATCCGTACATCGATCCGCAGGGCGCCGGTTACCAGCAGATCCAGTCCCGGATCGCGATCGGCAGCGGCGGGTTCCTGGGCCGCGGCTTCACGCAAGGCCCGCAGAAGCGGCTCGCCTTCCTGCCGGAACTGCACACCGATTTCATTTTCGCGGTGATCGGTGAGGAGCTGGGTTTCATCGGGGCGCTGGTCGTGGTTGCCGCCTTCGCAGGCATTCTCTGGCGCCTGGCGAAGCTGGCCGAGCGCACGTCGGACCCCTTTGCGGGCATCCTGGTGTTCGGTATCTTCGGCGCCTGGTTCACGCACATTGTCGTCAATATCGGAATGACGTTGGGCGTGATGCCGATCACGGGGATCCCGCTCCCCTTCCTGAGTTATGGCGGGTCGTTCCTTCTCGCCACCTTCATCGCACTGGGCATCGCCGAGCGGGTCGCTTCCGAGCAGGGCAGGATCTGAGGACCGGAATGAGCTGGTTCAAGAAGCCCAAACAGAAACTGCGGTCGGAAGACCGCCGTGACCTGCCGACGGACGTCTTCGACAAGTGTCCGTCGTGCGGCGTGATTCTGTATACGGCGAGGCTCGAGCAGAACAGCTTCGTGTGCCCGGACTGCGGCCACCACAACCGGTTGAGCGCCGAAGGCTATATCCAGCTGCTCCTCGATGACGGCGAGTACGAGGAGTTGTACGACAGTCTGCGCAGCGCCGACCCGTTGTCCTTCGTGGACCTGAAGCCGTACCCCGATCGGCTGCGCGCCGCGGAGTCGAAGACCGGGCAGGGTGATGCCGTGCGGACCGTGGCCGGCCTTCTCGAGGGCGTGCCGGTCGGCCTCGGGGTGATGGACTTCGAATTCATCGGTGGCAGCATGGGTTCGGTCGTCGGCGAGAAGATAGCCCGCCTCGGCCGGCGCTCGCTCGAGACGCGCGAGCCGCTCATCATCGTGAGCGCTTCCGGTGGCGCCCGCATGATGGAAGGCATCCTATCGCTCATGCAGATGGCGAAGACTTCCGTGGTCCTGGCCGAGCTGCACGATGAAGGTATCCCGTACGTCTCGATCCTGACGGATCCGACGACGGGAGGAGTGACGGCCTCCTACGCGATGCTGGGCGACCAGAATCTCGCGGAACCGGGAGCCCTGATCGGGTTCGCCGGTCCGAGAGTGATCGAGCAGACCATCAAGCAGGAGCTGCCCGACGGTTTCCAGCGCTCGGAGTTCCTTCTCGCCCACGGTATGATCGATCTCATCGTGGACCGACGCGAGATGAAACCGACCGTGGCCCGGCTTCTCCGCCACATGCTCGGCCTGCCCGCTCCGGCAAACGGGGCGGGTGGGACGCCACCGGCGAACGGGAGCTGGAGGGTGGGTTCCAGCGCAGGTTGACGAGACTCGCGTACGCGGACCTGGTCCGCGAGCTGTTTCCCCGCCTGACCGGCGGCATACGGTGGGGTCTGGACCGGACCCGCCGGCTGCTCGCGGTGGTGGGTGATCCGCAGGACCGCTATCCGACCATCCACATTGGCGGCACGAACGGCAAGGGCTCCGTCAGCGCCACGATCGCGAACGTGCTGAAGGAGGACGGCCGCCGCATCGGCCTGTACACGTCTCCGCACCTCTGCACCTTCCGCGAACGCATTCAGATCGACGGCCAGGCCATCAGTGAAGCGGACGTCGTCGCCGCGGCCGCGGACCTCTGGCCCGCCATCGAGGCCGAAGCCCCGAGCTTCTTCGAGGCGACGACGGCGATCGCCTTTCACGCCATGCAGCGGGCGGAAGTCGATATCGCGGTCGTCGAAGTCGGCCTCGGTGGCCGCCTCGACGCGACTAACGTGATCCGGCCGCAGGTTTCGGTCCTGACGAACGTCGCGCTCGACCATCTCCAGCTTCTGGGCGACACCATCGAGGACATCGCGACGGAGAAAGCCGGCATCATCAAGGCCGGCGTTCCCGCGGTGACGGCCGAGACGGGCGACATCGCCTCGCGCGTCTTCCGCGAAAGGGCCGCCGCCGTGGGGACGACGATCCGCGAGCTGACGGAGGCCGATTTCGAGACGCTGCGCACCAACGCCGGCGGAACGGATCTTCGGGTGAGGACGTCGAGCTGGGGCGAGCTCGCGCTGCACACGCCGTTGCCCGGCCGGCACCAGGCGGCCAATACGGCACTCGCGGTCGCAGCCGTCGAGATGCTTCCCGCCGCGTTGCGCCCCGGTCGGGGGGGTGTGCTGCGCGGCGTGGCCACTCTGCGCTGGCCCGGGCGGTTGCAGATCGAGACGGCGAGGAACCGGACCTGGGTTTTCGATGTGGCGCACAACGTCGCGGGCGTCCAGGCTCTGGGTGCGGCGCTTGCCGAGCTGCCGTTGCCCCGACCGCTCGTCAGCCTCGTCGGGGTTCTCGGGGACAAGGACTGGCGCGACATGCTCGGTCCGATCTACCGCGCGAGCGATGCGGTCGTGCTCACGCTGCCGCCGTCGGCGCCACCGGATCGGCGATGGGATCCGGAACAGGTGCTTCGCGAGGTGCCGGCGCCTCACGCGACTGCGATCGCGGACTTTCCGGCCGCTCTGGCCCATGCAGAATCGCGAGCGGGTGCCGCAGGCGGCGGGACCGTTCTGATCACGGGATCGTTCCACACGGTGGGTGACGCGCTGATCCTCCTTGGAATGACGCCTTTCGGAGTCGATCCCGACTTGCCGGTGCGGACACCCACGGCCTAGATTCGCGCGGATGCCGAGCCACGCGAGTCTGCCCGGATTCAGGGACTTCTATCCAGCCGATCTCGCGGTCCGGACGCATATCCAGAACGCATGGCGCGAAGCCGCGCGCCGCCACGCGTTCGAAGAGTACGACGGTCCTCCGCTCGAGGCACTCGAGTTGTACACGGAGAAGAGCGGCGACGAGATCGTCGGTCAGCTCTACAACTTCGAGGACAAAGGCGGTCGGGCCGTTGCGCTCCGGCCCGAGATGACGCCCACGCTCGCCCGCATGGTCGGCGCGCGCGCGGGCGCATTGCGCAAACCGATCCGCTGGTTCTCCATGCCGCAGCTCTTCCGTTACGAGCGGACGCAGCGGGGCCGGTTGCGCGAGCACTTCCAGTGGAACGTGGACGTTCTCGGCGAATCCGACATTGGCGCGGATGCCGAAGTCCTGGCCACGGGTCTCGACGCCCTCGCGCTGCTCGGTCTCTCCGACTCCGATATCGTGGCCCGCTTCAACGATCGCCGGCTCGTCGATCGACTGCTGCAGCTGTCCGGCGTGGCGGCGGGACAGCGACCGGCCGCATACGCGGCCGTGGACAAACTCACGCGTGAGCCGCGCGAACGAACTCGCGAGCGGCTGACGAGCGCGGGCATCGGGGACGAGTCGGCATCACGCGTCCTGGATCTCTTCGAACTGAAGAGCCTGACCCAGGTGCGAGACCATTTCGGGGACGAAGCCGTCGCCGGGGAGGTGACCCGTCTCGAGGCCTATGCGGCGCAGCTCGAGGCACTGGGCCACGGCCGGGCCATCGCGTTCGATCCAGGGATCGTACGGGGACTGGCGTATTACACGGGCACCGTGTTCGAGATCTTCGACCGGGCCGGTGCGCTGCGCGCGATCTGCGGGGGTGGTCGGTACGACCGACTTCTCGGCGCGATCGGCGGATCGGATCTGCCGGCGGTCGGGTTCGGCATGGGCGATGTCGTGCTGGCCGAGTTGCTCGCCGAACGGAAGCTGTTGCCGCCGCTGGAACCGAGCCTCGACTACTTCATCATAGCCGTGACCGAAGCGCAACAGGACATGCAGCTGCGCATCGCCACCCGGCTCAGAGCCGCCGGTCACTCCGTGGCGTACTCGTTCCGCAGCCAGAGCGTGGGCAAGCAGTTCAAGGAAGCGAACGCGCGCGGCGCGCGCCGCGTCGTCGTGCTCGGTCCCGACGAAGTCGCCCGGGGCATGGTCGTCGTGCGCGAAATGAGTTCCGGCAGCGAACGCCGCGTCGGCATGGATGAGATCGAGTGAAGCAGAACCAGGACGGCACCGGGCACGACGAGGCTCGCGGCCGAATCCGGCAGATCATCACCCGGGCGGCCGTCTACACGTATGGCTTCCTCGCGGCCGGCTTCGCCGTGGCGATCGGCGGGTCCGCGCTCGTCGCGTGGTTCCTGCATCGGGCCGGGATGCCCTTCCTGCCGACATGGCTCGCGATTTCAATTATCGTATTGCTGCCACCCATGCTGGTCTTCGTGTGGCAGGCGGTTCGAGACCGGCGATGAGGGGCCGCGGCGACGGCCCGTTCCGGATTCCAGCGAATTGAAGCGAAATGGCGACCCCGCACGGGCCGCCTCGTACACGAGAACGGATCGAGGGCATGGCGGACGAGCGGCGATTGACGAGCAGACAGGAAGATTTCTCGGCCTGGTACAACGAAGCCGTGCTGCGCGCGGAACTGGCGGACTACTCGCCGGTTCGCGGCTGCATGGTCATCCGCCCCTGGGGCTACGCGATCTGGGAAGGCATGCAGCGCGCTCTGGACGACATGTTCAAGGCGACCGGCCACCAGAACGCCTACTTCCCGTTGCTCATCCCGCAGAGTTTCATCGAGCGGGAGAAGGCGCACGTCGAGGGCTTCGCACCCGAGGTCGCGGTGGTGACGCGCGCGGGAGGCAAGGAGCTGGACGAACCCCTCGTCATCCGGCCCACATCGGAAACGATCATTTATGCGATGTTCTCGAAGTGGGTGCAGAGTTATCGTGACCTGCCGCTGCTCATCAATCAATGGGGCAACGTGGTACGCTGGGAGATGCGCACGCGGCTGTTCCTGCGCACCTCGGAGTTCCTCTGGCAGGAGGGCCACACGGCTCACGCGAGCGAGGCCGATGCGGAGGAAGAGACGCTGCGCATGCTGGGCGTGTATCGCACGTTCATGGAAGAGTGGATGGCCATGCCGCCGGTGACGGGGCGGAAATCGGATTCGGAACGGTTCGCGGGCGCCCTTCGCACGTACGCGTGCGAAGCCCTGATGCAGGACAACAGGGCGCTGCAGGCGGGAACATCGCACAATCTCGGCCAGAACTTCGCGCGCCAGTTCGACCTGAAGTTTCAGACCGAGTCGGGCGCCGAGGAATACGCGTGGAACACGTCCTGGGGCGTCTCGACGAGGCTCGTCGGCGCTCTCGTGATGACGCACGGGGATGACAATGGCATCGTCGTTCCGCCCAGGCTCGCGCCTGTCCATGCGGTCATCGTGCCCATCTACCGCAGCGACGCGGAGCGGGGCCTCGTTCTCGAGAAAGCGGATGAGGTCGCAGCGGCGATCCGCCAGGAAAACCTGCGCGCCCACGTGGATGCCCGTGACACGATCAAGCCGGGCTCGAAATTCTGGGAATGGGAGCGCAAGGGTGTCCCGATCCGGCTCGAGATCGGGCCGCGTGATGTCGAACGCGGACAGGTCGTTTCGGCGACCCGCACGGTGACGGGCGACGCACCGCGCAAGGAACCGATCCCCGAAGCGAACATCGGACCCTCCATCGCCGCGAAGCTGCGCGTGTTTCAGGCGCAGTTGCTGGAGACGGCGCGCGCGCGCCGCGAGGCCAACTCGCACCGCGGTGTCACGGACTATTCGGTCTTTCGCGAGATCGTCGAAGGCGTGGGCGGCTTCGTGTACGCGGGGTGGTGCGGCTCAGTCACGTGCGAGGACCGGGTGAAGCAGGAAACGAAGGCGACGATCCGCGTGCTGCCATCCGAGGAGTTCCGGACGCCTGATGCGCCGGCCCGCTGTCTGGTTTGCGGCGAGGCGTCGAGTCACGAGGCGATCTGGGCCCGCGCATACTGAGGCCGGCCGTGGGCGAACCGTTCCACTACGTCGATGGCCGGCTCCGCTGCGAGGGCGTCCCGGCCGATGACCTCGCGAACCGGTTCGGAACGCCGCTCTACGTCTACAGTCGTGCCGCGATCGTGGACCGGTATCGCCAGTTCGAGGCGGCGTTCGCACCGGCCGATCCCCTGATCGCCTACTCGGTCAAGGCGAACGGCAATCTCTCGGTGCTGCGCATCCTGGCGGCGCTCGGCGCCGGCGCGGACATCGTGAGCGGCGGCGAGCTGTACCGCGTCCGGCTGGCCGGGATTCCGGCGGACCGCGTGGTCTTCAGCGGCGTCGGGAAAACGCGCGTCGAACTCGAGCAGGGGCTCGAGGCGGGAATCTACGGATTCAACGTCGAGAGCGAGGGTGAACTCCGGCTCCTCTCGGAAGTCGCATCGAGCGCGGGCGTGCGAGCGGGGATCGCGCTCAGGGTGAATCCCGACGTGGAGGCGGCGACGCCGCATCACTACACGCGGACCGGTCATCGGGCGACGAAGTTCGGGATCCCGTACGAGGAGGCGGGCGCGCTCTATCGACTGGCGGCTCGTCTTCCTGGAATCGACGTGCGCGGCGTGGATGTCCACATTGGCAGCCAGATCCTCGATCCGGGACCGTATCGTCTGGCGGTCCGCAGGGTCCTCGACCTGATCGACGGCCTGGGCCGCGACTTCGCTCTCGAGTACGTCGATCTCGGCGGCGGCTTCGGCGTTGCGTACGACGACGAGGAGGGACCGAGTGCGGCGGACTTCGCGCGGTTCCTCGTTCCCGAGATCACGGGCCGCGATCTTCGCCTCGTCCTCGAGCCGGGTCGCTACATCGTCGGGCCTGCGGGCGTGCTGCTCGCGCGGGTTCTGTACGTGAAGCAGATGGGCGGCAAGACGTTCGTCATTACGGATGCCGGCATGAACGACCTGCTCCGGCCGAGCCACTACTCGAGCTACCACCGGATCGATCCGGCGACGCGCAGGGAAGGGCGTGAGCCGATAGCCGCCGATGTCGTCGGACCGGTCTGCGAGAGCGGCGACTTCCTCGCGCTCGACCGCGTGATCGACCGGCCGGAGCCCGGCGAACTTCTCGCCATCGGCACGGTCGGCGCGTACGGCTTTTCCATGGCATCGACCTACAATTCGCGACCGCGCCCGGCCGAAGTGATCGTGGCCGGCGAGACGGTGCAGCTCGCCCGCAGGAGAGAGACCTGCGAAGACCTCGTTCTCCACGAACTGGACGCGGCGACCGGCGCGGCCGGCAGGCCCTGAATGCGCAATCGAATTCTGATCCTCGACTTCGGCTCCCAGTTCACCCAGCTGATCGCGCGCCGCATCCGTGAAGAGCGCGTGTACTGCGAGATCCATCCGCCGACCGTGACGCTGGACTGGATTCGCGAGTGGAAACCTCGCGGCATCGTGCTTTCCGGCGGGCCGTCCTCCGTCTACGGCGAAGGCGTGCCGACGGCCGACCCCGCGCTGCTGGACCTGGGCATTCCGGTATTCGGAGTGTGTTACGGCATGCAACTCATCGCACAGATGAGCGGATCCCATGTCGTGCCCGGGAAACGGGAGTACGGGCGCGCCGAGCTGACGGTGAGCGAGGCAGACGCGCTGTTCGAGGGATTCGTACCGGGTGAGCGAACCACCGTGTGGGCGAGTCACGGCGACCACATCGAGTCGCCACCCCTTGGGTTCCGGATGCTCGCGACGACGGTCGGCCTGCCGGTCGCTGCGTTCCGCGCCGCCGACCGCGAAGTCTACGGCGTCCTGTTCCATCCCGAAGTCGCGCACACGGCGCGCGGTGACGAGATCATCTCGAATTTTCTCTTCCGTATCTGCGGTTGCGAACCGGACTGGACGGCGGGCTCGTTCATCGAAGACTCGGTCTCGAAAATCCGCGTCCAGGTCGGGGAGGGCCACGTCATCTGCGGTCTGTCGGGCGGCGTCGATTCTTCCGTGGCCGCCGCGCTCGTGTATCGTGCGGTCGGTGAGCAGCTCACCTGCATTTTCGTCGATACGGGTCTGCTGCGGAAAGGCGAGCGGGAAAGC
>Ga0209640_10005452_pt1 | contig 11105 bp, 7 predicted proteins | sample RifCSP10_1_FD_184018 | JGI IMG/M metagenome (GOLD analysis project Ga0209640, IMG submission 184018) | Soil microbial communities from Rifle, Colorado - Rifle CSP2_sed 10_1 (SPAdes) (version 2) | ecosystem: Environmental > Terrestrial > Deep subsurface > Rock core/Sediment | place: Rifle...
GGCACTGGCCAGTTCGATAATGCCCTCGGCGAAATCGAGCTCGCTGTTGAACGCCGTGTGGAAGGCGATCGAGGCGCCGGGCGCCACGTCGTGGATCAGCTGCGCCATGCCACGGCCCTCATCAGTCCCCGGGCAGGGGCCGTTGTCGAGGATTGTCGTGTCGGTCGGCAACTCGTCGTTCGACAGGTCCTCAGCATAAGTGCTGGTCGGCGCCCCGGGCAGGAAGGCGGCGGGATTGCATGCGAAGGTATCGGAGAGCGTGCCCACGGTGATGCCAGTGCCATCGACACCGAAATCGGCGCGCGCGGCCGGGCCATTCAGCGATTCATCACCTTGCGAGACAGCCTTGGCCGGCAGCGCGTTCGTCATCGCCAGCACCGGCCGTGCGGACCGGAGCGACGTGAGCGCCGCGATCTCGCCGAGCGCCTTGACCGGGACTTGAGCGGAAACCAGGGGGCCACGCGCCTTGATCCCCGTGGCGCCAAGTGCCTGTAGCGACCTGACGAATGCGGCGGCATCGGTTGCGTAAGCGTCGATGCCTACCTGGCCATTTGAGACGCGCAGCATCGGAATGCTGGTCTTGAAGGTCTTGTCAGCGGCGCTTCTGCCTTGCGTCTCGCGATATTCCGCGTACAAGTTCGCGAGCCACGGGCCGATCTTCGCGTTCGGACCGTTCTTGACGATATTCAACAATTCATCCGGTGAATCCGGGGTCGGAGCGGCTTGCGCAACTGGCAGTGCTCCGGCAGTCAATGAAAGTGCCGCGCACAAGGCAGCTATGCGAATTCCCCTCGCCATTCGAGTCCCCTCCTGATTATTACATGTTGAGCCTACACCTGAAGCGTGGCAGGCGCGAGTCAGGCATTTCACTTAATGTGGCTTATTGTGCCCTGATTTTGCGGCCCAGGAGGTCACAGCGCGCCCGCCAGCACCGCGACGATCGCGAGCGGGCAGACGTAGCGAAGCAGCGCGAGCAACACGGCGCGGAATGGCGCGTGCGCTCCGAAATCGGCGCCGACTGTTTCGCGCCGCAACCGCCATCCGACGAATGCGCAAGTCAGCAGCGCGCCGACGGGTAGCAGCAGGTTTGCGGAGACAAAGTCCGTCAAGTCGAAGATCGTGGCCGTGTGGAAGCGCTCGAATGCCGCCAGCGGATACACGTCGTTCCAATGATTGAACGACATCACGGTCGTGAGGCCCAGCAGCCAGGCCGCGAACGCCACGAGCGAGATCGCCTTCACGCGACCGATGCCGAACCGGTCCATGAGCCAGCCGGCCGCGGGTTCGAGGCCAGCGATCGACGACGTCAAAGCGGCAAATGCCAGCAAAATGAAGAATAGCGTGCCGACGAATGCACCGCCCGGCATGCCGACGAAGATGGACGGCAACACGATGAATGCGAGCTGTGGGCCCTGCGCCGGATCGACTCCGTATTCGAATACCAGCGGAAAAATCAGCAGGCTGGACAAAACCGACGCCAGGATGATCGAGCCGACAACGATGATCGCCGATCGCGGCAAGGACTCATTGGCAGCGACGTGGCTGCCGTAGGCGATCATGATGGCCATGCCGACACCGGTCGCGAAAAACGCCTGTCCGACGGCGGCGAGCACGAGTCCGCCGTTCAGTTCCCGGAAGTCCGCATGCGTCAGGAATTCGATGCCGCGCGTGGCGTCGCCCTGTGCGAGCGCATAGATCGCGAGACCGAGCAGGATGCCGAAGAGACCCGGCAGCATGATCTTGTTGGCGGCCTCGATGCCGCGGTTAAGGCCTGCAGCGGCAATCGCGACCGTTGCGCCCATAAACAGCGCGTGCCAGAACATCAGTCGCCAGGGATCGGCGAGCAGCGCCGCAAAGCGTGCCGCGAGCGCATCGCGATCGAGGTTCGAAGCCGCGCCAAATGCGTAGGCTTCGACGTAGGAGAAGACCCAGCCGCCGACGACGCTGTAATAACTCATGATCAGGAAGATCGCGAGCGTGCCGAGCGCCCCGATGACGGCCCAAGATCGTGGATGCCCCGCAGCGACCGCGACGTTTCCCGCCGCCGCCGGGACGTTTGGCCCGCCACGGCGGCCGAGCATGAATTCCGCGACCAGCAGCGGTGCCGAAATCAGCACACAGGCGAGCGTGAACACCAGCACGAACAATCCGCCGCCATGTTGTCCCGCAAGGAATGGAAAGCGCCACAGGGTGCCGAGGCCGACCGCGGCCCCGGATACCGAGAGATAGAAGCCGAGATGCGACGACCAGATCTCGATCTTTCGCGGTGCGCTCAAGGCGCCTCCCCTGACAGACCCATGGCGGCATCGAGCAGCCACCCGTGCACGTATTGCGCGAGCGAGCGGTCGACGATGAGTTCAATGCGCGCGGGTGCGGCATGACGGACCAGCACCGCGCATTGCGCAAGCCGGGTGCGCGCGCAGGCGCGCGCGCCGAAGGCGGCTGGCGACAGGTCGAGGCCGCAACCGCGGGCGAGCAGCGCATATGAATCGGGTCCTTCCAGCTCGAGCGTCACCAGCGCGTCCGACAGGTCGGTGACTGCGCAGAAAAGTGCTTCTGACTTGGACCGGGTCGCGGCGATCAGGTCACTGGCGCTGTCGCGCCGCGACTGCAACAGCCACGCGTCGGGCGCGATGCGGCAAATGACCGGATCGGTTCCGGCCCAGGAATTAGGCTGCTGCGGCAGCATGACGTCGCGGATTGCGATAGCCGTTGCGGCGGAGACGGACTGGCTCGCGACTTGCAGCCGCACGGAAGCGCGCGGTGGCTGCACGCGAAGTTGCAGCCAGGTGGACAGGACTTGCTCGCCCTCTGGTAATGCCGGTTGTGCAACAAAACGCTTGAGAGCCTTAGACATGCAGGCGCGTCCCTTGCGGATCGTAAAACGGCGTCTGCACGACGCTTGCAGTGCAGCGCCGGTCGAGGTCATGTACGGTCAGGCTCGCACCGAGCCGCGCGCGGCCACCGCGCAACATCGCGAGCGCGATCGAGCGGCCGAGCGCCGGCGACATGGCCGCCGATGTTACCCAGCCATCGCTGCCTTCACTCCTGCCCGGCAGGCGCAGGTGCGCGCCTGGCACCAGCACCTCTGGATCGTTCGCGCTGAGGCCCACCAGTTGCAGCCGATCGGAGCGTTGGTTGTCGCTGCGCATCAACGAGCGCTTGCCGATGAAATCAGCCTGCTTCCTGAGTGCCACGTCACCCCAGCCGACGTCGGCGGGGCAGGTGGTGCCGTCGGTATCCACGCCGACGTGCAGGAAGCCTTTTTCGAGCCGCAGCAGCAGGAGCGTTTCGATGCCGAATGGTGTGACGCCGAGATCGGCGCCGGCGGATGCGAGCGCGCGCCACAGCGCCGTGCCGCAATTGGCCGGCACGCTGACTTCGAAACCGAACTCGCCCGAGAAGCTGACCCGATGGATCCTGGCCGGTGCACCGGCGATGCGGCCCTCGCGGACATGCATGTGCGGAAAAGAATCGCGATCGATCGCAATGTCCGGCTGCAGCCGCGCGAGCAGATCGCGCGCATGCGGGCCCGATAGCGCGACGGTCGCCCATTGCGTCGTGACCGGTGTCGTAAACACCTCATGATCCGGCCACTCGCACTGGCGCCACTCTTCCAGCCAGCGCGCGATGCGTTCGGCGCCTCCGCTGGTCGTCGTGACGACGAAGCGGTCTGGACCGAGTCTCGCGATCGTGCCGTCGTCGATGATGACGCCTTGCTCGTTCAGCATCAGGCCGTAACGCGTCCGGCCCTGCTCGAGCGTCAGGACGTTATTGATGTAGAAGCGGTCGAGGAAGCGCGCCGCATCGCGGCCGGTGACCTCGATCTTGCCGAGCGGCGAGGCATCATAGATGCCGACGGCGTTGCGGACGGCCAGGGCCTCGCGGCGTATCGCTTGCTGCATCGATTCGCCGGGGCGCGGATAGCAGGCCGGGCGCAGCCAGCCGCCGGCCTCCCACCAATGCGCGCCCTGCGCCTCGTGTTCGGCATGGGCGGGCAACAGGCGGCGTGGCGCGTAGCGTTCGCCGGTCTGGCGCGCGGCGAGAGCGCCGAGCGTCACCGGTGTGTAGGGCGGCCGGTAGGTCGTCGTGCCGGTGTCGCCGGCGCTTGCGCCGCCGAGTTCCGCGGTGGTCAGCAGCGTGTTGAGATTGCTGGTCTTGCCCTGGTCGATCGCCATACCCGCTGTCGTATAGCGTTTCAGGTGCTCGATATTCTCGTAGCCCTCGGACAAGGCGAGTTCGACGTCGGCGACCGTGACATCGTGTTGCCAGTCAAGCCATTGGCGGCGCCTGCGCCCGTAGCGCGTGCGCCGCGTCGCGCCGACGGCGGCGCTGACCGGCGGCTCGTCGATTGCCGGCAACAAGCCCAGGTCCGGCTGGTGTCTGCCGGCCTGTGTAATTGCTAGATTCGCGGCATTGGCGGCACTTGCCAGCGTCTCGGCGAGCGAGGCCGCGCCGGTGACCGACCCGGCGCACAAGAGCGGCGCCGAGCCGGCGCGCGGCACGAAACACTGTCCTGCTGCATCGAAGTCGAGCTGTCCACGCGCCTGCGAGTAGAGGTGTACGGCCGGCGCCCAGCCGCCGGACATCCCGAGCGCGTCGCAGGCGATCTCACGTATGTCTGCTGGCGGGCCATTTCCAGCGAGCTTCGCGATCTGCAGACCACGGAGTGAGGGGCCGCCCGACGACTTCAACACGACGGTGCCGGCGCAGACCTCGATGCCGCGCGCCTCGAGTGCCTGCGCGAGCGTCGCCGGCACGGAGCTGCGGCTGTCGGCCAGGAGTGGTACGTCGACCCCGGCCGCCGCGAGGTCGAGTGCGGCGAGATATGCGGAATCGTTGTTGGTCGCGAACACGATGCGACGGCCGGCGGATGCCGCGTAGCGGATCGCATGGTGACGAACCGCCGCTGCCAGCATGATCCCGGGCCGGTCGTTCTGCTCGAAGACCAGTGGCTGCTCGATCGCGCCGGTGGCAAGCAAGGTCTGTTGCGCGCGCACGCGCCAGTAGCGCTGGCGCAGGATCGGCGCAGCGTGATCGAGATCCAGCCGCTGCAGCAGGCCCGCCGTGCCGTGGTCATAGAGCCCGAAGGCAGTCGTGGCTTTCAGCAGCGTCACATTCGGCAGGCTCCGGAGCTCCCCGGTGCTGCGTTCAACCCAGGCCATGGCCGGCTGGCCGTCTATCATCGTCGTGGAGCCGAGGAGCTCGCCGCCGATTTCGAAGTCCTGCTCCGCGAGAATCACCCGTATGCCAGCGCGTCCGGCCGCCAGCGCCGCAAAGAGTCCCGCCGGCCCGCCGCCGACGACCAGCAGCTCACAATGCGCGTTGACGGCCTCGTAACGCGCTGGATCGGGAAGTCGCGGCGCCGGACCGAGGCCCGCGACGCTCCGAATGAATCGCTCGTAGAAGTGCCACGACGGCCAGATGAAAGTCTTGTTGTAGAAACCGGCGGGAAAAAGCGGCGACAGTGCATCCAATGTCCGGCCGATATCGAAGTCGACACTGGGCCAGCCGTTCTGGGCGCGCACCTCGAGCCCCTGGTGCACCGGCAGCACGGTCGCGCAGACGGAAGCCTGAAGCTCCGCGCCGGCGCCGATCGTCACAAGCGCATTCGGTTCCTCGACACCGGCGGCGAGGATGCCGCGCGGGCGGTGGAATTTCATGCTCCGGCCGACGACGCGCACGCCGTTGGCAAGGAGTGCCGAGGCGACGGTATCGCCGCTGAAGGCGGGGAGGCTCGTGCCGTTCCACCGGAAGGAGAGTGGCCGCGATCGGTCGATGCGGCCGCCGGCCGGAAGCCGATAGCCCGCGGCAACTGCGCCCGGAGGTCGCGAAGCCATCAGTGCGCCACTCCGGATGCCGCGCCTTCATCGACCAGCGCACCGGAGACGAAACGGTCGAGCCCGAATGCCGTGATTAACTCATGCGGCCGGTCGTGCGCCATGGTCCAGGCCATGGTCTCGCCGCCGGCGGGTATCGCCTTGTAGCCGCCCGTGCCCCAGCCGGCGCTGACGTAGAGTCCCTGCACGGATGTGAGTCCCATGACCGGGCTCGTGTCCGGCGAGATGTCGACGATGCCGGCCCACTGGCGCATGACGCGCAACCGGCTGATACACGGAAAGAGCTCAACGGTCGCTTGGGCATTGGCCTCGAGCACAGGCAAGCCGCCGCGCTGTGCATAGGAGTGATACAGGTCGGCGCCGCCGCCGATGACGATTTCACCGCGGTCGGACTGGCTGACATAGACGTGGACCGCGCTCGAGAACATCACGGTGTTCAGGAGCGGCTTGACCGGCTCGGTGACCATCGCCTGCAGTGCGAGGCTGTTGATCGGCAGCCGGATGCCGGCCTTGCGTGCGAGTTCGCTCGAATGACCGGCGACCGCGAGGCAGACGCGCGGGGCCGCAATGTGGCCGCAATTCGTCTCGACGCCCACGACGCGGCCCTGTTCGAGCCGAAACCCCGTGACCTCGCAGCCCTGCACGATGTCGACGCCGAGCTTGCCGGCCGCGCGCGCGAAGGCCCAGACCACGGCATCGTGGCGCGAGATGCCGCCGCGCCATTGCACCGAGCCGCCCTCAACCGGGTAGCGGCAGCTGACATTGAGCGCGGGTTCGAGCCTGCGCAGGTCGTCAACCGAGAGCATTTCCGAATCGACGCCGTTCAGGCGGATCGCATTGGTCGCACGACGCAGGATTTCGAGTTCGTGCGGGCTGTGCGCCAGGTTGATCTTGCCGCGCTGGCTCAGCATCACGTTGTAGTTGAGTTCGCGGCTGAGATCCTCGTACAAGCGCAGCGCGCGCTCGAAGAATTTTGAGCTCACCAGATGGAAGTAATCGGAGCGGGTCACCTGCGTGTTGCGGCCGGAGTTGCCCTGACCGATGGCACCCCGCTCGAGCACGGCGATGCGGCGCAGGCCGTGCTCCTTCGCGAGAAAGTAGGCCGTCGCCAGCCCATGGCCCCCGCCGCCGACGATCACGGCGTCGTAGGACGGTTTCGGCTCGGCGTTCGCCAGCACACGCGGCCAGTGCTGGTGGCCGCGCAGGGCATGCAGGGCGAGGGCGGGGAAGGAATAGCGCCACATCGGATATGCCGGTTAGGATACTGCAATGTTCAGGATCGAGTGTCCCTGGTGCGGGCTGCGCGACGAGCCGGAGTTCAGCTACGGCGGCGAGGCGCATATCGAGCGTCCGCCTTCGGACTGCTCGGACGAGACCTGGGCGGAATACCTGTTCGTCCGCTCGAATCCCAAGGGGGAGCATGCAGAGCGCTGGTGTCACACCTCTGGCTGCGGCCAATGGTTCAATGTGCTGCGCGACACCGTGACCCATCGGATCGTCGCCGTTTACCGGATGGGCCAACCGCGGCCGGCAAGTCACTGAGCAAGTCTCGCCTCGGGGCCGGTGCGGCCTCGCGAGGTATTCGCGGCCCTGCATCTCGTGCAGGCGGCTCGCCGTGCGGCGGAACTCGAAGGTTGAGGCGCTCGCCGCGGTACAGGCCCTCGGGCCTCGTCGTGGCCGCGGAAACGATCAGCTTGACGCCGCGGTCATAGAATTCATCCACCAGTGCGATGAAGCGCCACGTCGCGCGCAAAGCGACCTGCCGTCAATCTCGATTTGCGCGCCCGCTGCAGGCCGTCGCGATGAAGATCCGCGGGCCCCAGATTCGAGGTCGCGACGAGGGTCATCTCGTGCCCGAATAGCGCATCGAGCAGCGCTCCGAGGATCATCGCGTCCGGGATGTCGCTGACGGCGAATTCGTCGAAGCACAGCACGCGTGCCCGGGCCGCGATGTCTTCGGCTACGCGGGCGAGGGGCGATGGCATGTCACGGTGCTGTCGCAGGCTCGCATGCACCTCCTGCATGAAGCGGTGGAAATGTTCGCGGCGCTTCTCGGCAAGCGGTAGCTCGGCGAAGAACTGGTCGATCAGGAAAGTCTTGCCGCGGCCGACGCGGCCCCAGAGGTACAGCCCGCGCAATGGCTCGCGGTGCACGCCTGCCACTGGGCATCGTCGAGGGAATGGCCGTGCGCGCCGAGCACGGCTTGGCTGCGGTCGGTCCATGGCGAAGCGCCCGGCATCCGGCTCAGTGCGCGAGCTCGGGGCGATTGCGGAAGTGCGCGAGTGCCTCGGGATTGGCCAGGGCGTCGGTATTCCTGACCGGACGCCCGTGGATCGTTTCGCGCACCGCGAGCTCGACGATCTTGCCGCTGATCGTTCGCGGGATCTCCAGCACCTGCAATATCAACGCCGGCACATGGCGTGGTGTCGTGTTGGCGCGGATCTGGCGGCGGATGCGGTCGCGCAGGGAATCATCGAGCGTGAGGCCCTCGCGCAACCGCAGGAACAGCACGACGCGCACGTCGTTCTGCCATTCCTGCCCGACCACGATGCTCTCCAGCACTTCGTCGAGTTGCTCGACCTGGCGGTAGATTTCGGCCGTGCCGATGCGCACACCGCCGGGATTCAGGACCGCATCCGAGCGGCCGAGTATCACGAGACCGCCACGCGAAGTTAGGAGCGCATAGTCGCCGTGGTGCCACACGCCCGGAAAGCGCTCGAAGTAGGCGGCGTGGTAGCGGCTGCCTTCCGGATCATTCCAGAAGCCGATGGGCATCGACGGAAATGGCGCCGTGCAGACGAGCTCGCCGCGCTCCTCGATCACCGGATGTCCCTGCTCGTTCCACACCTCGACTTTCATGCCGAGGCCGCGGCACTGGAGTTCCCCGCGATGGACGGGCAGGAGCGGATTGCCGAGCGCGAAGCAGGAGACGATATCGGTGCCGCCCGAGATCGAGGCAAGCTGGATATCGGCACCGATCGCCTCGGCGACGAAATCGAATTGCTCCGGTGCGAGCGGCGATCCGGTGGACAGCATCGTGCGCAGTACCGCGAGACCACGCATGTCCCGAGGCCGGTAGCCGGATTTCTCGAGCGCAGCAAGGTACTTCGGACTCGTGCCGAAGATCGTCACCGCTTCGTCGGCAGCCATGTCCCAGAGCACGCCCGGACCCGGGTGGAATGGCGAACCTTCGTACAGCACGAGCGTCGCGCGGGCAGCCAAGCCGCTCGCGAGCCAGTTCCACATCATCCAGCCGCAGGTCGTGAAGTAGAACAGCCGGTCGCCGGGTTTCACGTTCGTATGCAGCAGGTGTTCCTTCAGGTGCTGCAGCAGCGTGCCGCCGGCGCCGTGGACGATGCACTTCGGCATGCCAGTGGTGCCGGAGGAGTAGAGCACGTACAGGGGATGGTCAAACGGGAGCCGCTCGAACCCGAGCGCTGCTCTGGCGCGGCCGAATTCGGCGAAGGTCACCGCATGCGGGAGGCCTCCAATTGCAGGCGCCGGGTTCAGGTAGGGCACGACGACGACGCGCGAAGCGGATGGAAGCCCTTCGAGCACAGCGGCGATTGGCGCGAGCGAATCGATGGTCTTGCCGGCGTAAAAATAGCCGTCGGCCGTGAACAGGACCTTCGGCGCCACCTGCCCAAAGCGGTCGAGCACGCCGTTGATCCCGAAATCGGGCGAGCAGGAGGTCCAGGTCCCGCCGACGCTGGCTGTGGCCAGCATCGCGATGACTGCCTCGGGCAGGTTGGGCAGGAAGCCGGCGACGCGGTCCCCGGGTCCGACACCGGAGGCGCGCAGGCCGTCGGCTATGCGCGCGACTTCGCTCTTCAGTTCCCGCCAGCTGAGCTCGCGGCGCGTGCCGCGCTCATTGCGGAAGATGAGGGCCGGCTCACCGTCCGGGCCGCGCAGCAGGTTCTCCGCGAAGTTGAGTCGCGTGCCCGGGAACCAGCGGGCGCCTGGCATGCGCTCGCCGTCGACAAGCACGGGTCCGGTGCCGCGCTCGGCGATGACGCCGGCGAATTCGAACAAGGCCTCCCAGAATGCGGCGGGCTGCTCGACAGACCACTGGTAAAGGGCAGGGTAATCGGCATCGGGCGCGCCGCGCGCTACCGCGAAGGCCATGAAGCGCGTCAGGTTCGCATCCGCGAGCCGGAGTGTGGAAGGCGTCCAGATTGGAGGCTCGGCGCTCATCCGAGGTTCCTATAGATTCTGGTAATTCGGACCCGACCCACCCTCCGGCGTGGTCCAGGTGATGATGCCGTAGGGATCCTTGATGTCACATGCCTTGCAGTGCACGCAGTTCGCGGCGTTGATCTGCAGCCGGCGGCCGCCCGCGCCGTCGTCCACCATCTCGTAGACGTTGGCCGGGCAGAAATTCTCGCAGGGATTGCCGAACTCGGTGATGCAGCGCGTCGCGCAGATGCTTGTGTCCGTGACTTTCAGGTGCGCCGGCTGGCTTTCGTCATGGGCGTTGCCGGCATGAAAGACCGCGCTCACGCGGTCGCGCGGCGGCAAGTCGCGCTCCCGCCATCCTCGTTCGATGATGGCGCTGTCGTCGAGACGGCGAAGCGCAAGGTGGTTTTCGTGGTGCTTCAGCGTCCAGGGGCTGCGACCGCCGGTCGCGGTCTCGAGTGCCGCATTCGCCATGCCGAACCACAGGCCGCGATGGAATCCCGGCTTGATGTTGCGAATGCGCCTGAGTTCCTGGCCACCCTCGGAGGCGCGCCAGCGCGCATCAAAGCCTTCCGTCTTGCCGAAGCCCGCCAAGTGCTCCGCGGCGAGCGCGCCGCAGCGGATCGCCTGGTGCACGCCCTTGATCTTCGGCACGTTCAGGGTGCCCGCGGCATCGCCGACCAGCATCAGGCCCGGCGCATCCATGCGCGGCAGGGATTGCCAGCCGCCGGCCGCGATCGTGCGTGCGCCGTAAGCGAGCAGTTCACCGCCTTCCAGCAGCGGGTGGATGCGCGGATGGTGCTTGAATTGCTGGAAGGCCTCGAAGGGCTTGAAGCGCGGGTCCGCATAGTCGAGGCCGACGACATAGCCGACATAGACGCGATCCTGGTCCAGGTGATACACGAAGCTGCCGCCATAGGTCCGGCGATCGACCGGCCAGCCGACGGTGTGCTGGATCAGTCCCGGCTCGGCGCGTCCCGGCGGCAACTGCCAGAGTTCCTTGAAGCCGAGGCCATAGGTCTGCGGCTCGCGGCCGGCATCGAGGCCGAGACTCGCGACGACTTTTTTCGTGACGCTGCCGCGGCAGCC
>Ga0209640_10005453_pt1 | contig 11103 bp, 7 predicted proteins | sample RifCSP10_1_FD_184018 | JGI IMG/M metagenome (GOLD analysis project Ga0209640, IMG submission 184018) | Soil microbial communities from Rifle, Colorado - Rifle CSP2_sed 10_1 (SPAdes) (version 2) | ecosystem: Environmental > Terrestrial > Deep subsurface > Rock core/Sediment | place: Rifle...
AAAATGAGCGAAGTCATTGCCACTTCCCGCACCCAGATGTCTGAATTCGCCCCGCGTTATATTACTATTAAGATTCATCCGGACAAAATCCGGGATGTCATCGGCAAGGGTGGCGCGACCATTCGCCAAATTACAGAAGAAACCGGCGCCAGCATCGATATCGAGGACGACGGCACCATTAAGATCGCTTCGGTAGACAGTGCCGCCGGCAAGGAAGCGCAACGCCGTATCGAATTGATTACCGCTGACGTTGAAGTGGGTGTTGTGTATGAAGGCAGGGTTTCCAAACTCATGGATTTTGGCGCATTTGTCACTATCCTCCCCGGCAAGGATGGCCTGGTTCATATTTCGCAAATTTCCCATGAACGTGTGGAAAACGTCAGCGACAAACTGAATGAGGGTGATATTGTGAAAGTCAAAGTATTGGAAATCGATAAGCAGGGGCGGATCCGGCTTAGTATGAAAGCCGTGGATGCGGCCTGACCGGTATCCGGTATTTGGTGCAAAAAAGGGCATTATGCCCTTTTTTTGTAAACGCTTTTTGTAGAATTATTAGCAACAGTCAGTAAGTTTTGGCACTGATGAGTGTTGCTCGTAAATAGTTTACCGAGGAGATAATAAACAGGTGATTACAAAAGCAGTGTTCCCCGTTGCCGGCATGGGTACCCGATTCCTGCCTGCAACTAAAGCCAATCCCAAAGAGATGCTGCCTATCGTTGATAAACCCCTCATACAGTACGCGGCCGAGGAGGCCATTGCCGCGGGCATCAAACAGTTAATTTTTGTGACCAGCAGCAGCAAAAGAGCCATTGAAGATCACTTTGACAAAAACTACGAACTGGAAGCAGAACTTGAACGGCGGAATAAAGCCGATTTGCTTTCCGTGGTCCGCGGTATCCTGCCGCATGGGGTCAGTTGCGTGTATATACGGCAGGCCGAACCGCTGGGATTGGGTCACGCGGTGTTGTGCGCCAAGGACGTTGTAGGCAAGGAGGCGTTTGCGGTCATGCTGGCGGATGACTTGATTGATGGCGACGGCAACGGCTGTCTTGCCCAGATGGTGGCTCAGTATAACAGGTATCGTTGCAGCATCCTTGGTGTTGAGTCTGTTTTACCCGAAGAAACCGATCAGTATGGTATTGTGAAAACGGAAGACAATCGTCAGGTTATCGCAAACCTGGAAGCCATTATCGAAAAACCCAAGCCAGACGAAGCGCCTTCCACCCTTGGTGTGGTGGGGCGTTATATATTAACGCCAACGATTTTTGATTTACTGGAAAACACGGGTAAAGGCGCGGGCGGTGAAATTCAGTTGACCGACGCTATTGCGCAATTGCTGGTGATTGAGCATGTCAAGGCCTACAAATTCAGCGGCAAACGCTACGATTGCGGCAGCAAGCTGGGTTACCTGGAAGCGACCGTGGAATACGCCTTAAAGCATCCCATGCTGAAAGATGATTTTATGAAATATTTAAGAGGCTATTGCATTCCGAACTTGAGTGAGTAGCCGCCGCCACCTGTCTGGCCGCGGCTGACCCGGCTGCACGGGGCCGCATTAATGGGTTTTGATGGTGGAATTGAGCGTGGCGTCAATTTCAAGGTTAACCGCTTGCAGATTGTCGCGAATTATGTCCGGATGATTTTTTTTCTTTATGGCGATCTCCAGTGATTCCACGGTTTTTTTCAGGACGGATACATTACAAAAGCTGGCGGCGCCATGTAGCTTGTGTACATGGTGATCCAAGGATTGAAAGTCACTCTCAGCGAACGCCTTGTTTATTAATTGCTTTAATTTGGGCAATTCCTTCAGCAGCATTCCTAACATCTCATCGGCCAGTTGCTGTTTGGTGGCGGCCAGCTCATTTTTATAGCGCTCCAGATTAATATACGCTTTTTGCGTTGGCGGATTATTAAGAGCGCTGGATGCGGCCTTCTGGGTTGTGGATTGTGTTTCCGATACTGTTGTTGGCGCATGGCTGGTGTTGACGCTGGCCAGTATGATGTTAATCAATTTTTCTTCATCAATGGGTTTGATTAATATGTCATTGACGCCGGCCGCCAGGCAATTGGTTTTGTCTTCGGCGAAGATGTTGGCGGTCAGGGCGACAATGGGTATGTTCCGGTTCTTGTTCGCCAGTTGCCGGATGCGCCGGGTGGCTTCAATACCATTCATTTCGGGCATCTGAATATCCATCAAGATAAAATCGAAATGGCCGGAATTCGCGGCTTCCAACGCGCGTTGGCCGTTACCCACCACCGTTGTCATTGCACCTGCCTGGCTCATCAGAATATCCAACAGGCGCGCATTTATTTCCTGGTCTTCGGCGATTAGTATCTTGATTCCATGCAGTGGCAAACGGGCGGGATCCAGGGCCGTTTTCTGTGGCTTTGCCGGGGAAACTGCCACGGTATTTGGGGCTGACCGCGTGGTCAAATCAGGGGCGGCATCGATGTGCGGAAAATCCAGCAACGTGTCATCCGGCACCAGCAGTTTTTGCAACAGCCTGTGAAACTCATTGTACTTAACCGGTTTTGATATCACGGCGTGGATGCCGGTATTTTTGATGGTACTGAAAATTTTGGATTCGGCGCTATTGACCAGCGCCAGAATATTACACTGTGTGTTCTCGCGAATGGATTGGACCTGTCCGGTTATCAGGTTAGGCTGTGTTTCCTGTTGTAACAATCCGAGAATCAACAAATCGAAGGGCGCGTTTTTTTCCGCGATGGCAATATGGTTATGCACATCCGGCATGGTTGTTACTGAAACTACATCGATCCCCCAGTTATTTAACAGGTGTTGCACGGAAAGCCGTGATGCCTGATTGGCGTCGTAGAGCAACACTCTGAAACCCGCCAGCGAAACAGGCGCGGATTCCCGGAGGCGGAGATCTTTTTGTTTTTCATGAGTAAAGGTAAACCAGAAAGTGGATCCCTGGTTGATTTTGCTGTCGACGCTGATTTCGCCGCCCATCATTTCGGCCAGTTTTTTGGAAATCATCAAACCGAGGCCGGCTCCGCCATACCTGCGTGTTGATGAAGAGTCCACCTGGGAAAACGTCCGGAACAACCGCTGCTGATCTTTATGGCTGATACCAATACCCGTGTCGGAGACCATAATTTTTATGGTGACGCTTTCATGGGTTTCATCTTCCAATATAGTGCGTACTACTACTTCTCCCACTTCGGTAAACTTGATCGCGTTGCTGATCAGGTTGGTAAGAATTTGGCGCAACTTTGACGCATCTCCGTATAATTGCAGTGGCACGTCATTGTAGATCATGGAAACAAGGTTGAGGTTTTTGTCATACGCCAAAGGGGCCAGCAGTTCGCACGCCTCTTCGATGCAAGTACGTAAATTATAGGGTTCATGTTTAAGGGTGGTCTTGCCCGCCTCAATTTTGGAGATGTCAAGAATGTCATTGATAATCGACAGCAGGTTGTTGGCCGATTTTTCAATGGTGTCAATATAGTCAATTTGCTCGGTGGTGGGCCTGGTTTTTCGCAGCAGTTTAATAAAGCCGATGATGCCATTCATGGGGGTGCGGATTTCGTGGCTCATATTGGCCAGAAATTCCGACTTCACGCGGCTGGCGCGCAATGCCTGCTGCCGTGTTGCCACTAATTCCTTGTTTTGCCGTTCCACAACCTGAATGGTGTTTAACAAATCAGATGTGGCCTGGGCGACTTTTTCCTGCAGTTGTTCCCGTGACTGGCGCATCGATTCAGCCATACTGTTAATGCTGCGTTGCAAGGATAGAAATTCTCCCTGCGACTCCAGGTTGAGATCAATGTCGAGGTTGCCTTTTTCGATGGCATTCGCCGCTGCAGTGAGTTTTAGTATGGGAGCGGTAAGCGTCCAGCTGATGCGAAATACCAGCAGGGTGCATATCAACAGGGTTATTCCGGCGATGCCCAGGCTATGAGTCACTATGTCGGCTTGTTGGATGTAATAATCATTCTGTGACAGTTCAACGATCGCCCAGCCGACAATCGTTCGTGGATCAAGAATTTCGGGGAAGCCATGCGGGAAATTCAGTTGGTAGTCGCTGAATTTTAGATCGTTCGCGGTCCGCGGATTGTTTTGATTCAGGATAGGGCGCATAAAAATCAGGTTGTCGGTAAACAGGGGGTGTTCCGAAAGACCCGGCGCTTCCTGAAAGGGTTTATGGTTGGCTAACATCCTGAGAATGACATCACCATCGTTATCCGTGATCGTGATAGCGGCGACATCTTTCTCATTCAAGATGTTTTTGGCGATTGGCTTGATTGCGGCAATATTATAGGTGGCGACGCCCTGGTTGCTCGCGGTCGCGAGTTGCCTGGCCAGCAACTGTCCCCGTTCATTCAAGGAATCAGTCAGTTTGGTGGTTTGCTGGTAAACGAAGGCAATAACCAGAACGGCAGCTATTAATGCCAAAGGTGGCAAGGACAGTAATACAATCCGGCGTTGTATATCGGATTTCATCATGTTGCAATTGGGTTAATCATTTATTTTATGCCCGGCAACGCCCGCAAATTGTAAATCAATTCCCATTGATGCGAACCAAGGTGTTGAAATATTGTAAGTTTCGAGCAATGCTGCTGGTCAAGTGTACGGAATAATTGGGACGCTGAAAACTGTTTACCCAAGCTTAATTACGCGTTATTGTTGCAAGATCAGCCGAACAACAAATTATTTTGGTTATTTATCATGGATATACCAACGATCGAAGCGTTTGTGGGCAACACCCCCCTGGTGCGGTTGCAGCGCCTGCCCGGCGAAACGTCGAATGTTATTGCCGTGAAACTGGAAGGCAATAATCCCGCCGGTTCAGTTAAAGATCGCCCGGCGCTGAGTATGATCCATCAAGCGGAACAGCGCGGGGATATCAAACCGGGGGATACACTGATTGAGGCTACCAGTGGTAACACCGGCATTGCGCTGGCGATGGCATCCGCGATTAAAGGTTACCATATGATACTGATTATGCCGGAGACCATGAGTGTCGAACGCCGTGGTGTCATGAAAGCATTTGGCGCTGAGATCATCCTGGTGAGCAAGGAAGAGGGCATGGAGGGCGCGCGTGATCTTGCCGGGCGCATGCAAGACGATGGCGCAGGCGTTGTTCTGGACCAGTTTGCCAATCCGGACAATCCGCTCGCCCATTACATGGGTACTGCCGGGGAAATCTGGCGCGACACCCAGGGGGCAATCACCCATTTCGTCAGCGCCATGGGTACCACCGGAACCATCATGGGCAGTTCGCGGTTCTTCAAAGAAAAAAATCCCGCCATTCAAGTTATCGGTGTACAGCCTGAAGAAGGCGCCAGCATACCGGGCATCCGCCGTTGGCCCAAAGAATATCTTCCGCGCATTTATGATCCAGCGTGCGTTGACCGCATTATTGATATTTCCCAGGCGGTCGCTGAAAATACCACGCGCGCGTTGGCGGCGAAAGAAGGTATTTTCGCCGGAATATCGTCCGGTGGTGCGGTGGCAGCGGCATTAAAACTATCGCAGGAAGTTTCCAACGCCTTGATTGTGGCGATTATTTGCGATCGCGGCGATCGTTATTTGTCGACGGGCGTATTTCCCGCGTAATTTTCCTGCCAAAATAGTATTTATCCTTAAACACAAGGATTTTCAACGCTAAGGCGCAAAGAATTAAGATAAAAAACAACTAGATATTTCTTTGCGCATTTTGTGTCGCTGCGTCTTTACGTTAAATTGTGCCGTTTATGGGTGGGCCTAAAGAGGATTTCCCGCAAATTCATTGAAAAATTAAATTAGTATTTTTTTATTTAGTGGATTAATGAGCGCCCGCTTATAGATTCAATAACCTTTCCTTTAATATTATTTATTTTTACGCAATTCAAAACTTTTATAGATTTTTACCGCGGGTGGCGCAGACAATCGATTGTTTACTGCTATCTTGTAAGAAAGACCTTTCATCTTATCTCTTGTGTATACCTTGGCGGCATCGAAGTAGATAGCGGATCTTATTAAGCGCAAACCAGAAAATCAGGGATAAAAAGAGGACTTAAAAGTTTGTTGGCCGGGGCCGGTAAAACCCAGGATCAATATTTCAATAATCAATCTTTCTCAAGACACTTTTTAAGTCTACATACGGATCACATCGGGAGGACGCGATTATGTCATCAGAAGAGTTTCCAGTAGTGGGAAATTGGTATAGGGATTTTAATCAGCAGCTGTTTGAAGTGGTGGCGCTGGATGATGTCGAGAACCTCATTGAAATTCAGTACTTCAATGGTGATATCGACGAGATGGACTATGATGCCTGGTATGGCCTGGTTGCGGAAAGCATTCCGCCGCCGGAAGACTGGACCGGTCCATTCGGTGAAGTCGAAGCAGATGACCTGGGTTATTCTGATATAAGCACGCACTCCAGCGGCTATACCATGACACTGGAAGAGATGGAATAGGCCGCCACTCGATCACTCGATCGTTACATTAGACCGTTACTGACGATACGCCGATACGCGCACAGGCCACGGTTTTTTATCTCAGTAACGAGTTTCTTTACGAGCAAAATTTCGCGTGACCAGCTTAGAGTTGGCCGATGAACGTTTGTTGATTGGCCGTTTCATAGCGGCCGTTCAATAATGACCGTTCAATAGTGACCGTTAGTGCTGAAACTTTTTATAACTGATTCGTTTGGGCGTTTTGCTATCGTCACCCACGCGGCGTTGCCGGTCCTGCTCGTAATCCGCATAATTGCCTTCAAACCAGGTGACCTGGCTGTCGCCCTCGAAGGCTAACATATGGGTTGCGATGCGGTCGAGAAACCAGCGGTCGTGGGAAATCACCACCACGCAGCCCGGGAACTCCAGCAAGGCTTCTTCCAGTGCGCGCAGCGTCTCCACATCAAGGTCGTTAGTGGGTTCGTCCAGCAGTAACAGGTTGCCGCCGTCGGCCAGCAGTTTCGCCAGGTGCACACGGTTGCGCTCGCCACCCGATAAATCGCCGACCCGTTTTTGCTGGTCGCTGCCGCGGAAATTAAAACGGCTGACATAGGCCCGCGAATTGATTTCCAGATTACCCACCATCATAATGTCGTGGCCGCCGGATACTTCTTCCCAAACGGTTTTTTTACTATCCAGCGCGTCGCGGGACTGGTCGACGCACGCGATCTTGACCGTGTCGCCGATACGCAGTTCGCCGCTGTCGGGTTGCTCCTGGCCGGTCAGCATGCGGAACAGGGTGGTTTTACCCGCACCATTGGGCCCGATGACACCCACGATACCGCCGCGCGGCAAGTTAAACGACAGGTCTTCTATCAGCAAGCGGTCGCCAAAGCCTTTTTTCAAATGATTGGCTTCGATCACCAGGTCGCCCAGGCGGGGACCGGGCGGAATAAACAGTTCATTGGTCTGGTTGCGTTTTTCAAAGTCCTGTTTGGAGAGTTCCTCGAAACGGGTGAGGCGCGCCTTGCTCTTGGCATGCCGGCCCTTGGGATTGGCGCGTACCCATTCCAATTCCGCTTTCATGGCTTTAATGCGGGCGTTTTCCTGTTTCTCTTCCTGTTCGAGGCGTTTCTCTTTTTGTTCCAGCCAGGAAGAATAATTGCCTTCCCAGGGAATGCCCTGGCCGCGATCCAGTTCCAGTATCCAGCCGGCAACATTGTCCAGAAAATACCGGTCGTGGGTAACCGCGACGACCGTGCCGGGATATTCATGCAAGAAATGCTCGAGCCAGGCCACGGACTCGGCATCCAGATGGTTGGTCGGTTCGTCAAGCAACAGCATATCCGGTTTGGACAATAACAATTTGCACAGCGCCACCCGGCGGCGCTCACCGCCGGACAGTTTGGTGACTTCGGCATCCCAGGGCGGTAAGCGCAACGCATCCGACGCGATTTCCAGGGTGCGTTCCAGTTCCCAGCCGTTGGCGGCGTCGATGGCGTCCTGCAATTTGCCTTGCTCTTCCAGCAGAGCATTCATCTCGGTATCACTCATCGGTTCGGCGAACTTCATGCTGATTTCGTTAAACCGGTCGATGAGCTGCTTGGCTTCCTTGATGCCTTCTTCCACATTGCCGCGGACGTTCTTGGCGGGATCCAAGGCCGGCTCTTGTGACAGAAAACCAACCTTAATACCCGGCTGGGGACGTGCTTCACCGATGATGTCCTTGTCGATACCCGCCATGATGCGTAACAGGGTGGATTTGCCCGATCCATTGAGGCCGAGTACGCCGATTTTGGCGCCGGGGAAAAAGGACAGATAAATATTTTTGAGAATTTCGCGTTTCGGCGGTACGACTTTGCCGACGCCATTCATCGTATAAATGTATTGAGCCATGGGTTTAGTGCAAATCCTGTCGGTTGGGAAATGGGTCCAATTGAGGCCGTAAATCTAAGGCAACTGCCCTTGAAAGTAAAGCGATCCCCCGGAAACCAGGTTATTCTCCCGGCCTGTTAATCAGCTTGGGCGGTAGATTATGCGGCAGCCGGGGAAAATACGGTATAATGGCGCGTTTTTTTCTCAATAGGATCGATAATCCTTACTGCATCCATTGACCGCCTGGAAGGATACGAAACCGATGCTATCACCTGCCTATAGCGCCAATCGACAGTTCGCGCAATGGGTGAGGGCACCGTCCACAGGATAACTTTAGGATAATAACCATGATTAACGCCAATGACGCCGTTGAAGAATTGCAAACCATGGGTGATCTGGTGCGCTGGGGCGCCAGCGGTTTTAACGAAGCCGGTTTGACTTATGGCCATGGTACCGACAATGCCCTGGATGAGGCATTTCTGCTGGTGCGCCATGTGCTGCATCTGCCGCATGATGTGCCTGCGTATATGTTTGGCGCCAGGCTCACTAAACACGAACGCGGGCAAATCGTTGAACTCTTGACTCAACGCATTACCAGCCGCAAGCCAGCGGCTTATCTGGTCCAGGAAGCCTGGTTTGCCGGTCTGCCGTTTTATGTCGACGAGCGGGTATTGATTCCGCGTTCACCCACCGCCGAACTGATCGAACAGGGATTTTCCCCCTGGGTGGATCCTGGCAACGTGCATTCAATTCTGGATTTATGCACCGGTAGTGGTTGTATCGCCATTGCATGCGCCGTCAATTTCCCCGGCGCTCATGTTATTGCCACGGATAATTCATTAAATGCCCTGGATGTCGCGGCGATCAACGTGGAAAAACATGGCGTGCAAACCCAGGTGGAGTTGGTGAAATCAGACGTGTTTCAAAACCTGCCGGCGGAGCAATCGTTCGACGTGATCATCAGTAATCCTCCCTATGTTGATACCGGCGATATGGCTGCGCTATCGCCGGAATTTTTGCATGAACCTGCCGAAGCGCTTGCCGCGGGCGGTGACGGGCTGGATATCGTCAAACAAATCCTGCAACAGGCGGCGGATTACCTGTCTGACCAGGGTATCCTGGTCGTGGAAGTGGGCAACAGCGAGACTGCCTTATTGGAACAATTTCCCGATGTACCTTTTATCTGGCCGGAATTCGCCCGCGGTGGCCATGGTGTGTTTATCCTGTCCCGGCAGGAACTCATTACCTATGCTGAGCGCTTCAAACACTGAGAATCCTAGCTTAAAACAAAATAATTATTTATCAGGTTGTGGCTTGTCGGTTGGTCGTGGACCATGATCGGACGGCGCGATGGTGGAGATTTTTTGTTTATAGACGATCTGGTCAACTTTGCCGCCGAGCAATATTGAATACTGGTCAAACGACAGGATTTGACCTTCCAATTTAATGCCATTCACCATATATACCGCGACATTCGTTTTATTTTTTCTGAGGTCATTCAAAAATGACTCTTGCAATGGTTTTTTCGCTTTAGTGTCCATTTTAGAGTCGTTCATATTCATATTAGTATCGGTCATAAAAGTTGGTCTTTCCCTTTGCCATTGTCAAACCAGTTTAAAGTATAGAGCGGGTGTTGTTCCAGAAGAATCTAACGGGAATGTCAATAGTTATCGACCTAATCAGGTGTGCGTGGCATTCAGTTAGCGCGTTTTGCTTGTTGCAGCTTTTGAGTGGCGGCCGGTGCCATCCAAATACCGCGGGTTCTGAGTGAGCCAGCGAAAGCCACCATTTACGGAAAAGCTTACGGAATTTTTTGCGATGGCCGTGGTTTTGCCGCGAGGCTAGGAGGCGCCGTGCTGTCCGTTCCTGGAAGCCTTTTGCCGCATGATGCATAACCTGGAATAACCAGCTAAGTTACTAAAATCGCGATGTATTTCATTGATTAGAAAATACTTATATTATTAAGGCGGGTCATTAAATCAGGCTCCTAAGACATTGACTTCACTAAAATAATCAGGCATTTTGCTAATATCTATACAGCGTATGGCAAAGTTAGGATCAGGGCCGTATTTTGGAATTTGATGTTTTATGGGGCGCCGTTATACCTCGAATTTCAATACGCGTTTAAGTCAATCGACTATCAGCTTTATCCAGGGACTGCATTTCAAACCACGGTGGTATTGGTGCGGGGTTTGCACTGTGCCAGCTGTCCGGCTGGCGCCAGGCTGTGTGTGAGCAGTTAGCCGGAGCTATGCAAGGGTTAGGTCCCCAGGGGGTGCAATGGCGGTATTAACAGAGCAATTATCTTTCCTTAATCATCTATCGCTAAAGGCGAAGGTCAACATTACCGTTGGCTTGATTTTCCTGATGGTTATTGTCTTTGTAACCTATTTTGCGGTCAGCGAGGAAAGTGACCGCTTGATGGATGCGGCGGAAACACAGGTCACTGAAATCACCACGCTCTACTTTGATTTTCTTAATACCATGATGCTGACCGGCACCATGGCTCAACGCAGCATCTTGCGTAATAAAATGCTGGCGCGCAAGGAAGTGACGGATGTGCGGGTTATCCGCGGCCAACCGGTGCGTGGCCAGTTTGGCCCCGGATTCCCCGAAGAAGAACCCCTGGATGAACTTGATCGCCGTGCGTTGCAGGGCGAGGACATCGTGATTATCGAGAAACAGGCCGGACAACGGCAGCTTACGGTATTGACGCCGTTTCGGGCAACTGAAGAGACGCGGGGCGTAAACTGTTTACAATGTCACAAAGTGCCGTCCGGCAGTGTGAATGGCGCGGTCCGTGTCAGCTATTCGCTGGCTTCA
>Ga0209640_10005454_pt1 | contig 11102 bp, 11 predicted proteins | sample RifCSP10_1_FD_184018 | JGI IMG/M metagenome (GOLD analysis project Ga0209640, IMG submission 184018) | Soil microbial communities from Rifle, Colorado - Rifle CSP2_sed 10_1 (SPAdes) (version 2) | ecosystem: Environmental > Terrestrial > Deep subsurface > Rock core/Sediment | place: Rifle...
GCGCCGCTCGAGACGTGCGGCATGATCGCCGACTTCAACCCCGAGACCGGCCAGCTCGACATCTACAACGGCAACCAGGCGCCGCACGCCCACCGCACGGTGTACGCGCACGTGGCGGGGCTCGCGGAGCACATGATCCGGATCAAGTGCTCCGACATCGGCGGCGGCTTCGGCAACAAAGTCCCTGTCTATCCGGGGTATGTGTGCGCAATCGCCGGCTCCATCGTTGCCGGCGTGCCGGTCAAGTGGGTCGAGAACCGCTACGAGAACCTGATCTCCACCGGGTTCGCCCGTGACTACGTCATGCGCAGTGAGATGTGCGCCAAGAACGGCAAGATCACGGGCCTGCGGGTCGACGTCATCGCCGACCACGGCGCCTTCGACTCTACGGCGCAGCCGACGAAGTTCCCGGCCGGCTTCTTCCACATCGTGTGCGGCTCGTACGACCTCGAGGCGTCGCACGTCCAGGTCAAGGCTGTCTACACGAACAAGGCGCCAGGCGGTGTGGCGTACCGCTGCTCGTTCCGCATCACCGAGGCCGTCTACCTCGTGGAGCGGATGGTCGACGCGCTCGCGCTCGAGATGAAGGTCGATCCGATCGAGCTGCGGATGCGCAGCTTCATCGCCCCCGAGCAGTTCCCGTATGAGACCACGACAGGTTGGACGTATGACTCCGGGAACTACGCCGAGACGATGCGCGTGGCGATGGGCATCGCCGGCTACGAGGATCTGCGCCGCGAGCAGGCGGAGAAGCGCGCCCGCGGCGAGCTGATGGGCATCGGGGTGTCCTTCTTCACCGAAGGCGTCGGCGCGGGGCCGCGCAAGCACATGGACATCCTCGGACTGGCCATGAACGACGGCGCCGACCTGCGGGTGCACCCATCGGGCAAGGCAGTGGTCAGCATCAGCGCCCAGACGCAGGGACAAGGCCACGAGACGACCTTCGCGCAGATCGTCGCCGAGGAGCTCGGCATCCCGCCCGAGGACGTCGAAGTCCGCCACGGCGACACGGACAGATCGCCATACGGGCTCGGCACCTACGGCAGCCGCTCGACGCCGGTGTCCGGAGCCGCGGTTGCAGTCGTGTCGCGCAAGGTGCGTGACAAGGCGCGCTTGATCGCGGCGACGATGCTCGAGACGAGGCCGGAGGATCTCGCGTGGGAAAAGGGCCGCTGGTACGTCAAAGGCGACCCCGAGAAGGGCGCGCTGATCGAGGAGATCGCGGTCCGGGCGTACAGCGGCGAGTCGCTGCCCGCCGAGATGGAAGGCGGACTCGACGCGCAGGTGATCTACGACCCTCCCAACCTCACCTATCCCTACGGCGCTTACATCGCCGTCGTCGACATCGACCCCGACACCGCCCACGTCACCGTCAGGCGCTTCATCGCGGTCGACGACTGCGGAGTCCGCATCAACCCGATGGTCGTCGACGGCCAGATCCACGGCGGCCTCGCCGAGGGCATCGGCATCGCGCTCATGGAGGTCCTCACGTTCGACGAGGAGGGCAACTGCCTCAACTCGTCCTTCATGGACTACCTCATCCCGACCGCGCTCGAGTGTCCCGACTTCGAGCTCGGCGAGACGGTCACGCCGTGCCCCCACCACCCACTCGGGGCCAAGGGCGTCGGCGAGTCCCCGAACGTCGGGTCGCCGCCGGCGATCGTGAACGCGGTCATCGACGCGCTGCACGCCACGCACGGCGTCGACCACATCGACATGCCCTGCACTCCGGCCCGTGTCTGGGCGGCGATGCAGGGGCGTCCCGAGCCGCCGCAATGATGACCGCCGCCGTGGCGCGGCGAGCGCAGGAGCTCGCCGCCCAGGGCACAGTGTTCGTGACCGCTACAGTCGTACGCGCGCAGCGTCCGACGAGCGTGAAGGCGGGAGACGTCGCGCTCGTGCTGGGCGACGGCACGATCGAAGGGTTCGTAGGTGGGGTGTGCGCGCAGCAGAGTGTGCGCGTGTACTCGTTGAAGGCGATCGAGACCGAAGAGGCGGTGCTCTTGCGAATCGTTCCCGACGGGCCAATCGGCGAAGACCCTCGCACCGGTGAGGAGGTCTCGATCGAGGATGGAGCCGTGACTACCCAGAACCCATGCCTTTCCGGCGGCGCGATCGAGATCTTCCTCGAGCCGGTGCTTCCGGCGCCCCGCGTCCTGGTCGTAGGCGATACGCCGATCGCGGCCGCGGTTCTGTCGCTCGGCGAGGAGCTCGGGCTCGACCTCCTCGCCGTAGAGGAAGGCGCACCCGAACCGTCGTCCGGCGACCTCGCGCTCGTCGTCGCGGCGCACGGGCGGGACGAGCTTCACACGCTGCGCCGCGGGCTCGAGACGGGCGTGCCGTACATCGGTCTCGTGGCCAGTCGCAAGCGCGGCGCCGGCGTGCTCGCCGAGCTGCGTACCGACGGCGTTCCCGATGAGCACCTCGAGCTGATCGACGTGCCCGCCGGCATCGACATCGGCGCCCGCACCCCCGCCGAGATCGCGCTCTCGATTCTCGCGAACATCGTCGCCGTGCGCCGCGGGGAACGCGCCGCTGCGCCCGACCGTGCAAGCGTCCCCGCTGCGGCGAACCCTCCGGGCGCCACCCCGCCGACGCTCGCGGTCGACCCGATCTGCGGGATGACAGTCGCGGTCGTCGCGGACACGCCTTCGGTCCAGCACAACGGCGAGACGGTCTACTTCTGCTGTCAGGGCTGCGCGACCAAGTTCGCGTCGCAACACGAGCATGCAATCGCGGCAGAGTGATCCCGTCGTGACCGGCTCTCCACAGACTCTCGCATGAGCCCGCGCGAGGAAACGGGCGACGCGGCCGGCGAGATCCGCAAGCTCGTGCCGGATATCGAGACGCTCGCCCTACGTCTCGCCGACTTCGACTATCTCGTCGACGAGGGACTGGCGACGTCGATGTTTCTGAGCCTCCGCCTCCCGCAGCCCTTGCTGCTCGAGGGCGAGGCGGGTGTCGGCAAGACCGAGGCCGCGAAGGCGCTGGCGCTGGTGCTGGACACGCCCCTGATCCGCCTGCAGTGCTACGAGGGGATCGACGCGGCGGAGGCCCTGTACGAGTGGAACTACCCGCGCCAGCTGCTGAGCATCCGCCTCGCCGACTCCAGCGGCTCGACGCTCGGCGAAGAGGAGCTGTTCGGTCCGGACTATCTCATCCGCCGCCCGCTCCTGCGCGCGCTCGAGCACCCCGGTCCGCGGCCTGCGGTGCTGCTGATCGACGAGATCGATCGCGCCGACGACGACTTCGAGGCGTTCCTGCTCGAGCTGCTCGCGGACGCCAGCGTGACGATCCCGGAGATCGGCACGATCCGAGCGACGCATCCGCCGATCATCGTGCTGACCTCGAACCGGACGCGCGACCTGCACGACGCCGTCAAGCGCCGCTGCCTCTACCACAGGATCTCGTACCCGACTCCGCAGCGCGAGGTCGAGATCGTGCGCCGCCGCGTCAAGGGCTCGTCGGAGATCCTGGCGGTACAGGTCGCAAACGCCGTGTCGCGCATGCGCTCGAGCGACGTGCAGAAGCCGCCGGGCATCGCCGAGGCGATCGACTGGCTGGCGGCTCTGAACCTCCTCGGCATCGAGCGCCTGGACGCCGCGGCCGTTGACCTGACTCTCGGGTCGGTACTGAAATACGACGAAGACCAGGAGGTGATCCGCGCGGCCGGCCTCGAGCAGCTCGTGCACGGCAGTGACTGATGTCGGTGCATCCAACGGGGTGTTCGGGGTCGAGACCATCCACCTCGACCTCCCGCCGCTCGTGGGGGCATTGAGCCGGCGCCTGCACGATGGCGGCGTTCTCGTCACTCCCGGCCGGTCGGCCGACTTCGCCCGAGCGCTCACGCTTGTCAGGCCGATCACGCGCCGCCGGCTGTACTGGACCGCCCGCGCCGTGTTCGTGTCCGATCCAGCGCAGGTCGAGGCCTTCGACGCGGTGTTCTTCTCGGTCTTCGGCGGTCGAGCGAAAGGCGAGGACTTCGATCCCGACGACACGCGGATCGTCGCGCCGCCGCCGGACGACCGGCCGAAGTCCCGTCACGAGGCCTCGCCCCGGGACTCGGATGGGCAGGACCCGCGCACGAGCGTGTCGTCGTCACCGGCCAGCGAGCGCGACGAGGACGCTGCGGCCGAGGTCGAGGTGCCGTTGGCGATGGCCAGCGACGAGGAGGTGCTGGGACGCAAGAGCTTCGATGCACTCGAGCCGCACGAGCTCGCACAGCTCTACCGGCTGATGTCGCGCCTCGAGCTCGCAACCCCACTTCGGCGTACACGCCGCTACGAGAAGGGACGGCACGGGGAGCATGTCGACATGCGGCGGACCCTGCGCGCCAGCCTTCGCACGGGGGGCGATCCGATCCGCCTCGCGCGTCGACGTCGACGCATCGCCCGTCGGAGGCTCGTGCTGCTGTGCGACATCTCCGGCTCGATGGAGCCCTACGCGCGCGCCTACCTCCAGTTCCTGACCTGCGCCGCCGGCAGCGGTCCGAACGCAGAGGCGTTCGTGTTCGCCACGCGGCTGACCCGCCTGACTCGCGCGCTGGCTTCTCGCAACCCGGAGCGCGCGATCCAGCGCGCCGCAGCCGCCGCGCCCGATTGGTCGAGCGGGACCCGGATCGGCGACGCGCTCAAGACGTTCAACGACCGGCACGGTCGCCGCGGCATGGCCCGTGGCGCCGTGATAGTGATCCTCTCTGACGGCTGGGAGCGCGGCGACCCGATGCTCGTGGGGCGCGAGATGGGGCGCCTCGGGCGCCTGGCCCACCGGATCGTGTGGGTCAATCCGCGGGTCAGTGCCAGCGCCTTCTCCGTGCAGTCCGGCGGCATGGTGGCGGCGCTGCCGCACTGCGACGCGCTCGTGAGCGGCCACAGCTTCCAGGCCCTCGGTGAGGTCGCCGAAGCGATCAGGATGGAGTCGTGGGGTCACCGGAGCTCGCCGACAGCGGATTGGAAGCCCCCGCCGGGGATCGAGGCCGGGCAGGACGAGCCGTGGGCCAGCGCGACCCCGGTCCCGGGCAGCTCGGTCGGGATGCCCAGCGGGCACGGCCCGAGCAGGGGCAACACCACCCCGGGGTGGGTGACCGATGAGACGGCTGATGATCCACGGCCCAGTCGAAATGGAGTTGTCGAGAGATGACCGAGACCCCGCCGACCAAGACGTGCATCTACCCGGGATGCGAGCGACCCGCGGTGCCTCCGCACCCGATGGGCGGACCCCAGCCCTCCTTCTGCGACTTGGAAGAGCACAACGCGCTGACTGTCCACCAGGAGCGCCAGCGCCTCGCGAACGAAAGCTCACCCGGCGTACCCGAGGACGAGCGATGATCAGCGATCCACCAACCAAGAGGAGATGCAGCGATGGCTAACGAGGCTTACCGAGCAGTCTTTCTCCGCGTGCATCCGACCGGCAAGATGGTGCTCAGCCTGACCACCGAGTCCGAAGGGAAGGAGGCCGAGTACGCTCAGCTCGTCGCCGACGAGCTCGGTATCCCTGCGCTGGACGTCAAGGTCGTTCCCGCGGACACCGACCGGTTCGGTGTAGGTCACGGCTACAACACCAGCCCGACCGAGGGCACCTCGGCGGCTATCGTCAGCGCCGCGGGGAAGATTCGCGCCAAGGCGCAGCTGCTCGCGGGCGCAGCGTTGGGAACCTCACCGGAGACCCTGAAGTGGCTCAACGGGGCGTGGGTCGGCGCGGACGCAAGCGACCCGACGCAGGTCAAGACGCTCGAGGAGATCGCCCTCTACGCGCACGGCACCGGCGCCCTGCCGCCGGGGGTCGAGGGCGGACTCGACGCTCAGACCGTCTACAGCGACTGATCAGAACCGCTGCAGCGGCAGGTACGCGACCTCGGTTCCGGCCGGCAGCTCGCCGGCACCCGGCTAGCACGTCGATCGACAGCTCGGACGGTGAAGGACTCTCTCTTGGCTGCCTAGTCCTGCTCCCGCCCCACGCCGTGCGTGCGGACGAACAGGAAGATGAAGAACGACGCCACGAGCGCGAGAGTCACCGCGGTACCGTGGGACACACCGACGGCGGCCATGCCGAACCAGAGGTAGAGGAAGAAGACCAGCGCCCAGAGGAAGCTCGAGACGCCGGGATCGATGATCGGTGCGCCGAGGTGCGCCCCTGCCTCGAAGGCGTCAGGCCAGTCAGGCTCCTCGGCCACGCGCCCTCGATCAGCTCCACGGGAGGATGCCTCGATCACGACCTCGACCTCGTCGCCGACCTTCAAGGCTCCGAACAGCGTCGAGTAGGGCGTGATTCCCCAGTCGGTCTGCTTGACGACGGTGCTGCCGCTGAGCTTGCCGTCATCGCCGACCATGAGGTCGAACTCGATCGGACGGACATTGCCGACCAGCGTCAGCTCGCCCTGCACTCTGATCCGGCTACCGTCGGCGGCGGTCAGCACCGCAGTCGAACGGAACTCGATGTCCATCCGCTGCAAGACCTCGTCGTCGATCGTCTCCTGGATGCTCGCCTTGTCGTCGTCGCCGAGCGGCTGCATCCCCCCGATGCCGTCACGCACACGAAGAGACGTGGCGTCTGCGACGAACACGACGCTGGTCTGAGCAGGATCCTCGCCGACCTCGAGCGTCGCCTGCCAGGCGGTCACGTGAATCAGGAGGTTGTGTCCGGCCGCCGCCGCGGCACCGGTGCGCGTCGTCATCACCCACAGTGCCGCGTTCTCGGGCCCGAACGTGTGCGTGCCTGCCGGGATCGACACGCGCGGAGCCTAGAGGAACTCCCCTGATCCACGTGAAAGCGAAGACTCTAAGATGCTCCGACAACGACCTGTCAGCGAACGATAGGGAGATGGCAATCGCCCACTCCACTATCGATGAGGAGAATGCATCGTGGCTGTAGAACTGGATCATTCGTTCTCCACGGCAAAGCCGATCGACGAGAGCTACGCGGCGATCCTCGACCTCGAGCGCCTCGTGCCGTGCGTCGAGGGAGGCACCGTGCTCGAGAAGACCGGGCCGGACTCCGTCAGGGCCGAGATCAAGGTCAAGCTGGGAGCGATGTCGATGAGCTTCACCGGCACCGTGGAGATCGTCGAGCAGGACGCCGCGGCCCATCGCATGGTGATGAGCGTCAAGTCCAGGGAGGCCGGCGGTCAGGGGCACGCGAACGCCAACGTCGCAATCGCGCTCTCAGACGGGGGAGGGACGATCCACACCAACGCGCAGATCACGGGCACGGCCGCGTCGATGGGCGAGGGAGTCGTCGCCGGTGTGCTGGATGCGTTGATCAAGGACTTCGCCGGAAAGCTCGCCGAGATCTGAGTCGCCAACGTGCGCGGAGCCATCTTCGAACCGATCGGTCACTAGATCGATGGCGACCATCAGGATGCGACAGATACGCGAAGGCGAGGTGCCGTTCGACGGCGGGACTGCAATCCAGGACGACGTCGACAGACCCGTCTTCCATGGCAACGGCCCGGACGATTACGTCTGCGTCGTGTGCGGCAACGTTCTTGCCGTGGCGATGAATCCGGTGCAGATGACGAAGAAGGTCCGGGTCCGCTGCGGACGGTGCTCGACGGTCAACGTCGCGGTGACCGAAGAGCCAGAAGCGCCCGCCCGCTAATCAGGAGCCCAGAAGCGTCAGCAGCGACGCCCGGTGGCAGCGGTAGACGGCTGCCCCATCGCCGTCCACGGCCGCGATCCGAACGAGCGGCGGGTGGCCCATGGCTGGAGTGGCGAGGTCACGCAGCGCATCGTGGTATGCCCGTTCCCGCTGCACCCCGCCGAATCCAAATCCCTTGGCGGCCAGGCCGCTCGCGAGGGCGTCGGTCCTCGAGCACCAGGTGCGGCACAGCTGCTTGTGCTCGTCGAGATCGAACCCCACGGTCACATCGGGTGGATAGAGCTCGAGGGTGGTCAGGCGGAACGAGGTGAAGTGAAGCGACTCGTCGACCTCGATCACGGTTCCCGTCGGCTCGTGCATCAGATCCACAGGGAGCAGCAGGTTTTCGCGCGACGCGTGCAGGACCGAGACGTCGCCTTTGAGGCGAGCGTAGATCGCGCCGAGCGTCTCGAGCGCCGCCGTCACCGGCCCGACGAGCGCCGGATCGCGTCGGACTTTCGCGACGCGTTCGAGCCCGACGTGGCCCTGCTCGCACAGCCAGTCGAACGATTGACTCCCGAGCACGATCCCGTCCTTTGCCGCCGCCTGCGCGAAAGCCAAGTGAACGTCGCCCGGCGCCACCGGACGATCCTAGCCACCGCTCTGCTCGGTACGGTCGTGCTCACGAGCGCCATCGAACTGGAAGGCGAAGGTCTCGGTCAAGCTCGGCCCGATCGCGCTTCAGTTCGCCGCGGACATCGCCCGAACGGGAAGTTCGCGGACTGTCTCCAGAAGCAGCTCGTCGGCTTCCGAGGAAGAGGCCCAGGCCGCGGTGGGGCAGGCCGCACGGCCAGTTTCGGGCCTGTCGCTCGGCGCGAGCGCGATGTTCCGTTCGATTGGAAGGTTCTTCAAGAGGGCTCTTCGGCCGCAGCGGCAGCTAGCGAGCCCGCGCGCACGGTCACATTCGAGGCGCCTCACGAGGCTTCGGAGGTCGCCTCCCGCCGGTAGAGCAAGATCTCCCGCACGATCGCGATCAGCGACCCCGCGACGGGGATCGCGACCAGTGCGCCGAGGATGCCGGCGAGCTGGGCGCCGATCAGCACGGCACAGAGCACCGCGAGCGGTGACAGCTGCACCGTCCTCCCGTAGACGAGCGGCTGCAGAACGTGGTTCTCGAGCTGTTGGTAGGCGACGAAGAAGCCGATCACGATGAGCCAGCGGATCCAGTCCGTCTCGATGAAGATGATCGTCGAGACGAAGATGGCGGCAAGGGTCGCTCCCGCCAGGGGAATGAGATCGAGAATGGCGACGAGCAGGCCGAGCGCGACCGCGTACTCGCTGCCGACCGCGAACAGGACGATCGCGGAGGTCGTCCCGGCGACGAGGCTGATGAGCAGGTTCCCCGTCACGTAGCCCGAGATCGTCCGGTAGATGTCCCGCCCGACCCGCTCGTAGCGGACGCGCGCGCCTTCGGGAAGAAGGCCGAGCAGCCCCGTGATCGTCCGCGGGCCCTCGAGGAGCATGAAGTAGGTGAGGAAGATGATCGTGATCACGCCGACGACGGCGGTCACGACGCTCCGCACGATCTCGAGCACGGGCTCGCTCAGGCCGAGGACACCCGCGGCGCCCTGCTCCTCGATCGCCTCCCGAATGCGATCGACGATCTGGTACTCGTCCTGGAGGAAGCCGAGCGGGCCGCGACCGGCCGTGAGGTCGTCTATGAAGTCGGGCACCGCGTCGACGAAGTCGCTCACCTGCGCGACGAGGGGCGGGATGACGAGGAACCCGAGGGCCGTGACGACGAGGAGCGCGAGAGAGAAGACGAGAGTCGCCGCCCAGCCACGCCGCATGCCTCTCCGCTCGAACGCCTCGACGGCAGGGTTGAGCGCGGCAGCGAGCAGGACCGCGATCAGGATCCACGTGAGGACGTGCCAGGCGAGATAGCCGAACACGAGGATGAGCCCCACGAGCACGGTGATCCCGAGGACGACGAGGATCGTCTTCGGGCGAACGGTGACCACGCGCACCTCGGGTGCAGCCATCGCCCGAGTGTTCGGTGCGGCGCCGGGACTTCCTGGCACCGCTCGGAGCGGGAGCGGACTACACCGCGACCGTCGGGAGCCCGGCGAGCGCCATCGCGACCTCTTCCTCCGAGTACGCGTGGTCTTCGAGCTTGCCGGCGAAGTAGTCGATGTACGCGCCCATGTCGAAGTGGCCGTGCCCGCAGAGGTTGAAGAGGATCGCCTGCGAGACGCCCTCGTCGCGGCAGCGAACGGCCTCGTCGATCACCGCCTTGACCGCGTGATTCGCCTCCGGCGCGGGGAGGATCCCCTCGACGCGAGCGAACTCGACGCCGGCCGCGAACACCTCGGTCTGCGTGTAGGCGCGCGCCTCGATCAGCCCGAGCTCCTTGAGATGGCTGACCATCGGCGCCATCCCGTGGTATCGGAGGCCGCCCGCGTGGAACGGCGGTGGGATGAACGTCGAGCCGAGGGTGTGCATCTTCACGAGCGGAGTCAGGTGGCCGGTGTCGCCGAAGTCGAACGCGTACAGCCCCTTCGTCAGGCTCGGGCAGGCGGCCGGCTCGACCGCGATCACGCGAATCCGAGCTTCCTCGCGGAGCGCGCGGCCGATGAACGGGAACGAGAGGCCGGAGAAGTTCGACCCCCCGCCGGTGCAGCCGATGAGGACGTCCGGGTAGTCCTGCGCCTCGTCCATCTGGATCTGCGCCTCCTCGCCGATCACCGTCTGGTGCATGAGGACGTGGTTGAGCACGGATCCGAGCGAGTACTTGGTGTCCTCCCGCGGGGCAGCTGACTCGACGGCCTCGGAGATCGCTATCCCGAGGCTCCCCGGGGAGTCCGGGTGCTCGGCGAGGATCGCACGGCCGGCGTTGGTCTCCTCGGACGGGCTCGCGACGACGCGACCGCCGAACGCCTCGATCAGCCCGCGCCGGTACGGCTTCTGGTCGTAGGAGATCTTGACCATGTAGACGTCCACCTCGAGGCCGAAGATCCCACCTGCGAAGGCGAGCGCCGAGCCCCACTGGCCCGCACCCGTCTCTGTCGTGAGGCGCGTGACGCCTTCCTGCTTGTTGTAGTAGGCCTGTGCGACTGCCGTGTTCGGCTTGTGCGACCCGGTCGGAGAGACGCCCTCGTACTTGTAGTAGATGCGCGCCGGCGTTCCGAGCGCCTTCTCGAGGCGGCGGGCCCGGTAGAGCGGAGTCGGCCTCCACTGCCGGTAGATCGACCGCACCTCCTCGGGAATGGCGATGAAACGGTCGGTGGAGACCTCCTGCAGGATGATCTGCATCGGGAAGAGCGGAGCGAGGTCGTCGGGGCCGACCGGCTGCCCGGTCCCGGGATGCAACACCGGCGGGAGCGGCTCGGGGAGATCGGCGGCGAGGTTGTACCAAGCCTCGGGCAGACGGCTCTCGTCGAGGACGTACTTGACCGTGTCGCTCATCGTGCTCTCCCCTCTCTCAGGACGGTGGGTCCCGTGAGTCTGGCCGACACCGAGCGGCGGGG
>Ga0209640_10005455_pt1 | contig 11102 bp, 10 predicted proteins | sample RifCSP10_1_FD_184018 | JGI IMG/M metagenome (GOLD analysis project Ga0209640, IMG submission 184018) | Soil microbial communities from Rifle, Colorado - Rifle CSP2_sed 10_1 (SPAdes) (version 2) | ecosystem: Environmental > Terrestrial > Deep subsurface > Rock core/Sediment | place: Rifle...
CCGGCGCCCGCAGCCCGCGAATAAAGCCTTCGAGAACATCAGATCAGAACTTCACCGCCGGCGCCTCGCGCTCGGCGGCCGCATCCAGCTCAAAGAACGCCCGGGGCTGGAACCCGAACATGCCCGCCACCAGGTTGCTGGGGAAGGACTGGATGGTGGTGTTCAGGTCGCGCACCACGGCGTTGTAGTAGCGGCGCGCGTTCTGCAGGTTGTCCTCGATCTCGGCCAGGGATTTCTGCAGGGAGCTGAAGTTCTCCGAAGCGCGCAGTTGGGGATAATTCTCCGCCACCGCGAACAGGCTCTTGAGCGCCATGGTCAGCTGGCCTTCGGCCTGGGCGCGCTCCGCCGTTCCGGTGGCCTGCATGGCCATGGAGCGGTACTTGGTGACGTTCTCGAAGGTGCTTTTCTCGTGGCCGGCGTATCCCTTCACCGTTTCCACCAGGTTGGGGATGAGGTCGTGGCGGCGCTTGAGCTGGACGTCGATGTCCGACCAGGCGGAGTCGGCCCGCACCCGCAGCCCCACCAGGCTGTTGTACATCACCGCCAAAAAGACCAGCCCACCTGCGATCAGCAGGAGAATCGCGAAACCGAGCACCATGGCTCCTCCAGCTTCCCGGGATTGGGAACGCGCGCAACGTATCATACCGTCCCCGGCCATGCAACGCTCCGGGGAGGGAGCATTCCCTCGCCCCCCTTGCCTGGCGCGGGGAACAGGGTAGAATCGGGCTCTACGAAGCCATGATGGATGCCAAGCAACTGAAGGTACAGGGTCTCCGCTACGGGCGGAGCCTGCAGATGCTGGTGCGCATCTGCTCGGTCTTCAATGTGGACCATCCCAGCGCCGTCGGCCCCACCCAGAACAGCTTCGACACGCTCAACGCGCTGGTGAAGCAGTCGCGCGAGTTCACCTTCGGTTTTGTGGACACTCGGGTCGTACTCAACAACATCCTTACCACCGAACCCGGCCTGCGGGCCCTGGAGAACGAGTTCCTCAAGCGGGGCGTCGGCGCGGTGAAGTTCAAGGCCGGGATGACGCTGGCAGCTTACAAGCAGCTCATCGGGATTCTCTGCACCTCCCCCAGGATCATTGAGGAAGCCGGGGGAGCCCGGGCGTTCCTGGAGCAGAACCAGGTGGAGGGCGCGCGCATCCTGCCGGCGGGGAAGAACCAGGCGCGCACCGAGAGCGGCGACACCATCCTGGAAAGCGACGCGGAGTCCTACCTGGCGTCCAAGGAGCTGGCCGAGGCCGCGCCGCAGAACCTGGCGCTGGACGGCCTGGAGCTGCTGCTGAAGACGACGGGGATCGAGAAGCCGCCGGAGTTTGCCGGCGGGCCCGCGGACATCATGCGCCTGGTGGGCCCCACGGTGGACTCGGCGCTGCTCGACCAGCGCGGCGACATCCAGAAATCCACGCTGGCCCTGGCCACCATCCTGAACAACATGCAGCCCAACCTGGTGCTGCCCGCCTTCCCCACGGAGCGGCATGAGGAGTTGCGCCAGATGGAGCCCAACCAGGTGGCCGGCGAGTACATCGAAGAGCGCGCGGCCGAGTTCGTGGCCAAGCGCCTGAAGTCGGCGCCTTCCGACGAACACGGGCTGGTCATCGAGGAAGACGTGCTGCGGGTCATCTCACGCAGTTTGCGAGCCACCCAGATGTCGGAGCGGCTGCTGGGCAAGTTGGCGCGCTACGTGCGCGACTACGCCCTGCCCCCCGCGGTGCTGGATCGCATCAAGCAGGAGATGAAGTGGGGCTCGCTCTCCCCGCAGGAGCAGAAGGCTGCCCTGCTGCAACTCAAGATCTTCGGTCCCACCGAGTTCCGCCGCATGATGGAGTGCATGAAGGAGCGGCTGGAAAAGGGGAAGCTGGACGAGGCCACCGAGCTGGCGCAGCACTATCTGCGCATCCTGGAATCGCCCATCAGCAGCGTGCGCCCGGAGGAGTTGAGCCGCCTGCCCGATCTGATGCGGGCCCTGGGCGGGGTGCGGACCGACTTCGGCGCCAATACCGCTGCGCGCCTGGCCCAGGCGCACGCCCGCCGTGACTTCAGCCCCACGCATCACATGCAGATCGTCAATGCCATGGTGGCGCTGGGCAACGTGGTCGCCGCCTTCGAAGAGTACGAAGTGATCCAGGTCCTGGGTTCGGCGTTCGAGCGGGCCCTGGCAGCGGACGCTCCCCAGCACGCTCACTGTTGCGGAAGGTCGCTCCCCAAACTGGTGCCGGCGACGCCTTTGGACCGCCTGGTCGAGTTGCTGTTGCAGAAGAGGGAAGACGCGGCCTGGATGAAGACCGCGGCGGCGCTGTTCCGGTGGAGCGGGCCGGTGGGCATCGAGAAGCTTTTCCTCCGCCTGCAGGACGAAAAAACCGCCGCCAACCGCATGATGCTCATGCGCTTCATCGCCCAGACCGGCCATGCCGGCCTGGAGGTGGCGCGCAAGCGCCTGAGCGACGAGCGCTGGTACGTGGTCCGCAATGCCTGCCAGGTCCTGGGGGAGCTGAAGGACCCGGAGCTGGTGCAGCAGCTCACTCCCATCCTGCGCCATGCCGACGACCGGGTACAGAAGGCCGCCGCCGACGTCCTCGTCAAGAGCCGCCTTCCGGCGCGGGCTCCGGTCTTCGCCGAGGCCCTGCCCTACCTGCGCGCCAACACCCTGGAGCACGCCCTCGACGAACTCATGTTTCTGAAGAATGCGGCGGCGCTGCCCGCGCTCGACCAGTTCATTTTCAAAGGCAGCCCCAAGGGCAAGGTCCTGGAGAAGGCGGTATACGCCGTGACCAATATTCCCGGCGAGGCCGCGCAGGAGGTGCTGGCACGCGTGCTCGCCGACGCCGGCCTCGAGGTCCCGGCCCGCCGGCTGGCGCTGCAGGCCCTGGTCCGCGCCAAGACCCAGCACAGCCAGGGACTGCTGGCAGGGTTTGTTTCCGCTTCGCCCAACGACCCGCTGGCGGCCGAAGCGCAGCGCGCCCTGGTCCCGTCGGCGACCTAGCTCCCCGCTAGTGGGTGAGAGTTTCGTCCACGGTCAGCTTCCCGCCCTTGACGACATCCACGATCTTCTTGACGGGTTTGTAGCCTTCGAGCGTCAGGCTGAGCTCGTAGCTCCCCGGCTCCAGGTAGAAATCCACGGGTGTGGTCTTCTTGACCGGCTGCCCGTTGACTCGCACCTGCGCGCCCTTGGGATTGGTGCGCACCGAGACTCGGCCCGAGTTCGCCTGCGCGCCGCCGAAGAGGCCTCCGAGCTTGCCCACCGTCTTGATGTTCTCGGTGCTGCCGGTCTGCTTCAGGGTGGAGCTGAACTGCGCCGTCTGGCCGGGAGCGGCCTGCACGGTGCCGGAAGCATCCAGGTAGCCGGCCTTGTGCAGCGCCACCGTATGGCTGCCCTTGCCCACGATGAGCTGTGCCGGCGTGACCTTTCCCGTGTCCTTGCCGTCGACGGTGATGGTGGCGCCCGCGGGGTCGCTGCCCACCGCGAGGGTGGCGGCCAGTTCCGCCAGCTGCACGGCCAGAACTGCGTTCTGTCCGGCCGCGACCTGCGCCGTCCGGCTGGCGGCTGTGTATCCCGGCTTGCTGAAGCTGACCGTGTGCGATCCGGCGGCCAATCCGGTGGCGGTGAACGGAGTGACCCAGGCGGCCTCATGCCGGCCGTCGATCTGCACCTCCGCGCCCTGGGGAGAGGAGTCGAGGCTCAGTCCGCCGGTGGCTGGGGCAACTTCCGCCGGCGCGGCCACCTCTTTCTTCCGCCTCGACCCTCGGGCCGGGGTCGTCGCCGGGACTTCAGGTAGTTCGGTTGAGGCCGGCGGCGACGCCACGCCGGACTCGGGCGCGGCTGTGGTCGCTGCCGCTTGCGGTTGCTCCGGGGCTCGCCGCAGCCAGAACACCCCGGCAACGATGGCCAAAAGTAACAGAGCGGCCAGGCCCACAATCACGTAGATCAGGGGATTGCGGGGCGCTCCGGGCTTGGCGGCCGCCGCAGCCGGGCGCTCTGGCTTAGGGGCTGCGGCAACCGCAGCGGGTGGCGATGGTGGAGGCGCCGGCTTGGCCGGGGCGGGCGCAGCGCGCGGCGCGGCCACGGGAGCCGGTGGAGGCGCGGGCGGCGGCGAGGGCGGTTTGCTGGGCGCCAGCGCCTTCCGGATTTCGCTACCCGGCGTCCAGACTTGAGTTCCCGCCGCGGCGGGAGCGGCGGCCTGGGGTGGAGCCGTGGCCTGGCCCGGCGCGGCTGCAACGCGCTTGTAGTTTTCCAGGTCGTTCACCAGTTCGGCCCCGGAGCCGTAGCGCTCCTCCGGCGCCTTGGCCAGCGCCTTGAGGATGATCTCGCCCACCCGCGGGGGGACGTCGGGGTTGAGGTCCTGCGGGTCGGACGGCATCTCCTCGGCGATCTTCCGCCGCAGCGTCGCCGCATCCGAGGCGTTGAAGGGCTTGTGCCCGCTGACCATCTGGTAGAGCATTGCTCCCCAACTGAACAGGTTGGAGCGCGGGGTGAGGGGCTCCCCTCGCGCCTCCTCGGGGGAGAGGTAATAGATGGCCTCGCTGATGTGGTCCGAGGAATGCTTGCGGGGCACGCCGAAGTCCATGATCTTGGCGGTGCCGTCCCACTCCACGATGATGTTGGTGGGTTTGAGCTCGGGATGGACGATGCCCTGGGCGTGGGCGTGGTCGAGCCCGGAGCACACCTGCCGGCTGAGGTCGAGGACCTCCGACATGGGCATGGGCTCGCCCTTGGCCAGGGTGGCGGAGAGCTTGACGCCCTCGACGAACTCCACGGCCACGAAGAAGAGCCCGCCCGCTTCGCCGCCGCCGAAGATGCCGGCGACGTTGGGGCTGCTGAGCGCGCTGGCGGCCTTGGCCGCGGCGCGGAACCGGGGCAGGGTGTCCGCCGCTCCCGGCGCGTCCAGGCTCAGAGTGCGCAGCGCCACCGTCCGCCCCTTGGGGTCGGTGGCCTTGTACACCACGCCGCCCTCGCAGGGCGCGAGTTCCGCCACGATCGTGAACTGGCCAATCTGCTGAGGCGCCATATTGAACTGGCTCCGGCTCTGCCACAGGGGGAGGCGAAAAGGACGCTGCGAATGAGAAGATACTCGAATCGCAGCCTGCGTCAAATCAGAATCTTGACCTGCGTCGGGTGACGGTGGGACGGAAACTGGCAGGTGTAGCCCACGTCCTGTAAGCTTTCCACGGAATCTGCGTGAGGTTGGGGAATGCCCCTGGATGCGGGACCCTCGGCGTCTGGCGGCGGGCTGGCGCGCCGCCTGCTGGTGGTGGCGATCCTGCTGGCGGTTGGCGGTTTCGCTCTGTGGCACTACACGCGTCCCCAGCCGGTGACCGTGGCCCTGCGCGAGGTGGACCGCGGCCGGGTGGAGCGCTCGGTAGCCAACACCCGGGCGGGGACGGTGAAGGCCTGCCGGCGGGCCAGGCTGGCGCCGCTGGCCGGAGGCCAGATCGTGGCGCAGCCGGTGCGCGAAGGCGACCGGGTGCGCGCCGGCCAGGTGCTGCTGGAGCTGTGGAACGAGGACACCGCCGCCCAGGCGCGGGTGGCGGAAGAGCAGGAGCGCAGCGCGCGGCTGCGGGCGGAGGAAGCCTGCGAGCGCGCCAGCGTGGCCGAGCGCGACGCGGAACGCGCGCGCGGGCTGCATCGCGACGGCCTCATCCCCGACGACCAGTTCGACCGCGCCACCTCCTCGGCCAAGACCCTGCGCGCTGCCTGCGATGCCACCCGCTCCGAAGTCCAGCAGAGCCGGCGCAGCATCGAGCTGGCCCGCGCCAACCTGAAGCGCACCGTGCTGCGCGCCCCCTTCGACGGGATTGTCGCCAAGATCACCGGCGAGGTGGGTGAGTTCGCCATGCCCTCGCCGCCCGGCATCCCCACCCCGCCGGCCATCGACCTGATCGACGACAGTTGCCTGTACGTCAGCGCTCCCATCGACGAAGTGGACGCGGCACGGGTGCGCGTGGGCCAGACCGGTTACATCACCCTCGACGCTTTCGCTGGGCGGCGCTTTCCCGGCCGCGTCCGCCGCATCGCGCCTTACGTGCTGGAGGTGGAAAAACAGGCGCGAACGGTGGACGTGGAAGTCGAGTTCACCAATCCCGGGGACGTGAAGGCGCTGCTGGTGGGCTACAGCGCCGACGTGGAGATCGTCCTGGAGGAGCGCGAGGGCGCCCTGCGCGTTCCCACGCAGGCGCTGCTGGAAGGCAACCGCGTGCTGGTCTATGACCCCAATCCGGGCAGGCTCGAGGAGCGCCGCATCGAGACCGGGATCTCCAGTTGGGAGTACACCGAAGTGCGCTCCGGGCTCGAGCCAGGCGAGCGCGTGGTGGCTTCGCCGGAGCGCCCGGGAGTGGTCCCCGGCGCCAAGGCCGTGCCCGAGACCGCGCCCCGACAATGATCCGGCTGGAGCACATCCACCGCACCTTCCCCGTGGGCGAGGCGGAGGTGCAGGCGCTGCGCGACGTGAACCTCGACCTCCAGGCCGGGGAATACGTTTCCATCATGGGCCCGTCGGGTTCGGGGAAGTCCACGCTGCTGAACATCATCGGGCTGCTCGACCGGCCCACCGGCGGCGTCTACCGTCTGGATGGGCAGGACGTCACCGGACTCAGCGACCGGCAGCAGTCGCAAGTGCGGCGGGAGAAGGTCGGCTTCGTCTTCCAGTTCTTTCATCTGGTGCCGCGACTCTCGGCGGCGGAGAACGTGGAGCTGCCGCTGGTGCTGGCCGGCATCTCGCCGGAAGAGCGCGCCCCGCTGGTGGGCCGGCTGCTGGAGGAGTTCGGCATCACCGGGCGGGCGCACCATCGTCCCGACCAGCTCTCCGGCGGCGAGCGCCAGCGGGTGGCCATCGCCCGCGCCATGGTGATGCGGCCCGCGGTCGTCCTGGCCGACGAGCCCACCGGCAACCTCGACCAGACCACGGGCAAAGAGGTGATCCACCTGCTGGAAGAGTTGAACGGGAAGGGCGTCGCGGTGCTGCTGGTGACGCACGACCCGGAGCTGGGAGGACGCGCGCGCCGCCAGGTGCGCATGGTGGACGGGCGCATCCACTCGGACACAGGAGCCAAGCCCGCATGAGATCCGCCGACGTCGCCGCCTTCGCCTGGCGCTCACTCTCCGGCTATCGCCTGCGCACCCTGCTGATGCTGGCGGCGATGTCCATGGGCGTGGGCTCGGTGGTGGTGCTGACCTCGCTGGGCGAGGGCGCGCGCCGCTACGTGCGCAACAAGTTCAACTCGCTGGGCTCGAACCTGATCGCCGTCTTTCCCGGGCGGGCGGAGACCGCCGGCGGCGTCCCCGGCGCGCTGGTGGGCCGAACGCCGCGCGACCTTACGCTCGACGACGCCATCGCCCTCGAGCGCATCCGCGCCGTCCGCCGCGTCGCTCCCCTCACCGTGGGCTCGGCGGAGGTCGCCTGGGAAGACCGCAGCCGCGAGGTGCCGGTGCTGGGCTCGACCGCCGAGCTGCTCGAGGTGCGTCACCTGGCGGTGGCGCAAGGACGCTTCCTGCCGCCCGGCGACCCGCGCCAGCCGGTCTCGGTGTGCGTCATCGGATGGAAGGTGCGCCAGGAGCTGTTCGGGACGCGCTCCCCCCTGGGCGAGTGGGTGCGCATCGGCGACCGCCGCTTCCGCGTGATCGGCGTGCTGGAGCGCCAGGGACAGTCGCTCGGCCTGGACATCGACGAGATTGTCGTTCTGCCCGTAGCCTCCGCCCAGGCCGTCTTCAACCTGCCCTCGCTGCTGCGCATCCTGGTTGAAGTGCGGGAGCGCGAGGACGTGAAGGCGGCGCGGCTCGAAGTGCTGCGCATCCTGCGCGACCGGCACGAGGGCGAGGAGGACATCACCGTAGTCACGCAGGACGCGGTGCTGGCCACCTTCGACCGCATCCTGCTGGCGCTCACCCTGGCGCTGGGCGCCATCGCCTCCATCAGCCTGGCGGTGGCCGGCATCCTCATCATGAACGTCATGCTGATCGCGGTGTCGCAGCGCACCACCGAGATCGGGCTGCTCAAGGCCATCGGCGCTTCGCCGGAGCAGATCCGCCTGCTGTTCTTCGCCGAGGCCGCCGTGCTCTCCGTCCTGGGGGCGCTGGTGGGCGCGGCGCTGGGAGAGCTGGGCAGCTTTGCCATCCGCCAGGTCTATCCGGAGCTGCCGGCGTTCGCGCCCGCCTGGGCGGTGGCGGCGGCGCTGGCGACCGCGGTGGCCACCGGGATCCTCTTCAGCCTGTTGCCGGCGCGGCGCGCGGCGCGCCTGCAGCCCGCGCTCGCCCTGGCCAGGAGATAGCCGTGCTGACACAGGACTTTATTCGCTTCACTCGCCGCTCGCTGGGTTCGCATCCCCTGCGCACGGGGCTGGCGGCGCTGGGCATCGCCGTCGGCATCGCCGCCGTCATCCTGCTCACCTCCATCGGCCAGGGTGTCCACGATTACGTGCTGGGCGAGTTCTCGCAGTTCGGCACCAACCTGATCATCGTGGGACCGGGCCGGGTGAGCACCTCCGGCATCCCCGGCACTTCCATCGGCATCTTTGGCACGGTGCGGCCGCTGACCATTGAGGACGCCGAAGCCCTGGAGCACGCTCCCTACGTGCAGATGACCGACGCCGTGGTGCAAGGCAACGCCGAGATCGCCTACGCCGGCCGGCGCCGCCGCGTGAACCTGTTCGGCGTGAGCCCCACCATGCCCCAGGTGCTGCACGCCAAGGTGAGTACCGGCTCCTTCCTGCCCCGCGAAGATGCCCGCACCGCGCGCCCGCTGGCGGTGCTGGGAGTGCGGGCGAAAGAAGAGTTGTTCGGCGATTCCAACCCTTTGGGCAGCCGCATCGAGATCGGCGGCAGCCGCTTCCGCGTGATCGGCGTGATGGAATCCAAGGGCGAGATGGTGGGCATGGAGCTGGACGACGGCGTCTACATCCCCGTGGCCCGCGCCCAGGAACTCTTCAACCGCGAAGGCCTGGTGGGGATCCACGTGGTGTACGACCCGGAGGCGCCGGTGGAGAAGGTGGTCGAGGGCATTCGGCGCATCATCGTGGCGCGGCACGGCAGCGACGACGTCACCATCATCACCCAGCAGCAGATGCAGGAGGTGATGGGCTCGGTGCTGGGCGTGCTCACCTTCGCCGTGGGCGCGCTGGGCAGCATCTCGCTGCTGGTGGGCGGCGTCGGCATCCTCACCATCATGACCATTGCCGTCAGCGAGCGCACCGCCGAGATCGGCCTTCTGCGCGCCCTGGGCGCGAAGCAGGAACAGATCCTGCTGATCTTCCTGGCGGAGGCAGCCCTGCTGGCCGCGGCGGGAGGGGCTGCGGGCCTGGCGCTGGGCGCGGGCCTGGCACAGCTGCTTTCGCTGACGGTGACGGCGCTTCCGGTGAGCACGCCGTGGTGGTTCGCCGTGCTCGCAGAAGGCATCGCCGTCAGCGTGGGTCTGCTGGCCGGTGTGCTGCCCGCACGGCAGGCGGCCCGCATGGAGCCCGTGGACGCTCTCCGGGCGGAGTAGCCGCACGCGAGCTGCGCGAATGGGCGAACGTCTGCTGCAAGTTCACCGGCCGCGGCGTCCCTGTCTTTGCTTACGCGAACAACCACTACGCCGGACACGCCCCCGCCACCCTCCGCCAGTTCCTCGAACTCTGGCGCCAGCAGCGCTGAGGCTAGGGGATGCGCTTCTGAGAAGCAATCAAGCTCCGGGGAAGCCGGAGAGTGAGCAAGCGCCTATTTCACGATGGGCAGGGACTCGGCTTCGAGCGTGGAGAGGTCTAAGACTTCGGAGGCGTGCTGGATGTCGATGCCTACAATCCGGCCTTTCTCGTCGAGATCAATCACCAGCCCGTCTTGAATCTCGCGAGAATCCACGCTGGGTCGCGCGTTGAGGTCAATATAGAGTGAATCCGTTTCCTGATCGTAATACAGCTTCATTGCTTATCTCTCTGGCTGCTCCGGCACCCGAAAGTTTCTATCCGGGAACGCATTGTGGATGGTAACGCCGTCGGCGAGCGTGACCACGCGCAAAATGCGGTCGTCCAGTTCCGGCACAATTCCCCAGTATCGCACGCGCCCGTCGCTCTGAGTCATTTTCGCCAATGGTTGCGCAATGATTCTTTCGCACCATTCTACCCGAATATAGGGCCTCTTGCGCAGCACATGCTCACGAAAGTACTGCGTTGTCTTCATCCGCCCTCAGCAGCTAGCATCTTAAGGCAAACGGCTTCGGATCGCACAGCAAGCTCCCCGCGTGCATTCCCCAGATTTCATGCCATCTGAATCGTCTGTGCCCCCGACCACGGTTCGCCAGTTCCTCGAACTCTGGCGCCGCCAACGCGCACAGGATTAGTTCCGTGGGACAGGCATTCTTGCCTGTCATCTGCCGGGGAGGTCGGCAGGAATGCCGATCCCACCGGCGCAGACGGAACCGGGCTTTCCATTGTTGCAGCGCCTCCCTCATCGCGAGTCCCTCCTCGATGCGACGTTCGACCGCCCAACTCTTGCGCGCGGATTATTCCACAGCGGGCGTAGGGATTTCGACCGGGATTGCGTAGCGTCCCGCGACTCCCTTCACGGAGCCTTCGCCAGCGGAGCAGAAGTTCAAGGCAGCGTGCGTAGGAGAGGTGCGGGCGTTACTGCAAAGGAGGTTTCGGCAGGCCGGGCTTCACTTCCTCGACGCCGGTGATGCGCACGGTCGAGCCGAATTGCTTGTAATTCCTGTAGCGGACGACCATGCGGATGCGCACCTCCCCATGACTGAAGTGCAGCACGTCGTCGGCACGGGTATAGGTGGGGAACCAGTATTTCCCGTCGATGTTTTGCCGGTAGGTTTCAAAAGTCGGGAAGAGATTTTCCTGTTTGCCGCGACGCACATCGGGCACCGCTTTGCCGCGGGTCTTCACGATTTGCAGGTCTTCGTCGTCCACCCAGATGGTGCCCTCGAAGTAACGCTGGTTTTTCTCCATCCGCTTCGGCGCCACGCGGAAAACGTACGTGGAGATTTCGTCCACCTGCTCGCGTCCGGCGTACTCGATGTTGTATTTGGGGAGTTCGGCGGTGGTGAGGACAAACGGCTGGATGTTCTCCAGGTCTTCGAGATCCTCGCGCGAAAGAGAAACCATCCGCAGCGTGGCAGGCGGCTC
>Ga0209640_10005457_pt1 | contig 11100 bp, 12 predicted proteins | sample RifCSP10_1_FD_184018 | JGI IMG/M metagenome (GOLD analysis project Ga0209640, IMG submission 184018) | Soil microbial communities from Rifle, Colorado - Rifle CSP2_sed 10_1 (SPAdes) (version 2) | ecosystem: Environmental > Terrestrial > Deep subsurface > Rock core/Sediment | place: Rifle...
TTTACCACGTTTTTTGCGGGTTTTTGAAAAGATTGAAAAAGTTGCCTTTTTGCTTCTTTTACCCTTTTGGTGGGGAGAGCAGGATTCGAACCTGCGAAGACGTAGTCAGCAGATTTACAGTCTGCCCTCGTTGGCCGCTTGAGTATCTCCCCGAGGCCTTTGAGCACAACACTTATGTTGTGGTAAGCGGTTGCAAATATAGAAACTGTTTCGGTGTTTCCAAACTAAATTCGCACTTAATTTCTGTATTATTTTTAATGTATTGGTATTGAATAAAATAAAAAAATCTCCACTAGGGAGATTTTTTTATTTTATTCTAAGAAAGCTATTATTTAGCCAAAAGTTCGATGATTTTTGCCCTAAGTTCCTCGCCTCTCAAATCTTTTGCCACTATTTTACCTGAAGCATCAAGAATAAAGGTTGCGGGAATGGATTCGACTCCATATTGAGCTGCAATTGGCTCATCCCAAAATTTAAGATTAGAAACTTGATTCCAAGTTAACTTATCCTTTGCGATGGCTTCCTTCCATTTGGCGGCATCTTTATCTAATGAAACGCCAATGATGTTTAGGCCTTTTGAGTGTAACTCTTTGTAGATGGCAACCACATTTGGGTTTTCTTTTCTACAAGGACCGCACCATGATGCCCAAAAATCAACAATAGTAACCTTGCCTAAGCTTTCTTTAAGAGAAATGATTTCCCCTTCCGGATTAGGCGCCGAAAAATCGGCACTTCATTTAGCGTCTCCAACTGGGGCAGTTGCGCCAACAGCAGGAGAGTTTATTTCGGTAAGTTTTGCTTTAACTGCTATACCAGCTTTGGTCTTTTTTAAAGATTCTTCTAAGCTGTTAAAAATCGTTTCTGTTTTTTTAATGTCGGCAGTTGGATCGTTAGCCATACCTTGTACAATTAAGACGCTGATATAAGATTTTGGATGTGTTTCTGCATAGCTTGTGTATTTTGCTTTAGATGCAGCACCTACTTCTTCTTGTAACTTTGAAAAACCTTGCATTAATTTATTGATTACGGCAGTGTCCTTAGTTTGTTGTGCCGTATTCATCGCTTGCATGTTTTGAGTTTGGAAATCCATTAGTTTCTTTTGAACCACTTTGATCTCCTCATTAAATTTCACGTACTCGTCATTGCTGTAAGTACCCGAAACTTTAGATTTTTGAATGCTGTCTTTGTCGATAGCGATAGTGATTTCTCCGTTTTCCAAGATAAAAGGAATTTTATTGTAAGGCGCTTTTCCTGCCGCAGATTCCAACTGGATGGTATGGAAAGCTGGTTCGGTAACTTTTCCCTTAATTTCAAATTTTCCATTTTCTACCTTTACGGTATCCAATGCAGTAACAGCACCAGTGGTAGGATCTTGTGTTTCTAAGATTATAGTTTTACCATTTTCAATACCAGTTGCAGTACCGGTGATAAGGAATTCGTCTTTTCCGACCTTGTTGCAAGAAAATAGGACAGCAGCAACAGAAAGTAATAAAATTATTTTTTTCATTATTAATTAGTTAATTGAGTTAAGTGTGCAAAAGTATCTAATTTTCTGAAAGTATAATTAATTTTATAACCTAAAATTTTGTTATTTTTTACTAAAATTTTTTATGTATATCCGGGATTTGGGGCATCGTTTGAATCCGTGAGCATTAGGCTTGTATATATTTGAGGCGGACACCGTTTATAAGCAAGGACTTTGATTTGAGTTGTAGCCGTGAAAAGGATCACCTTATCTGCATCTCCTTAGCGTTGATTGATAATCATTTCATACTAAAATGTGGCATTAAGAGATTTCTTATAGATACAAGTATATCTGAAGAAAGAAGAAAGGAAATGAAAAACTAATTACATTAAACTTTGAAAATTAGTTCTATGTTTTGGGTAAACTGTATTGCAGTTCGCATTCCTTGATGTCGGATTCGGCTTGTTCCAGCTCGTTTTGGGTAATCCTGATTTCAAGATTTACAGTTCTTAGCTCTTTATGAAAATCAGGACTGATGGGGTCTGATTCCAGTTTTAATTCGATTTCAGCCCTGTGAGACATTAGAATGTCCAGCGTTTCTTTGGCTTTTTTATATTGTGATTTGTAAAGGTTGCAGGGGGCGTCCATACTTAAGTGGCTTTGGTTGGTTTTTTTTTTTAAGGGTTGCTAAAATACTAAAAACAAGTGTATTACGCAATTTTAGGTTCAATTATATTTTTATCGCTTATCATTTTAAAACAAGAGGCCAAAATAAACACAAAAAAAAGCACTCTTAAAAAGAGTGCTTTAATATTTTTTTTAAAAAACTTAATCTTGGTTCAATGTTTTTCTCCAAGTAAAAGAATTTAATATATGTCTTTTTGCAAACCTTCCCGGAGAGGAAGCATTCACCATCTTCACGTAAGTTGCTTTAGGAACACTAATGTATTCATAAACACTACCATTTGAAAAATTGATAATTAATCTACCTTCAACGAATTTATAATCAGTAATTGTAGCTGTATTAATTGTTTCGGTATATTCCGGTAAGTTTAGCTTAGTAGTTTCAGGATTGATACTTACCAAAAAATGATAGGCTTCAATAACCTGTTTGCTTTTTTCTTCAGCAGCTTTTAATCCAGCTTCATCACCTTGAAATTTATCAGGATGACATTCCTTCATAGAGTTACGGTAAATCGTTTTTAAATCTTTTAGCTCTGCAGTTTTTTCTACATTTAGCAGTTTGCGGTATTCAACTATTTTTTTCATATAATATGGTAACTACTTGTCTTTTAATTTTATAAGAAATCAATATAATTTGATTTCAAAATCGACAAATTTTTTGCAAAGGTACACTTTTTTTTTACTTTTCAGTTTAGGACCAAAAAATATTCTAAAAAAAGACGACTTTATCCCTCTTTTTCGAGCGGATTTCTACCCCAAAAGGAAACTACTGCTGCGGTTTGTTATTTGCCTTGTCGAAATTTTTTGATTTCTTCGGGTATTTGTTGTAGCTGATGTCGCTTGGGTTTTCGATAATTGATTTTATTGTAATCATGTCACCAACAACATGTTTGGCCATGACCATTTTATAATCTAAAAGGAATTCGCCGCAAAAGAAGTTGTTGTTTTCATCCTTTTCAATTATTCCGGTATAAACTCCTTTTTGTAACATTCTTTCTTCTGCACCTTTGGTCATAATCTGTTTGTTTTAAAAAATTCGAACTGCAAAGTTAATCAAATATTAGTTGTCTCGCTACGTTCTCGGCATTCTGATTATATTTGCGCATGCAAAAAATATTCCGCCCCAGTCCCAATTCCTTTAAAAACACTTTCTGCGTGTTTCAAGAAGTATCAACAAATGAAATTGAAGGATTGGCGGTTCAATATGAAAGCAAATCGGGCAGTAGCTATTATTACACTAAAATTGGGATGTATCGACTGTCAAATCATTGGGGGCGATTGGCCAACAGCAAATGGCGTCTGGAGCCTTTAGAGCCGGAATCAGGATCAAAATTCAAATTGGGTTTTGCGCCTTGGACCAGTTTTTTTCCTGACAACGCGATCGAGGAGTTGTACTATATAGAGATGAATTTCATTAAAAACACGGTCAATTATCAGCATAAAAACAATCCGAATTACGATGGAAAGGCCATACTCAGGACCAGTTTTGAAACCACTAAAAAAATCAAACAGATTAGGAACCTTCTTAATTTGACTTCATGGGCCAAGTATTTTGAATATGAGGATCTCGACGTATTGCGAAAAGAAATTATTGATGAATTGATCTTTACCAATAAGACCTTGGAGGAAATAAAAAGGGAAATCGCTCAGTAGTTTAAGCATAAAGATATGCGCAGAGGATCTTCAAAACAAGGTTTTTATTCTTGATTAATAGTGTGCTTTTTTTTAAAATTTGCCGTTTTAATCGTTTGAAGCGATCAAAAGCAAATCATTTATCGAAACGGGTTTCGATAAATAGCCCAAAATATCCGGATAGGTTTTTGATTTATTTTTGTCTTCAGTGGCGATGGAAGAGCTCACGATATATATGATGATTTGTTTACCGATCGAGGATTTTATAAGGCCGAATGCTTTCATGAATTCCCAGCCACTCATTACGGGCATGTTAATATCCAACAGAATAAAATCCGGTAAATCATCATCGTTTTCCAATGAATCATTTAAAGCGTCAATGGCATCTTTTCCATTTTTAAAGGAACAAACATTTGAAAATATTGCTGATTTTTTAATTATTTTATTGATGAGAATTTGATAAATGGGATCATCATCAATAACCCAAATATTTTTTTTTGTCATTGAATATAAATTTTAAATGTAGTTCCAATATTGGGTTGGCTTTCCACGGTTATATTACCGCCCATAGCTTCGATCTGGTTTTTCGTGATAAATAAGCCGATTCCTTTGGAATCCGGATTATTGCCGAATGTTTTGTACATCCCAAAAATTTTGTCGGCATTTTTCACAAGATCAATCCCAACACCATTATCTGAAATTTGAAGTACATTGATGTCATTTTCTAAAGTCCATTCTATCGAAATTGTAGGCTTTCGATCCGGATGTCTGTAGCGAATCGAATTAGAGATGATATTGTAAAGGACGCTTTCAAGATAAGCGGGGTTGTAATTAACCATTACATTCTGCGGTATGGCAGTGGTAATCGATACGTCATTTAACGTTATTTGTTCGTTTAAGACATTTTGTGCCGTATCGATATATTGATTTAGATTTAGCGGTTCAGACACCAAACCAATATTTGTTCTTATGTTTATGACTTCATTCAAGTGAACCATTGTTTCATTTAAGGAATCAGAAACCGTTTTTAATAATTGGACCATCTCGCTTCTTTCTTCCTCCGTCTCCGCTAATTCAATTAAATTTACGATTGATGTAATGTTACTGGTATGAGATCTTAAATTGTGGGACACTATATAAGAAAAATTTAATAGTCTTTTGTTTTGCTCGGTAACCAAATTGAAGGAATTATTCAGATCTTTTTCGGCTAGTTTTGTATTTGTGATATCAATCATTATTCCTCGCATACTTACCGCTCTACCATTTTCGATAATTATATTTACGATATCCCTAAGCCAAACAACAGTTCCATCTTTAGCAATCATCCGATATTCAAAATCATGATTCAGATTTTGGCTTGTTTGCAGTGCACAATAATTAATTGTCCACTCCTTGTCGTCCGGATGGATATGATCTTTCCAAAAACTTGGATTCGATGTCCAATCCTCTGGAGCGTAGCCTAAAATATCTTCTACTTTTTTGCTGATGAAAGTAAATGCCAATGTTTCAATATCACATTCCCACACAATACCATCAACAGTATTGATTAAAGATTCAATTTTTTGCTGCGTGTTCAATGCTGCTTTTTCGGCAGATTTACGCTCGGTGATGTCCTCGGTTGAGATAATTACCCTTTCAAGACTATCTTCATATCCTTTTACCACACTATACACAAGATGAATCTCCCTGATTTCGCCTTTGGGATTTTTTACCTGGGCATCAATATTTAGATTATTATTCCCTTGACAAATGGCCTCCATGTGCTTTATAAAATAGGGGTTAATTTCTGCAATAGATGGAATATCCGGGCTAAGAAGCTGAGATTTAGTTTTGGGAGCAAATTGAATCAAGCATTGACTGTTGACATTAATTATTTTTATCAGAGACAAACTTTTTTGTACTATTTCAGGATGGTTTTGTAAAAATGAAGTTACAATTTGTGGCTTTTCACCGATTAGATTTAGATCTAAAAGGTATTTTTTCACAGCGGAATAATCCTCTTCCCATAAAGATAAAGGGGAGTCGTCAAAGAGACTTTTGAATCGGACTTCGCTCTTTTTGAGTAACTCTTCGCCTCTTTTTTTTACAGAGATATCTTCAACAATTGCAATATGAGTTGTCACCGGTTCATCTATTTCCCACATTGGTGAAACTGTTAGATTCACCCAAATCAAGTCCCCCAATTTCGTGATATATCTTTTTTCCATCGAATACTCTCGAATTTCTCCTTGTCTCAGCTTTTCTAAATTAGATAAATCTTCTTCGAGATCTTCAGGATGGGTGACGGATTGAAAAGTTTTATCCTTAATTTCGGCTTCTGAATATTCCAAAAGTTCGCAATATTTTTTATTAATTTCCATGAAATTTCCCGTAAAAGAATCAATGCGCGCGATTCCCACTGAGGCTTGATCAAAGATGGTCTTAAATTTTATTTCACTATCAAACAACTTATTGGCCTGCTCGTCTACTAAAATTTGTAATTCAGCTGGTTTCTTTATGATTAGAAGAATCAAAATACCAAAAAACAAGGCTAAAATAAATCCTAAAACAGTAGGGACAATGAGTTGAGCATATAGATCTTTTGGGTTTTTTGCGATCAAATATATTTTCCAGTTTCCATCGGGTATCGTTTTTGAAACATAATTTTTTGTGGAAAAGTCTCCGACCATGGGCAAGAAAAACTCATCCTCTAAAGTGTTTGGATTGATTTTAGAGAGCTGAAAATAGTATTTTGATTTATCGATGGCATTAATACCGGAATTATTTAGTAAAGTTTCCAACCTTATAACAACGGCCGAAAATCCCCAAAATCTATTTCCATTATAAACTGGGAACCTGCCTACAATTCCTTTGCCACCCTGTATGAGTTCAAAGGGGCCTGCAAAATACATCTTTTTATTGGCAATTGATTGTAAGGCTTCTTTCCTGAGGTTTTTTGTCTTCAGGATATTTAAGCCCATCGCAGCTTCATTCCCCTCAATGGGATAGATATACTTGATAATCCCATTAGGTACTAATTGAACGGAATTGATACTGCTGTTTGATGCCAACAATTGCTTCGCAATTTTGTCAAAGTTTTGTGGCACGTCATCATCGTCAATAAGGAGGGCCAGTGTCAGCGTTGTAGTATAGCAATTTTTTAATGATTGCCCAATATTCTGTTGGACTCCCGCGAGGATATGCTCCATTTCTTTCTGTTTGTTTTCCTTCACGATTTGATAGCGTTGAGAAACAACATAGAACACGACGATACATAAGATTAGTGAAACTAAAAGCCCCGCAATTTTTGGCCTTTTTAAAAACCAACCGATTAAATTAGACCATTTATTTTTAGACTCCATTAATTTTATTTGGACGTTTTGGGTAGCTGAAATGATTAATATCCGAATGATACGATGAATAAGTAATCTTAATCGTAGGCAAATTAACTAAAAAATGTTTTGGAAAGATGCTTAAGAATTTTTTTTATCAACTACTTTCTAACAGTCGAGAAATCATCTTTTTTTATTGAAGAAGTATATTTCAATGGAAACAAAGGGAAACCAAATTATCGTTTGAAAATGGATTAATCCATTTTTTCTCATTTCGGAATAATTTTTTATTGCAGTAAAAATGCCGAACTTTACGAAGAATTAACGAGAGTCGAATCAAAAGCGGAAAAAGATAATCTATCAAGTTGTTATTATCGCTATAAAAGTAGGCGTTAATTCCACTTTAACACAAATATTATGAGCAGAAACAACGAAAAAAATATTAAAAAACACAACGATAAGTTACATAAAGCCCAGGACAAGGTAAAACAGGCGGAGATTAGCCGTAAGGAAAAATTAAAACAGATTGTAAAGAAATTTAACGACACGAAAGAGTCAGGAACAAAATAAACACAAATCCCATGGATAAAAATAAATATACAGATCTGAAGAAAGGTGTTCAGGAAATCATTGATTTAATTGCCGATAGAAACGCTAAGGAAGCCAACAATAAATTGGTCGAAGTAAGCGAGGTGTTAGATGAATTGCTGGACTACTCCGAAGATGACGAAGACTTGATTGAGATAAGTAAGTATCAAGTGCTATTGAATCAACTGCACCAATCTATAATTGCACTTGACGGGCAAATCTAAATGCAGTATGTAATGAAGCAAATAGAATGCTTTTGCGGATCTCAAATAAATTTTAATGATTGCTGCAAACGATATATAGATGGAACGCAAAAAGCACCTACGCCATCGGCTTTAATGCGTTCCCGCTATTCTGCGTACGCCACACATAATGCGGACTATCTAGTGGCAACAACCCATATTTCAACTCGGAAACAGCATAATAAGAAAGACATTCTTGATTGGTCACAAAGCAATCAATGGATAAAGCTAGAGGTATTGCAGGCAACGGATAACACAGTCGAGTTTAAGGCCTTTTATCTGGATTGCCAGATGCAGATGCAAATCCACCATGAACACTCCACTTTTAAGATGGAAGATGGGAAATGGTTTTATGTTGACGGTGAATTTTATTAGTTTTTTCGAAAAACAGACTCCTTTTGAATCCAAAGTGTCGCGTGAGTGATGGAAGTGGAAATCCCACGCTTTTTTGCGTGGATTGAGAGCGGACAGCACGACCCTTGCGGTCACGCCCAAATTATTAAAAAAAAGAGCCATAGTTTTTAACTAAAAATTAGTAATCGTTTGACGGAAGTGCATTTTAAAATGATGTAATTTTAAAGTCTATGGAAAAGGACAATAAAAAAGGGTTTTATTTTAAGCAATATGAAGCGCCTTATCAGTCTCCGTTTGAGAAGCTCTTCGGTGTTTTTAAGGAATTAATCACTCATACTTCGGGGGATTTTGACGAGGCCATCGATTGGCTGCGCGAATTGGACAAGGAATACAAACTCACCGATGAACACTATACAATTGATGATTTTATTGAAGATTTAAAGAAAAAAGGCTACATCCGAGACGAACTTAAGGACGACGGCAGCTCGGGATTTGGAATTACCGCCAAAACGGAACGTGCAATGAGGCAGCAGGCATTGGACCAAATTTTCGGAAATTTAAAACGTTCCGGCAGCGGAAATCACAAAACCAAACATTCCGGAAACGGCGATGAGCATACCGGCGAATTCAGGGAATTTCATTTTGGGGACGGTTTAGAGCGAATTTCGTTGACGGAAAGTTTGAGAAATGCCCAAATCAATAATGGGGTGGGCGATTTCATGCTAACCGAGAATGATTTGGTGGTGGAAGAAACCCAATATAAGTCACAAATGAGCACCGTGCTGATGATTGACATCAGTCACAGTATGATTTTGTACGGTGAAGACCGTATCACGCCCGCCAAAAAAGTAGCAATGGCTTTGGCAGAGTTAATCACAACTCGCTATCCTAAAGATACCTTAGACATTTTGGTGTTTGGGAATGATGCCTGGACCATCGCAATCAAAGATTTACCTTATCTAAAAGTCGGTCCATTTCATACCAATACCGTTGCGGGTTTGCAGCTGGCGATGGATTTACTGCGCAGAAAGCGGAATACCAACAAGCAAATTTTTATGATTACCGACGGGAAACCTAGTTGCGTGCGCGAACGTGACGGCTCCTATTATATGAACAGCAATGGTCTGGACGAGTACATCGTGGATAAATGTTACAGTCAGGCGCAGCAGGCCCGAAAATTACATATTCCGATCACCACCTTTATGATTGCCAATGATCCCTATTTGCAGCAATTTGTCAATCGATTTACCGAAGCCAATCAAGGGAAAGCATTCTACACAGGACTCAAAGGCTTGGGCGAAATGATTTTTGAAGATTATGAAACAAATAGGAAGAAAAGGATAAAGTAGGTTCGAAGAGAAAAGATACAAGGGATATAGAATAAGGTTGAAAACAAAAAATAAATTGAATTTTTAATCATTTAATCATTCAATATTTAAATACTAAACATGAAAACAGAAAACATAAATACTTTAGGTGAATTAAAAGCATCTGGATACGAAAGCAAAAGTATCAAGGATGAATTAAGAAACAATTTGCGAGATAGAATAAAATCAGGGAAACCTGTTTTTGAAGGCGTTCATGGTTTTGAGAATACGGTAATTCCAGAAATGGAACGGGCCATATTGTCCCGCCATAATATTAATTTATTGGGACTTCGCGGCCAAGCCAAAACGCGATTGGCGCGTAAAATGGTCGAATTACTAGACGAGTACATTCCTTTTGTGTCGGGTTCCGAAATTCATGATGATCCATTTAATCCGATTTCTCGTTATGCGAGAGATATTATTGAAATCAAGGGTGATGACACCCCGATTTCCTGGTTGCACAGAAATGATCGTTTCTCCGAAAAACTGGCCACACCTGATGTTACCGTTGCCGATTTGATAGGTGATGTTGACCCGATAAAAGCCGCTAATTTAAAGTTGTCGTATGCGGATGATCGCGTGATACATTTTGGGATGATTCCAAGAGCAAACCGTTGCATTTTTGTGATTAATGAACTACCGGATTTGCAGGCCAGAATTCAGGTGGCTTTGTTTAATATTTTGCAGGAAGGGGATATTCAAATACGTGGTTTTAAATTGCGGATGCCATTGGATATGCAGTTTGTTTTTACCGCAAACCCGGAGGATTATACGAATCGAGGAAGTATCGTAACGCCGCTTAAAGACCGTATAGGTTCCCAAATATTGACACACTATCCTGAAACGATTAAAATTGCAAGAACAATCACTGAACAAGAAGCCAAGCTGGACCAAATACAAAACGACATGGTTCACGTGCCTTCATTGGCAAGGGATCTATTGGAACAAATTAGTTTTGAAGCTCGTGAAAGCGAATACATTGATAATAAAAGTGGCGTAAGTGCAAGATTGAGCATTACCGCTTTTGAGAATTTATTAAGCACCGCCGAAAGAAGAGCACTGAAATCCGGGGACGATAAGACTACGGTTCGACTATCTGATTTTATGGGCATTATCCCTTCGATTACGGGCAAAGTGGAATTGGTGTATGAAGGAGAGCAGGAGGGAGCCGCTGCGGTTGCCCAAAACCTATTGGGAGCGGCAATTCACACTTTTTTCCCTGGCTATTTCCCTAAAATCGAAAAATTGGAAAAACCAAATGAGAAAACACCTTATACGGATCTGATCGAATGGTTCTTTGCCGAAAGCGGTTTTGAATTGTTGGATGATTGTCCCGATGAAGAGTACAAAAGGATTTTGGGAGCCATTGTGCCTTTGGAAATTTTAATAAAGAAATACCAACCGAATTTAGAAAAAGAAGACCGATTTTTCATGAAGGAATTTATTCTTTGGGCTTT
>Ga0209640_10005459_pt1 | contig 11100 bp, 10 predicted proteins | sample RifCSP10_1_FD_184018 | JGI IMG/M metagenome (GOLD analysis project Ga0209640, IMG submission 184018) | Soil microbial communities from Rifle, Colorado - Rifle CSP2_sed 10_1 (SPAdes) (version 2) | ecosystem: Environmental > Terrestrial > Deep subsurface > Rock core/Sediment | place: Rifle...
CCGCCTGCCTGCGCGAAGCCGAAGCGGCTTCGCTTCGGCGAAGGCAGGCCGGCCCGATCGGTGTAGCGGCCGAGCACGTACAGCACCGAGACGCGCTCGCCCGGCACCACGCCGCGCTTGCGCAGGTCGTGCAGCCGCACGAGGTCCTTCGGCTCGTGGCAGATGTACTGCACCATGATGCGCTGCGCGGCCGTCCAGGCGAGGAACGCGGCGGCATCCGCTTCATGGGCGGCATCCGGAATCATCTCGCGCACCGCGATCGAGGCCGCTTCGGGTTTCACCGCGCGCACGCACGCCATCTGCTGCGCGGGGGTGAAAATCCCAACCGCCTCGGTGGTGATCTGGATGATCAGCTTCTGCCCGACCGCTCGCCGCACCGCGGCGGTAGCGGAACGATACGCGTCGGCATCGAGCGAATGGCCGCCTTTTGCGTCCCTTACGTGGAGGTGCAAAAGGCTCGCACCGGCCCCGGCGCATTTCGCCGCCTCGCGCGCGAGTTCGTCCGACGCAATGGGAATTGCCGGGTGATCGGCCTTGGTCTTGCGCGCTCCGTTGGGGGCCGAGGCAATGATCAATGGATCGGAAAACGCCATGGGATTTGCTACGATCTCCGCGCTATCGCACAGGAACACGCATAATGGACTTGAAGCAGCATATCCGCAGCATTCCGGATTTTCCCAAGCCGGGTATCCTGTTCTACGACATCTCGACCCTGTTGCGACACGGGCCGGCGTGGAAGGCGGCGATCGATCAGCTGGCGCAGGCCGTGAAGCCGCACAAGCCCGACGTTCTGGTCGGCATCGAGTCGCGCGGTTTCCTGGTGGCGGCGCCGCTCGCGCTGGCGCTCGGCTGCGGCTTCGTCATGATCCGCAAGAAGCACAAGCTGCCGGGCGACACGATCTCCTACACCTACGCCCTGGAATACGGCTCGGACACGATCGAAATCCAGGCCGATGCTGTGAAGCCTGGCCAGCGCGTGGTGGTGCTGGACGATCTGTTGGCCACCGGCGGCACGATGGATGCCGCGATCCATCTGTTGCGACGCCTGGATGCCGATGTCCGCGCGGCTGCGTTCGTGATCGAGCTTTCGTTCCTGGGCGGGCGGAAGAAGCTCGACGTGCCGGTCAGCTCGCTGCTCGCCTACGACAGCTAAAGCCCCGCCTCCGCCTCGCTGATCACGCGGTTGCGGAGCGTGCCGATCTTGGAAACCTCGATCTCCAGCACGTCGCCGGGCTTCAGCCACAGCGGCGGCTTGCGGCTCCACGCCACGCCCTCCGGCGTTCCGGTCGAGATCACGTCGCCGGGCTCCAGCCGCGTGAACGACGACACATAGGCGATCAGCTTCGGGATGTCGAAGATCAGCTTGTCGACGCCGGAGCGCTGGCGCTCCTCGCCGTTCACCCGCGTGGTGAGCACGAGCTGGCGATGGTCCGGGATCTCGTCCGCCGTGGTCATCCACGGCCCCATCGATCCTGAGTTCGGGAAGTTCTTGCCGGCGATCAGGTTCTGCCTCTGCCAGTCGCGCACCGAGCCGTCGTCCATGATGGTGTAGCCGACGACATAGCGCATCGCGTCGGCTTCCGGGATGTGCCGGCCGCCGCCCCCGATCACCACGGCAAGCTCGCCCTCATAGTCGAAGTCGCCGGAAATCTTCGGCGCGACGATCGGCTGCTCGTGTCCGACCACCGCCGACATCATCTTGAGGAACACGCTCGGATATTCGGGGAGCTTGGCGCCGGTCTCGGCGACGTGCGCGCGGTAGTTGTAGCCGATGCACACGATCTTGCCGGGACGCGGGATGGTCGGCAGATACTCGATATCCGCCAACTTCACATCCGGCTTCTCGCCGTCGCGCTGCTGCACCTCGCCCAGCGCGCGGCCGGCGATCACGGCGCCCAGGTCGGCGTATTTCGCGCCCAACCGCGCGCCGACGTCGATCACGCTGCCGTCCTTGACGATGCCGTAGCTGGCTTTGCCGTCTTTCTTGTAGCTGACGAGTTTCATGCGAGTCCCAGCTTGGCGAGCACAGGCCGGCGCAGATCGGCGCACGCTTCGATTACCTTCGGCACCGCCTCGGCGTTGCGCGGCGCCATGACGTGCACGCCTGAAATGCCCGGGATCTCGGCGAATTCGTGCGCGAGGTCGGCGCAGATCTTCACGCCCTCGGCTTTCGGATCGTTCGCCTTCTCGATCCGCTCGATCACGCTGTCCGGGATGATGGTGCCGAACAGATTCTCGCGCATCCAGCGGGCCGAGCGCGGGTTGGCGATCGGGCCGATGCCGATCAGAAAGAACATCCGCCCGGCCAGCCCTTCGTCGGCCAGCCGCTTCATGTAGCGGCGCACCACGCCGGCATCGAAGCAGAACTGCGTCTGCACGAAATCGGCGCCGGCGTCCGCCTTCTGCTGCAGCGAGGTCGGCTTCCAGTCCGGCTTCGGATCGGTCGGCACGTCGGCCGCGCCCAGGAACAGCCGCGGCGGCGGCTTGATGTCGCGGCCTGATGCGATCTTGCCGCTGTCGCGCATCTGCGCGGCGAGCGCGATCATCTCCTGGCTCTTCAGGTCGAACACGGGCTTGGCGTCCGGGCAATCGCCGGCCTTCACGTCGTCTCCGGTCAGCATCAGCACGTTGCGCACGCCGAGCGCCGCGCCGCCGAGCAGATCGGCCTGCAAGGCGATGCGGTTGCGGTCGCGCGAGGTGAATTGCTGCACCGGCTCGATCCCGTTCTGCACCAGGATCGCCGCGGCGGCGAGCGCCGACATGGTGATCCGCGCGCTCGCGCCGTCGGTCACGTTCACCGCATCGGCGAGGCCTTTCAGCGGCAGCGCTTTCTCGAGCAGCGGGTCCGCGGCGCCGGACAGCGGCGGCGCGATTTCCGCGGTGACCGCGAAACCGCCGGCGCGCAGCACGCGCTCCAGCCGGCTTTCGGTACGGAAAGACTGCGGCGCTGCGCTCACGATTTCGGCGGCTTGGCCGCGGCCGCCGATCCGGCGAGGCAGAACCGCCCGTCCTCGTCCTGCCACAGCGATTCCTCGCGGTGCAACTCGCCCAGCGCGCGCGCCACGTTCTGGAACCCGTCGTCGATGAATTGCTCGGCCAATTCGGCGAAATAGGCCGGCTTCCTGGCGATGGTTTGCTTGATGCGCGCGGCGAGCGCCGTGATGTCGGCAGGCTTTGTCGGCGTGCGCTTCGCGCCGTCGGCACCGCCAAGGAAATCCGCGAGCTTGGCCTTGCCGGCGGAGGCGTAGGCGATGCGCTGGTAGCGGGCGCGGGGCACGTTGTCCGGAATCGTCGCGTCGATGCCCATCTTCGCGGTGGTCGGGATCTTGCCCGGCGACGGCGGAATGCTGGGGTCCAGGGGCTTGGAGCGCGCGCCGGAGATCACCAAGACATCGCGGTCGGCCTGCACGCGCGTGGCCACCGCCCACTCGACGTCGGTGGCGTTGAACACGTCGATGTCATCGTCCACCACCGTGACATGCTTCATGTCGGCGACCGAGAGCGCGGCCAGGATCGCATTCTTGCCGTCGCCCGGGTGCGGCTTGATGCCGATCACGGCATGCCAGTGGCAGCAGCCGCCGGGAGTCACGTTGATGCCGGTGACCTGGACGCCTGCCTCATGCAGCACGCGGCGCAGCGCCGCCTCGTAGATCGGCCCGGACGGCCAGATGTTCTCCCACGGCATGTGCAGCGCGTAATAGACCGCGTTCTTGCGCATCGCGATCGCCTTCACGCGCACTTCCGGATTCCAGTGCAGCCCGCCCATCAGCCGGGTGAACTCGCCGAACCTGCCTTCCGGCTTGGTCCAGCCGGTCGGCAGGATTTCCGCCTCCAGCACGATCTCGGCATCGGCAATGCACGGCACGTCCACGGTCGAGCACGGGGTGAGCCGCAGCGCCTCGCCGCGCATGCCGCCGGAGATCGCCAGCTCGTTCACCCCGACCGGAGCCTTGTAGGTGGAGGCGATCAGCTCGTACGGGTGGGTGCCGATCGATATCGATATCGGCAGCGGCTTGCCTTGCCGGTACGCGCGCTCGGCGAATGCGCGCATGTTGTTGGGAGTCACGATATCGATGCCGGTGAGGTTCTTCTCTTTCACCAGGAACCGGTAAATGCCGGCGTTGAAGCCGTGCTCGGGGTCCTTGGCGATGGTGACGCCGGCGGTAATCATCGGCCCGCCGTCCAGCACCGAGAACAGCGGGATCGGCAGCTTGTAGAGATCGACCTCCTCGCCCTGCATCACGACCTCGCGGGCCGGGCCGGCGTTCACGATCTGCGGCTCGATGGGACGGTCCAGCCCGCGGCGCAGCTTGCCTTCGATCTCGCCGAATGCGCAGCCCATGGCGATCGCCAGCCGCTCGCGGCTGTTGGTGATGCCGCTCACCACCGGCATGTCGTAGCCGATCACGTTCTTGAACAGGAGCGCCTTGTCGGACTGGTCGACCAGGGTCGCGATGTAGCGGATATCGACCGGCTTCTCGATCTCGATCAACTCGCCCGCATTGCGCAAATCGTCGAGCAACGGGCGAAAACTCGCGGGCATCGAGACCTCGATGTGGTCGGGAAAAGACGCCGCGACCGTATCATCGGCCGTTCGCGCGGCGCAAGGATGGGCACGTCCCATCGCGGTGGGTCGGCGCCATGGGGCATAGGGGCTGCTGTCCACGTTGGCAAAATGGGACTAACATGCCGCGATCGGGTTGGATCGAGCTGGCCTGCAAACCGGGGGCGAACATGACTTCGGGTTTGAGCAAGCGCAAACTGACGACGATTATGGCTGCGGACGTGGTGGGCTATAGCCGCCTGGTCGCAGCGGACGACGAAGCGGCAATCCGCCGATTCCAGCAGTTGCGGCACATAGTTGAATCGATCGTAGTGCGGCACGACGGCCGTCCATTCGGTGCGGCCGGCGACAGCCTGATGGCGGAGTTTCCGAGCTCGGTCGAGGCGGTGCGCTGCGCGCTGGAAATTCAGGACGAGATCGCGGCGCGCAACGCCGATGAACCCGCCGATCGCGCGATGTTCTTTCGCATCGGAATAAACATCGGCGACGTCATCACCGAGGGCGAAAACCTGTTCGGGGACGGCGTAAACGTCGCCGCGCGGTTGCAGGAGATTGCGACTCCCGGTGGCGTCGTCCTTTCCGCCGGCGCCTACGACCAGATCAAGAACAAGGTTACCGTCGAAACCGAGCCGCTCGGCCAGCGAAGCCTCAAGAACATTCCGGAGCCGGTGACGATTTTCCGGGTGCGGGTGGGCCAAAAGGCTCCCGTCGCACCGGTGGCGATCGCCGCGGATAGAGGCACCGGATGGAGGCGCCGCGCGGTCGTCGCAGCCGTGGCGATCATCGCCGCGCTTGGAACGTTTGCCACGTGGGACCAGCTGATCGAGCCGGCGCGGCGGCTGGAGATGTTCAAGGCCGAGGCTGCGCAACCCTTGCCAGTCAAGCCCTCGATCATTGTGATGCCGTTCCTGAACGTCAGCGAGAACGAGGCGCAGGAGTACTTCTGCCTGGGAATGGCCGAAGACATCATGACGAGCCTGACCAAGGTCTCCGGGCTGTTTGTGGTCGGGCGCGACTCCGCGATGTCCTTCAAGGGCAAACCCATCCAGGCCAAACAAATCGGTCGCGAACTCGGGGTGCGCTACGTCCTTCAGGGCAGCGTGCGGCGGTCCGAGAACCAAGTGCGGATATCCACGCATTTGGTCGATGCTGCGACGGATCAGACCATCTGGGCGGCTCGATACGATCGTGAGCTGGGCAATATCTTCGCGATACAAGACGACATCGCCGAGAACATCGTTCAGGCCGTTGCGGTGAGCTTTCTCCCCGGCGAGCGGGAGAATCTGCGCCATCAACAGGCGCAGGTCCCGCAGGCGGCTACGACCTACGACCTGTTCTTGCAGGCGCGCAGAAAACTGATTCCGCCGAACCGGGAAAACCTCAACGAAGCTGAGGCAATGTTCGCGAGGGTGATCGCCGCGGACGATGCCTATGCCGGCGGTCATGCGGGACTGTCTTTGGTTCACAGTCTGCGGGTAAGCCAAGGCTTCATCCGATCAAGCCAGGATCGCGAGCGTGCGCTTCGAAGAGCAGAGGAGCTTGCCAGGGCGGCGGTCAGGCGTGACCCGAACTCGACGATCGCCATGTTCGCTCTTGCCAACAGCGCGTTGCCGAACCGCAACCAGGACGAGGCGGTAGAACAGGCCACAAAGGCGTATTTCAGCCAGCCGGGCGACGCGTACTATGCCGCTACCCTCGGGTACATGCTCACGTTCGCGGGAAAGCCGCGCGAAGCGTACTACCCCCTCGAACGGGCGATCGAGCGTGAGCGGGTGGCGGAGTTTCAGGCGCGCGCCCAATTCTTCAAGCTGTTCGCCGCCTACGAGGCCGGCGATTACGCCACGGCCGATCAGGCTTATGCGGATCATATAAAAGCCCAAGGCAGATGCTTCTCGAACTGCCTTGCCTATGCCGCGGCATCCAAGCTGCGGCTCGCCGACATGGCCGAGATGGCCCAGCAAACCGATCAGAAGCAGCGGTTCGAAACCGAGGCGAGGATCCTGGCGACAAACCTGACCACGACCTATCCCGACTATCTCTCGCGCGTGAACTCGTGGTTGGCGCAGTACAAGAACGATGCGGACGCTGCGCGGTTCAAGCGCGATGTCGACAGGGTGCATGCTCTGGTCAAATGAGCCGTCCAAACGGCGATGCGATCTGAGGTCCCGAAAGCTCAGCACCACGACGCCCTCGCCACGATCGAGATTTTTCGCGACCTCGACCGCGCCGGCCTGTCGGCGATCGCCCGTCAATGCGCATGGCGCACGTATGCCGCCGAGCAGCAGATCGTCGGCCAGCTCGATGAAAGCCGCGAGGTTTATTTCGTTCTTTCCGGCCGGGCGCGGGTAAACCTGTATTCGCCCGATGGCCGCGATGTGACGTTCCGCGACATCGGACCGGGCGAAATCTTCGGCGAGCTCGCCGCAATCGATGGCGCGCCGCGGTCGGCGAATGTGGTTGCGCTCGTCGACACGACGATTGCCAGCTTGCGCGCCAACGAGTTTTGGCAAGTCCTGCGCGACCATCCGGCGGTGGCCGCGGCAACGCTTCGCCGCCTGGTACGCCTCGTGCGCTCGTTGTCCGAGCGCGTCTACGAATTCAGCACGTTCGCGGTCAGAAACCGCATTCACGCCGAGCTGCTGCGGCTGTGTCGCGACCATACGATCGCGGCCAACCAGGCGACCATCGACCCCGCCCCGACGCACGCCGAAATCGCGAGCCGGATCAGTACGCACCGCGAGGCGGTAAGCCGCGAGCTGAGCGATCTGGTGCGCGCCGGCGTCATCGTCCGGCAGGGCCAGGCGCTCCTCATCAAGGACGTCGCGCGGCTCGCGCACCTCGTCGAAACCGTAGGCGAGCCTTAAGCCGATCCAGCCGATACATCGTCCGCAGCGCCGCAGTGCCCGCTGACGGCGAGTCTTAGCTTCCGGAGACCAATTTTTTCAACGTGTGGGTTTTCCCACAGAACCGCGTGCGCGCTTCCGCCAAGGTCACTCGCGTAGCCCTTGAGGTCTCTGTCCCGGGGCAAGGCGTGTAGTGATGAGAGGAGACGCGATCATGGTTCAGTACAATCCGTCTGACTTTCAGCTGAGTGGAACGGCTGTCATAGCGGCATGGGCCATCGCGGCTATTTTCGTGCTCGTGCTGACGGTGATGTTGCCGATTTCCGTCTAAGGCACCGGCAATTGCGGTCATACGTGCCGCGCACGACGCTGGACGGCGGTTTTGCCGCGAGCTATGGCGGCAAAACCGCCTACAGGGTGCGGTTCCTGGATAGGAACACGAGCGCGATGTTGAGGATGCCAAACGCGCCGGAGACGTAGAACACCCAGTCCGGCGCGCCACTGTCCATGAACCAGCCGTACACCACCGGCGAAGCGCCCTGCCCGACCGAGAAGCCGGTGGTAACCCAGGCGAATACGGTCCCGACCGTCCCTTCCGGCGCGGCCTGCCGCACCATCACGTCGCGCGACGGATTCACCACGCCGCGCATCAGGCCGGAGATGCCGATCAACACCAGCAGCAGCCACATCGACAGGGTGCCGAGCCCGACCGCGCAGATCGTGATGGTGGAGACCGCGTAGGTGACCACCAGCACCAGGTCGTGGCGCCTGGTGCGATCGGCCAGGAATCCGCCGGCGATGACCCCGACCGAGGACAGGATCATGAACATGGTGAACAGCCAGTTCGCGTCGTGGATCGACAGCTTGTAAAGCTCGACCAGCGCGGACACGCAGAACACCGAAATCCCGGTGCCGCCCGCCGAGGACACCAGGAAGAACAGGAACATCAGCACGACTTCGCGCGACAGCAGGAAGTCGAGCTGCTCGCGGAACGGCTTGGACTTCTTGCCGGCCGCACCCGTCGCATGGTCGCGCAGCACGTCGCCCCACAGCCACACCAGCGCCGCAAGCACGATGCCCACGGCGCCGGTGATCGCCAGCGCGGCGCGCCAGCCCCACAGCTCGTTGAGCAGCAGCATGGTCGGCGGCGCCAGCGCCATGCCGGCCGAGCCGCCGAACGAATGCACGCTGAACGCCCGGCCCAGCATCTTCTGGTCGACCGAGGCCGACAGGATCGAATAGTCGGCCGGGTGGAAAACCGCGTTGCCCACGCCGGCCATGAAGAACAGCACCAGCAGCGCCCAGTAAGACGAGGTGAAGCCTGCGAGCATCACCGCCGCTGCATTGATGAACAGTCCCGCGATCAGGATCTTGCGCGCGCCGATGCGATCAACCGCGATCCCGCACGGCGTCTGCAGCGAGCCGGTCGCAACGAAATACACCGTCACGATCGCGCCCAGCGCGACGTAGGAGATGCCGAGCTCGTCGTGCAGCAGCGGGAACAGCGGCGGCAGCACGAACATGTAGAAATGGCTGAAGAAGTGGCTGAACCCCATCAGCCCGATGGCCTGAATCTGCCGGCCGGGCGACAGGGCGACTGTGGCGCTGCTCATATGCTGCGCGGACCGCTAGAGCGTCCGCTCCTTGGAGAAGAACACGGTGAGGACGGCAAGCACGCCGAACACGGCCGAGATATAGAACACCAGGTTCGCGTTGCCGATGTCGAGCAGCCAGCCGAACAGGACCGGCGTAAGCCCCTGGCCGAACATGAAGCCGGTGGAGACGAAGGCGAACGCGGTTCCGACCTGACCTGGCGGCGAGGCCTGGCGCACCAGCACGTCGCGCGCCGGGTTGAGCGCGCCGCGCACCAGCCCGATCGCGCCCATCAGCCCAATGATCGCCCACCACGGCAGCGCCAGCGCGGCGATCAGGAAGGTGCCGATGGCCGTGCCGGAGAACGCGATGACCAGAACCAGGTCCTGCCGCTTGGTGTGATCGGCGAGCCATCCGCCGATCAGCACGCTGGTCGCGGTCAGCACCAGGTATGCGGTGAGCGCCATGTTCGCGGTTTCGAGCGGCATGCCGTAGATGTCGACCAGCGCGGCCACCGAGAACGACTGCAGCCCGGCGCCGGAGGCCGAGGACAGCGCGAAGAAGATGAAGAACAGCACCATCGTGCGCGACTTCAGGAACTTGAGCTGCTCCTTGAGCGGCACGTCCTTCTTGCGCGCCGGACCGCCCGCATCGCGCAGCATGCCGCCGAACGCGAACAGCATCGCGGTGAGCACGAGCCCGACCGCGCCCACCAGCGCGAGCGAGCTTCGCCAGCCCATATGCGCCGACAGGAACAGCATCACGACCGGCGCCGCCACGAACCCCATGTTGCCGCCGAACGAGTGCAGCGAGAACGCGCGGCCGATCCGGCTTTCCGCGATTGAGGCCGACAAAATCGCGTAATCCGCCGGGTGAAATACTGCGTTGCCGATGCCGGCGACCAGGAACAGCCCCGCCATCGCCCAGTAGGACGTGGTGAGCCCGGCCAGGGTGACGCACAGCGAGTTGATCAGCAGCCCGGCGATCAGCACCTGGCGCGCGCTCAGCCGGTCGACCAGCACCCCGGCCGGCGTCTGCATGCTCGACGACATCACGCCGTAGAGGGTGAGGATGAGGCCGAGCTCGGCATAGCCGACGCCGAGATCCGCCTTCATCAACGGAAACAGCGGCGGAAGCGCGAGATAATAGAAATGGCTGAGGAAGTGGCCGCCGCTCACAAGCCCCAGGATGCGGGCTTCGTAGCCGAGACTGCCGGCCGTCGTGACTGTCGCCATGAGCCGGCCAAGTATCAGGAATCGAAAGTTTGGGCAATGATGGCCCAATGTTCGAGCTGAAGGGTGTCGCGAAAGCCTTCGACGGCGCGGCGGTGTTGCGGCGGATCGATCTTGCGGTTCCGGCGGGACTCACGACGGTTCTGATCGGCCCGTCGGGCTGCGGCAAATCCACCCTGCTGCGCCTGATGCTCGGCCTCACCCAGCCGGACAGCGGCGTGGTGACGTTCGAGGGCGCGACGATGACACCGGAGTCCGCCCCGATCCTGCGGCGCCGGATGGGTTACGTGATCCAGGACGGCGGGCTGTTTCCGCACCTGCGCGCGGGCGCCAACGTGGCCCTGCTCGCCCGCTGGCTGGGCTGGGACCGTGCGCGCATCGCCAAGCGGCTCGATGAGCTTGCCGAGTTCACGCATTTCCCGGCCGATGCGCTGGACCGTTATCCGGCGGAGCTTTCCGGCGGCCAGCGCCAGCGAGTCGGCCTCATGCGCGCATTGATGCTCGATCCGGCGGTGCTATTGCTCGATGAGCCGATGGGCGCGCTGGATCCGATGATCCGGTTCGAGCTGCAGGAGGAGCTGCGCGAGATCTTCCGCACGCTTGGCAAGACCGTGGTCATGGTGACGCACGACATCGGCGAGGCCGGATTTTTCGGCGACGAGATCGTGCTGCTGCGCGACGGCGCCATCGTGCAGAAGGGCGCCATCGATGATCTGATCGCCACGCCGGCCGATCCGTTCGTCGAGAAATTCATCCGCGCGCAACGCGGGCTGGCGGTATGAGGCGGGTAATTTCATACGCTTTGTCATTCCCGCGAAAGCGGGAATCCATGGCGCCGCGACACGGAAGTCTCCACCCGGCCACGGTG
>Ga0209640_10005460_pt1 | contig 11099 bp, 9 predicted proteins | sample RifCSP10_1_FD_184018 | JGI IMG/M metagenome (GOLD analysis project Ga0209640, IMG submission 184018) | Soil microbial communities from Rifle, Colorado - Rifle CSP2_sed 10_1 (SPAdes) (version 2) | ecosystem: Environmental > Terrestrial > Deep subsurface > Rock core/Sediment | place: Rifle...
GATCATGGTGTAATGGATGAGCCGGCTGAGATCGACGGGCCCGACGGCGACGCCGCACATGTAGGAGTCGCGGAGGACGTAATCCAGGTTATCCCCCGTGTAGCTGCCGGAGATGATCGGCTGGAGAAAGTTCAACCACCGCGGCATCTTGGAGCGGTCCTTGCCTTTATCCTTGAGGATCAGATGGGCGATCTGGACGGGATCGAGCTCTTCGCCCCTGGCGAAGGCGCCGGAGGGGCTCCGGCGGATCTTCCGGATGATGGAACCGAGGTGCTCACGGATGATGATCTGTCCCAGCTTCTCGTGGGTCAGGTGGAACTGCTCGAGGAAGTTCTCGTCGAAAAAATGGCAGAAGGGCCCGTGGCCGATGTCGTGGACGAGCGCGGTGACCCTGAGCAGTTCCGCGATGTAGTTGGCGGAGGGCGCGTCCGGCACGGCCTTGTGGAGAAAGGGATACAGGTGGCGGGCAAACCGTCCGGCGACATGCATGGCGCCGAGCGAGTGGACGAACCGGCTGTGTTCGGCCGACGGATAGACCCAGCGGGCGCTCTGGAGCTGGAAAATATAGCGGAGCCGCTGAACCCAGGGCGAATCGATCAGGTCTTTCTCGGTGGTTTCCTGTGGCTCGCCGCGCGCTGCGCCCTTCGCGGGAGCAGCGAAGGGCACGGTGAACGTGATGTATTCGTGGATCGGGTCGGCGATCAGCGCCGAGCCGTCATAGTGGGATTTGCCGAGGGATGGGCGTGGCGTCACCGGAAAAATCTAGCACGACGGGGGTGGGGGCGCAACTGGCACCTGCTGGTGTGTCTTCGCATGATGTTCGCGGAACCTGAGGATGGCATGGTACATGATGAAATATCCGGCGGCCGCCGCGATCACTCCCAGCAGTACATGGCCCAGGATAAAGGGAACCAGGTAGGGGTGGAATTCATTCCACAACATCCGGAACTTATCCACCCACATGAGAGACTTGAACACGATCCAATCGATGTTCGGCGGCGCGCCGACCGGGTCCAGCAACAGGCCCACCCACATGCTGCCGGCGACGATCGGCAGGAACGTCCAGGGATTGTTGACCAGGTTCCCCGCCATCAGGGCCAGGAAGTTCAAGCGGAAGGCCCACGCGAAAAGAAACGCGCTGGCGGTGTGGAGGCCATAGGTGGGGGAAAAGGCGATGAGGACCCCTGCGGCAAAGGCCATGGCGGTGCGCTGGGGCGAATCCCCCAGGTGCAGGATTTGGCGGAGCTTCTCCTTGATGATGGTGAGGGGAATCATCCCAGGCGGTGCTCGTAGCCCTTCGCGGTCAGCGGTCGAACGGAGCCGTCAGCCCTGATGATGCGGAGCCCCCGGCCGGCCGGCGTGATGCTCCCGAGGGGGGTCGCCCGCAGCAACCGGCGGCGAATAAGCCCTTCCACGCGCGGGACTTTGGCCGGCGGCACCGTGAAGAGGAGTTCGTAATCTTCCCCGCCGCCGAGCGCATATGCGAGCGGGTCGCGCCGTCCGGCCCGCGCATACGCAATGAGCGGCCGTGACAGGGGCAGTTGCCGCGCGTCGATGAGGCAGCCGACCTTGCTCTCCTCGCAGATGTGGCGGACGTCGCCGGCCAGGCCGTCCGACAGGTCAATGGCCGCGCTCGCCAGGCGACCTTCAGCCAGTTGCCTGGCCTCGCGGAGCCGCGCCGTCGGCGTCAGGTGGCGGCCGGTCAAATAAGCCGCGTCGCGCGCATTCGTCCCGCGCCCCCGGCGGCCTGCCTTGCGCGCGAGGAGAATCTCCAGCCCCGCCTGCGCGTCCCCCAATGTTCCGGTCACGTACAGATGGTCGCCCGCGCGGGCCGTGGACCGTCGGAGCACTTCTTTCGGCGCCGCTTCTCCCAGGACGGCGAGGCTCAGAAAGAGGCCGGTACGGGAGGCGGAGGTGTCCCCGCCGACGACCGCGGCGCCGGCCGCCCGGCATGCGGCTGTCACGCCCGCATAGAGCGCTTCCACATCGTGGGGCGATTGTCGAGAGGTGACGGCCAGGGCGATCAGCACGAACCGGGGGATGCCGCCCATTGCCGCAATGTCGCTGAGGTTGGCCATGGCGGCCTTGTAGCCGAGCTGCCGGTAGGTCGTGCAGGCCAGATCGAAATGGACGCGCTCGGCCAGCACATCGGTGGTGACCAGCAGGACCCGGCCGGCCGGTGTCTTCAGGACGGCGGCATCGTCGCCGATGCCGGTGAGGACCGCGTTCCGCGCGGCCTGCGGAATCCGCGTCGCGTTCCGGAGCCGCTGAATCAGTTCGAACTCGCCGATCCGGCGCCGTCGCATCAGCTGCGTCGGGAGGGCGCGGCGGCGACGGGTCGGCGGCTCATCGACGGGCGGCGCCCCGGCGCCGTCGCCTTCACGTGTGTGCTGCCGGGAGCGGGTGTGCGGCGCAAGGCCGACGCGAGGACGTCGTCCATCGTTTCGGCAAAGATGAACGTCATGCCTTTCAGGAGATGCTTGGGAATGTCGGCCTGGTCCTTTTGGTTTCTCTTGGGCAGGATCACCTTGAAGATGCCGACCCGCTTGGCCGCCAGAATCTTTTCCTTCAGCCCGCCGATCTCCAGGACCCGTCCCCGCAGCGTGACCTCGCCGGTCATGGCCAGGTCGTGGCGCACCGGTCTGCCGGTGAAGGCGGACGTGAGCGCGGTGGCCATGGTGATGCCGGCGGAGGGTCCGTCCTTCGGAATCGCGCCGGCCGGAACGTGGATGTGGATGTCGTGCCGGGCGAAGACCTCGGGTTTGAGGCCGAGCTGGCGCGCGCGCGACCGGACGTAGCTGAGCGCGGCCTGCGCCGATTCCTTCATGACGTTGCCCAGGTGGCCGGTCAACGTCAGGGCGCCTTTGCCCTTCATGATCGTCGCTTCGATATGGATGATGTCTCCGCCGACCTCGGTCCAGGCCAGCCCTGTGGACACGCCGACGAGGTCCTTCTTCTCCTCGCTTTCCTTGTGATGCTTGGGCACGCCGAGATATTTGGGGATCGCCGTCGGCGTGATGGCGTACAGCCGATTCTCGCCCTCCGCGATCTTCTTGACCACCTTGCGCATCACGTTGGCGATCTCGCGCTCGAGGTTCCGGACGCCGGCCTCGCGCGTGTAGTCGGCGACGATCCGGTGGAGCGCCCGATCGGAGAACGCGATGTGTTTGTCGGTGATCCCGTGCTCGGTCAACTGGCGGGGGATCAGGAACCGCTTGGCGATGCCGATTTTCTCCTCCTCGGAGTACCCGGGGATTTCGATGACCTCCATGCGGTCCCGCAGGGCCGAGAGGATCGGGTCCATGAGGTTGGCCGTGGTGATGAACATGACTTCGGAGAGGTCAAACGGCACGCCCAGATAATGATCGCTGAAGGCGGTGTTCTGCTCCGGGTCGAGGACCTCCAGCAGGGCGGCCGACGGATCGCCGCGGAAATCCGCGCCGACCTTGTCGACCTCGTCCATCATGAACACCGGGTTGCCGGTGCCCGCCTGCTTGATGCCCTGGATGATGCGGCCGGGCAGGGCGCCCACGTAGGTCCGGCGATGGCCCCGGATTTCGGCTTCGTCGCGGATGCCGCCGAGCGAGATCCGGACGAACTCCCGGCCCAGCGCCCGCGCGATCGATTTTCCCAGCGAGGTCTTGCCCACGCCGGGCGGGCCGACGAAGCAGAGGATCGGGCCCTTCATCTTCTCCTTCATCTTGCGGACGGCGAGATATTCGAGAATCCGCTCCTTCACCTTTTCCAGATCGTAGTGATCCTCGTTGAGGACCTTGGCGGCGGCCTTGATGTCGAGGGTGTCCTTCGTCTTCTTGCTCCAGGGCAATTCCACCAGCCATTCGAGATAGGTCCGGACCGTCGCCGCTTCCGCCGTGTCCGGGTGCATCTTTTCGAGCCGCTTGAGCTGTTTCTCGGCCTCCTTGAGGACCTTCTCGGGCATCTTGGCGTCTTTGATGTTCTTCCGGAACTCGGCGACTTCTTCGGCGCGCTCGTCCAGCTCGCCCAGTTCCTTCTGGATCGCCTTCAATTGCTCGCGCAGGAAGTATTCGCGCTGGGTCTTGTCCATCTCGCCCTTGGCTTCGGCCTGGATCTTCTGCTGCATCGAGAGGACTTCGATCTCCGCGCCCAGCAGTTCGCTGGCGCGGCGCAGCCGGGCGACGGGGTCGAGGATCTCCAGCACCTCCTGGGTGGCGTCCACCTTGAGTCCCAGGTTCGAGACGATCATGTCGGCAAGCCGGCCGGGGTCCTGGAGGTTTTCGATCACAACCATCACGTCCGGCATCAGGATCTTGCCGAGGCTGACGAGGCGCTCGAGCTGCTCTTTCACGGTCCGCATCAGGGCTTCCCCTTCGAGGGACTGGTCCGGAAGCGCGGCCTCGGGGATCTGCGCGAGGCGGACCTCGAGGTAGGGCTCGGTCTGGACGAACTCCTCGATGCGGGCCTTGGCCAGGCCCTGCACGAGGATCTTGATCCGGTCGTCGGGCAGCTTGAGCATGCGCATCACCATGCCCACCGTTCCGACGGGGTGGATGTCCTCCGGCTTGGGATTCTCGACTTCCAGAGAGCGCTGGGCGGCCAGCATGATGATCCGGTTGCCGGCGAGGGCCGCCTCGATGGCCTTGATCGACATGTCCCGGCCGACGAAGAGAGGCAGGACCATGTAGGGAAACACAACGATGTCGCGGATCGGCAGGAGCGGAAGGCGATCCGGGATCTCCACGTGCGATGATTCGCGTTGAGCCTGCTCGGCCATGGCTGCCCTTTCCTAGAAGGTGAGTCCTTTGAGGTAGTGGGCGAAGCGGTCGCCCAGCTCGGGGTTCTTCAATCCGAATGCGACGGTCGCCTTGAGGAAGCCGAGCTTGTCGCCGGCGTCGTGGCGCGTGCCGGCCACCAGGCACGCGTGCATCGGCGACGAGTGCGCCATCATGCGCAGCGCGTCCGTGAGCTGGATTTCCTTGTGTTTGCCGGGAGGCGTCTTCTCCAGGATGGAAAAGATCGACGGCGGCAGGATGTAGCGGCCGATCACTGCGAGCCGTGACGGCGCATCCTTTGGGGCCGGCTTTTCGACCATATCGGTGACCTGGAACAGCCCCGGGCGTATCGGTTTGGGGGTGATGATGCCGTAATGCGAGACTTCCTCGGGCTCGACTTCCTGCACACCCAGAATGGGCGTGCCGAGTTCTTCATAGAGGTCGATCAATTGTCTGGTCGCGGGGACAGCCGCGTCGATGACTTCGTCGCCCAAGAGTACGGCGAACGGCTCGTCGCCGATCAAGTGTTGAGCGCAGAGGATGGCGTCCCCGAGCCCGCGGGCGTGAGGCTGGCGGATGTAGCAGAAATTGGCCAGTTCGGAGATCCGCCGGATTTCCTTGAGCAGCGTGTCTTTTCCGCTTTCTTTCAGGACCGCTTCCAGCTCGAACGAGAGATCGAAATGGTCTTCGATGGCGCGTTTGCTGCGGCCCGTGATGACGATGATGTCGCGGATGCCGGCCGCCACCGCCTCTTCCACCGCATACTGGATCAGGGGCTTGTCGACCAGCGGCAGCATCTCCTTGGGGGAGGCTTTGGTGGCGGGAAGGAAGCGGGTTCCCAGGCCGGCGGCTGGAATGATGGCCTTGGAGACCGTTTGCGAAGACATAACGGCTGGATTCTACGGGCGGTCTTGGTCAAAGTCAAGCCGAGCGAGGAGGCTTCGAGCCGCCTTTTTCCCTTTACTTGTCGCATGGCAATCTGTAGAATTTACTCGGTTTTTTGGGCTTTTTCAGGCATGTCTGTGCGGTGCCGCCCGAGGCGGTCAGGGTGCTGGAAGGGGGAGCAGGGGCGGTGCACGTTTTCCGCACAAAGGACGCGAGTCTTCATGGGCCCAAAGTGGGCGGAATGACCACCATCGTTGCTTACGGGATCTTGCTGCTGGGGGGACTGGTCTGGGTCCTTGGCCCCAGGGCCGGCCTGGCTCAGGAAACGGGCCAACGGATCAGCGCGATCATCGTCCAGGGGAACAAGCGGATCGAAGTGCCGGCCATTCGCGCCCGCCTCACCCTGAAGGAGGGGGAACGCGTAACGGCGGAGCGGATCCGGGAGCAGATTCGCGCCCTGTATCAGATGGGGTATTTCGAAGACGTCCGCGTGGAAACCGAGCCCAAGGCCGGCGGCGTGGCCGTGATCGTCGTCGTGACGGAGAAGCCCTTCGTGACGGAGATCCTGTTCGACGGCAACGACAACCTCAAGGACGAAAAGCTCACCGAGAAACTGACGGTCCGCCCCCAGTCGTTCCTGGATCAGCAGCAGATCAAGGACAGCGTCGAGCGGCTTCGGCAGCTCTACGAGGACGAGGGGCATTTCAGCGCGCGGCTGGTGCCGGTCATCAAGTCCCTCGACGGCGAACGGAAGTCGCTGACGTTCTTCGTCAAGGAGGGGCCCAAGGCCCGCATCAAGGCCATCGCCTTCGACGGTGCGAAGTCCATTCCCCTGAAGAAGCTCAAAAAACCCCTGGTGACGCGGGAATACTTCTGGCTCCTGTCCTGGTTCGACGATTCCGGGGTCTACAAAAAGGAAGAGCTGGACAACGACGTCGAGCGGATCCGCCAAGTCTATTTTGACGAGGGGTATCTCGATATCAAGCTCGGCAAGCCCGCGGTTGATCTGAGCCCCGACAAGAAATCGTTTACGGTCCGGTTCTCCATCGTCGAGGGGCCGCAGTTTACGTTTTCGAGGATCGGCTACAAGGGGCACACCATTTTCTCCGAGTCCGAGCTGCGGAGCGGGAGCACGCTGAAGGAGGGCAACGTCATCCGGATGGCCGAGGTCCGGGACGACATCAAGCGCGCGACGGATGTGTATGGCGCGAAGGGGTACGCGTTCGCGGACATCAACCCTCTGATCCAGCCGGACCCCGAGTCCAAGACGGCCATGGTCACGTTCGACATCAAAGAGGGCGCCTTGATCCGCGTCCGCAACATCAATATCTCCGGCAACGACAAGACCCGCGATAAGGTCATCCGGCGGGAGCTGCGGGTCAACGAAGCCGAGCTGATCGATACCGCCGCCATGCAGTTGAGCTTCAAGCGGCTCAACAACATGAACTATTTCGAAACGGTGGAGATCATCCCGAAGCAGGTCGATCCGGGCACGGTCGACCTCGACATCAAGCTCAAGGAGAAGTCCACCGGCACCTTCAGCGTCGGCGGCGGATTCAGCTCTCTCGATAAATTAGGGATAGTGGCCGACATCACGGAGGGCAACCTGTTCGGCCGCGGCCAGCTGGTCAAGGTCCGCGGCCAACTCGGCCAGTTCCGATCCTACGGGGTTGTCACGTTTCGCGAGCCGTACCTGTTCGACGAGGCGCTGTCGGCCCAGGTGGATCTGTACTCACGCCAGACCTTCTTCTTTAACTTTTTCGAGGAGCGGACCGGCGGCGATATCGTGCTGGGGAAATGGTTCTCGGAGTACCTGAGCGGAAGCGTGACCCTGCTCCGCGAGCGGCTGACGATCTCGAACGATCTCTCGGATCAGTTTTTCCTGGAGGGCGGTGGAGTGGCTGTGACGCCCCTGACCGATCTGCCGCTGGTTATCCAACAGCAGATCGGAACGTCCACCACCAGTGCGGTCATCCTGGGCGTCGCGCGGGACACCCGGGACTTCTATGCCGATCCCAGCGCCGGCGCCCGGCATGGGCTCACGCTGGAGTTTGCCGGCGGTCCGCTCGGCGGCACCAATGATTTCTACAAGGTGATCGGCGACAGCGCCTGGTATTTTCCGGTGGTCTGGGACACGGTGTTCGCCCCGCGGGCCCGGTTGGGGTTCGCCCACAGCTACACCCCGGGCAGCCAGCTGCCGATCGGCGACCGGTTCTTCGTGGGCGGCATCCAGACCATGCGGGGATTTGAATTCGGCCGTGCCGGGCCGGTCTCGGCGATTGACAGCTTCAGCATCCTGGGGGCGACGAAGCAGCTCATCTTCAATCTGGACTATATTTTCCCCATCGCGCCCGAACTGAAGGTGAAAGGCGTGCTGTTCTTCGACTATGGAAAAGGGTTTGAGGATGGGGAAGCGCTGGGCTTGAACCTGCGTCCGACATCTGGAATCGAGGTGCGGTGGATTTCCCCGTTTGGGCCGTTGCGGCTGGCATACGGGATCAACCTTGATCCGCGAGTCGGGGACCAGGTAGGAGTCTTCGAGTTCTCGGTCGGCTCGCTCTTTTGATGGGACAGTCATGTACACTGGATCAGAAAGGAAGATCGACATGAAAAATGGCATTCACGTGCTGGTTATTGCGCTTGTGGCCGCGCTGGCGGTGGCGGCGCCGGCCTGGGCGGAAACGAAGATCGGCGTGGTCGAGCCGCAAAAAGTCCTGGACGGCACCAAGGCCGGGAAGAAGATCAAGGACTCGCTCCAGGACTACGTCAAGGCCCGCCAGAAGGTCATTGACATGGAGGAGGACGAGCTGAAGAAGGCGGAGGAGGACCTGGTCAAGCAGGGCGCCGTGCTGAGCCCCGAGGCCAAGAAGGACAAGGAGGACAGGTTCCGCCAGAAAATGAGCGAGTATCAGCGGAAAGTCCAGCAGTTGAACCAGGAGGTTCAGGTCAAGAAGAAAGAGACGCTGGACGAGTTCAATAAGAGCCTTGAGCAGGTCATCCGGGGAATCGCCGACAGGGAGAAGATCACGCTTGTCGTGGAGAAGGGGGATAGCGGAGCCGGCGCGCTGGTCATCTACAGCCATCCTTCGCTCGATCTCACGGATCGCGTGATCAGGGACCTGGACGCGAAGGCGGGCAAGTGAGCCAGGGAGGCAACCAGGGTCTGTGCCTGGACGTGACCGAGATTCAGGCGATCCTGCCGCACCGGTACCCGTTTCTCCTGGTGGACCGCATCGAGGAACTGGAGGTCGGCAAGCGGGTGGTCGGCATCAAGAACGTGACGATCAACGAGCCGTTCTTTCAAGGGCATTTCCCCGGCCGGCCCATCATGCCCGGGGTCCTCATCATCGAAGCCATGGCGCAGGTGGGCGGCGTTCTTGCCTTCAAGTCCGCGAAGGAAGCGGGGGCCAAGCTCGTGTATTTCATGGGGATCGAAAAGGCCAAATTCAGAAAGCCGGTCACGCCCGGCGACCGGCTCCGGTTCGTGGTGGACGTGCTGCGCGCCCGCCATCCCTACTGGAAGATGCGCGGGGAGGTGTTCGTGGATGACACGCTCGTCTGCGAAGCGGAACTGATGGCGATGATCACGGACGGCGTGATAACGCCGGAGGCCGAGTCATGAGCACCAGCGTGCATCCGGCGGCCATCGTGCATCCCAAGGCCGAGCTGGCCGACGGCGTGACGGTGGGCCCCTTTGCCGTGATCGGGGAGCATGTCCGCATCGGGCGGAACACCCGGATCGATTCGCACGTCGTCATCGAAGGGTGGACCGATGTGGGGGAGGAATGCCAGATCCATTCCTTCGTGTCGCTCGGCGCCCCACCGCAGCATCTGAAATACAACGGCGAGGAGACGCACGTCCGGATCGGCCACCACAACATCCTCCGGGAGTACGTGACCGTCAACCGCGCGACGGCGTTCGGCGGCGGCGTGACCAGCCTGGGCGATCACAACGTGCTCATGGCCTACGTCCACATCGCCCATGACTGCCTCGTCGGCAGTCACGTGATCATGGCGAACGCCGCGACGCTGGCCGGCCACATCACCATCGGCGACCATGCCATCGTGGGAGGGCTGGTCGGCATCCACCAGTTCGTGCGGATCGGCCCCTACAGCATGATCGGCGGCTGTTCGGCGGTCGGGATGGACGTCCCGCCCTTCATGCGGGCGGCCGGCGGGTACCGCGCCCGGCTGTTCGGGGTCAACACCATCGGGCTGAAGCGCCAGGGGTTTTCCGATGACCGCATCCGGCGGCTCAAAAAGATCTACCTGATGCTGTTCCGGTCTGAGGAGCGCCTGGCCGAAGCGGCCAAGAAAGTCCGCAATGAGTTCGGCGAGCACCAGGAAGTCCTGGAGCTCCTGGCGTTTCTGGATGGCACGAAGCGGGGCATTTGCAAGGGGTCGGATGAACGCGAGGAGGAGTGAAGGGGCGCGGGCTCCGGACCCGCAGGCCGAGTGGATCGGCCTGATCGCCGGCAACGGCCGCTTTCCGCTCCTCTTCGCCGAGAACGCGCGGCGGCTCGGCTATCGCGTGTCGGCGGTGGCCTTGAGCGGGGAGGCCGATCCCGCGCTCGAGCGGGCCGTGGACCGGATTCACTGGGTCGTGCTGGGCCAACTGGGCAAGCTCATCAAGGCGTTCAAGCAGGACGGCGTGCGCCAGGCCGTGATGGTCGGCGGTGTCAGGAAGACGCATCTCTTCTCCGACGTCAAGCCCGACCTCCGCTCGCTCGCCCTGCTCCGGCGCGTGACCATTCCCAAGGACGATGCGCTGCTGCGCGCCATCGCCGCTGAACTGGAGGACGAGGGCATCCGGATCCGGGAGTCCACGTTCGGGCTGGACGGGCTGCTGGTGGAGAACGGCACGCTCACGCGGCGCGGCCCGACCAGGAAGGAACGGCGCGACATCGAGTTCGGCTGGGAGATGGCCGAGGCCGTCGGCCGGCTCGATATCGGCCAATGCGTGGTGGTGAAGGACTGCGTGGTCGTGGCCGTGGAAGCGGTCGAAGGGTCCGACGACGCGATCCGGCGGGGAGGCAAGCTGGCGCGCGGGGGGGCCGTGGTGGTGAAGCGGTTCAAGCCCCAGCAGGACCGGCGCTTCGATCTGCCGGCGGTCGGGCCGGGAACCATCCAGGCAATGATCGAGAGCGGCGCCGCCGTGCTGGCGATCGAAGCGGGGAAAGCGGTGTTTCTGGACCGGGAAGAGGCCATCGAAGCCGCCGATGAGGCGGGCATTGCGATTGTGGGAGTGGCAAAGTGACGGACGTGCGCGTCGGCGTCATCGGTGTGGGATCGCTCGGGCAGCACCATGCCCGCGTCTATGCCGAGCTTGCCGGAGCCCGCCTGGTCGGCGTGGCGGACGTGAACGAGGCGCGGGCCGCGTCGGTTGCCGCCAGGCACAACTGCCGCGCGCTGGCCGGCTACCGGGCGCTCATTGGAGAGGTGGACGCCGTCAGCGTGGCGGTG
>Ga0209640_10005461_pt1 | contig 11098 bp, 9 predicted proteins | sample RifCSP10_1_FD_184018 | JGI IMG/M metagenome (GOLD analysis project Ga0209640, IMG submission 184018) | Soil microbial communities from Rifle, Colorado - Rifle CSP2_sed 10_1 (SPAdes) (version 2) | ecosystem: Environmental > Terrestrial > Deep subsurface > Rock core/Sediment | place: Rifle...
GTCAACGTCCGCACGTTGGGCGTGGTCGAGAACATGAGCGGCTTCGTCTGCCCGCATTGCGGCACGCTGCACGACATCTTCGGCACCGGCGGGGCCGACAGCCTGGCGCGCGAGCTGGGGCTCGACGTGCTGGCGCGCATCCCGCTCGAGCCGGGGGTCCGCACCGGCGGCGACGCCGGCGCCCCGATCACCTCGCCGCAGCATCCCGACAGCGAGACCTCGCTCGCCGCCGCGGCACTTCGCGAGCTGGCGCGCACGGTGGCCGGGCGCATCAGTGTCATCGCCGCCCCGTTCGCGGCGGCCCGCGCCAGCTAGGGCCCGCCTCGACCGAACCGAAGTCCTGCCCGCGGGGGATTGCCCATCTGCGGCCGCCGGGCAGAATGGCCGGATGCGGATCGCCGTCATCGCCGACCTGCACGCCAACCTCTTCGCGCTGCGGGCCGTCATGCGCGACATCGTCGCCCTCGAGTGCCACCGCATCTGGTGCGTGGGCGACATCGTGGGCCGCGGCCCGCACCCGTCCGAGGTGATCGACGAGATTCGCCGGCTCGAGGTGCCGACCGTGCAGGGCAACTGGGACGAGGCGGTCGCCCTGCGCCGGGAGCACACCGGCGTCAGCTGGCCTTCGCCCGAGGCCGAGATCGACGGCCACGCGTCGCTGGCCTGGACCATCGAACACACCAGCGACGAACAGCGAGCGTGGCTGCGTCAGCTGCCGGCGGTGGAGCGATTCGACCTCGAGGATCGCTCGGTGCTGCTCTTCCACGGCTCGCCGCAGCGCCAGAACGAGTACCTCTGGAAGGATCGCCCCAGCCGCATATTCGCGCGCGTCGCCAGCGACCAGGGCGACGACCTGATCTGCTTCGGCAACACCCACGAGGTGTTCCACCGCCTCGTCGGCAAGAGCCATCTCATCGCCGCCGGCTCGGTGGGCTGTGGCACCGCCACCGACCCCAACGCCTGCTACGCGGTGATCGACATCGCCGGCCCGGAGCTGATGGTCAACTTCCGGTCGGTCCCGTACGACCGCGCGGCGGTCGACGTCGAGATGCGTGCGGCCGGCCTTGAGCCGAGCCTGATGTGGGTTCCTCCCGAGCCCCACCTCGGGCTGGAGGCGGAGGCGCACCGCCTGGTGGAGGCGCTCGAGGCCTAGCCGAGCGGTGGCCGGCGGTAGCTGGCCACCGCCCCGATCATCAGGTCCCAGAAGCGATCCGTCGCCAGCCCCTCGGCCACCTCGGCATTTGGCGCCCGACCGGTGACGCCAAGCACATCGACCACGGTCCGGCCGTAGCTGAACTCGGCGGCCGTCTCGATGTCGACGTGCATCGGGCGCGAGGGGACGATCGTCGGGTCGAGCAGCCAGGCGACGGCGCACGGGTCGTGCACTGCCGGGGCGGCAAACCCGAAGACGCGCAGGTACGTCTCGGCGAAGAACTCCAGCAGCTCGACGCACAGGCTCGCCAGCGGGAAGTCGAGCGCCGCGATCCGCGCCACGACGTCCGGTGTGGCGAGGGCCTGGTGGGTGGTCTCGAGCGGCACCATGGTGATCGGCACGCCGGATTCGAAGACGGCGCGCGCCGCCTCGGCATCGGAGACGATGTTGAACTCGGCGGCGGGCGTGACATTGCCCAGCCCGATGGCGCCGCCCATCAGCACGACGCGTCGCAGGCGCCTGGCCAGGCCCGGGTCCCGGACCAGCGCGGTCGCCACGTTGGTGAGCGGGCCGGTCGCCACCAGGACGAGCCCGTCGTGCGTGCGCGACGCATCCAGGATCAGGTCGACGCCGTGGCGCGGGTCGAGCGGCACGGTCGGATCGCCGAACGCCGGCCCGTCGAGGCCGGATTCGCCGTGGATCTCGGGCGAGGCGATCCGCGGACGGACCATGGGCTGGTCGCAGCCGGCGGCCACCGGCACGCCGCTGATGCCGGCCACGGTGCAGATGCGTCGTGCGTTGAGCGCGGTCTTGTCCAGGCTCTGGTTGCCCGCCACAGTGGTGATCGCCACCAGCTCCAGGCTGCGTGCCGCAGCAGCCAGCAGGATGGCGAGCGCGTCGTCGTGGCCTGGGTCGCAGTCGAGGACGATCGGCTGCCGCGACTGGCGGCCGGCGGTCATTCCTTCGTGTAGGGGCGCCCGTCAGCGGCCGGCGCCCGCACCCGGCCGACGACCCCACTGACCACGATGATCGTGACCAGGTACGGGACCATCTGCATGAACTGCGTCGGGACCGCGATGTTGAGGATCGTCAGGCGCGACTGGAGGGCATCGGCGAAGCCGAAGACGATCCCGGCCAGGAACGCGCCGAATGGCGCCCAGCCGCCGAAGATCATGGCGGCCAGGCCGATGAAGCCGCGACCCGCCGTCATCTCCTGCTGGAAGCTGCCGGTCGACCCCAGGGTGAAGTAGGCCCCGCCCAGGCCCGCCAGCATGCCGCCGATGATCACGTTCCGATACCGCACGAAGTAGACGTTGATGCCGACCGTGTCGGCCGCCTTGGGGTGCTCGCCGACGGCCCGCACGCGGAGGCCCCACCGGGTCGAGAAGAGCATGAAATGCAGGATGACGATGGCGGCGATGCAGGCGTAGATGAAGATGTTCTGGCGGAAGAGGATGCCGCCGACGGAGGGAAGGTCCGAGAGGAACGGCACCTCGATCGGGCCGAACCGTTCGGGGTCGTTCAGCTCGGGCAGCTCGGTCAGGATGCGGGTCGACAGGAACGACGTGATGCCGACCGCGAAGATGTTGATCACCACGCCGGCGATGATCTGGTCCACCAGGTAGCGGATGGCCAGCACGGCAAGCAGCCCGGCCAGAAGCCCGCCGGTGATGACGGCGGCCACGATCCCGATCCAGTGATTGCCGGTGGCGCTGGCCACGACGGCCGATGCGAATGCGCCGGACAGCAGCATCCCCTCGATGGCGATGTTCACCACGCCGGCACGCTCGCAGAGGATGCCGGACATCGCGCCGAAGGTGATCGGCACGCTGCGCTGCAGGGTGCTCTGCAGGATCCCGGCCAGGCTCATCCCCTCGCCCGCTCCGGCCCAGGTCAGGAAGCCGAAGGCGAAGACGCTGACCACCAGCGCCAGGACGATTGCCCAGCGCGCGCCGAACCCGCGCGTGAGCTGGATGGCACCGGCCATGGCCGCGAAGGCGGCCAGCACGTAGGCCGTGCCGGCCGACGGGACGACCAGGTCCGGGACGTCCGCCTGCCCGACGTCCATGCCGAAGGTGGTCTGCGCGGCGGGATCGACGTTCCCGAAGACGAAGAGCATGACCGCCGCCAGGACGAGGTAGAAGACGCCATACGCCTGTGCGCGCCGACGGCTGATGCCCCGCACCACGCTGGTCGCCACCGCTGCCGCGGTCACGCACCCCACCCCTTGATGGTGATGTCGGGTCCGGTGGCCTTGGCCAGGCGGATGCGGTAGATGCCGCGCACCAGGGCCGGGGCGGCGATGAACATGATCACCAGCGCCTGGATCACGACCACGAGGTCGATCGGGATGCCCGTGGCGGCCTGCATCGGCGTCGCCCCCGCTCGCAGGCCGCCGAAGACCAGGGCGGCCCCCACCACGCCCAGCGGTCGTGATCCGCCGAGCAGGGCGAGGGCGATGGCGTCGAATCCCCAGCCGGGGGAGAAGCCCGGGGTCAGCCGCCCGTTCGAGCCGATGATCTCCGACGCTCCGGCCAGGCCGGCCAGGCCGCCGCTGATCACCATCGCCAGGACCACGGTCCGTGCGACGCTCATGCCGGCGTAGCGCGCCGCCGATGGGTTGAGGCCGACGGCGCGGAACTCGAAGCCCTTCGTGGAGCGGAAGAGCAGCCACGAGATCGCGAACGCCGCGGCCAGCGCGATGATCAGCCCCCAGTGGACGCGCAGATCCGCGCCGAACAGCTTCGGCAGGGTGGCGGACTCGAGGATGAAGCGGCTCACCGGATCGGCGCGGTCGGGGCGCTGGAAGAACGACTGGCGCAGCGCGAAGTCGACCGTCAGGTAGGCGACGTAGTTGAGCATGATGGTGGTGATCACCTCATGCGCCCCGGCGCGGGCCTTCAGGATGCCCGGCACGAATCCCCACAGCGCCCCACCCACGAATCCGGCCGCGACCGCCATCGGCAGGTGGATGAAGAAGGGCGTCCCCTCGAAGTTGATCCCCACCGCGGTGGCGAAGAGGCCGCCCATGTAGATCTGGCCCTCGGCGCCGATGTTGAACAGCCCGGCCCGGAACCCGAGGGCGACCGCCAGGCCGGCGAGGATCAGCGGCGTCGCTCGCAGCAGCGTCTCGCTCAGCGCGCCGGTACCGCCGACCGAGCCTCGCAGGAGTCCGCCGTAGGCGGCACCGACCGCGCCGATGCCGGCCGAGAAGGCCGCGCCCGGGTTGGATCCGATCTGCCCGATGAAGTCGGGGTCCGACAGGACGATGATGAACGCGCCGATGATCAGCGCGGTGATCATCGCGAGCAGCGGGAGGATCAGCTGCCGACCGGCGTTGAAGACCAGGCGGCTGATCCGCGAGGCAAGGGTCGCCGGAGCGGTGTCAGGCGGCGTCGGGGTTGCGGGCGGTGTGACGCCCGCCTGCAGGTCGTTCATGACTCTGCCCCCGCCCCGGAGATGGCGCCGGCGGGCACGACCCCTTCCTCCGGGTGGGCGCCACCCATCAGCAGTCCGAGCCGCTCAGGGGTCGCCTCGTCAGGATCGAGGATGTCGACGATGCGGCCCTGGTACATGACGGCGATCCGGTCGCCGAGCGACATCACCTCTTCGAGCTCGGTCGACACGATGAGCACGGCGGTCCCCTCGTCGCGCTTGGCCACGATCCGCTTGTGGATGTACTCGATCGACCCGACGTCGAGGCCGCGGGTCGGCTGCGCCGCGACGAGCAGCTTCAACGGGCGGGAGAACTCGCGCGCCACGATCACCTTCTGCTGGTTGCCGCCCGACAGGTTGCCGACGTCGTTGAGCACCGATGGCGTGCGCACGTCGTATTCGCCGGTGAGCTCGCGCGCCGTGCCCAGGATGGCGTCGCGCTGGAGTGCGATCCCGTTCGAGAAGGGCTTCAGGTAGTAGCTGTTCAGGATCATGTTGTCGGCCACCGTGAAGCCCGGGACCAGGCCCTCCTCGAGCCGATCCTCCGGGACGTGGCCGACGCCGGCCGCGAAGACGTGCCGCGGACTGGCGGTGACCGCGGCGCCCGAGATGCGGATCTCGCCTCCCTCGACGTGGCGCATGCCGGTGACTGCCTCGACCAGCTCGGTCTGCCCGTTCCCATGCACGCCGGCGACGGCCACGATCTCGCCCGCGCGCACCGTCAGGTCGAGCGCGTTCACGACCAGCTGCTGCCGATCGTCGCGGACCGACACGCCGCGGATGTCGAGCACGACCTCGCCTGGATGGGAGAGGCCCTTGGTGACCTCGAGCTGCACCGGCCGGCCGACCATCATGCGCGCCAGCTCGGCCTCGTCCGTGGCGGCCGGCGTGGTGGTGCCGACCACATGCCCGCGGCGCAGGACGGTGATCCGATCGGCGATCGCCATCACCTCGTTCAGCTTGTGGGTGATGAAGATGATCGAGGTGCCGCCGCGTGCCAACGAGCGCATGACGTCGAACAGGTCGTCGATCTCCTGGGGCGTGAGCACGGCGCTCGGCTCATCGAGGACGAGGAGGTTGGAGTGGCGGTAGAGCGTCTTGAGGATCTCGACCCGCTGGCGGACGCCGACCGGCAGGTCCTCGATCACCGCATCGGGGTCCACCCGCAGCCCGTGCTGCGCCGACAGCTCCTGGATCCGGCGCCGCGCGTCGTTGCGGTCGAGTCGCAGCAGCGGGCCGGAGGTCGACTCGACGCCGAGCATGATGTTCTCGGTGACGGTGAATACCGGGATCAGCATGAAGTGCTGGTGCACCATCCCGATCCCGGCCGCGATTGCGTCGCCGGGGCCGCTGAAGGTGACCGGCTGCCCGTCGATCAGCACCTCGCCCTCGTCTGGCCGGTAGAGGCCGTAGAGGACGTTCATGAGGGTCGACTTGCCCGCCCCGTTCTCGCCGAGCAGGGCGTGGATCTCCCCGGGCAGCACCGCCAGGTCGATGCCCTCGTTGGCGACGACCCCGGGGAAGCGCTTGGTGATCCCCTTCAGTTCCAGCTGCATCTGGGCGAGTCTCCGGAACCGGGTATGAGACAGGCGGCCCTGCCCGGAGGCGAGGGCCGCCTGTCGATCTGCTCGAGCTGCTGACGACTAGGTCAGGACTACGATGCCGGCTGGCCGGAGTAGCCGTCAGCGGTGACGCTTCCGTCGATCAGGGCTGCCCTGAGCGCGTCGATCTCGGTCTTCAGCTCCGCGGGGACCGCGTCCTCGAAGTCGTGGAACGGTGCCATGCCGACGCCTTCATTGGCCAGCGTGCCGATGTACAGGTTCTCGGCCCACTGGGTGGCGCCGTCCAGGCCCATCGCCGTCTCGACTGCGTCGAAGACCGCGTTGTCGATGCGCTTCAGGACGCTCGACAGCATGATCGCCTCATTGCCCGGCACGGAGATGTACTGGTCGACGTCGACGCCGATGAACATCGGCGCCGGGTCGAGCCCAACGAGGTTGTCACTGACCGCAGCCATCGCGCCGATGCCGACCGGGCCGGCCACCGGGAAGATGATGTCTGCACCTTCCTGCATGAGCGCCTCGGCCGTGGTACGGCCCTTGTCCTGGTCCTCGAAGTCACCGGTGAAGGTCCCGGTCTGGGTCGCAGGATCCCAGCCGAGGAGCTCCACGGCGGTGCCCTTCTGCTCGTTGTAGTAGTTGATGCCGGCCGCGAAGCCGTTCATGAAGTCGGTCACCGGGCCGATCTGGATGCCACCGAAGGTCCCGACCTTGCCGGTGCTGGTCATGCCTGCCGCGAGGTAGCCCTGCAGCATCGAGGCCGACTTCGTGTCGAAGACCAGGCCGAGGATGTTCGGCTTGGCCGGGTCGTACGCGAAGTCGACGATCGCGAACAGCTGGTCCGGGTTGGTCGCCGCGGCGGCCTGCGTGGCATCGCCGAGCAGGAAGCCGACCGTCACCACCAGGTCGCAACCCTGATCGATCAGGGCGTTGATGTTCGGCTGGTAATCGGTGTCGGCGGTTGACTCCAGGAACGCGATCTCGACGCCCAGCTCCGTCTCGGCATTCTGGAGGCCTTCGTACGCGTTCTGGTTGAATCCCTTGTCATCGATTCCACCGGTGTCGCTGACCTCGCAGGCCTTGAACCCCGCAGGTGCGACCGATTCGCCGGCTGACTCCCCCGCTGACATCGCGGGTGACTCCGACGCACCGCCGCCATTGCAAGCCGCAAGCACCAGCATCAACGAGACGAGGGCGGCGCTCGCGCCGAGCCATCGCTGCTTCCGCATTGAATCTCCTTCTCCCCTCAATCACTTGATTGCCGGCGCCGCTTCAGATCGCGACGGGTCGTCGCGTTCTGGCCCGAGGGCGAGGCCGTCGCGAATCTGGCCGATCATACTGCGCTGTCAAGCCGCGGCTCAAGTCAATTGTGCCGCGCGGCCGGCCCCGCCGCGGCGATCCACGCCCGTATCATCGACCGGCATGCATCTCTCCACGCTCCGCCGTCCGCGGCTGGTCATCTTCGATCTCGACGGGGTGGTCTATCGCGGCGACCGGCCGGTGGACGGGGCCGCGCAGCTGGTCGCCGCCCTGCGGGAGCGGGGCATCGGGGTCCGCTTCGCGACCAACAACTCGATGGCGACGCGCGCGGCGTACCGCGATCGGCTGGCGGGAATGGGGATCGGCGCGGACACCGACGAGATCGTGACCTCCATCTCCGCCACGATCGATCACCTGCGGCATCACCTGCCCGCGGCGCGGAGTGTGCTGGCCGTCGGCGCGCCCGGCATGCTGGAGGAGCTGCGCGGTTTCGGCTTCGAGGCCACCGGGGCCGGCGACGCCGTCGACGGGGACTACGATGGCGGTCCGCTGGCCGTCGCCTATGACGTCGTCGTCGCCGGACTCGACCCCGACTTCGGCTATCGGCGGCTGGCCGCCGCGGCGACCGCCCTGCGCGCCGGCGCCAGGTTCATCGCCACGAACGCTGATCTGCGCTACCCGACGCCCTCGGGCTTCCTGCCGGGCGCCGGGTCGATCATCGCCGCGCTCCAGGCAGCGAGCGGGGTCGAGCCGCTCGTCATCGGCAAGCCGCAGCCGGGGATCTTCCAGGCGATCCTGGAGCGGGCGGGCGTCGACCCGGCTGAGGCGCTGGCGATCGGCGACAACCCGGACGCCGACATGGTGGCCGCCCACCGGGCGGGCATCGGCTCGATCCTGGTGCTGACCGGCGTTGCCGATGCGGCGGCCGCAGAGGCGCTCACCGGGGAGCGGCGTCCCGACCACGTGGCCCGCGATCCGCGTGGCGTGGCAGCCCTGCTGGGGCTGACCCTCAGTTGAGGTCCGGCGCCTCGGCCGCCCAGGCCGCCCAGGCCAGCTCGGCGGCGGCGCCCATCGGCCCGAGCACGGCAGCCGGCCCGAAGCCCCGCCTAAAGGCGTTGACCGCGATCGACGCAAGCTCGGCCCGGGTGAGCCCCTGGGCAACGGCGATGCGGGCGAGCTCGTCGGTCAGGGTGGTGGCCGACACGGTCCGGTCATCGGTCGAGATCGTCACGCTGACGCCGGCGCGGTGGAGCACGGCGAGCGGGAACGACGCCAGGTCGGCAACGATGCCGGCCTGGATGCTGCTCGTCGGGCACAGGTCCAGGGTCACGTCGCGCTCGCGGACCAGCGCCACCAGCTGCGGGTCTTCGGCGGTGGTGACGCCGTGGGCGATGCGGCGCACTCGCAGGTCGAGCGCCTCGCGGATCCGCTCTGGGCCCGGCACCTCACCGGCGTGCGTGCTGAGGGCGAGCCCCCCGGCCGATGCCGCCAGGAACGCGGCGGCGTGGGGCGGGGCCGGGTATTCAGCCTCCGGTCCGGCCAGGTCGAAGCCGATCACCGGTGCGCCAAAGGCTGCCGCGGTGCGCGCCAGCTCGACGTTGGCGCCCGGCGGGTGCGAGCGCATGGCGGTCACGATCAGACCGATGAACGGCGTGCGCGGCCCGATGCGGGCGGCTGCCTCGGCGACCCCGGTGGCGACCGCCTCGATGACCTCGGCGACCGACATGCCGCCCTGGAGGTGGAGCCGCGGGGCCCAGCGGATCTCGGCGTACTGGAGGCCGTCGTCGGCCATCGACGCGACCAGCTCGGCGGTCACGCGGCGGAGCGCCGCCGCGGTCTGGAGCAGCGCGATTGGCAGGTCGAAGTAGGTGAGCAGCTCCGCCTGGTCCCGGCATCGCGGCGGGCCGACCATCCGCGCCCTCGCCTCATCGAGGGTGAGCCCCATGCCGGCATCGGCGGCCAGCTCGACCGCGGTCTCGATCCGCACCGACCCGTCGAGGTGCTGGTGCAGCTCCGCCTTCGGCAGCGCCCGGAGTCGATCGAGGTCCACCTGCTGATGATACGGGCCTCCCGTGTCCCGGGCGCGATCTCGCTCCTGGCGGTGGTGGCCCTGGCCGGCGCCACCTTCGGGCTCCGCCCGCACGACTCCGCCCGAGCCGATCCGCTCCTCGAGGCCGGGCGCGAGGGGCAGCTGGCGGCGGTGGCCTCGGCCGCCGACGCCGCGCTCGCCCGGCTGGCCGACGGGCTGGCGTCCGCGCTCGACGCGGCGCGACGGGGATCGGCTCTCACCGTGGCCGGCGATGAGCCGCCGGCTCCGAAGCTGGTGGCGGCCGCCGTGATGCTGCAGGCGGCGTCAGCCGACGCCGATGCCTCGCGGCGCGCGCTCGGGGTGCTGGCCGGAACCATCGCCGCGCTGGCTCCCGGGACGCCTGCTCCGGGGCTGCCCTTCGGCGCATCGGAGCTCCTCGAGGTCGCCGCCCAGCTGCGCGCCGCCGCCGACGCGGCGACGGTCTTCGTCGGCCGCCGCGACGCCACCGTCACGGTCGTCGAGGGGCTGGGTGCCGGTCTCGCCGAGCTGGATGCCGGCCAGCCGGCCGCCGCGCTGGCCCACCTCGAGGCGTCCGCGGTGGCGCTCGCATCGCTCGACGACTGGCAGGACCCGCCACAGCTGCTCACGTACTGGATGTCGGTCATCGGCCGACTGGTGGACGCCGCCCGCGACATCGCCGTGGCCACCATCGACGGGGACACCGACGCGCTGGTGGAAGCTGCGGTCCGCTACCGCGACGCCGCCGAGCTGGCGCGCGGCGCCGACAACGCCCTGGCCGTCGCCCTCTCGGAGGCGGGTGCGGCGGTGAGCGCAACGCCCCTGCAGCGCCTCGCGGCCCTGGTCGGCGGGACGGCCGATGCCCGCGCCGCGGTCGCGCCGTGGCTGGCCGCGGCACGGGTCTGATCCGGGGCTGACCCGCTCTATACTCGCGCGGCGATCGGTCGCCGCCGCGGCGCCGTGGATCGATTCAGACCCAGCTTGAGGCACAGCCATGCGCGTTCGCGCCCGCTCGGTCAGTCCCGCATCGGTGCAGGCCGACATCCTCGCGCTGCCGATCTATCGCGAGGACCGTGAGTTTCCGCCGGACCTGGCCGAGCTGGACGCGGCCGTCGGCGGCGCGATCCGTGGTGCCATCGACTGGGGCGAGTTCAACATCGTCGAGCACTACACCGCGCTGGTCGACGTCGAGGGCGTCGGCGCGCCGAAGATCCTGCTGGTCAATGGCGTCCGCCGCGGCCGCGGGGCGTGGCGCGCGCGCCGGGTCGCCTCGACGGCGTCGCGGCGGCTGCAGGGCCGTGGCGCGCGCTCGCTGGCGCTCTGGCTGCGCGATGGCGAGGATGCGGACGGCTTCGCCGCCGCGGCCATCGGCGCCAGGCAAGGAACCTTCCGTCCCTACGCCCACTACGGTCGCGTGCGCGACACCCCGGACTCGATGCGCAGCGTCGAGGAGTTGATCCTCATCGGCGACGGAGCGCCGCCCGACGACGCGATGGACCGGGCCGCGATCCTGGCCGACGGGGTCGAGTACGGGCGGATCCTCGCGAACCGCGCCTCGAACGACCTCTTCCCGGAGCGGATGGCCGACGAGGCGCGCCAGCTCACGGCTGACGGCTGCACCGTGGAGGTGCTGGGTGTGGACGA
>Ga0209640_10005462_pt1 | contig 11097 bp, 9 predicted proteins | sample RifCSP10_1_FD_184018 | JGI IMG/M metagenome (GOLD analysis project Ga0209640, IMG submission 184018) | Soil microbial communities from Rifle, Colorado - Rifle CSP2_sed 10_1 (SPAdes) (version 2) | ecosystem: Environmental > Terrestrial > Deep subsurface > Rock core/Sediment | place: Rifle...
ATCCATCGCGTACAGCACGCGATCCATTCCCAGCACGGACTGGCAGAACAGGATCGCCGGCTCCCATGCCATGCCACTGGTCGTGACATAGACGTTCTCACGCATGTAGTCGCTGACCTTTTTCTTCAGCGGCTGCATGCGCGCGTAACGCTGCGACATCACGCTGGCGCGATGCATGTAATCGAGACGGAAGAGCCAGAAGGGCAGGGCTTCGCCCAAGTGGCCGACCACGATCTTCAATCCCGGGAAGCGGTCGAATGCACCGCTGGTGATGATGGCCAGCAGATGCATTCCGGTTTCGACGCCGAACCCGTAGATGGCGCCGTCGAGCCCCCTCTCGAGGAGCGGTGCGATCATTCCGCGCGAGGGAGTGTTGGGGTGCAGATAGATCGGCACGTCGAGCGCCTCGGCGGCCGCCAGGATTTCCCAGAACTTGTGGTCGTCGAGGTACTCGCCGAGCGTGTGCGAATTGATGATCGCGCCCTTGAGGCCCAGCTTGCGCACGCCGCGCTCGAGTTCCATGGCGGCCGCGCTCGGGTCCTGCGGTGCGACGGCGGCGAGCCCGGAGAAGCGGTCCGGATGCTTGCGGATCGCCTCGGCCAGCTGGTCATTGCTCGATTTCGCCAGTGCTGTGGCCGTGGCCGCGTCGAATACCTGTACGCCCGGCGACGTGAGCGAGAGGATCTGCCGGGAGATCCCCGCCGAGTCCATGTCGCGCATGCGCCGCTCGCCGATGTCCTTGAGGCGTTCGATGATCCCTGTGGCGCGCTCGCTACGGCTCAGCAGGTAGAACCCCCAGAGACTCTGGAATCCCGGATCGTCGAAGCTCTTGCGGTCGAGCATCTCGCGGTACATCCGGAACATCTCGGGAGGTCCGAATGCCTCCTCGGTTGCGATACGGCGGTACCCGGACGTCCCCGTCACGCTCTTCGCAGGCGATTTCGCCGCTGTTCTTGCCTTCGTCATGGGGTCTCTTCGGTGGACTACGAGACGATTCAATCATGGCATATTGGTGAGTCAGGCAATTGCGCTCCGCATCGAGTGTTGTTTCTGTCTCGGTCGAGTACCGGGCGGGGCATTTCGGCCAGATACGGCTTCAAGCAGTCTGCCACGGCGCTCCGCAAGCCCCATTGCGCTGCAGCGAACATAGGAGAATCGAATGACCCCCGCCGAGCAACTCCAGGCATTGCAGAAGGCCGTCGAGCGGCTGACCACCCAGGTCGGAATCCTCGAGGACACGCACGCGATCCGGCGACTGCAGCACGCCTATGGCTACTACATCGACAAGTGCCTCTACAACGAGACCGTCGATCTGTTCGCCGATGACGGCGAAGTCTGCTTCATGGGTGGACGCTTCAAGGGCAAGGAAGGCGTGCGTCGGCTGTACGTCGGCCGCTTCCAGAAGAATTTTACAGGGGGCAAGAACGGTCCTGTCTTTGGTTTTCTGCTCGACCATCCGCAGATCCAGGACATCGTCGACGTCGCGCCGGATCGCAAGACCGCCAAGGCGCGCGCGCGTTCGTTCATGCAGGCGGGAAGCCACGAGTCGCGCAGCCCGGACGGCGGAGTCCCGCGCCAGTGGTGGGAGGGCGGCATTTACGAGAACCAATACGTCAACGAGGGTGGAATCTGGAAGATCAAGGTCTTGAACTACCGGCCCGTGTGGCACGCAACTTTCGAGAAGGGCTGGGCCCATACGCCGCGCGAGTACGTCAAGTTCTTTGCGGAGACCTACCCGAAGGATCCCGCCGGGCCTGACGAGTTGATCACCAATCCGCCACCGGTGCTCTGGCCGGATACCGACGTCGTTCCTTTTCATTATCCCCACCCGGTCACGGGGAAGTGGTGGAAGTGACGCGCGCTCGCTGAATCGTTGCGCGCCGCGGATACGCCAATGGCGGGCAAGCTCGCCGGACAGGTCGCAATCGTCACCGGCGCCGGTCGTGGGTTCGGCCGCGCGATTGCGTTGCGCCTCGCCGCGGAAGGGGCGGCGGTCGCGGTCACGTCGCGCACGCGCGCCGAACTGGATCGGACCGTCGCGCAGATCGAATCCGCGGGCGGCCGCGCGTTGGCGGTGCCGGGTGACGTCACGCGTCGCGAAGACGTAACACGCGTGGTCAGCGCCGCGGCTTCGCGATTCGGTGCCGTGAGCCTGCTGGTCAGCAACGCTGGAATTCCCGGCCCGTTCGGACCGATCGGCGTCGTGGATCCGGATGACTGGTGGTCCTCGCATTCGATCCACGTGCGCGCCCCGCTGCTGTTCGCGAGCGCGGTGCTGCCGGGATTCCGCGCGCGTGGCGGTGGGCGGATCATCATCGTGTCGAGCCGCGGCGGAGTCGAGGTGGCGCCGTCGCTCTCGGCCTATTGCGTCGGCAAGGCAACGCAGATCCGGCTCGCGCAACACTTGGCGGCCGAGGGCAAGGAGCAAGGAGTGAGCGTGTTCGCGATCGAGCCCGGAACCGTGATCACCGACATGGCGGAGAACACGATGGCCTCACCCGATGCGCAACGTTGGCTGCCCGACATGATCGTGACGTTGCGGCAGATCAAGGCGCAGGCGGATCCCGCGCAGGGCCTGTCGCGCTGCGCCGAGATGTGTGTACGGCTGGCATCCGGCCAATACGATGGGTTGTCGGGACGCTATCTCGCTCCGGAGGATGATTTCGACGCCCTGTTACGAGAGGACAAGTCCCATGGCGGAAACTGACAAGCTCAAGGCATTGCTCGATCAGGTTGGTGAACTGCAGCGCCGCGTCGGCAACCTGGAGGACGTTCACGCCATACGCACGCTGCATCACAAGTACGGTTACTACATCGACAAGTGCCTGTACGACGAGGCCGTGGACCTGTTCGCCGACGATGCGCGCGTCTATTTCCTGAATGGCATCTTCAAGGGCAAGGCTGGCGCACGGCGCCTCTACTGCGATTGGTTTCGCAATCTGTTCACCCAGGGACATAACGGGCCGATACCTGCTTTCCTGCTCGATCACCTGCAAATGCAGGACATCGTCGACGTCGCGCCCGACGGACTGTCGGCGAAGGGCCGCTTCCGGGCGTTGATGCAGGCAGGTCAACACGAGAGCAAGCGCGAGAAGATCGGCAACTTTCCGATGCAGTGCTGGGAGGCGGGGATCTACGAGAACGAGTACGTGAAAGAACGCGGCGTTTGGAAGATAAAGCTGCTCGACTACAACATGCTGTGGCAGGCGGACTACGAAAAGGGATGGGCGCATGACAAGCCGCATTTGCTGCCTCTCGACAAGACCTATCCCGAGAACCCGATCGGACCCGATGAGCTCATGCCCGCGACACCGAAGTTCTGGCCGGCGACGCGCTCGGTTCCTTTTCACTACCCGCATCCCGTAACCGGCAAGTGGGTGAAGTCACCAGAGTGATTCAGCCGAGGTCGAAATGACGACAGCATTCCCGGAGATGATGGATTTCAGCGGCTACAACGCGCCGTCGCGCGTCGAGTGCGACGTCTTCGATCTGGTGGTCGAAGGCAATCTGCCGGCGGAGATCAACGGCTCTTGGTACCAGTGCGTTCCCGACCCGCAGTATCCGCCGATGCTCGGCCACGATACATATCTCAGCGGTGACGGTATGGTGCGCCAGCTCCGCTTCCAGGATGGCCACGTGGATCTGAAGCAGCGGTACCTCCGCACGCAGCGATTCAAGAACGAGCGCCAGGCACGACGCTCGCTCTACGGGCTGTATCGCAATCCTTACACCGACGATCCCAGCGTGCGCGGCAAGGGCCGCGGCGCCAACAACACCACGCCAATCTTTCACGGGGGGCGGCTGCTCGCGCTCAAGGAGGATAGCCGCGCGGTGGAAGTGCATCCGGAGACGCTCGAGACGATCGGCGAATGGGACTACCGTGGCAAGCTGCGCAGCGAGACGATGACCGCGCATACACGTCTCGATCCCGAGACCGGCGAGTTGTACTTCTTCGGCTACGAAGCGAGCGGGTTGGCCTCGCGGGACGTGGCTTTCTGCGTGGCCGACCCCAGTGGCGAGCTCACGCGCGAAGAATGGTTCCAGGTGCCGTACTGCTCGATGATGCACGACTTCGCCGTCAGCCGGGAGCACGTGATCTTCCCGGTGTTCCCGACGACCGCCGATCTCGATCGCATCAAGAAGGGTGGCCCGCATTGGATCTGGGAACCGGGCAAGGACAGCTTCGTTGGCATCATGCCGCGCGAGGGAACAGTGCGCGACATGCGCTGGTTCCGCGGGCCCGCGAAATCGGCGTACCACTTCATGAATGCGCATACGGAGGCCAACAGGGTCCATCTGGATTTCGGGTACGGCAACGTGAACCCGTTCCCCTTCATCCGCGAAGCCAGCGGAATCCAGATCAGGCCTGAGGAGATGACGGGTAACTTCGTGCGCTGGACGTTCGATCTGTCGAAGCGTGGCGAAACCTGGGATGAACAGATCCTTGGCCCGAGCGGCGACATGCCGCGTATCGCGGAAAAGGACTTCATGAAGGCCTACCAGGTCGGGTACTACCAGTCGTTCGATCCGGAAGCGGGGCCGCCCCGCATTGCGGGGCCGGTAGGAGCCGGATTCAACACGATCCTGCGTCTCGAAGTGACCAGCGGCAAGTTGAAGCGGTTGCCGATGTCTTCGGGATCGACGGTGCAGGAGCACGCGCACATTCCATCGAAGGTACCCGACCACGAGGGTTACCTCCTGTTCGTGGTTGATCGGCACGACCAGTTCCTGTCCGAGGTCTTCATCGTCGAGGCCGAGCACCTCGATCGCGGCGCGATCGCGCGCATCAAGATCCCGTTGCGGCTGCGCGTGGGGGTGCATGGCAACTGGGTAACGGCAAGCCGGCTTAACGAGGCGGTCGCGCGATGAAGCCGGAGCTCGAGTTCGTGTTCGAGTTGAACGGGGCGCTGGAGCCGAGCGTGACCGTCGGGCAGACACCTCACGGTCTGCGTCAGGTCGTCCCCATCAGCGGCGGGCGGTTCGAAGGTCCAGCGATTCGCGGCACGATTGTGCCGGGCGGTGCCGACTGGCAGGTCGTGCGCAGCGATGGGGTGAACGAGCTCGAAGCAATCTATCTCCTGCGAACCGACGACGGAGTGACCATTCAAGTGCGAAATCGAGGCTTGCGGCATGGCCCTGAGCCTGTAATGAAGCGCCTGTTCGCCGGCGAACCGGTCGATCCTTCGGAGTACTACTTTCGCGCCGTGCCTACGTTCTCGACGGCCGCCGGAAAGTACGAATGGCTGAATCGCAGCGTCTTTGTCTGCTCCGGTGCGCGACAGGGCGACTCGATCCGCCTCTGGATATACAGGGTGAACTGAATGAGCTACGCGGACCTCAAGGTGTTCATTGGCGGTGAATGGCTCGCGGGCGGTGGTCGCAGGACTCAGCCGGTCATCAATCCCGCCACCGGCGATGCAATCGGCGACCTGCCCCACGCATCCAGCGCCGATCTCGATCGCGCGCTCGAGGCGGCCCGGCAGAGTTTCCCGCTGTGGCGCGCCAAAGCACCGCACGAGCGCGGGCGCATTCTGCGTCGGGCGGCGGATCTGCTGCGCGAGCGCACGGAGAAGATTGCACGGCTCGCGACCCTGGAGGAGGGCAAGACGATCGCCGAAACCCGCTGGGAAGTCGGGTTGTCAGCCGACATCTTCGACTGGTACGCGGAAGAGGGACGCCGCGCCTACGGTCGGGTGTTGCCGCAGCGCGCCGCCGGCGTGCGCATGACCATATTGAAGGAGCCCGTAGGACCGGTGGCCGCGTTTGCACCGTGGAACTTTCCGATCGGCAATCCGGCACGCAAGATCGGCGCGGCGTTGGGCGCTGGGTGTCCCTGCATCCTCAAGCCCGCCGAAGAAGCGCCGGCGTCCGCGCTCGAAGTGGCACGCGCGCTGGTCGATGCGGGTCTGCCGCCCGGGGTGTTGTCGGTCGTCTTTGGCGTCCCCGCAGAGATCTCGGCCTACCTGCTGGCCTCGCCCGTGATCCGTGCCATTTCCTTCACGGGATCGATTCCCGTCGGCAAGCAGTTGATGAAACTCGCTGCTGACGGAATGAAGCGCACCACGATGGAGCTCGGCGGGCACGCCCCGGTGTTGGTGTTCGATGATGTGGACCTCGACCTGGTGCTCGACCAGTCGGTGTTCGCCAAGTATCGCAATGCCGGCCAGGTGTGCGTGTCTCCCACGCGTTTCTACGTGCAGGAGAGGATCTACGATCGCTTCGTCGCCGGCTTCACTGCCAGGGCCCGCGCGTTGCGTGTTGGCGACGGCTTGAACGAAGCGACGCAGATGGGGCCCCTGGCGCACATTCGGCGGTTGCAGGCGATGGATTCCCTGCTGCGCGACGCGCGTGAACACGGGGCGCGTTTTCAGGCCGGTGGCTCGCGCATCGAGGGCAAGGGCTTCTTCTGGCAGCCAACGGTCCTTTCGTCGGTTCCAAACGAGGCGCGCATCATGAACGAGGAACCCTTCGGCCCGGTCGCGCTCATCAATCCATTCACTGATTTCGAGAGCGCGATCCAGCAGGCCAACCGGCTGCCCTACGGTCTCGCCGCCTTCGCATTCACGCGTTCTGCGCGCACGGTCAATCTCATCGGCGAGCAGGTCGAGGCCGGGATGGTGGGCATCAACAGCTTCCAGATCTCGGTGCCCGAATCACCTTTCGGCGGGGTGAAGGAAAGCGGGCACGGCTCCGAGGAGGGCATCGAAGGGCTGGAAGCCTGCCTCGTGACGAAGTTCGTCACTGAAGCGTAGGCGACGGACCGTGACCCGCACAGCCCGATCGCCGTTTCGTTCAGGCCGTGATGCGCTCGCCGCGTCGATATTCGCGCGGCGTGACGCCGTAACGCGCTCGGAACACGCGCCCGAAATGGGTGGGGCTGTTGAATCCGTAGTCGAAGGCAATGGCGGTCACCGTGCGGCCGCGCTGCGAGGGCACGCCGAGGGCACGCGAACATTCCTCGAGACGACGTCGCAGGATATAGCGCGCCACCGTTTCGGTTTCGTTGGAAAAGAGATGGTGCAGGTAACGCGTCGTCATCTTGCTGGCTTCGGCGACGCGCGCCGGAGTCAGGTCCGGATCCCCCAGATGGGCCTCGATGAAGTTGACGATCCTCAACCGATGCGCCGTCGCGAGCGAGGAGCGGTCGGACTGGGCCTGCGGGAGCAGCGAGTAGGCACTCGCGACCAGGTCCAGAATGGCGTGGGTAATGCGAGGTTCGACGCTGGAGTCGAGACCGTCGTGACATTGGCGCCAGAAGTCACGCAGGAAGTTCGACAGCAGCGCACTCAATCCCGTGCCACCACACATCGGCACTGCGACCACCCTTTCGGGGCAGGCGAGGTGGCGGCGCATTATCGGATCGGGAATGCCGAGCACGAACATCGAGTTCGACCGCTCGAAGACCATCTCGTAGGGGCGCGTGCTGTCACAGAGTGTGAAATCGCCGGGACCCAGGCGGGCCTCGCGGCCGTCCTGGCGGTTGATGCTCTCGCCTTCGAGCTGCATGTGCAGGAAGAACATCGCCTCGCGGGTGCGCGCGACGTGGGAACGCGAGTGGCGCACGGTCTGGGCTTCCGAGAACACCTCGGCGACGCGGATTTCATCGACTTTGGTGCGAGTGAGGCGGCCACAGAAAGCACGGATGTCGATCGGGTCGGAAACGATCGGCGTGAAGCTGTCAGTCGCCGTATCGTTCCAGAATTCGAGCTTGCGGCGCGGCTCCAGGCCGGCGGTGGTAAACGTCTCAAGCTGAGTCATTTTCGTGCCCCCTCTCGAACACTACTAATGCTGCAACGCTGATGTACTGCGAATTCTCTGCGGAGTTCCTCGTGCTCCCGATGCACTCATGGACAAAGTGCGCGCGCTCGAGTTCGTTATATACTATAACCGTGCTTCGGCCGATGGTAAGACAGACAACATGCCGATGCAAGGCTTTGGCGGTTGCGATCCGGCATCCTCAGGAGGCTAGCCAACGACCGTGGCGCAATGCTTACGGTCACCCCTCTGGCCGGTCCACGGCCGGCAAGTGATGCGTTCACCGATGCGCAAAGCGAGGAAATCGGCTGGTCAGCAGGGCGCGAGCCCGGAAGCGCCGCGCGACGTGGATATGGAGCCATTGACCAGTTTCGTGGGCTACGCGGTACGACGGGCGCAGGTGGCGGTCTTCGGTGACTTCCTCGATTCACTGCGTGAAGTGGAATTGCGACCGGCGCAATTCACCGTGCTGATGGTGATCAGCCGCAACCCGGGCCTGCGCCAGTCGGATGTGTGCGGCAGGCTTGGAATACAGAAGGCCAATTTCGTGCCGCTCATCAACGAGCTTGAATTTCGCGGACTCGTCGTGCGCGAACCGGGGGTTGCCGATCGCCGCTCCTACGCGCTGCATCTCACGCCCGAAGGCCGCACCCTGTTGCACAGGGCGCGCGAGCTCCAGGCAGCGCATGAGGCGCGGTTGACGGAGCGCATCGGCAAGGGCGGCAGGATCCAATTGCTCGACTTGCTCCACAAGCTCGTCGACGGACACGAGCGTAAGAGCTGATCAGGACCCTCCTGAGGCACTCCGACGGCAATCAGGCGCGCTCGTGTTCCCAGGCGGCAAGGCTCTTGCCGGCCGGGGCGAGCCGCTCCAGCAATGGAGCTGCGGTCCAGTGCATCGGACCGAAGATCGCGGCGTACTTGCGCATGCCATCGAGCAGCGTGCGGAGCCCGATCGTGTCCGCATGGAACATCGGGCCGCCGCGGTAGCGCGGAAAGCCGTACCCCGATGCCCACACGACATCGATATCGCTGGCGCGAATGGCCACGCCTTCCTCGAGGACTCGGATGCCTTCGTTCAGCAACGGGTACAGACAGCGCTCGAGAATCTCCTGTTCGCTGTGGTCGCGTTGCTCGATAGCCAGCTTTCTGGCGCGCGCCCGCAGGATGGCGATTGCTTCGGGATCGTCATGGCGCGTGCGGTCACCCGGTGCATAGCGATAGTAACCCTTGCCATTCTTCTGGCCGAGTCGACCCGCTTCGTAGAGCGCGAGGTCGGCCTGATAGTACGCCGGGTCCGGTGGGTACTTGTCCACATTCGATTGGTGAACGTTGACGCCCACGTCGATTCCGGCCATGTCGAACACCGCGAGAATCCCCATCGCCATTCCCCACTTCTCCAGCGCGGTGTCCACCTGTCGCGGTGTTGCGCCTTCGAGCAGCAGCCTCTGCGCCTCGCGAGCATAGCCCTCCATCATGCGGTTGCCGATGAAGCCGTAGCATACGCGCGACAGGACGGGCGTCTTGCGTAGCGGGCGCGAAAGCTCCATCAGCGTGCGGATGACTTCCGGCGACGTGCTCGAGGTTCGTACGACTTCGAGCAATGGCATGACGTTGGCGGGGGAGAAAAAGTGCATGCCGACCACGTCTTGAGGGCGAGCGACAGCCGTGGCGAGCTCTTCGATATCGAGAGTCGACGTGTTCGTCGCCAGCACCGCCCCGGGCTTTGCCACTCGATCGAGGTTTCTGAAGATGTTTTTCTTGAGCTCCATGTTCTCGAACACTGCCTCGACGATGACATCCGCATCGCCGAGGTCGGCATAGTCGAGCGTCGAGCGAATCAGCGCCATCCTTTGGGCCTTTTCCTGTGCCGTGATCCGCTGGCGCCGGATCATCGAATCGTAGTTCTTCTCGACGACGGCCAGACCGCGATCGAGCGCTTCCCGACCGGTATCCATTAATGTCACAGGGATGCCGGCATTCGCGAAACACATCGCTATGCCACCGCCCATCGTACCCGCGCCAACGATCGCAGCTTGCTTGACCGGTCGACCCTTCGACTCCGGGGGGATGCCGGGGATCTTGCGAGTCTCACGCTCGGCAAAGAAGAGGTGTACCAGCGCCTTCGACTCGACCGTAGACTTGGCGCGATTCACGAGCTCGGTCTCGAACTTAAGCCCTTCCTGCAGGGGCAGAGAAGCGGCGGCACGGATGGCGTCGATGGCGGTCAGTGCTGCCTGTCGATTCGGATACTGCTTGCGCGCCTGATCGGTAAAGCGCGCGATGACTTCCGGGGTCGCGCTGGCGGGATCGACCTTCATCTCCCCGGTGCGGCGCGGCCCTTTACCCTCCACGATGACTCGCCGGACGAAGCCCAGCGCACCCTCGCGTAAGTCGCCATCGATGATCGCGTCGATGATGCCGAGCTCCTGCGCGCGTGCGGCGTCCACCGGTCTTGCACTCAGTACGAGATCGAGCGTTCTCTCCACGCCGATCAACCGTGGCATGCGTTGCGTGCCGCCCGCGCCCGGGATGATTCCGAGCGTGACCTCGGGCATGCCGAGACGCGTGGTCGCCGCTGCGACGCGATAGTGAAGCGCGAGCGCGATCTCGACGCCGCCACCCATGACCGTGCCGTGCAGACCGGCGACAGTCGGAAAGGGCAGGTTCTCGAGCCTGTTGAACAGCCGGCGGTATGCCTCCTCCTGGGGCGGTCCGGCAAACTCGCCGATGTCGGCACCGGAAAAGAAAGTATTGCCGGCGCACAGGAGAATCGCGCCCTTGATGTCTCGACGCGATTCGACTTCATCGAGACAGCGCAACAGGCCTTCACGAACGGCCGCATTGATCGTGTTGACGGGCGGGTTGCTCACGGTCAGCACCGCGACGTCGCCCTCGTAGGCGATGGAAACGATGGGTGGGCTCACCAAGTTCCTCCTGTGCGCGGGCGACGGCCTACCCGAGTCGCAGTGATTATCATGGAATTCGCTGCGATCCCGAGCCTCTTTCAGCGCGCCGATGCTTTGTCCGCGGCTCAGCAGAAAATCAATCCGGCGTATTTCACTTTCAATCGAGCTTCCGTTCCGCGAGAGTCGAGTTTTGGGGCGGCCGCCTGCGGCCGGATTGGGACGAAGGCGCGGAACTGGAGAGACAGCAGATGGCCTTCCTGATGAACTGCTGGCGAGTGGCGGCGAAAGCGAAGGGGGTGCGGGCCGCGTAGCAGCGTTACGCGAGCGGGGCGAGCAGCAGCTGGCGGTCGAGCGATCCCGCGCGGATCGCCGCATTCAGCGTATTCAGAAGCAGGCAAGCAATCGTCATCGGGCCAACGCCACCCGGCACGGG
>Ga0209640_10005463_pt1 | contig 11096 bp, 6 predicted proteins | sample RifCSP10_1_FD_184018 | JGI IMG/M metagenome (GOLD analysis project Ga0209640, IMG submission 184018) | Soil microbial communities from Rifle, Colorado - Rifle CSP2_sed 10_1 (SPAdes) (version 2) | ecosystem: Environmental > Terrestrial > Deep subsurface > Rock core/Sediment | place: Rifle...
AAAAAACGGCCCGTGGGGGAAGAAGCATTGATAACCTGCTGTTGGACAGCCTCAGGAAATTGGCCTAAATCGCCTTCTATTTCGGCTACCAACATCGCCATGTCCCTGCCATCAACGCCCCCTGAGAAATATTTACGCGGGATGATGTCTTTTGTCGCCGGGTCATAGTCTTCCCTAATAAAGTTATAGACGCCTTTCTTGAAGGCATCGAGGTATTGCTCATAGATCTTATTCTTGGCGTCCTTATCTTCAATATCAATGCCGCGGATCTTGTTTTTGTCCACGTAAACCTGGCCTAAAAGAGAATTTTTCAGGTTCATCTTGTACCACGTCGCCAAGATCATGGAACTGTAGATCTGGCGTAAACTGGCAAACGTCTTGCCTTCATTGACTTCCTTTTCGATCTCGGGGATAACAACATCCTTAAGAATCTGGGATTGGATGGAGCTCATTTCAGTCGTCAGTCGTCGGTCGTCAGTCGTCAGTAACTGATGACTGACGTCTGATGTCTGATGACTTAATGCCAAATAGTCTTCCTCCAGCATGACCTTCAAATGGCTTTCAACGACAAAAGCGGTGCCGTTATTTTCATACACCAGCGCGCGGTCAGGGACGATCCATACCTTATTAAAGGTATTCATCGGGATGTTGGTCGTGCCGAATTTCTCGTAGGCCTTATCTTTGACGCGTTGCCAGAATTCTTTGCCCAGCTCCTGATCGGGGTGGATCAAAGACGCCGTCAATTGTTTGAGGATATAATCCTGCGCTAAAAGGTCGCGGCCCATTTCGGTCGTACCAAAAGCTTGGGGAATGATACGGTCTTTCTCATAAGGGGAAAGATTTACCCAGAGTTCTTTTTCGGGAACGGTCAGGGAAGCCAAGAAGTATTTAACTAATCTATTCGCTTCTTCGCGAAGCTCTTCGCCCTCGAGGCTCGTATGGCCAGTATCAACAATAAAATTAAAATGTAGGGGATTAACGGGATCGATCGTGATGCCTTTGACCATGGCCGGCATAAAGCCAGGGCTTGGGGAAACCATCACCCCCGGAGCCGGTAAATTAAGATATGTGGGTACGCCTTGGGCGTAAACGGATGCAGGCGGCGTGACAGAGCTAAAGATAAAGGTAAAGGCGATAAAAGCGGATAAACCTTTGTGGAATCGGGTATTTCTTCTTCGCTCGAGAAAGCTTATCATTTTTTATTCCCCCTAAGATTTAAAAATTGTTCCCGCAATTGTATTTTCATCGTTACCAGTGATTTGAACCATCGAAAGCGTTTTCCCGCATCAGTTTAAAAAATGGCCGCACAAAATAAAGGACCGTGCAACCAAACAAGCGAAGGCACACGAAAAGCCTCAATGCTCGTCGAGAATTAAAAATAAACTGTGATATTAGGAAAACAACTTTTCAGGAGGACATTTACATCGGGTCAGATCGACCCCCGTGGCAGGATAAATAAACGTCTCTCAACAACTCTTATTGTTGCCACAAATATAACACAACAAAATTTACCTGTCAAGCCCTAATTCTTGCTGCATGTTCAGATCGCGTTCCACCCGCGTGATCACCGGCTCAAAGCCACCAAGGTTTAAATTTTCAATGGTGGAGGCTGCAATCGTCATTTGGACGCCGTTCCCCTCCCGCTGAACGACCAAATTCAACATAGCCATATTCAAATCAATACCACCCCTACTATCCCTGTTACCCGTATCAAGCTGGGCCATGCCGCGCCCTATAACCTGAGCCATATTAGAAATTAGCCTCTGCTCTCTGATACGAGCCAATGAATCGGCAGAGATATTCGGTCTTTGCTGTAATACTGATAACAACCTTTCTTCTCCCCCATCAAAGGCTTGGGGATTATTTCTAGCTAAATCGCCAAAAGCGGTCACGATAGGTTCAAAATCAATCGATTGAATACCACTGGCACTCATAACTTGTTCAGCCATGGGTCTAAAGACATCTTGGAAGACTTGGGGATTGGCTATATTTTGCGGCATCAATCTTAAGAGGGTATCCGACTGCTGCCTCGCGCTGGAAACCTCTCCAAATTGCCGAACCACAAAAGCGTTCGAAGCCTTTTCCGCGGTTTCAGGAGCGGCTCCTACTTCACGTAGGCCTGCTTGAAATTCGCTTAACGAACGTAGCGCTGCTGGATTTCTTTCGGCTAGTTGCGCAACCTGGCCGGGCAATGCCTGGATTTCCTCAGATGTAAATCGAAGACCGAATTGAGACACCTCTGGCGCCCGTAAAGAGTCCCTATAATCATCTTCAAAGGCCTGCCCCATAGCCGCCTCTACAACAACACGGGCAAGTGTAGGGTTATAGCTCATCCGATCCCCAGCAGAAGAGGATTCAGCAACCGCCTGGTAAATCCGCCCAGACAGCCCTTCGCTATTATCTATAACAATACCTGCCATTCTTTGGGCAAGCGGCTCAGCCACGTTCAAACTCCGTAATTCGGTCAAATAAGTGCTTCTTAAGCCATCGCGGTCTCCCAAGAGCTCAGGCTTGGCAAGGACATTCACTAATGCCTGCGCCGCCGGCTGGGCTTCCGATGGGTTAAGAGGGGTTGTCCGATTAAGCGCCTCGGCTACATTAATAACATTCGTTCGTTGATCTCCAACCAACGCAAATCGCGTCGAAGAACTGGCCAAATGGCTATCAACACCTTTGAATTCCTCCGCTTGCCCGGCCAAATTATTAATCCGGTCAATAACTTCTTTGGTAGCGACCCGGCTCGCCAAATTACGGACAGAATCTTCAGGCATCTGCGGCTGCGCGATCCTTAAGCCTTCGGTTATTTTTTGCTCGAGTTGATCCAATGACCCATATTCGCGTAAATTTTGCATTACAGGTGTAACAGCTGCAATTTCATCTTCATTAAAATTATCCGTCTGCAAAGCGGACGTCACAATGCTTTGCATACGCGGCTGATTGACGGCGTAAAGAACAGGCATAACGGATATTTGCATATTGAATTGATAACGGCCCTGGGTTTGGTCGGCCACTTCGCGCATGGTATCCAAATCCGAGGCAATTCTTGCGGCAGTAACAGCCGTCGGCCGGTCGATGCCCTCCCTTTCCAAGCCAGCGGTAATGGCCGCTTCGTATTGAATAGGCGTTGAGAAAGCTTCCGGTGATTGCGTCCTAAGGCGTGTTATGACTTGAGCTGTTGTTGCCGCTACAGATCGGGCTTGGGCAGGTTCGATTTCTCCTTCTCCTATTAATCTATTCGCTACGCTCGCGCTATACGCATTGCCGGCTAATTGTTGATTGGCAGCAATACCGCTGGCGACATCAACTAATACCGGCTGAGGCGTTGAGCGTTCAAAAACCGTTTGGGCTAAAGATGGCAGGCTCTTTTCGACCGTAGGGAGTGTTTGTTGGGAGATCCCTCGAGAGCTTAAAACACTCATAATCTCTTGAGTGGTACTTCGCGGCGCCCGGCGTAACGTGTCCCCCACTATACCCACCACTAAACTAATTTCTTCCTGCGGCACTCCTTGCTGCCCTAAAGAACGCCCAAGCTCGGCATTAAAAGAAGGAGCGTTTGTCCTAAGAACGGCAGCCATATTAGGCAAAGTGATGCCCATGTCTTGTGCGGCGTTTGGTTCCCGGTTTCCCAAGGCGAAAGAGACTCTTGCAACCCTTTCAGGGTTAGTCGTGGCTCTTTCCAACAGCCTATTGACCGAAGTCATCATAGCCTCATCAAGGCCGGCTTGGGCCAAGGGTACTTCTGCGGAAACCTGCGTTGTCCCTGCCCGAACGACTTGAGCCGCTCGATCCCCCGCAAAACCTCCCGAATAATACCGCTTCGGCACCAAAGAAAATGTCTCCAAATCAAATTCTTTTGTCGTATACTCATAAGCTCCCTGCTGGAATGTCTCCAGATATTTATCAAAAATCTTTTCTTTAACCGCCCTGTCTTGTGTGTCTACGCCTTCAATTTTATTCTTATCGACATACACTTGGCTTAAAAAACTCTCTTTCAAATTTTGTTTATACCACGTTGCCAGAATCATGGCATTGTAAATCTGCCTTAAATTGGCGAAATTCTCCCCTTCATTGACTTCTTTTTCAATTTCCGGAACAATGACTTCCCTGACAACATTACTGGCAATAGCATTGATCTTCTTGACGTCATCTTCCTGCATCCGGTCCGTGCCGAATTTCTTATTATCCATATTTTCCTTTAATCCCAAATAATCTTCCTCTAGCATCACTTTTAAATGGCTGTCCAAAACAATGGCGTTGTTACCTCTTTCTAAAACAACCGCTTGATCAGGGACAATCCAAATCTTGTTAAATGTGTTCATCGGTATGTCAGAAGCGCCGTAGAGCTCGTTGGCTTTGCTTTGGACTTTTTGCCAGAACTCTTTTCCTAACTGATTTTCGGGATACATTAAAGATGCGGTGAGCTGCTTGAGAATATAATCCTGGGCTAAAAGGTCGCGCCCCATTTCTGTATACCCGAGATTTCTGGGAATAATCCGATCTTCTTCATAGGGAGAAAGATTAACCCATAACTCCTCTGAAGGAACGGTAAGAGCTGCCAGAAAATATTTGACAAGCTTATCAGCCTCTTCTTTCAGGGCATCTCCATCAATATTCACATCACCCGTATCGATAATAAAATCGAATTTTAATGCATCGTCGGAGTTGACGGTTATCGCCTTAATAAGAGGTGGCGTGAATATTGGACTTTGGGTAAGCAATGTCCCCGGCGTGGGTAGCTGCAGGGCGCTGGAACCGACGGTTTGAGCGGAACTAAGATAGGGAGTTAAAACAAGGTGGCAGGAGAAACAAAGCACTGTTAAACAGCTTAAAAATCGAAAGCCTGGTTTGCTTCTTTTTCTTCGGGATAAAACTTCCATTCCACCAGTCCTCGTTTATAGAAAACAATTCTTTTTTCTGGGAGGATTCACAAGAACCTTATCGTGGCAATGATTTTCTATGGTGTAAATATAACATTATTAATAATTACTGTCAATGAGGCCATCAGAGGCGGCGCCATAGAAAGATCGAGGACGAATATTATTTAAATGGTCGGGGCGGGGGGATTCGAACCCACGACCCCTTGCTCCCAAAGCAAGTGCGCTAGCCAGCTGCGCTACGCCCCGTTATATTTTTTGAATAGTGGCGCTTAGTATATCATTGGGTTTTGAAATTTGCAATTACTGTAAAATTACCCACTTATGCTATAATACCGCCATGCGAAAACGGATTATATTTATCTTATTGTCCCTGTTAATGTTAGGCACCATCGCCTTCTTCTACGTCCAAAACATCCTCATCCCCATTAAAGTAAAACAGTTTATCGAAGAAAAGGCCCAAGATTACTTAAAAAGAAAGATCGAAATCGCCGACATCCAATTCAAGCCCTTCCAGGGCTTTCGATTCATCAATATAAAGATCTATGAAAAAGACGCCCCTGAGACACTGTTTTTCTTCGCGGATGAAGTGCGTTTTCAGATCCTCTTCGCGGCCTTCTTTCAACATAAGACGTTGATCGTACCTTCCCTCCAGTTGGTCAAACCCACCCTGCATTTGACGCGCGATGAAACCGGCGCCTGGAACATCGCTGACCTTCTCAATCTTAAACAAGCCAAAGACGAGCGGATGGAGTACACCTTCTTCGTACGAAAATTCATCCTGGAGAAGGCAACCGCCGACTATGCCGATCACAGCAAGGATACAAAATTCTTTGAATCGTACGAAAACATTGATCTTGATGCGGCCATTTCTTTCGACCGCTCCATCCATTACGAAATAGCCGTTGACCTTCCCATAAGAAAGGCCCGCCTTAAATCAACAGGAACCATTGCCGCGGCAACCAAAAAGATATCTGCACAGCTGGCGCTTGATAATTTCCCGCTTTCCGATTACGTCAGTTTATTGACAAACGACCAAAACCTCACCATGAAAGACACTTTTGTGACAACGCCCGATCTCACCATGAACTATCAAAACAATAGCCTGGACATCAAAGCAAGCCTTAAATTCCCCTCCTTCTTCCTTAAATATGCCGACGGACAGATCTCCGGCCCCTTTGATATTACCAACGCAAACTTTAAACATGAAAATAACGTACTGTATCTCTCGGGGACCTTCAGCTCAGCGCAAGCTGTCTTCAAAAAATCCAATCTGTTTTTGTCCTCCCCCCTGTCATTAACGCTTAAAGCCTTAAGCTTGAAAAATAAAGAAATAAAAATGTTGGCGGATTTGACCCTCAACAACGCCCAATTCTCGTGGTCGGAAAATAAATCCGTGCGCGGCCAGCTGATGATCCAGGACATCCGGCTCGATAAAGCGCAAAGCAGCTCTCTCACGTGGCAGAAAGCGGTCTTGGAATCGGCTGAATTGATCTACGAAGACCGGTTAACTTTCAAGGGAAACCTTCTCATGGATAAGCTCTCCTTGACCCATCAAAGCGATGACTTATCCATTGACGTACCTTTCCGTATTACAAAAGCGGATTGTGCGGTCGGCGAAGATAAGATCATCCATTCCGACGTCTTGGCAAGAAAATTCCAGGGCCGCATCAAAGGCCGAAAATTGTACATCGATACCCTTGTTGACCTGCCCAACATGGAAATCCTCTTTGGCCAATTCCAGCGATTCCTCGGCAGCCCCAACATCGAGCTTCATACGATATTGGACCTTGGGCAAATAACGCCGCCTCTTTATAAAGGAAGCGTTACACTTAGCGATGTTTTGTTGGAAGGCATGAAGCCGGTCGGTGACATCACTCGGCTCACGGGAAAAGTATCTTTCGACAATGACGTCTTCTCCAGCGAGCAGCTGAGTTTCCGCGCCTTGGATAGCGATTTTCATGCTTCGGGCCAATGGTTCAATTCACAAAACCCAACAGCCGATATTCAACTTTCAACCGATAAAATTGATCTGTCACAACTGGCAAAGGTGTATCCGCCGCTAAAAGAAGATTATCAACTGATTCCTTCCGGGCCCGCTGCCATCGCCGCTAGTTATCAGGGACCTTTGTCTCCTTTCTCCGCAGGGTATCTTATGTTGGAATCACAATTGACAGGGGCCCATCTGGTATGGCAAAAGGGAAATAAAAAATTTTCCGACGTTTCAGGCCGGTTAACCCTTGGCAACGACCAGTTGATCTGGAAAAACCTCACCTTTGCCGTCGATGGCCAAACGTATAAAATGGAGGGCTCATTGAGCCGGCTGAAAACGCCTATCATAGAAACCACCATTCAAAACGAACAGCTTGATGCCAAAACCATCCTTGCCTACATGGACCAAAGCTTTCGCGTTGATTCACTTAAGGGGCGGTATTTATCGTCAAGCTTTAATTTGAGCGGGGAATTCGGTTTCAATCGAAACGTCCGTTTGGAAGGAGACGGTGTTTTGAACCTGGAAGACCTGGCGGCATCACCGGGGCCGCTATCTCAACACATAAAAACGCTCCATCCGTTGGGCAGCCTGATGTGGAAAGGCTCATTCCTGGGCAATGCCGGTGATTGGAAAACCTCCGCAGTTAATGTGTCCGCTCAAACAAAGGCCATGAGATTATTCCATTACCCGATCGATAACGTAAACATCAATTTCAAACAAAAAAATCAATCCGTGCATGCGCTTTTAATGACGGCCAGCGTGTATGAGGGGCCGTTGAATATCGAGGCCAATATCGATCTCTCCAAAGACGGCGCGCCTTTCCAATCCACCACCAGCCTGGCGGACATGAACCTGACCGCTTATCGAAAGGATAAAAAGACAAAAAATGTGCATCTTTCCGGAAAATTGACGTGCGAATTCAATCTAAAAGGTGAACTGCTCGATCAGCCCAGCTACCAGGGAATAGGTTATTTCGCCATTACGGAAGCTTATCTGGGACAGCTTGTCCCACAGCTGAATGAAGCCATTTACACCGAGGCCAACGCGGATTTTGTGATTAAGAACCGAAAAATAATCACCGAAAATGCCATGATCATTAGCAAAACCGTCGATCTTCTTGCCCAGGGATGGGTCGATTTTGATAAAAATATCGACCTCGACATCACACCCGCCTTAAAACAAATCCAAAGAATCGATACCGGTTCCATCAAGATCGATCCCGCCACGTTTTTGACGCAGGCCGTCAGCCTTAAAATGACTGGAACTCTGGATAACCCAATCAAAAAAATCAACACCTCTGCCAGTAAGGTGTTCAAAAACACAACCGGTGTGATAAAGGAAGGGATTGGGAGTATTTTGGAGGAAATATTTTAGGGAAATACAAATGTAGGGGCAACCCTTGCGGTTGCCCTATAAAGGGCGGGTGCGAGACCCGCCCCTACAAAAATATTCATTCAATATTTTTTTAATTTTCCTAAACGCGCGGGCCCGATGGCTTATCTTGGTTTTAATGGAAGGGTCCAACTGGCCGAAAGTCTTGTTATATTGGGGAAGGTAAAATAAGGGGTCGTAGCCAAAACCGTTTTTCCCCTTGGAACGAAGATCGATCAATCCGCTACAACTGCCACTGACAACATCAATGATCCGGTTCCCGTCCACCAAAGCGGCGAAGCAGCGGTAACGCGCGTTTCTTTTCTTAAGCGGGACTCTTTTAAGGCAGCGAAGAAGCTTCAGGTTATTCTTCCGGTCGGTCGCATTCTCCCCCGAGAAGCGGGCGGAATAGATGCCTGGTTTGTTGCCGAGGGCCTTGACCTCAAGCCCTGAATCCTCACCGAGGGTTAATTTCTTCGTATAAAACGCGATTGTTGCCGCTTTTTTGAGCGCGTTCTGGGCAAATGTTTTTCCGTCTTCATCGACCCTTGGAGCGCTGGGGTAATCGACAAGAGAGGTGATCTTTATGCCTAAATCGGCAAGCAATTCTTTGATCTCACGCAGCTTCCCCTTGTTTGTCGTCGCCACAACCAGTTCTTGCACGTTAGAACTCCACACCCTTCAAGTGCTTTTTCTGCAACGTGATAAGCCGCTTGATCCCTTTTTTGGCCAACGCAAGCAGCTGGTCCAATTCTTTCTTGGAAAATGAGCTCTTTTCCGCTGTTCCCTGGACCTCAATGAAATTGCCCTGCCCCACCATGACGACATTCATATCCATATCGGCTTTGGAGTCTTCCTCATAATTCAGATCGAGCGCCATTTGGCCCTTAATAATGCCGACGCTGACAGCGGCGACATAATCTTTAAGAGGGATGGTCGCGATCAAACCGTCTTTTTTCATCTTTCTAAACGCCAAAGCCAAGGCGATAAACCCTCCCGTGATGGCGGCGGTCCGGGTACCTCCGTCGGCCTGGATAACATCACAGTCAATATTTATCGTGCGCTCCCCCAACTGGTCCAAGGCCACCACCCCTCTTAACGAACGGCCAATCAGCCTTTGGATCTCGAACGTCCGCCCCGATTGAAAAATTTTTTCCCGGCGCATACGTGTATTGGTCGAGCGCGGGAGCATGCCGTATTCGGCAGTCACCCAGCCTGTGCCCGATCCCTTCAAAAAAGGCGGCACACTTTCTTCCACCGAGGCGGTGCAGATCACGCGCGTTTCCCCAAAACTGATCAAACAAGAGCCTTCGGCATGTTTATTATAATCTTTCACAACCGCAATCTTGCGCAACTGCTTATGATTGCGGCCATCATGTCTTGACATTGAAAGCCTTTCTTTTATCGTTTCCTTCTTTTATATTCCGCCGTAACGGTTGTCCCTATCCCCCCGCGCGGGTTCATCACCACTTCGATCTTCGCCCACCGCGGCTGGCACGCCTTGACAAAATCTTCCAGGATCTTATTGGTCAGATGCTCATGAAATATCCCGACGTTTCGGTAAGCCACCAGGTATAATTTGAACGATTTTAATTCGATGCACAGCTTATGGGGGCCATACGTCAGATTAATGATCGCAAAATCTGGCAGCCCTGTTTTGGGGCAGATGCAGGTAAACTCGGACGTGTTCAGATGAACGGCATAATCTTTATGCGGATATTTGTTACTGAACACTTCCATGTCGGGAAGTATTAACGAATTAATATTTTCCTGCAAGCCTTCATAACTCGACTGGTGTTTCGGCATTTATTCTCCTTGCTATTTAATATAAAAGTACGGGCGACCCGCCGGGTCGCCCCTACATCATCTTAATTTCATAAATTTATGGACCTGTGGCAAAATGCGGACATTATTTAATCGTTTTAAACAAAGATCCTGAAATTCCAAACATTTTTTCATGACGCCGTTTTTCAACTCATAAGTGTTAGGCTGCAAAATAAAAAGGACATCGGGGTCTATACCGGCAACCAGTTGAACGCAGCGTCCAATATCTTCCTTATCGGTGTCGCTACTGATGACTGTTTTGATAAAAACATCTTTTTGGCGGGCCAATTTCAGAAAAGATTCGTGCTCTTTCCAGAAAGGCTGGCATTTGGTTGAGCTCGGCAACTTTATATCCATGGCGATGGTGTCAATGCCGTCTATGACCATGCCCAGCGCCTGTGGCAAGACGCCGTTGGTTTCTAGGTAGGACTTTAACCCTTCTTTTTTAAGCGCGGGCAACATACCCTTAATAAACTCCGCCTGAAGAAGCGGCTCACCCCCGGTCAAACTGACCGACTCACAGCCCGCTTTAAGTGCGCGCACACGATCCATGATCTCATCCAGCGTCATTTCTTTGAAATTTCTGACGGTATCCCCGATAGAGTTGGGTGTGTCGCACCAAACGCAGTGCATATTGCATTCAAAAAAACGCACAAACACCTGTTTGATGCCGGCGTATTTGCCTTCACCCTGGATGGACTGGAATATTTCAAGAACCTTGGCTTTCATTTTAAGATCGGGTCTTTGGACCCCGCTTCCTCAAATCCTTTTTGCCTCAACCGGCAGCTTTCACAAACTCCGCACGGAGTTTTGCCACCCTGATAACAGGACCATGTTCTTTCATAAGGCACTTTCAACCGTTTCCCCAACCGAACGATCTGCGCTTTCGTTTTACGGACCAACGGGGCGATGATCTTGATGGGGCTTCCCTCCACCCCTGATTTCATCCCCGAGCGGACAACTTGCTCAAAAGATCTAAAAAATTGCGGCCGGCAATCCGGATAACCCGAGTAATCAATGGCATTGGCCCCGAT
>Ga0209640_10005464_pt1 | contig 11096 bp, 8 predicted proteins | sample RifCSP10_1_FD_184018 | JGI IMG/M metagenome (GOLD analysis project Ga0209640, IMG submission 184018) | Soil microbial communities from Rifle, Colorado - Rifle CSP2_sed 10_1 (SPAdes) (version 2) | ecosystem: Environmental > Terrestrial > Deep subsurface > Rock core/Sediment | place: Rifle...
AGAACACGACAAGCCACCGCCGGTGCCCTCCCCCTTGCTCCGCTCTGCAAGAACCTCCCGCCTCGATCCGGATTGCCGGCACTAACGCGTCTTTTTCTACCGTCCGCGGCGTGCGGACCACGCCCTGACGTGGCGCTCATGGAGGTCGCTGGTCGGTTCCCTCGCGGACGCGATTGCATACTGCTGTGCATACGCGATGCCGTCGCCACCCCACGAAACTTCGTCCCGGCCTCGATCCCGGGTTGTGGCGCGGCGTCGCGACGTGTACCGTGTCCGGTGTCGCCTGACAGCGTCACCTTTTCACCGGCCTGTACCGTTCATCATGAGAGCCGGTGGAAGATGCCGCCGCGCGGGCGGATACGATCATTGAACCGGCGCGCAACTGCGCGAGTCGGTTCTGGGCTGCGTAGCGGTGAGGCGGGAGGCTGTTGCCGGGTCGCCGGTTGGACTGGCAACCGTCCGTGGGTTTTCGTGGTCCCGGGGGGGTCCGGACCGCCACGAACAACGTGCGTGCGCGTGACTTCACGTCCTTGCCGTCAATGATTTCCGCCGCCGCTGGCTGATCCGAGTGTCGCGGGATCCCGCACGGGGATTCCGCCCGGTGTGTGCGTGACGCGCAAGACACGCTGCACCGATCTGAACCTGGCAGAGTTGTGACTGACCTGCGGACCGCAGGCGTGCAGTGGCGTCGAGGTCCGGTCGGCTTGGCAACGATGCGTTATTGCCGGACCGAATTCACTTTCCCTGCCGGGTCTTGCCTGGAACCCCCACGAAGGGAGGAGCGCATGGATCACCTTTCACCCACAGCGGGAAAGCGACCGTTCCGATCTTTGCCCTGGTTGGCGCTGATCGCGGCGCTTCTGGTGTGGCCGGCTCTGCTCGCCGCCCAGGAGACGCGCAGCGTCACCGGCAAGGTGACTGCGACGGAGAGTCTACGGCCGCTGGCTGGCGTCCAGATCACGGTCAAGGGGACCAACCTCGGAACGCTGACGGACGGCCAGGGCAGTTTCACGCTGCGCGTTCCAGCCGACGCGGCGACGCTGGTTTTCACGTACATCGGGTACCGCACGGTGGAGAGGCCGGTGGCGGCCGAGGTCAACGTGAACCTGGAAGAGCAGGCGATCGGCCTCGAGGGCATCGTGGTGACGGCGCTCGGCGTACAGCGCGAAAAGCGCAGCCTGGGGTATTCGGTCCAGGACGTGCGTGGCGCGGATCTGATCAAGGTCCCGGAGTTCAACATCGTGAATTCACTGCAGGGTGAAGTCGCGGGTGTTCATATCACGGACGCGGGTCCGACCGGTGGTACGGCGCGCATCGTGATTCGCGGGTCCAGTTCGATCAGCGGCGACAACCAGCCGCTGTTCATCGTGGACGGCATTCCGATCGACAACTCGTCAGGGAGGAACGGCGGTTTCGGCGGCATCGACCGCGGTAATACCGTTCAGGACATCGACCCGAACAACATCGAGTCCCTGAGCGTGCTCAAGGGACCGAACGCGGCGGCGCTGTACGGGTCGCGCGCCGCGAATGGCGCGATCGTGATCACGACCAAGTCCGGGCACGGTCTCGGAGGAAACGGTCTGGGCATCACGGCGACTTCCAGCTTCACGGCGGAGAATCCGCTCAGGCTTCCCAGCTACCAGAATCTCTACGGCCAGGGCTTCGGCGGCGAGTTCCAGTGGGTGGATGGGGCCGGCGGCGGCACGAACGACTACGCCGACGAGAGCTGGGGACCGCGCATGAACGGCCAGCCGATCGACCAGTTCACGGGCATGGGCATGCCGTTCCTGCCCCATCCGGACAACGTCCGCAGTTTCTTCGACACCGGCAGGACGTTGAACACCAACATCTCGGTCGCGCGCGCCACCGATAACGCGAACGTGCGCCTTTCCGTGTCGAACACCAGGGTGAACTCGATGGCGCCGGGTGCGAAGATCGACCGCATCAGCGTCGCGCTGAAGGGCGGCGCCTCGATATCCGAGCGAGTCTCCACGGAAGCATCGCTGAACTACATGAATCAAAACGGCACGAACCGCATGGGCACGGGTTACGATGAGGACAACCCGATGCAGAGCTTCATCTGGTTCGGCCGGCAGAACGACATGAACGCGATGCGTAACTACAACTGCACGGAAGACAAGCCCACTCCCTGCACGCTCGGCGGGCAGTACAACTGGAACTACAACTACCACAACAACCCGTTCTGGGAGCAGCTCGTCAACGCCAACAACGACGAGAGGGACCGTCTGCTCGGCCATGTCGCGGCCACGGTGCAGTTGAACGACTGGATCACGGCGACCGGACGTATGGGCCGTGACTGGTACCGCGCTCACAACAAGAACGTCATCGCCTTCCACAGTCTCGACGACGCCGGCGATGGCGGCTTCAGCGAGGGTACGAGCTACCGGTCCGAGACCAATGCGGACGTCCTGCTGACGGCGACCCGCGAGCTGACGTCGAAGGTAACGATGGACGTCACGGCGGGTGGCAACGTGCGCAAGAACACGCTGGAGAGCGGCGGCGTCAGCGTCTCGGCGCTGACGGCTCCGGACATCTACACGATCGATAATGCCTCCGTGACGCCGAACCCCAACGACTACAGCGAGCTGAAGAAGGTGCGCAGCGTCTACGGGTCGCTCAGCCTGAACTACGGCGGCTACTTCAACGTCGACGTCACCGGCCGCAACGACTGGTCGTCCACGTTGCCGGAGAACAACAACTCGTATTTCTATCCCTCCGTGTCCGGCGCCCTCGTCTTCACGGATGCGCTCGGCATGCAGAGCCGGTTCCTCAGCTCCGGCAAGTTGCGGGCGAGCTGGACTCGCGTCGGCAACGACACGGATCCTTACCAGCTTACGTCGGTCTACAACGCGCAGCAGGCCTTCGGTTCGGTGCCGATGTTCGCGGTTCCCAACCAGCTGCCCAACATCAACCTGAAGCCCGAGCAGACGAGCGCGTGGGAAGTCGGCGCGGACCTCGGCTTCTTCGATGAGCGCATGGGTTTCGTGCTCACGTACTACGACAACACGACGAAGGACCAGATCCTCGGCGTGCAGATCTCCTCGTCTTCCGGTTACACGAGTCAGGTGCTGAACGCCGGTTCAGTGCAGAATCGAGGATGGGAGCTGCTGCTGCGGGCGACGCCGATCCGCATGCGCGATGGACTGCGCTGGGACCTGACCGTCAACTGGAGCAAGAACAACTCCATGGTGAAGGAGCTGTACGGCGACCTGGAGACGCTCGTCCTCGGCTCGTACTGGAGCATGAACATCGAGGCGAGAAAGGGTGAACCGTACGGTGTGTTCTATGGAAACGGCTACCTGCGCAACGAGCAAGGCATGCTCATCCTGGATTCGAGGGGGCGGCCGCGGACGGATGCGACCCGCCGCATTCTCGGCAACTACAATCCGGACTGGCTCGGCGGCATCCAGAACCGCTTCAGCTACGGACCGGTCGAGATGAGCGTGCTGGTCGATGGCCAGATGGGCGGCGACATTTTTTCGACGACAAACTGGTTCGGCGAGTACTCGGGCGTTCTCGAGCAGACGATCCGTGGCCGCGAGAACGACGTCTGCGACCCCGGCATCGTGGTCAAGGGCGTGCTTCCGGATGGTTCGATCAATGGTGAAGGCGGCAACAACGTCGTGGTCTGCCCGGAGAGCTATTTCCACCGGAACTTCGGCAATCACGAATCCGGCATCGACAAGGCAAGCTACATCAAGCTCCGGGAGGTTCGCCTCGGCTACGAGATCCCGTCTTCGTTCATGCAGCGTTTCGGATTCTCGGGTGGCGACATTGCGCTGATCGGCCGCAACCTTGGCCTCTGGTCTAAGATGAAGAACATTGATCCGGAGACCGCGTTCGATGCGAGCAATGTCCAGGGAATCGAGTTCGGACAAATGCCGACCGCGCGCAGCATCGGTTTTTCGATTTCGATCCGCCCATGACCACCGGAACGAGGGATGCCAGTATGAACAGATGGAAACTCGCCCCCGCGGTCCTGGTGGCCTTCACGGTCCTGACCGCGGGTGGATGCGACAACGGATTGGTGGATGCGAACAAGAACCCGAACGCGCCGACCGACGTCGGTCCGGAATTCCTGATGCCACAGGCCCTTCGTGCTGCCGTTCAGCAGACGTTCGGCGGCGGCATGCTGTCACACACGATGATCTGGCCGCAGCACGGCGTCGAGCTTCAGTATCCGGACGAAGAGCAGGGCAATGTGCGTCCCGGTACGATGCAGGGCTACTGGGACGGATACTATGCAGGCCCGCTGGCCGACGTCCAGGTCGTAATCGACAAGGGCGTCGAGCTTGCAAGGCCCAACGTGGAAGCGGCAGGCCGGGTCTGGCAGGCGTATATCTTCCACCTCGTCACTGACCTGTGGGGTGATGTACCGTACTCGCAGGCGCTGCAGGCGTCGACGGGCAACACTACGCCGGCCTACGACGCCCAGAAGGACGTCTACGCGGGGCTTCTCACGGCGCTCGCCGAGGCGCAGGGTAAGTTCAACGCGAGTGGCACCGGTTTCGGCAGCGGCGATATCCTTTACGCGAACGACTTCGTCAAGTGGCGCCGTTTCGCGAACTCGCTGCGTATGCGTCTGGCCATGCGTATGGCGGATGTCGATGCGGCGAAGGCCCAGGCCGAGTTTGCCGCGGCGTTCAACGCGGGTGGATTCCAGAGCAACGCGGACAACACCATGCTGGAGTGGCCGGGCCTGCCGTACGGCAACCCGATCTTTGGCAACTGGCAGGGCCGTGATGACCATGGCATCAGCCAGACCATGATCGACACGCTCAAGTCATGGGCCGATCCGCGGCTCGAGCTGTACGCGGAGCCGGCGGCGCAGGACGGCCAGTACCGCGGCCTGCAGAACGGCGTCGCCGTGCCTCCATTGTCGATCGCGTGGTACTCGAGGATCGGCAATTTCTGGCGCCGTGACGGCGAGAAAACGCCAACCGCATTGTTGACGTATTCTGAAGTGCTGTTCCTGGAGGCCGAGGCCGCGCAGCGCGGTTGGATCAGCGGCAACCCCGCCCAGTTGTACGAGCAGGGAATCCGCGCCAGCATGAATCAGTACGATGCGTGGTCGCCGGCGAACGGGCCTGCGGATGCCGAGATCGATGCCTACATCGCGCAGCCGAGGGTGCAGTACAACGCTGCCACTGCACTTCAGCAGATCCAGTTCCAGGAGTGGATCGGCTTCTACATGAACGGCAACGAGGCCTGGGCCAACTGGCGCCGCACGGGGGTTCCGCACCTCACGCCGGGTCCCGACCTCGCGCTGAGCCGCATCCCGGTTCGCTTCATGTATCCGGACCTCGAGCAGTCTCTCAACAAGACGAACCTCGACGCGGCGGTTGCGCGTCAGAGTGGTGGCCTCGATCTGATCACGCCGGTCTGGTGGCAGAAGAACTGATCCGGGGCTCGTGAAGTCGGAAGCACGGGCGCCCCTCGCGGACAGATTCGCGGGGGGCGCTTCCTTTCATGTTCTACCGGTTCAGCCGGACTTCATGAAAACGAGGATCAGGCCGTGCGCGTGGCGCGCGTATCCCGGACGGGTCGTGAAGCCGAGCGGGTAGACTTCGACCCGTTCGACGTCGTTCGTCCGCAGGGTGTCGAGAACGCAGGTGTCGGTCGTTCGCGTGCCGTCCACGTACACCTGCGGATTCACGACACCCTTGAAGTTGACGGTATTGCGGAGCATGATCTCGGGACAGGCCTCGCCCGTCCGGTGGACGCGCATGCTGGGGACCTTCCCGCTCATGGCCGCAAGCACGGTACCGGGCCCATCCTGCAACGCCCGGCCGGTGATGACGATCCCGCCGTTCTCCATGAACACGCCATCCGCCTCGACGACGACGATCGTGGAATCGGCAGGCTGGGCGGGTGCGGGTTGCGGTTCGTTGGCGGGACCCGGACGACGGGCTCCGCAGGCCGTGATCGCGACGACTGCGCCGGCGATGCAGGCCCGGGCGGCCAGATTCGACTTCATGACTCCAGACTCCGATCCGGGCGGGATCCCTCGCGGGGCCAAGGTCAGTCTGTGCCTGACCGGCCCCCCTCGACAATGATCAGAATCACGCCGTGGCTGTGGCCCGAACCCCAACGCAACGTGGCTGCGCCGGCATCGAAAAAGTGCATGGAGTGAACGACACTCGCGTCCACGTCCCGCAGCGCGTTAATGCCCCCCATTCGCACATCATCGAGGTAGACCTCGATCGTCTCATTGGCGGATTCGCCGATGATGTGCGTGCCCCGCTCGATCAGCCATTCGGGCCTGCGCAGCCGGATGGCCTCATACGCGTTGTTCACACCGGTCCGCGCGAGTTCGCTGGCGTTCAGCGCCTGGCGCCCGCGCGGGAGGCCGGCCGCGGGCTCGGATTTGAGGCCCCGCCCACCGACGGGAAAGGACAGACCGAAAGCGAAGCCGAGCGAGCCTCCGACCGCCGCCCACACGGGCCGCGCCAGGCTGTTCGTGCCTGGCGCGTCGTCCCAGTCGCCGCGTACGACCTGTGAGGCGAAGAAGCCGACACCCGCGCCGATCGCCGCACCACTGAGCGCACTCAGAACCCGGTGGTGCCACGGCGTGCCCGCGCGCATCGAGGCGAAATCCGGGTCGCGCGCCTCTTGCGTCGCCGCCGCATTCTGGGCAGCGAGCCGGGACGCGGGAACCGCTACGTGAAGGAACACCGTCGCGACGACGACAACCGCCCGCATCGTAAACCGCTCCGCGGAGTCCGGAGGAGGAAATCAGGAGGATCGTTCAAGGATAAGGGAACCGGCGACCTTCGGGCAAGGGCGAGTCACGGGCAAGGGCGTGCGGGCTCAACCGCTCACGTTGCGTTGCACATCCTCGAATTCCTCGACGGCGCCCGCCGGCGGTTCGGTCACGAGGCTGACGGCGATGGTGACGAGGAAGGCGGCCGGGAAGCCGGGGATCATCTCGTAGAGGTCGAGGGCTCTGCTCTTGAAGGCGATCACCCAGAGGCTCGCCGTGAGGAAGCCGGTGATCATGCCGGCAATGGCACCGGCCCGGGTCGTCCGCTTCCAGAAGAGGGAGCGGAGCACGACGGGCGTGAAGGCGCAGGCGAGCCCGGAGCAGGCGAACAGCACGAACCAGAAGATGAGTCGCACCTGGCCGAGCGCGAAGCCGACGGCGGCGAGACCGATGATGACGGTTGTCGCCTGACCGATGAAGCGCGATGCGGCGGCCGGACATGGCGGGTCTGAAGATGTTCTGGACCACGTCGCGGGCGACAACGCTCGAGACGAGGATGAGCAGAGAGTCGACCGTCGACATCGAAGCGGCGAGGACGATCACGAGGCGGAGATCCAGCGTACGAGCAGCTGAGGCGCACCAAGGAACGCCAGGCCGACCGCGACGAATCCGGCGGCGGAGACGAGGCCGGGCAGAGTCAGGCCGAACGATCCCATGGGCGAGAGCAGCGCCGGGTCGTCGGCTGCCAGCTTCGCCATCACGCTCGACCATCCACCGGCCGCGGCGAAGCCGACGAATGGCATGATGGCGAGGCCGCTGAACATCAGCAGGCCCTGGAGCAGGTCGCTGTAGGCGACCGCCTTGAAGCCACCGACGGTCGTGTAGAAGAGGATGATGATGGCGCCGAGGATGACGCCGCCCTGGTAGGAGGTGCCGATGAACGAGTTGAAGGCTTTACCGGTCGCGGTCAGCTGCGCCGCCGTGTAGGCCGTCACCATGCTGAGGATGACGACCAGCGCGATCCACCGGAAGGCGTGGGTGCGGTCCCTGAAGCGCGCGGTCAGGTAGTCGGGAACGGTGATGGCATCATAACGGTCCGTATATTCCTTGAAGGGCAGCGCAACGAGTGTCCAGCCGAGGGTAATGCCAAGCACCTCGCCGAGCACGACCCATAATGCGTGGAATCCGACGGCATAGCCCATTCCCGTCAGGCCCAGGAGGAGCCACGCGCTCTCGCCGGTCGCGTTGTTGCTGAACGCGATGACCCAGGCGGGGAGCCGCTTTCCCGCGACGAAGTAGCCAGCGACCGTGCTCGATTCGCGTCCGCCCCACAGTCCGATGCGAACAGGGCGACGCCGTAGACGACCAGCACGGTGAGAATCGGAGCGGAGGGCAGGCTCACGGCCCCGGCCGGCGCGAAGTGGAGCAGGATTGCCGACGGGCAACGTTCGGGCACTGGATCGCGCCGCGGCCCGGGTGGCCGCACCTCCTCGACCGGTCAGCCGTGATCATTGCCTGCACGGTGCTGCGGGATCCGGTTTCGGCCCATCGAGTGCCGGGCGATGGTCGAGATTGCCGACCGCGCGCACGAAGTCGAGAACGAGGTTGGCTACGCGGGCGAGCGCATCGTAGTCGATGTACTCCGGCTCGTCCGTGACCTGGTGGTAGTCGGCGTGTTCACCGCGAGATACGGCCATCGCGGGAATGCCATAGCGCGCGTAGCTGTAATGGTCCGCGCGACAGTAGTACTGCAGCGGATGGCCGGGCTCATCGTATTCGTAGTTGAACTTGAAGGGCTGCGCCCGGGTCGCGTTGATGCGTTCGAACAGCTCACCGTACTCGTGCGACAGTCGCTTCGATCCGATGGCCTCGAGATAGCCGGGCCCGCCCTGCGGCAGATCGCTCGCGCTGCCGCGGCCGATCATGTCCATATCGATCTCGGACACAATGGAATCGCGCTCGACGCTGGGGTGCGCGGTGAACCACTGCGAGCCGAGCAACCCGCGTTCCTCCGCGGCGTGGGAAACGAAGAGGATCGAACGGCGAGGCCTCGGTCCGGCCGCCAGGGCGCGCGCGACCTCAAGCAGTGCGACCGTTCCGGTGCCGTCGTCATCGGCCCCGTTGAAGATGGAATCGGCGCGATCCGGCCGGATGGCGCGAAGGCTGTCACGGATGGCTCGAATGCGCTGCGCCTCGGCCGCGGTGGGCGGGCGGTCGCGCGAATCGGCGCCCAACGGCCGGATCACGCGGTTGTGCGCGAAAGTGCTGTCATGGTCCACGGGCGCGGACGCATACCCCACGTGGTCGTTGTGCGCCGTGACGGACACCCAGGTGGCGGCGAGCTTCGAGTCGGAGCCGCGCAGGATGGCGACGACATTGCGCGCCGGCCACTCGAGCGGGCCGCGAACGAATTTCGTTCCGCCCCTCAACGTGGCGCCTGTGGCGCCGGCCTGCAGACTCGAAGGTTCGGCGCCGAGCATCGCCTTGGCGGCCCCGGGAGTCACGAGGAGAATCGCCGGAACGTCTACCGGCACGGTGGCGTCGGTCGTGAAGTTGCCCTGCATCAGTTGATCGAGGAGGTCGCCGGCAACGCGGTCGAGCGCGACCAGCGCGAAGGCGGCGGCGCGCGCCATCCGCGGGTGCCGCATGGCCGCGCCGATCCGGCCGACCGCGCTGCGCAGATCATCGCCCTCGCCCACGGCAAGAACGACCAGCCGGCCTCGCGCGACACCGGCCTCCGGCCACGTCATGGTATCGTCCACCATTCCGCCATACACGGTCTTCACGCCGTCTGCGTTCCAGTCTACGGCGGGGCCGACGGGCACCAGGTCACGCCCGGCCCTCAGCGTTTCGGCGCTGGCCTCGATCCGGCTCGACGGATCGGGCTTTACCTGCAGGAACGGGATCGTCTGGAAGAACGTGCCGTCGTCGCCCGCGGGCCCGAGCCCGGAGCGCGCGAACTCGGCGGCGACGTACTCGGCCGTCCGATGATTGCCACGGCTGCCCGTGTCCCGGCCACCCATGCTGTCGTTCGCGATCGTGAACAGGTGCTGTCGCAGCCGACTCGCCTCGATCTCGTCGTTCGCCTGCCGAACGAGCCACGAAGCGAGAAGCAGCGGCGCGGTGGCGAGAAGCAGGAGACTCACGGATGCTCGGAGCAGCATGGCAGAGCGGAGTTCGAGGGTTGTCGAGGCGTCAGCGCCGCCGGTCGCGGCTGATCAGGGGGTGCCGACCCGGCGACACGCACGTTCGAGGCGGCCCAGGCCTTCCGCGACCTCGGCCTCCGTGATCAGCAGGGAAGGCCCGATCCGGATGACGTGGCCATGCAGGCCGCCAATACCGATGAGTGCCCCTTCGTCGCGGGCCGCCTCGAGCAGCTGCTTCGCCTTGAGCGGCGAGGGCGTTTTCTTCACGGGATCATCGACCACCTCGATCGCCTGCATCAGGCCCATGCCGCGGACATCGCCGATCCAGGCGTACTCGCGGGCGAGCGCGTCGAGGCCGGCGCGCAGCTGGCGGCCGCGTTCCGCGGCGAGCGCGGGCACGTTCTCGCGGACCATCACATCGTTCGTGGCGAGCGCGGCGGCCATGGCGACGGGATTGCCGCCGAAGGTCGAGATCGTCTTCGCCTTCCACGAGGCCGCGATCTCGGTGCGCGTCATCGTGGCCCCGACCGGGAATCCGTTGGCGATGCCCTTGGCCATCACCATGATGTCGGGCTCGACGTCCCAGTGTTCGATGCCGAACCAGTAGTCGCCGGTCCGGCCGAAGCCGGTCTGCACTTCATCGATGATCAGGAGGCCGCCGTAACGGCGGATGATCTCGGCCGCCCGCTGGAAGTAACCTTGCGGCGGAACGACGTACCCGGCCACGCCCTGAATCGTCTCCGCCAGGAATGCAGCGGGCCGGCCATTAGTCGTCGTGAGGATGACTTCCTCGAGATCGTTCGCGAACGCGTCCAGACAGGAATCATCGCACGGCTGCTTGAACGGGCAGCGGTAGGAATAAGGCGAAAGCGCGTGCTTCACCGCGACGAGCGAGGAGGTCAGCGGCCGCCAGCCCGCATGGGCCGTCAGGTTCGTCGCCAGCGCGCTGCGCCCGGAGTAGCCGTAGCGCAGCGCGATGATGTCCGTGCGGCCGGTGTGGACGCAGGCGAGCAGCACGGCTGTCTCGATCGCCTCCGTCCCGCTGTTCGTGAAGAACGTCCGATCGAGGCGGCCGGGCGCTATCGATGCCAGGGCCCTCGCCAGGCTCGGCCCCCCCGCCGCCGCCATCGCCCGCGCCGAAGGCTTCACCGGCCACGCCCTCTCCATCGAGCGCCGCCTCAGGAGGGACGAGTAGCGTGCCCACTCCCGACGAAGTCCTGCGCCTC
>Ga0209640_10005465_pt1 | contig 11094 bp, 5 predicted proteins | sample RifCSP10_1_FD_184018 | JGI IMG/M metagenome (GOLD analysis project Ga0209640, IMG submission 184018) | Soil microbial communities from Rifle, Colorado - Rifle CSP2_sed 10_1 (SPAdes) (version 2) | ecosystem: Environmental > Terrestrial > Deep subsurface > Rock core/Sediment | place: Rifle...
CCCACTCGATAGTCGAGCGCCTGAGCGACTTCGCCCTTTTTCTTTGCCGACCGTTTTCCGGGTACAAACGGCTCGAGCTTCACCTCGTCGAGCTCCTCGAGCACCAACTCAGGAAATCGAGGGGTGACTTCGTGTGCCCAGAAATCATGGACGTAGCGGGACGCCGCGAAGCCTTTCGGATAGCTGAGAACGACGTTTACGCAAATGGGGCACACGAACCACTGCCGCAGGTCTGTCGCGGTGAGCTCATTGCAAAGTCCGCAGTAGCCCTCAACATGCAGTCCTTCGAACAATGGCGAGCGGCCATTGAACGCCTCGTGCTGCAAGCGGTCGCTGCAATCGTCGCACAAGAAGAAATTCGCAACGAACCTGGTGGTCGAGGAGTTCTGGTGCCGAGCGCACTTCTCCCAATGTTGGTCGCCGGGCCGAAGTAGCCGTTTCTGCCCGTCCTGCTGCATGGCAATGCTGAGGCTAGACCAAGAACGAACAGAGAACTACTGCTCTACGACTACAGGCTCGTCTTCCGGCCGAAGATTGGTCATCTCGGCTTCGATCATCTGCTCGCCCGCCGCGGTCGACACGCCGTGCGAGAGGTCCACGTGCGGCAGGAACACGGTGGCGAGGAGCGCCGCGGCCGAGACGACGGTGCCGGCCAGGAACACGCGATGCAGCGCCGCGGCGAACTGGTCGCGCACGGGCCCGGAGAGCGCCATCGCTCCGGATGCCGCGAGGTCGGCACCTCCCGGCAGTGAGATCCCCGTGAGGCCGCGCGCCAGAATCGCGCCCATGGCAGCCACGCCCATGGCGGCGCCAATGCTCCGGGAGAACTGGGTGAGCGAGGTCGCCAGGCCGAGCTGCGAGCGGGGGACGGCGTGCTGAACGGCCAACAGCATCGACAGCATCTGCGTGCCCATCCCCGCGCCGAGGACCGTGCAACTGGCGAGCAGGACCAGACGCGGGGACGAGGCGTCGAGCAGGCTGAGGCCGATGAACGCCACCGTCATCAGCACGCTGCCTCCGACGGCTGCCACGCGGTAGCCCAGGACCACGGTGACCCGGGCACTCACAATCGACATCACGACCCATCCGAGGAAGAGCGGCGTCAGCACTTGACCGGCCTGCGTCGCGGTGCCGCCCTGCACGCTCTGCACGAACAGCGGAATGAATGCGATCGCGCCGAACATCGCGATGCCGACCAGGAAGACCACGACGAGCGTTCGAGAGATCACCGGCATCTGCACGAGCTGGAGCGGGAGCATCGGTTCGCTGGCGCGGCGCTCGGCGGCGACGAAGCCGCCGAGGAGGACCACCGTTGCGGCAAGCCATGCGAGGCGTGAGCCCGCGTCGCCGCCCAGGGCGATGAGGAGTGCGCTGATCCCCGAAAAGAGCAGTGCGGCGCCCAGCCAGTCGACCTGCACCTGCCGGGTCAGGCGCGCGGCAGGGTAGGCCAGCGCGATGACCGCCATGCAGCAGAATCCGAACGGGACGTTCAGGTAGAACACCCAGCGCCAGTCGAGCGCATCCGTGATGTACCCTCCGACCATCGGGCCGGCAATCGAGGCGACGCCCCACACGCCGCTGAAGAGCGCCTGTGTCCTGGCGCGCTCGGCCAGCGTGTACAGCTCGCCGACGATCGTCATGCTCATCGGGATGATGGCGCCGGCACCGAGCCCCTGAATCGCCCGCGAGGCGATGAGCGTCATCATGCTCGTGGCCGCGCCGCACATGACCGATCCGATGAGGAACACCGCGACGCCAAGCAGGTACATGCGACGTCGGCCATAGAGGTCCGACAGCCGCCCCCAGATCGGAACCGACGCCGTCGACGTGAGCAGATACGCGGAGAACACCCAGCTGTAGTGCGCAAGCCCGCCGAGGGTGCCGATCACGGTCGGCATGGCCGTGCTGACGACCGTTGCTTCGAGCGCACCGAGGCTCATGCCGAGCAGGAGGCCGGCAGTGATCGCGCGCCGGCGAGGAAGACTGACCTGAAGATGAGGGGTGAGTCGGGACACCTGATCAGCGTACCAGAAAGTGTGAAGTTCGAAGTTGGAAGTACGAAAGTAAGTCGGGAAGTTGGGAAGTTGAGAGTTGGGAAGTTGGATGTTGGGAGTTGGGAGTTGCAAAGCCGGGTGCTACACTCCGCCGCATGAAGATTCCGGCCGCGAGTTTCGCCTGTCGCTAGATGCCAGTACCCGCCCTGTTCGCGCTCGTTGGTGCACTCCTCGGAGGAGCCGTGGGCGGACTGAACTGGGCGCTCCTGGGCTTCGCCGTCGGCCTGGGATTGGGTCGGTTCAACACACTGGCAGCGCGCTTCGCGAAGATCGAGGCAGGCCTCGAAAGGCTCGAGACGCGGTTGCGGGATCTCGAATCGAAGGCGGCCGCAGCGCGCGCTCCTGCCGCTCAGCCACCGCCACAGCAGGTCGCGTCGATTCCCGCGATTGAGCCGCCCATCGCGCCGATTCAGCCACCCACACCGGCCGCTGCGCCGCCACCAGTCCAGCCGCCGCCGCTGCCCCAGGCGGCGAGTCGATCCGAAGAAATGGCAGGTGCCGCCCTTCGCTCCGTCGTGGAGTTCTTCACGACCGGGAACGTTGTTGCCAAGGTCGGCATCATCATCCTGTTCTTTGGCGCGGCGTTCCTCGTGCGATATGCCGCCGACCGGGGCGTGCTGCCGATCGAGTATCGACTGATGGGCGTGGTCGGCGGTGCCCTGGCGCTCCAGGGTGTGGGCTGGCGGCTGCGACGGACCCGGCCCTCGTATGCGACGGCCCTGCAGGGAGGGGCCATAGGCCTGCTCTATCTCACCATCTTCGCGGCGTTCCGCTTGTATTCACTGCTGCCGGCGTTTCTCACCTTCGCGCTGCTGCTCGTCGTGGTGGTGCTCAGCGCGGTTCTGGCCGTGCTGCAGAACGAGAAGGTCCTGGCGGTTCTTGGCACGAGCGGCGGATTCCTGGCGCCGATCCTGGCGTCGACCGGCGAGGGCGATCACGTCGGGCTCTTCTCCTACTATCTGATCCTCAACGCCGGCATCGTGGCCGTCGCATGGTTCCGCGCGTGGCGCTTCCTCAACTGGATTGGCTTCGTCTTCACCTTCGGGATCGGGTTCGTGTGGGGGGCGCAGTACTACCAGCCGGTGCTCTTCCGGTCGACGGAGCCGTTCCTGGTGATCTTCTTCCTGTTCTACCTGTCGGTCGCGGTGCTCTTCTCGCTTCGCCAGCCACCGCACCTGCGCGGGTACGTCGATGGGTCGCTCGTGTTTGGCCTGCCCGCGCTCGCGTTCGCGATGCAGAGCACCCTCGTGAGCAATATCCCGTTCGGTCGCGCCTATTCAGCCGTGGCTTTGGCCGGCGTGTACCTCATCCTGGCCGGTGTGCTGCGCCGCCGGCACGATCTGCGGATGTTGACCGAGGCGTTCATGGCCCTCGGCGTCGTGTTTCTCACCCTCGCCGTGCCGTTCGCGTTCGACGGACACGGCACGGCCGCTGCCTGGGCGCTCGAAGGGGCCGGACTGGTGTGGATCGGGGTCCGTCAGCAGCGCGTCATGGCCCGATCGGTCGGCGCGGCGCTGCTGGTTGGAGCAGGGCTGGCGTTCGCGCTCATGGCGACCTCGTCCGTGAGCGCGCTGCCGATCGTCAACAGCCGGTTCCTCGGCAGCCTGGCGATTGCCGCCGGCGGTCTGCTCGCCGCGCGCCAGTACATGAAGGCCGGTGATGCGCGGCGTGAGTGGGAAGCCCCGCTCGAACGGATTCTGCTCGCGTGGGGTCTGCTGTGGTGGGCTGGTGCGGTGCAGCAGGAGGTCGATCGTTTCGTGCCGCGTGACCTCCAGATGACCAGCCTCTTGCTGGCGCTGTCGGCCAGCGGCGTCCTCTTCGCGATGATCGCGCGGCGTCTGTCGTGGCCCGCGCTCATGCACGCGACCTTCGCGGCGCTGCCGCTGATGTGGTTCTCGTGCGTCGTGGCGTTCCTCGACGAGCCCGATCTGGGGCCGCTGCCGGACCTGGGTTGGGTCGCCTGGCCGGCTGCCCTTGTCGTGAGCGGCCTCCTTCTTCGCTTCTTCGAGCAGATCTGGCTATCACCCATCGCACGGGCCGGTCACATCGGCATGGCGTGGCTCCTCTGGTTCCTGGTGACCTGGGCGGCCGCGGCCGCTGTCGCCGATCTGGTTCCTGACACGCCCACCTGGGGACAGATCGCATGGCCCATTGTCACGTCGGCGATGGTCGTAGGGTTGGTTCAGTACGGCAATCGCATCGCCTGGCCCATCCGGCGGCACGCGTCGCTCTATGGCGCGGTCGTGCCGACCGTGCCCGTCGTGTTCCTGTTGTTCTGGGTGCTCTGGGCCTGCCTGCAGGACGGGGACGCCACACCGCTGCCCTACGTGCCGCTGCTCAACCCGCTCGAGATCGCACAGGCGTTCGGCGTCATCGCGGTGTACGCCTGGTGGATCCGCGCACGGAGCGCCGGGTACGCGCCCCCCTCCGTTGCCCCTCACGTCGCGTCCGCGCTGGCCGCCGTCTCATTCCTGGCACTCAACGCGGTCGTGGCGCGTATCGTTCACTTCTATCTCGGCGTACCCTTTGCGATCGTGACGCTCATCGAATCGGCGTCGTTTCAGGCCGGCATATCCGTCCTCTGGGCGCTCACCGCGCTCAGCCTCATGACGCTGGCGAGCCGGCGGGCCGCGCGGCCGCTGTGGGTCGCGGGCGCCGGGCTTCTCGGCGCCCTGGTCGTCAAGCTGTTCGTGGCCGACCTGAGTCAGGTCGGCGCTGTCGCTCGAATCGTGTCGTTCCTGGTGACGGGGGTGCTGATCCTGATCATCGGCTACGTCGCACCCGTTCCACCGAAGGAACAGAAGGTCGGCTCATGAAGGGCTTCGTCACCGCGTTGACCATGCTGCTGCTCGTGACGAGGACCTCGTGGGCCCAAATCGGTCCACGCGACTTCGCCCGCGGGATCGACGTGAGTACGCAGGAGGCGGGCGCCATCTTTCGTGTGACGCTGCCGCGCGATGTCTACGCGACGGCCAGACAGCCGAACCTGGACGATCTGCGCGTCTTCAATGCCGCCGGGATGCCCGTGCCGATCACGATCCGCCGCGCAGCGCCTGCCTCGGCCGCGAGCGACGCGCAGCTCGGCGTGCCGCTCTTCCCGATGTACACCACGCCGACTTCAGGCGGCGGCACGTCGGCGCACGTCAAGCTCGATCGCCAGGGCGCGGTGGTCGAGGTGACGGGCAGCCGTGAACAGGGAGAGACGCTCTCGTCGTACCTCGTCGACGTGAGCGGTGTGAAGGCGCCGCTGGCCGGCCTCTCGCTCGTCTGGCAGGCGCGCGAGGACGCGAGCTTCCTCGGTCACGTGATCGTCCAGGGATCGGACGACCTCAACGTGTGGCGCACGGTGGCGTCACCTGTGGCCGTGGCCCAGCTGCGACACGACGCCTTCACGATCACGCAGCGCGAGCTCGAGTTGTCAGGAGCGCGGGCGCGGTACCTCCGCCTCTTGTGGCCGAGCGAGTTGCGGGACGTCGTGCTGACCAGCGTGCGGGTGCGCACACGGGGAAGCGCGCCGGTGCTCGAGCCGAACTGGGCGGTGCTGACGCCCGCTCCTGTACCAGGCTCGCCCGGCCGCGCCGCGTATGACGCCGGTGCGCGCCTGCCCGTGGAGCGCGTCGACGTGGAATTCGCAGATGGCACCGACGCCGCCTACGTCACGGTCAGCTCTCGCGCCGGCCGCACGGAGGAGGGACAGACGCGACACACGGGGTTGTTTTACACGTTGACCGAGGGCGGCACGCGCCTCACGAGTGCAGCGGCGCGCATTGCCTGGACCGATGACCGGTACTGGACCCTCGAGACGACGCGGGATGGAGGGTGGGGCGGCCGCCTGCCGCGCCTCAAGCTGGGGTGGCATCCGCAGGAGCTGTTGTTCATGGCGCAGGGCGCCGGCCCCTACACGCTGGCCTACGGCAGCGGCCGCGCCGGCCCGCCCGATGCGCCGATTGACGCGGTGCTGGCCAACCTGGACGAAGAGAGTCGAGGGCGCATTCGGGAGGCGACGCTCGGCGAGCCCTATGACCTGGGTGGAGCCGAGGCGCTCAACGCGCCGCGATCCTGGCGGCGTGAAGTGCTGTGGGCGGTGCTCGTCGGCGCCGTGCTGATCCTCGGCGTGTTCGCCATGCGCCTGTTCCGCGAGCCGCGGGCGAGCTGACGACGAGTGGCCGGGGAATTTCCGCGATCTACCGATTGGGCGTCATCGCCACATTGAGCGTTGCCGTTTCGCCCGGGCGCACGGTCACATCGGTGATGTACGTGCGGTAGCCGTCCTTGCGAATCTCCACGTTGTGCACGCCCGCGCCGAGCTGCACGATCAGGCGCTCGTTCTCCGCCGAGGCCTCCCATGCCTCTCCGTCGATCGTGATCGAGGCATCGCCTGGTTGCACGCGCAGCGCGAGCGAGCCGAATTCGGACCGGGCTCCCGGCGCCGGCGGCTCGCGATCCGAGTCACGGTCCCGGGAACGGACCGGAGGACGACCCTGCGGCCGGCGTGACTGCGCAGGAGGAGGGCCTACGGGCCTCGCGTTCCCCGACGGACGTGCGGGCTCGGCCTCGCCGGGCGCGAGCAGCTCCATCGTGTGGCGCACGCTGAACGTCCTGCCGACTTGCAGGTAGACCTTCTGCTGCAGGACCCGGTGGCCCGGCAGAAAGATCTCCAGATCGTGCTCGCCGGGCTCGATGTGCAGCCTCTGGAAGGTGCCATCGAAGTCGTCCACGGTGCCGGCATAGTAGCCGTCCACGAAGACCTCTGCGTGTTTCGGCTTCACCTGCAGGCGCAGCGACGCGCTGATGTCGTAGGCACGCCCGTAGTAGTACGGCGGATACCACTGCGAGTAGTACGGCGGATACGGGAAGAAGGGGTCATACCAGTAGTACGGGCTCCCGTACCACGAGCGATAGATCGTCGGGCCGTAGTAGATGCCCAGACTGACCGCGGGCCGGGAACGAAGCACTCGCGGTGCGGCGCGCCGGCGTTGAGCATCGGCACTGACGGGGAGCAGCAGGATGCTGGCGGCGATGCATGCCGCAGCAAGAGTGCCGCGCAGACGTGGGGTCACTGTAACCTCCGTTGGCAGTCTAGTATGACCCGAGCAACGGTCGTGCCGCACGAAAGACCGGCTGATTCGAAGGAAATCGCGCATCCACGACGCGCGCCCGTCGCTCGGCGGCGACATCTGTCACGGGTCGAGGACGGGCCCTGCCTCCCTGATTGATCACTTCTCGTTTTACATCCTTAACAACAACAACAGGCCAACCGATCGCGTCTAACGTTCCATTCGCGGTGACCTGGTGGAACGCTCAATGCAGACGTGTGATGATGGTGAAGCGCACCTTATCGATCATGCAGACCCGATCGACACCGACCGTTCGACATCTGGTGGGAACAGCTCTGAGTCTCACCCTCGGCGCCGGAGTATTCGTGCTGGCGCAGGGAACACCATCGTCTCCCGTGTGCCTCGTGAGCGGTCGCGTCACGAGCGCGGGGACACCGCTCCCTGGTGTCTCGATGGTCGCGACTCGCGCCGGTGGAGTCGCGGCCGCGACGTCGACCGACACAGGAGGCAGCTATCGACTTCGGATTCCTCCGGGCAACTACACCCTTTCAACCGAGATGGCGGCCTTTGGCAGGTTCGAGCAGATGCTGGCGCTCGCGGGTGAGCCGTGCGCGCGCACGCTCGACGCCGAGCTCACCCTGGTGTCGCGCGCGCAGTCGGGTGCGCCTGCTGCGGGGGCAGCCGCCGCACCGGCGCCCGGCGCGGCTCGGGGCGGCAGATTCGGCGGCGGACGCGGACAGCAGGCGGGCCAGCCACGCTTTGCTCAACTCGAGGTCGTCCAGTCGGACTCGGCGGCGGCGATCGGCGCTGCTGAATCGGCCATCACCACCGACGAACCGGATCCGGCCGCGCGGCTGCTTCCGCCGGGCTTTTCGACCGACGCGGCCACGAGCGTCGTCGCCGTCACCGGTGACGCGGCAAGCGTGGACAGAGGTCAGCTTCGCGACCGGCTCGAGGCGTTCGGCCGCGGCGAGTTCGGGGCTGCCGGCTTCCAGCCACCTGACGGGTTTGCGGGACGGTTCGGCGGGCCCGATGGACCTGGTGGTTTCGCGGGCTTTGCGGGGGGCGGGGGACAAGGCTTCGGGGGCGGACGTCAGGGTGGACGCGGGGGACGTGGCGACGGCCAGGGCGGGCGCGGCGGCGACGGGCGAGGCGGCGGCGTGCTCGGGCGAGGTCGCGGCGGCAACCCACTCCAGGGCTCGGTCAACTACACCTTCGGCGGCTCGGTCCTCGACGCCTCGCCGTACCCGCTTCGAGCGAATTCACAAAACGATCCGAGCTACACACGTCAGCAGTTCGGCGGCAGCGTCGGCGGTCCCCTCCGCATTCCCGGCCTGTACAACGGGTCGAGGTCGAACTTCTTCCTCGACTACTCGGGCGGCCGCTCGACCAACCTGGTCGACCAGTACGCCACGGTCCCAACCGAGGCGATGCGTGCCGGCGACTTCTCGAGCCTCGGAGCCAACCCGATCGATCCGGTCACGGGCCTGCCGTTCGATGGCGGGCGGATCCCGAACGAGCGCCTCGACTCCGGCGCGCTGTCCCTCTTGCAGTACATCCCGCTGCCCAACCTGCCGGGCACGTCGCAAAACTACCGGAGGAGTGCGACGTCGCTCAACACGTCCGACGGGATCAGCGTACGCCTGACGCACAACTTCGGCGCCGTCACTGCCGGCCGCCGAGGCGGTGGGGGTGGCGGCCGCGGCGGCGGATTCGGACGCGGGGCTGGACCTGGCGGTGGACGAGGCACGGCGGCCGTGCTGAACGTGCAGGTCCAGTACCGGCGCAGCGACTCCGACTCGCTGAACGTGTTTCCACAACTCGGTGGGACCAACCGAAACACCTCCTTCTCGGTGCCGGTCACCTTCAACCTTCTGCGGGGTCGCACCATCCATAACGTGCAGATCAACACGACGCGCACGTTCACGGACGCCCGGAACGGATTCGCCTACGTGTCGGACGTGGCTGCGGCAGCCGGCATAACCGGGGTCGCCAGCGATCCGTCCGAATGGGGTTTGCCAAGCCTGTCGTTTTCGAGCCTGACCGGCCTGCGCGACGTCGCGCCGAGCGAGCGCAGTGACAGTCGGTTTCAGCTGAACTACACGCTGACGCGGCCCTTCGATCGCCATTCCCTCAGAGTTGGCGGCGATCTCCGGTTCGATACCTCGAGTGGCCGCAGCAACGGCGACGCGCGGGGCACGCTGGTCTTCACCGGGCTGTATTCCGCAGGCGGGCCGGCCATTCGCGGCTCAGGCCTGGACTTCGCGGACTTCCTGCTCGGCCTGCCGCAGCAGGCGACGGTGCAGTACACGGGTGACGTCGTCCTGCAAGGCAGGGCATTCAGTCTCTTCGTTCAGGACGACTGGCGATGGCGCGGCAATCTGACGTTGAACCTCGGTGCTCGCTATGAAGCCGTGCGTCCCTACACCGAGGCCGACGGGCGCATGGTGAATCTCGACGTGGCGCCCGGCTTCACTGGCGCAGCGCCGGTTCTGTCCGGAGGAAACGGCGCCTACACCGGATCGTTTCCGACAGGTCTGCTGTACGGCGACTACAACAACGTCGCGCCGCGCGTGGGGATCGCCTGGCGCATGACGCCTCGCACCGTCGTCCGCGGCGGCTACGGCGTGAGCTTCAACAACGGATCGTATGCGACCATCGCGCGACAGCTCGTGGCGCAGCCGCCGTTTGCCGTCACGAGCACGGCCATCGGGTCCTCAGGCGAGCCGCTCATGCTGTCGGACCCCTTCGCCAGCGTCGAAGCGTCGGCCACGACCAACAACTTCGGCGTCGACAAGGACTATCAGCTCGGCGTGATCAACACCTGGAACCTCGATGTGGATCGCAACGTCGGGCGCGGCTGGCAGCTTGGAGGCGGCTACACCGGCACGCGTGGATTGCACCTCGACGTGCTGCGCGCTCCCAATCGAGACCCCACCGGTCTGCGGATCGAGGGTGTTCAGCCGTTTCTCTGGCAGACGTCCGAGGGGACTTCCACCCTCCACGCCGCCACGATCCGGCTTCGCCGGCAGCAGACGCGCGGCATCTCGGGGAACGTCAGCTACACGGTCGCGAAGTCGATGGACGATGCCTCCTCGATTGGAGGCGGCGGACGCGTGGTGGCGCAGGACGATAGGAACCTGGAGGCCGAATGGGGCCTCTCGAGCTTCGATCAGCGGCATCAGCTCACGGGAAACGTGTCGATCGAGCTGCCCTTCGGCCCCAGTCGCCCGTGGCTGAACCAGGGCGGCGTGTGGGCCGCGCTTCTGAACGACTGGACGATCTCGACGAACTTCTCCGTTCAGTCCGGAAGCCCGTTCACGGCGCGTCTGGTTGGCGCTGCCTCGGACGTCGCGCGCGGCACCAACGGGACGCTGCGCGCCGACTACACCGGCGCACCCATCGACGTCGAGGATCCGGTGTTGCTGAACTACTTCAATACGTCGGCTTTTGCCGCGCCCGCGTCCGGTGCGTTCGGCACGGCCGGACGAAACACGATCATCGGACCGGGACGGACGCAGTTCGACGCCTCGATCGGGCGCGACGTCCGGCTCGCCGGCAATCAGACGATCTCGATCCGGCTCCAGGCCACCAACCTGTTCAACACCGTGCGGTTCGGCGCGATCGACACCGTGGTGAACTCGCCGACCTTCGGGCAGGTCGTATCCATCCGGCCGATGCGCACCGTCGGGCTGAACGTGAGGTTCAGGTTCTGATGCGCAATCGTGGGAAGGGGTCAGACCCCTTGAGTCGCGTCGAGTCAAGGGGTCTGACCCTCCTGGTTCTCGCCTTCCTGGTGGCGTCGGCGGCCGGGTCGCCTGGCGCGCAGCAGGCCCCGCCACCGGTCTTCCGGTCGGACGTCGACCTGGTCGTGGTGGACCTCGTGGTCCGTGATCGTTCGGGCAACGTGGTTCGCGGCCTGACGGCGGCCGATTTCGAGGTCCGTGAGGACAACCGGCCGCAGCAGGTCGTCTCCTTCGACG
>Ga0209640_10005466_pt1 | contig 11093 bp, 12 predicted proteins | sample RifCSP10_1_FD_184018 | JGI IMG/M metagenome (GOLD analysis project Ga0209640, IMG submission 184018) | Soil microbial communities from Rifle, Colorado - Rifle CSP2_sed 10_1 (SPAdes) (version 2) | ecosystem: Environmental > Terrestrial > Deep subsurface > Rock core/Sediment | place: Rifle...
ACCGAGCTCGGCTGGAAGATGCTCAACAAGATGGTGGAGGGCATGCAGGACATCGCGGTCATCGAGAACCATCCCCGGATGGAAGGCCGCATGCTCAGCATGATCCTCTCGCCGAAGCCGCACTAGCGGACGGGCGGACGCATTGGCGGACAAGCGGGACCACCCCTCACCCTGCCCTCTCCCCTGAGGGGAGAGGGGAATGAGGAAGGGACGACACTTACTATGCCGAAGATGAAGACCAAGCGGGCGGCGGCCAAGCGGCTCAAGGCCACCGGCACCGGCCGGCTCAAGCGCAACCGCGGCTGGAAGCGGCACAAGCTCGAGGCCAAGTCGCCCAAGCGCCGGCGGCGGCTGCGGAAGCAGGTCCTGGTCGCGAAGGTGGACGAGCCGCGTCTCAAGCGCCTCGTGCCGTACCTCTAAGGAGAAGACCTCATGCCACGGGCAAAGGGCGGGGCCAAGACCCGCCAGCGCAGGAAGAAGGTCCTCAAGCAGGCGAAGGGCTATTTCGGCGGCCGGCGCAAGCTCTACCGTCCGGCCGCGGAGACGGTGCTGCGCGCGGGCGCGTTCGCCTACCGGGGGCGCAAGCAGAAGAAGCGGCGCGCGCGCGCGCTCTGGATCATCCGGGTGAACGCGGCGTGCCGGCAGCTCGGGCTGTCGTATTCCGTCTTCATGGCGGGGCTGAAGAAGGCCGGCATCGCGCTGGATCGGAAGATCCTCGCCGAGCTGGCGGTGTCCGATCCGACGGCCTTCGCCAAGCTGGCGGAGACGGCTCGCGCCCAGCGCGCCTGAGCGTGGCCGGGGACCCGCGGGTCCAGGACGTCCTCGACCGGGCCCTGGCGGAAGTCGCCGGGGCCCGCTCCACGTCCGATCTCGAGCAGGTGCGGGTGCGCGTGCTCGGCCGCTCGGGCCGGCTCACCACGCTGCTCCGGTCGCTCGGGTCGATCCCGGCCGCCGAGCGGCCCCGGGTGGGCGAGGAGACCAACCGGGCCAAGGCCACCGTCGAGGCGGCGATCGCGGCGCGGCTCGAGGCGCTCCGGGCCGAGGAGCTTCGCGCCACGCGGCAGAGCGATCGGCCGGACCTCACCCTGCCCGGCCGCCGCCCGTCCCCGGGCCCGGTGCATCCGATCACGCGGGTCACCGAGGAGATTATCGAGGTCTTCGAGGGGCTGGGCTTCTCGGTGGCGGAGGGCCCCGAGGTGGAGTCGGACTACTACAACTTCGCCGCACTCAACTTCCCCCCCGATCATCCCGCGCGGGACATGCAGGACACCTTCCACATCGCGCCCGGCACGCTGCTCCGCACCCACACCTCCCCGGTGCAGATCCGCACGATGAAGGTGCAACGGCCGCCGGTGCGGATCATCTGTCTGGGCAAGGTCTACCGGCGCGACCTCCTCGACGCCACCCACTCGCCGATGTTCCACCAGGTGGAAGGCCTGGCGGTGGACAAGCACATCACGATGGCGGATCTGAAGGCCACCCTCCAGCTCTTCGCGCGGGAGATGTTCGGCCCCAAGTCCACCGTGCGCTTCCGCCCGTCCTTCTTCCCGTTCACCGAGCCGTCCGCGGAGGTGGACGTGCGCTGCTTCAAGTGCGGCGGCGACGGCTGCCGCTTCTGCAAGGACTCGGGCTGGCTGGAGATCCTGGGCTCGGGCATGGTCCACCCCAACGTCCTGCGCAACGTCGGCTACGACCCGGAAGAGGTGACCGGCTGGGCGTTCGGCATGGGCATCGACCGGATCGCGCTGTTGAAGTACGAGATCGACGACATCCGCCTCTTCTTCGACAACGACCTCCGCTTCCTGCAGCAGTTCGCCGGCCTGCCCGGGCGATGAAGATCGCCTTCCGCTGGCTCAAGGAGTTCGTCGAGACCGACCTCGACGCGCGCGCGGTGGCCGACCGGCTCACCAACGCGGGGATCGGCGTGGAGCAGATCACCCCGGTGGTGGAGGGGCTCGCCGGCGTCGTGGTCGGCGAGATCGAGGCGGTCGAGCGCGACCTCGGCGTGAGCGCGGCCGGCCACCACAACCGGCTCGTCCGGGTGGCGCTGCCCGACCGCCGCTTCTCGGTGATCTGCGGCGCGCCCAACGCGGCGCCGGGCGTGCGCGCGGCCTTCGCGCCGCCGGGGGCGCGGCTGCCCGGCCTGGGCGAGGTGAAGGCGGCCAAGATCCGCGGGGTGGTCTCGGAAGGGATCCTGTGCTCGGAGAAGGAGCTGGGGATCAGCGACGATCACAGCGGGCTCCTGCTGCTGCCCGCGGAGGCGCCGCTCGGCGCCGACCTCGCCACCTACCTGGGCCTGGACGACTGGATCCTCGACATCGAGATCACCCCGAACCGGCCCGACGCGCTCTCGGTGGTGGGCGTGGCCCGCGAGGTCGCCGCGCTGACCGGCGCGCCCTTCCGCTTCCCCAAGGTGCAGGTCGCGGAGGGCGAGCAGGAGGCGGCCGCGCTCGCCGCGCTCGACATCCAGGCCCCCGACCTCTGCCCGCGCTTCTGCGCCCGCGTGATCACCGGGCTCACCGTGAAGCCGTCGCCGCCCTGGCTGGCCCAGCGGCTGCGCGCGGTCGGCCTGCGCCCGATCAACAACCTGGTGGACGTGACCAACTACATCATGTGGGAGCTGGGCCAGCCGCTCCACGCCTTCGACCTCGACACGCTCGCCCAGCGCACGGTGGTGGTGCGCCGCGCGCGGCCCGGCGAGCGGATCAAGACGCTGGACGGGCAGGAGCGCGCGATCGGGCCCGACACCGCCCTGGTCTGCGATCCCGAGCGCGCGGTGGGCATCGGCGGGGTCATGGGCGGCGCCCACAGCGAGGTGACCGCGTCCACCGCCAACGTGCTGCTCGAGGCGGCCTACTGGGATCCGGGCTCGATCCGGCGGACCTCTCGGGCGCTCGGGCTCCACACCGACGCCGCGTATCGCTTCGAGCGCGGTGGGGACGTCGAGGCGCCGCCCGACGTGCTGGCGCGCGCCGCGCAGCTCATGGCCGACCTGGGGGGCGGCACGGTGGCCCGCGGCGGGCTCGACGCGTACCCGGATCCGCACCCGCACCGGCGTCTCACCCTCCGCCTCTCTCGAGTGGATCGGGTCATCGGGGCGTGCCCGCCGCGGGCCGACGCGGTGCGCATCCTGCACGCGCTGGGCTTCGCGGTGGACGACTCGGCCGAGGATCTGCAGGTGGTGGTGCCGAGCTTCCGGCGCGACGTCCACCAGGAGGACGATCTGGTCGAGGAGATCGTCCGGATCTGGGGCTACGACCAGATCCCGCTGACGCTCGCGGGCGGCGGCGAGATCATGCCGGTGAAGCACCCGCCCGACCTGCGGGTGGCGCGGGTGATGAGCCGGGCGCTGAACGCGGCCGGCCTCTTCGAGTGCGTGACCTGGAGCTTCGTCGATCCGGACCGGCTCGAGCGCATGGGCTGGGACGACCCGGCGACCCTCATCGCGCTCCAGAATCCGCTCTCGGTCGAGCGCTCGGTCCTGCGCCCCTCGCTGGTTCCCGGGCTCCTGGAAGTGCTCGCGATCAACGCCAATCGCCAGATGCCGGACGCCCGGCTCTTCGAGGTCGGCAATGTCTTCGCGCCGCATCGCCCGGAGGACGGCGACCGTCCCGCGCACGAGGAGCTGCGCCTGGGCGTCGCGCTCACCGGCCTGCGGGCGCCCCGCGCCTGGTTCACCGGCGGCCGCGAGCGCGTGGACGTCTACGACGCCAAGGGGCTCGCCGAGCTGGCGCTCCAGGCCGCCGGCGTGACCGACGCGGACATGGTCGTCTGGCCCGCGGACCGGGTGCCCGGGTACCTCGAGCCCGGGCGGGCCGCCCGGCTGGTGCGGGGCTCGCTCGAGCTGGGCTGGTTCGGCGAGGTGTCGCCGGCCGCCCGCGAGGTGTTCGACCTGCCCGGGCCGGTCTTCGTGGCCGAGCTGTCAGTGAGCGCGCTGGCCGGATTGCCGGCGCCGTCGGCGAAGTACGAGCCGCTGCCCCGCTTCCCGGCGGTCCAGCGCGACCTGGCGATCGTGGTCGGCAGCGAGGTGACGGCCGGCGAGGTCGAGGCGGCCATCCGCGCCATGCGGCTCGGACTGCTCGCCCGCGTCACCCTCTTCGACGTGTACACTGGCGGCCAGGTGGGGCCGGGCCGGCGCAGCCTCGCCTGGAGCCTGACCTTCCAGGCGCCCGATCGCACCCTCACCGACGCCGAGGTGAACCGGCTGCACGAGCGCATCGTCGCGGAGGTCGTCGAGCGCTTCCGGGCCGAGGTCCGCGGCGCGTGACGGAGGAGCGGATGGCCGAAGGGCTGACAGAGCGGCTCGAGCAGCTCGAGAAGTCGGCGCGCCGCGCCGCGGAGACGATCACGCGGCTGCGCAAGGAGCGGGACAACCTGCAGGCCAAGGTCGCGGGCCTGGAGGCCAAGCTCCAGCACGCCGAAGCGGAGCGCACCGAGCTCACGAGCCTGCGCCAGGAACGCAAGGAAGTGCTGGCCCAGGTGGACAGCATCCTCAAGGAACTGGACCGGCTCGATATCCAATAGCGGGCACTAACGGGCAATAGAGGGCGCCATGGCCGAAAAGCAGCGGGTCGACATCGAGATCCTGGGCCAGAAGTACCCCATCCGGAGCGAAGCCGAGCCCGACTACGTCCGGAAGCTCGCTTCCTTCGTGGACGGCCGCGCCCGGGAGATCCGGGGGGACGCCTCGGGCGGAGACCCGGCCCGGGTGCTCGCCCTGACCGCCCTGGACGTGGCCGACGAGCTCTTTCGCCTCCGCGAAGAGCGCCGCGACCAGGATGTGGATCACAAGGACGTCAGCGCCCGGCTCGGCGCACTGCGGCAATTGCTCGACGCAGTGGTCCCCGAGAAGTAGCTTGACCGGCCGGCGGGGGCGGGGGTACACAGTAGAGGCCCTACGCTGTACGTGATGCCGGGGGGAAGTTTCAACCTCGTATAAAGATTGGGAGCCGCTCACGAGGGTGGTGCGCACGCCCCTCCTAGGAGGGGAAGCCTGAAGCCCTCCATTTTGGCGCCCACCTGGTGCACACCAGGTTCGAAACACCGTCGGCACACGGCAGAGGTGGGGCGTTTTCCTCTCCGGAGTCCTCTCCCGCTTCGTTGACATTCCTCTCCCGCGGGGCCTATAATTCGTCAGATTTCGCGGCTACTTGCCGCCCGTTGCCTCAAGTGCACATGATCCGGACCGGGTCACGACCCGGGATGGAGTGATCGATGAACGCCATGACCTGGCTGGTCGTGCTGGTGCCGGTCGCCGCCCTCCTGGCCGCCTTCGTCGGATATTTCGGTGCCCGCGCCGTCGCCGCCCGCACGCTCGGAGATGCGCAGGCCCGCGCCAACCGCATCGTCGATGACGCCAAGCGGCTGACCGAGCAGGCGCGCGGGGACGCCGAGGGGAAGATGCGCGAGGCCGAGGCCAGGGCCCGCGAGGTCGAGACCAGGATTCGCGGCGCCGAGCTCGAGGCCAAGGAGACGGCGCTGAAGGCGCGGGCCGAGCTGGACCAGGAGACCCGCGCCCGCCAGCGGGAGCTGCAGGACCTGGAGCGCCGCGTCGCCCAGCAGGAGGAGCAGCTCGGCCGGCGGCTGGATCAGCTCGACCGGCGCGACGCCGAGTTCCAGACTCGCGACCGGGCCCTGGCCGACCGGGAGCGAAGCCTCGGGGAGAAGGAGGCGCGGCTGGGCTCGGCCCTCGAGGAGCAGCGCCGCAAGCTCGAGGCCGTCGCGGGGCTCACCACCGAAGAGGCCAAGCGCCAGCTCATGGCCCAGGTCGAGGTGGAGTCCCGGCGCGAGGCCCAGCTCCTGGGCATGCGCCTCGAGGAGGAGGCGCGCGAGACCGCGCACATGAAGGCCAAGGAGGTGCTGGCCACCACCATCCAGCGGCTGGCGCCGGACTACACGGTGGAGACCGCGGTGTCCATCGTGGATCTGCCCTCCGACGACATGAAGGGCCGCATCATCGGCCGCGAAGGCCGCAACATCCGGGCGCTCGAGAGCTTCACCGGCGTGGACCTGATCGTGGACGATACCCCGGAGGCGGTGCTGATCTCGGCCTTCGATCCCTACCGCCGGGAGATCGCGCGCCTGGCGCTCCAGCGCCTGATCGCGGACGGGCGCATCCATCCCGCCCGCATCGAAGAGGTGGTGGAGAAGGTCAAGAAGGAGATGGAGCAGCACCTGCGCGAGGAAGGCGACAAGGCCTGCTTCGAGGTCGGCGTGCACGGGCTCCACCCCGAGCTGATCAAGCTGGTGGGCCGGATGAAGTACCGGACCTCGTACGGCCAGAACTGCCTGCAGCACTCGAAGGAAGTGGCGTGGCTGGCCGGCATGATGGCGGCGGAGATCGGCGCGGACGCGCAGCTCGCGAAGCGGATGGGGCTGCTGCACGACATCGGCAAGGCGCTCACCCACGAGCAGGAGGGGAGCCACCCCGAGCTGTCGCTGCAGGTGCTCACCAAGTACAACGAGTCGCCGCAGGTCATCAACGCGGCCCTCTGCGGCCACGAGAACGTGGAGCCGGAGACCATCGAGGCGGTGCTCACCGAGGCCGCCGACGGCATCTCGGCGGCCCGGCCCGGGGCGCGGCGCGACGTGCTGGAGAGCTACATCAAGCGGCTGGCCAAGCTGGAGGAGATCGCCATGTCCTACAAGGGCGTGGAGCTCTGCTACGCGATCCAGGCCGGGCGGGAGCTGCGCGTGATGACCAAGGCCGAGCAGATCTCCGATCTCGACGCGCACCAGCTCGCCAAGGACATCTCCAAGCGCATCGAGGCCGAGATGCAGTACCCCGGCCACATCAAGGTGGTGGTGATCCGCGAGACCCGCGCGGTCGAGGTGGCGAAGTGACGAGCCGAGCGCGAGTCGTGCTCCCCCCCGGTACAGAATCATGACCAAGCCCCTCACCGTCATCTGCGTGGGCGACGTCTTCGGCGAGCCGGGCCGCCGCGCGATCCAGACGCTGCTGCCGAAGCTCAAGAAGCAGCACGAGGCCGACCTGGCGGTGGTCAACGTCGAGAACGCCGCCTCGGGCTTCGGGGTGACGCCGCTGATCGCCCGCACCTTCCTCGAGCAGGGCGTGGACGTGATGACCTCCGGCAACCACATCTGGGACAAGAAGGAGATCATCGAGTACATCTGCAAGGAGAACCTGCTCCTGCGCCCCGCCAACTTCCCGCCCGGCACGCCCGGCGCGGGGTCGATCGTGATCAAGGCGGGCCCGCACAAGGTGGCGGTGCTGAACCTGATGGGGCGCGTGTTCCTACCGATGCTCGACTGCCCGTTCCGCAAGGCGGACGAGGAGGTGGAGCGGCTGCGCAGCGAGACGTCGCTCATCGTGGTGGACATGCACGCGGAGGCCACCTCCGAGTCGCAGGCCATGGGCTGGCACCTCGACGGGCGGGTGAGCGCGGTGGTGGGCACCCACCGGCACGTGCAGACCGCCGACGAGCGCCTGCTGCCCAAGGGCACCGCCTACATCACCGATCTCGGGCTCACCGGCCCGGTGGACTCGGTGATCGGCGTCGAGCCCTCGCTGGCCCTGGGCCGCTTCCTCAGCCAGATGCCGAACCGCTTCGAGCCCGCCAAGGGGCCGGCCATGCTCCAGGGCGCGGTGATCCGCATCGATCCCGACACCGGTCGCGGGCTGTCCATCGAGCGTCTGCGCGTCCCTTCAGCCGGCTGACGACGCCGTTGCTGATCCTGAGCGGCAGGGAAGTCGCGGCGAAGGTCCTGGCCGAGGTCAGGACCGATGTGGCGTCGCTCCGAGCGAAGACCGGCCGGCAGCCGACCCTGGCCGTCATCCTCGTCGGGGACGATCCGGCCTCCCAGCTCTACGTCCGCAACAAGAAGCGCGCCGCCGACGAGGTCGGCATCAACGCACGCGACGTCCTGTTCCCGCAGGGCTGCTCGCAGGCCGAGCTGCTCGAGACGATCGCCCGCATCAATCGCGACCCCACCGTCCACGGCATCCTGCTGCAGCTTCCGCTGCCCCGAGGCCTGAACGAGGATCAGGCGGTGGCGGCGATCGCGCCGGAGAAAGACGCCGACGGGCTCCATCCCATGAACCTGGGCAACCTGCTCGGCGGCAAGCCGGGGGCGATCCCGTGCACGCCGGCCGGCTGCATCGCGATCCTCGACCACTACGGCATCCCGATCGAAGGGGCCGAGGCGGTGGTGATCGGGCGCTCGCGTCTGGTCGGCAAGCCGCTCGCGCAGCTGCTCCTCGCCCGCAACGCCACCGTGACCATGTGCCACACGCGCACCCGTGACCTGGCCGCCCACTGCCGGCGCGCGGACATCCTCTGCGTCGCGGCCGGGAGGGTCGGCATGGTCACCGGCGACATGGTGCGCGAGGGCGTGGTGGTCCTGGACGTGGGCGTCAACCGCCTGCCCACCGGCAAGGTCACCGGCGACGTGCACTTCGACTCGGTCGCCCCCAAGGCCCGCGCGATCACGCCGGTCCCCGGCGGGGTCGGCCCCATGACGATCGCCATGCTCATGCGCAACACCTACCGCGCCGCCCACCGCCAGCTTTCCCGATGAGCGAGCGGGTCGTCTGCACGGTGAGCGAGCTGGCGATGCGCATCAAGACGTCGCTCGAGGACCAGTTTCCGGCGGTGTGGGTGGAGGGGGAGATCAGCAACCTGCGCACGCCGTCCTCGGGGCACGCCTACTTCACCCTGAAGGACGACGGGGCCCAGCTCCGCTGCGTGCTCTTCCGCGGCCGCGGCCGCCGGGTGGCCTTCCAGCCCGAGGACGGCATGCAGGTGCTGGCCTTCGGCGGCCTCGACGTCTATCTGGCGCGAGGTGAGTACCAGTTGGTAGTCGAGCTGCTCGAGCCCAAGGGCGTGGGCGCGCTCCAGCTCGCCTTCGAGCAGCTCAAGCGCCGGCTCGAGGCCGAGGGCCTCTTCGACGCGGCCCGCAAGCGCGCCCTGCCGCCGTTCCCGCGCACCATCGGCATCGTGACCTCGCCCACCGGTGCGGCCATCCGCGACATGCTCCACGTGATCGGGCGCCGCTTCGGCGACCTGCGCATCCTGATCACGCCGGTGCGCGTGCAGGGCGAGGAGGCCCCGGGCGAGATCGTGCGCGCGCTCGCCGACCTGCAGGCGATCGCGGACCTGGACGTGGTGATCGTGGGCCGCGGCGGCGGCTCCATCGAGGATCTGTGGGCCTTCAACGACGAGCGGGTGGCGCGCGCGATCGCGGCGTGCCGGGTGCCGGTGATCTCGGCGGTGGGCCACGAGACCGACTTCACGATCGCGGACTTCGTGGCCGACCTGCGCGCGCCCACGCCCTCGGCGGCCGCCGAGCTGGTGGTGCAGGAGAAGCTGCAGGTGGTCCGGGCGCTGTGCGACCTCTACGACACCCTCAAGCAGGCGATGGCCGATCGCCTCGACCGCGAGCGGGAGCGGGTGGACGCGCTCGCCAAGCGCCGCGTGCTGACCGACGCCGCCCGCGCGCTGCGCGATCTGCACCGCCGGCTGGACGAGCTGTCCACGCGGGTGAGCCTCGCGGCGCGGCGCCGGCGGCAGGACGCCGGGCACCGGGTGTCTCTGGCCAGAAACGCCTTGCGCTCCCTCAACCCCGTCGCTAGGATTGCCAACGGTACGGCGCTGCTCTCGCAGCTGCGCGGCCGGCTCGGCGCCGCGGCCGGGCACCACGTGAAGGCGTCCCGTCATCGATTCGACGCCGCGGTGGGGCGGCTCGACAGCCTCTCCCCGCTGGCCGTGCTCGGGCGAGGCTACAGTCTGACCCGGCTGTCCTCGGGCGTGATCGTCCGCCGCGCCGCGCAGGCGCGCCCCGGCGACGCCATCGAGATCCTGCTGCACCAGGGGGCGCTGGACGCCCGGGTGGAGCGACTCAAGGAACGGGATGACCGACCTCAAATTTGAAGCGGCGCTGCAGCGGCTGGAGCAGATCGTGGATCAGCTCGAGGCCGGCAATCTCACCCTCGAGGAATCGCTGCAGGTGTTCGAGGAGGGGGTGGGCCTGGCCCGCCGCTGCGGCAAGTACCTCGACGACGCCGAGAAGCGCATCGAGCTGCTCACCCGCGACGAGACCGGCGTGCTGAAGACCACGCCCTACGATCTGACCGAGGACGAGCGCGCGTGAGCTTCGACCTCGGCCCCTACATGAAGGAGCGGGTGGACGCGGTGGACGCCGCGCTCGAGCGCTTCCTGCCCGCCGAGACGCTCCGCCCGGAGACCCTGCACAAGGCGATGCGCTACAGCGTCTTCGCGGGCGGCAAGCGGCTGCGCCCGGTGCTGGTCATCGCGGGGGCGGAGGCGGTGGGCGGCACCGCGGAGCAGGTGATGCCCACCGCGTGCGCGATGGAGCTGATCCACACCTACTCGCTCGTCCACGACGACCTGCCCGCGATGGACAACGACGATTTCCGCCGCGGTATGCCCACGAACCACAAGGTGTTCGGCGAGGCCACCGCGATCCTGGCCGGCGACGCGCTGTTGACGCTCGCGTTCCGCCTGGTGGCCGACAACGCGCGCCAGACCAACATCGGCGCGCTGCAAGAGGTCGTGGTGGACATCGCGGACGCCGCCGGCCACCGGGGCATGGTGGCGGGCCAGGTGGCGGATCTGGAAGCCGAGGGCCGTCGGGTGGGCGCCGACGTGGTGGACTACATCCACGCGCACAAGACGGGCGCCCTCATCCGTACCTCGCTCCGGGTCGGCGCGGTGCTGTGCGGGGCCGACGCCGCGCAGGCGCGCGCGCTGAGCGTGGCCGGCGCCGATCTGGGGCTGGCCTTCCAGATCGTGGACGACATCCTCGACGTGGTCTCGAGCTCGGAGGAGCTGGGCAAGACCGCGGGCAAGGACCAGATCCAGCAGAAGGCGACCTATCCGGCCATCCATGGCATCGAGGCGTCCCGGGCCCGCGCCGCCTTCCTGATCCGCGACGCGGAGGAGGCACTCCGCGTCCTGGGCCCGCGCGCCGAGCCCATCCGCGCCCTCGGGCGCTTCATTCTCGAACGGAAGGCCTGACCCAATGTCCGAGATCCGCGCCACTCACGCCCGCGAGGTGCTCGACTCCCGCGGCAATCCCACCGTCGAGGTCGAGATCTGGCTCGAGTCGGGCGC
>Ga0209640_10005467_pt1 | contig 11093 bp, 7 predicted proteins | sample RifCSP10_1_FD_184018 | JGI IMG/M metagenome (GOLD analysis project Ga0209640, IMG submission 184018) | Soil microbial communities from Rifle, Colorado - Rifle CSP2_sed 10_1 (SPAdes) (version 2) | ecosystem: Environmental > Terrestrial > Deep subsurface > Rock core/Sediment | place: Rifle...
GGGCAAGTCGACGCTGATGAACATCCTCGGCTGTCTCGACCGGGCGACCGGCGGTCGCTATTCGTTCCAGGGCGTCGACGTGGCGACGCTGTCGTCCGACGAGCTGGCCTGCCTTCGGCGCGACGCCTTCGGATTCATTTTCCAGAGCTACAACCTGATCGGAACCGCGACCGCGGTCGAAAACGTCGAAATCCCGGCGGTGTACGCCGGCTCCTCGGCGGCGGAACGGCGGCGCCGTGCGGAGGAGCTTCTGACCACCCTTGGCCTCGCCGATCGTTTCGCCCATCGCCCAAGCCAGCTTTCCGGCGGACAGCAGCAACGCGTGGCCGTCGCCCGCGCGCTGATGAACGGCGGCCGCGTGATCTTCGCCGACGAGCCGACCGGATCGCTCGACAGTAAAAGCGGCGCCGAGGTGATGGCGCTGCTGGCAGAGCTGCATCGGCGCGGCCACACCATCGTGCTGATCACCCATGACCGCGAGGTCGCGCGCCACGCCGAGCGCGTTATCGAGATCAAGGACGGTCTGGTCGTCGGCGATTCGCGCCGCTCCGCGCCGGCCGGCCGCCGCCACCACGACGCGGTCGTCGCGGGCGGGCGCGCGCGCGGTGCGGCGTTACCGGCGGAGGCCATGGAGGCGGTGAAGATGGCGCTGCGCTCTCTGAAGGCGAATGTGTTCCGCACGGTGCTGACGTTGCTCGGCATCGTCATCGGCGTCGGCTCGGTGATCGCCATGCTGGCGGTCGGCGACGGCGCCAAGCAGTCGGTCCTCGACCGGATCAGCAACATGGGCACCAACCTGCTGCTGGTTCGCCCCGGAGCCCCCAACATTCGGCGCACCGGCGCCGGCATTGCCACGCTCATGCCAACGGACGCCGAGGCCATCGCGACGCTGCCCAACATCATCGCCGCGGTGCCGGAAATGATAGGCGCCGTCACCGTCCGTTTCGGCAACGTCGACTACCAGACCCAGGTCAGCGCCACCACCGCCGAGCTGTCGACGGCGCGCGACTGGCCGACATCGAGCGGCATTTTCCTGACCGCCGAGGACGCGCGCGCTTACGCGCCCGTGGTGGCGCTGGGCCAAACCGTCGTCGATAACCTGTTTCCGCCCGGCGTCGACCCGGTCGGTAAATACGTGCTTCTCAAAAACGTGCCGTTCCAGGTGATCGGCGTGATGGCGGTAAAAGGCGCGACGCCCTACGGCTCCGACATGGACGACGTGACCTTCGTGCCGTTGACCACCGGCAGCCTCAGGCTGATCGGACAGAAGCATTTGCGCTCGATCACCGTGATGGTCGACGACTTGGCGCAGGTCGAGGCCACTCAGGCAGCCATCGAGGAGCTCTTGACGCAGCGTCACCGCACCGTCGATTTCAGCATCCGCAACATGGCGGCGATCATCGAGACCGCGACCGCGACCCAGAACACCCTGACCGTGCTGTTGGGTTCGATCGCCGCGATCTCGCTGCTGGTCGGCGGTATCGGGGTGATGAACATCATGCTGGTCAGCGTCACCGAACGTACCCGCGAGATCGGCATCCGGGTCGCCACCGGCGCCCGCATGATCAACATCCTGCAGCAATTCCTGACCGAGGCGGTGGTGGTGTCGGGAATCGGCGGCGTCATCGGCGCCGTCGGCGGGCTGGCGGTCGCGCAAGCGTTGGCCGCCGTCGGCACGCCGATCCAGTTCTCGGCGATGCCGGTGGTACTGGCCTTTGGCTGCGCCTTCGCCACCGGCTTGGTGTTCGGCTATATGCCGGCGAAGAAGGCGGCGACCCTCGATCCGGTGGTCGCGCTCGGCGCCGAATAGGAAAGGCGAGCGCGATGCCCATGGCGCCGACAAATTTAACGATCCGGTTCCTGGCGCCGTTGCTGGCGGCGGCGCTCGGCGCCTGCAGCATGGTACCCGAATACAGCCGCCCTATGGTGCCGACGCCGGCGGGGTGGGCAGAACCTGTGGCGGAGCCGACGGCCGAGGTCCGACCCGGAGCGCGACCCGAGACGCCGTGGCCGTCGCTCGATTGGTGGCAGGGATTCGACTCGCCGGCGCTGGCTGTTCTGGTCGTGGCCGCCGAGCGTAACAACACCAACATCGGCCAAGCGGCGGCGCGGGTGCTGCAGGCGGAAGCGCAGGCGAAGATCGCCGGCGCCGACCTGTTGCCGTCCCTCGACGGCTCGCTCGGCGCCGACCGGACCTGGCGCGGCAGCGGCAGAACCAGCACCAGCAGCCGCAGCGGCGTCAGCGATTCCTTGAGCGCCGACCTCAGCGTCAGCTACGAGCTCGACCTGTTCGGCAAGAACCGAGCGGCGCTCGCCGCCGCCGAGGCGTCGCTGATGTTCAGCCGCTTCGACCGCGAGGCGGTCGCCTTGACCGTCGTTTCCAACGTCGCCCAGACCTATTTCCAGGTGCTACAGTTCCGCGAGCGGCTGGCGGTGGCGCTCCGCATCCTCGAGATCACCGAGGGCGTGCTGCAGGTGGTCACCGCACGGGTCGAGAACGGCGCCGCCTCGCCCTTGGATCTTGCTCAGCAGCGCGCACTGGTGGCGACGCAACGGGCCTCCATCCCACCCCTGCAGACGCAACTGCGTCAGGCCGAGAACGCGCTCGCCATCCTGCTCGGCACGCATCTGGCGGCGCTCGGCGCCACCGAGGGCGCGCTCCTCGACATCCGGCCGCCGTCGCCGACGGCGGGACTGCCGTCCGAGTTGATCGTGCGGCGGCCCGACATCCAGGCGGCGGAGGCGCGGCTGATCGCCGCCAACGCCGAAATCGGCAGCGCGCGCGCCGCCTACTTCCCGACCATCAGCCTCACCGGCGTGCTCGGCTACGAGAGCGCGGCGCTGGCGTCGCTGTTCAATCCGGCCAGCCGGTCGGCGAACATTGCGGGCAGCCTGCTGCAAGCGATCTTCCGCGGCGGCGCCCTGGAAGGGCAGGTGGAGTTGTCGGAGGCGCGCTTCCGCGAGCTCGCCGAAAGCTACCGCGAGATCGTGCTGACGGCGCTCGGCGAGGTCCACGACGCGCTGGTGGCGGCGAGACGCACGGCGGAGCAGGAAAGCCTGCAGGCCGCCGCCGTCGAGCAGGCACGGCTCGCCTACCAGCTGGCCGAAGCCCGCTACCGCGCCGGCGCCGTCGACCTGCTGACGGTGCTCGACGCGCAGCGCACGCTGAGCCAGACCGAGGACCAGATCGTGCAGATCCGCTTCCAGCGGTTGCAGGCGTCGGTGGCCTTGTTCAAGGCGCTCGGCGGCGGCTGGCGGCTTGACGGCACGGCGCCGGAAAAGGCGGATGCGACGCCGGCCCGGCCGTAATTGTCAACAGGTCGGGATTCCAAGGGCTTCCGTGAATCAGGTGACAGCCGCCTTCGCTGCGGCTACCGTTTTTAACCCCGGCAATGCGGGGACCGCGGCGACTGCTTGCGGCGGCACTGCAACGCGGCACGAATTCATGCGCCAGGCCCGGGCCTTTCTCAGGGAGAACGCATCCGATGACATCGTTCACGCTCAACGGCAAGCAGGTGTCGGTGAAGACCGCGCCCGGGACGCCGCTCCTGTGGGCCATTCGCGAGCACCTGAAGCTGACCGGCACCAAGTACGGGTGCGGCGCCGGGCTGTGCGGGGCCTGTACGGTTCACGTCGACGGCAAGGCGACGCTCGCCTGCCATACCGAGGTGGCGGCGGTTGCCGGCAAGCGCGTCGTCACCATCGAGGGGCTGTCGCCCGATTCATCGCATCCGCTGCAGAAGGCCTGGATCGTCGAGCAGGTGCCGCAATGCGGCTATTGTCAGTCGGGTCAGATCATGAAAGCGGCCGAGCTCCTCGCCATCAACCCGAAGCCGCGCCGCGCCGACATCGTCCGCCACATGAACGGCAACATCTGCCGTTGCGGCACCTACACCCGGATCATCGCCGCCATCGAGCGCGCCGCGAGGGAGGGCTGAGCCATGACACGTATCACCTCCCACGGCCCCGAAGTCAGCCGCCGCTCGTTCCTGGCGGGCGTCGGCGGGCTGACGTTCTCGATCGCGTTCCTCGGCGACGGCGCGCCGGCTCTCAACGCTGCCGGCAAGGGCGACATGGGCGTCACCGCGTGGGTGCGCATCGGCGCCGACAACGTCGTCACCATCTTCAATCCGTCGGCCGAGATGGGGCAGGGGTCGATGACCGCGCTGCCGCTGATCGTCGCCGAGGAAATGGACGCCGACTGGGCGCGGGTAAGGATCGAACAGTCCCCCGTCGACGCCAGGGTCTACGGCAATCCGCAGTTCTTCGGCCACCAGATGCTGACCGTCGGCAGCCGCACCGTGCAGGGCTACTACACCGGCCTGCGCAAGGCCGGCGCGCAGGTGCGCAAGGCGCTGCTGGCGGCCGCCGCGGGCCATTGGAAAGTGCCGGTTTCCGAGCTCAGGACCGAGCCCAACGTCGTCGTCCACGGGCCGACCAAACGTCGGCTGACCTACGGCGAGATCGCCGCTTTCGCCAAGATGCCGGCGAAACTGCCCGAGGTCGCCGAAAGCGATCTCAAGAATCCCCGCGACTTCCGCCTGATCGGCAACAAGGCGATCGGGCGCGCCGACATCCCGGCCAAGGTCAACGGCACGGCGATCTACGGCATGGACGTGCACGTCCCGGGCATGGTGTACGCGGTGATGAGCCGCGCGCCGGTGCACGGCAGCCGGCCGCAAAGCTCGAACGCCGCCGCGATCAAGGCGGTGGCCGGCGTCGTCGACGTGGTCACCCTCAATCACGGGGTCGTCGTCGTCGCCGACACCATGGAAGGCGCGCTGGCGGCGCGCAAAAAGCTGATGGTCGAGTGGTCGCAGGGCGCCAGGGCCGCGGGCTTCCAGAGCGAGAAGGACCTGGACGGCTACCGCCACGTGATGGATAGCGCCGCCGCCGGCGATCCGGTGACGAGCAAGGGCAACGTGAAGAACGCGATGGCCGCGGCGGTCAGGACCTACCAGGCCGACTTCTACAGCGACCACGCCTACCACGCGCAGATGGAGCCGTTGAACGCGGTCGCCCATGTCAATGCCGCCGGCGACGGGGCCGAGGTGTGGGCCGGCACGCAGTCGCTCGACGGGGCACGGATGAGCGCCGCCAAGGCACTCGGCGTCGGCGTCGACAAGATCACCTTCCATCCGTGCTACCTCGGCGGCGGCTTCGGGCGCCGCTCGTGGTCCGACTACATCGAGGAAGCGGTGCTGACCTCGAAGGCGGTGCGGCGGCCGGTGAAGCTGGTGTGGACCCGCGAGGACGACGTCGCCTACGGCGCCTTCCGCCCGATGGCGCTGCAATGCCTGAAGGCGGGCGTCGATGCGGCCGGCAACGTCGTGGCGTGGGAGCATTGCGTCGTCGGCGACGGCAGGGGGCTGCTGACGTCGGGAATCCAGATTCCCTTCTACAACGTGCCCAACCAGAACATCGAGCTGCGCGGCAAGTCGTCCGGCGTCCGCCTCAAGCACTGGCGCGCCGTCGGCCACGGCTTCAACAAGTTCGCCATCGAAAGCATGATCGATCTCATTGCCGCCGACCACAAGATCGACCCGGTGGAATACCGGCGCCGCCTGACCCGCCATTCGCCGCGGGCGCTGAAGGTGATCGAGACCGCCGCCGCGATGGCGAAATGGGGAACCCCACGGCCGGCCGGCCGGGCGCTCGGCATCGCCTTCACCGAGCGCTCCGATTCGCTTTCGGCGGGCGTCGCCGAGGTTTCAGTCGACCGCGCCAAGGGCCGCATACGGGTGCACCGCTTCTGGGCGTCGCTTGACGCGGGCCAGGTGGTGCAGCCAGGCAACGCCGTTGCCCAGATGGAGAGCGGCATCGTCTACGGACTCTCCAGCATGTTCTCGGAACGCATTACCTTCGAGAACGGCCGGGTGCAGCAGTCGAACTTCCACGACTACGAAGTGATGCGCATGGCCGACGCGCCGGAGGAAATCCACGTCGAGATCATCCGCAACAACGAGCCGCCAGCCGGCATCGGCGAAACCGGCGTGCCGATCGCCAGCGGTGCCGTCGCCAACGCGTTCTTCGCGGTGACCGGCAGGCAGCTTCGGCACATGCCGTTCACGCCCGATCGGGTGCTGACGGTGCTCAAGGCTTGAAACGCAGCCTCACCTGGGCGGTCTGCGAATTTGGTCCCCCGGCGCGTCGCCGGAGGACCGCCGTATCAAGGCCCACGCAACGCGCGAGCCGGCGGTTGAGGAAGACTTGATACCCCGATGCCCGCCCCGGCGTTGGCGCCGAATGCGGCGGCCGGCATCTAGCGCGGGAACAGTCCCGCGAACAGGTCCAAGGATTCGAACGGCTCCACGTAGGCCGGCGACTCCACCGGCCCGCGGACGACGGCGCCTTCGATGTAGTCGAACCCGGCGGCGACCGCGGCCGACGCGGCGCTGCGGGTCGCCAGTCCGTACACGAACTTCTTCAATCCCGCCTCTTCGGCGCGCTCGGCGAAACGGTCCAATCTCTTCAACAGGGCGCGCTCGGAGGCCTGGCCCTCCGCGAACTCGAACCCGACCGCGTGGACGCCGGCCTCTCGCCAGGCCCGCAAGCCGGAAGCGGCCGGCGATACCCGCGCCATCACCGAGCGCGCCGCCTGGCGCAGTCGCGTCACCGTTTCCCTGATCCGGTAGCTGTTGAGATCGGGCGGCGTACCGACCAACTCCTGGACCACCAGGAGCCGTTGCTTTTCGTCCAGCTTCCGTATGCGTTGCTGATAGGGCATGTAATAGTCGAAATGGTCGACGGTCGAGAAGTGCACCGGCAACACCAGCAGCACCTTGTGTCCGGCGTCCAGTAGCAGATACAGCTTGCGCAGTGCCTCCTCCTGAACCAGCCGGTCGCACGCCGCCGCAGCCGCGTACATCGCGCTCTCGCCGCCCACGCGGACGATCGATTCGACCTGGCCCTCGGGCGATTTGAGGACAGGGAGCGCGCTGTAGGCGGTGAGCATCTTGCTCCGAACGTTCCAGATGGCGCGAAAGATCGTGGTCATGCCTTCCGGCAGGCCCTTTCCGCCGGGTCGGGCGGCATTGTCATCGACCCACCAAGTAGCCGTTTCGGCTTCGGAGCCTTGCGTGTCGTTCCGGGGCTGGGCAGTCATTCGCTGGATGGCCAGATTGGCCTGCGCCTTCTGGTTCTCCAGATCGCGCAATTTTCGTGGGTCGAGGGAGGTGGCGCCGCGCGCGGACACCTTCTTTTTCTGGCTGGCGACGACGTCGGAGAATTTCCCGCTCCGTCTTTTCTGGGTTGTGGCCTCGAATTCGAGGTTGAGGAACTGCGGATCCGCGTCGTTGATCAGGCGCGCGATCTGGTCCGCAATGACCTTGCACTTTAACTCCGCCGACTTTTTCGACATGCCGGGGAACAGGAAACCGTAGACGCCGACGTCGTTGTGGATGAAGGCGTCCTTGTCCTGGAAATTATCCTCGATCACGCCGAGCGCGATCACTTCCGCCTTTTTTATCATCTCATTCTTGTCGACGTCGCGGCGCACGATGAGCGAATTGAGATTGAGAATCTGCATGCGGCTGATGGCCACCGCGTTGAATTTTCTGGAAAGGTCGCTGATCGTTATTTCAAACCGGCTGTCGGTCGCCGGGGCATCGTCGCCGCCGAACTTGAAGCCGGAAAACAACCCCGAACGCTTTTTCCCGCCTTTACCGTCCTCCTCGATCTTGGCCATGTTGCGCGCTCCCCGGTATCGGATCACCGGCCGCCGGCGGTGTTCCGCTCGCCCACTGCGACGCCGCCCGATGCGCCGGTCCGCCCCGACAACAGGTCGCGGACCAGCGCGCTCAGGTCATCGTAGTCGAACGGCTTTTCGATGATCCGGTCGGCGCCGTTCTTGCACGCCGCCGTCAGAAGGTCGCCCTTCGCCGTCAGGCTCCCTCCCGACATGGCGATGATCGGCACGCGCGGGTCCTTGCGGCGGATTTCGGAAATCGTCTGGGTGCCGCTTTTCAAGGGCATTTGCATGTCGGTGATCACCAGGTCCACCGGGTTGGCGAGGAAAAGGTCGAGGCCCTGGTTGCCGTCGCGCGCCATCAGCACGTCGAGACCCGCTTCCTGCAGCATGATTTCGAGGGTCGCCCGCACGCCTTCGTCGTCGTCGATGACAAGGATGCGCGGCAGCGCGCGTCGTATCAGGGTTTCCGCCATTCCCGCCTCACGCCCGATCCCGGAGCGGCTCCGGGTCGGGCATCCCGGCGAATGCGAAATTCACGATCTTTTCCCCGGCAATCGGCCGGCTGATGAAATATCCCTGCGCCTTGTCGCACCCGGCGAGCAGCAGGAAATTCAGGTCGCCTTCGGATTCGACACCTTCCGCGCATACGCTCAGATTGAGTCGATGCGCCATCTCGGTGGTTGCGCGCACGATCACTCGCGCCTCTTCGCTGGCGCCGACGTCGCGCACGAATGACTGGTCGATCTTGAGCTCGACGAAGGGCAATCGATAAAGGTGGATGAGGGACGAGAACCCGGTCCCGAAATCGTCCAACGATAACCGGAAACCCTTGAGCCGGAAGCGGGTGAGGATATCCATCGCCCGGGCGGTGTCTTCCATCACCCCGGATTCCGTGATCTCGATGATGATTTGCGACGTCTCGACGTCATTCTGCTCGGCCAACGACGCGATTTCGTCGGGCAGCGTCAGATTGGTCAACAATTGCGGGGCGATATTCACCGCCACGCACATCGTTTTTCCAAACTCGCTCCATTTGCGAATCTGCCGGCACGCGCTGGTCACTACGGCGCGAGTCAACGGCAACAGCAGGCCCGTTTCCTGGATCGCCAAAAGGAACCTGTCGGGGCTCAGCAATCCATGCACCGGATGTTGCCATCGCACCAAAGCCTCGACCTCCCTCAACGATCCGTTGGCGGCGGACCGCAGGTTCACCTTGGGCTGGTAATGGACGACCAGCTCGCCTTTGGAGATCGCCGCGTCGAGTTCGTGCACGGTTATAGATCCGGCGAAATAGGATGGCGCCGCCAGCAGCGACTCGAGTTCCTCGATCATGATCGGCTTCTGCAGGACTCCCTTCATGTTGAGGCCGTGCTCAAAACCCACCTGCTTGGCCGAATTGAGCACCTTTTTGTCCATGCCGCTCATCAGAATGATTTCGGTCTTGCTTTTCTCGGCGCGCAGGAACCTCAACAGTTCGACACCGTCGATGTTGGGCATCGCCAGGTCCGTGATCACGATCGTCGGATTGAACTTTCGGTACAGCCGCTTGAACTCGCTGAAATGGGCCGTCGACACGACTTCGTAGTTGGCGTCCCGCGCAACCTGGGAAACGAACTCGCAGATATCGGCGTCGTCATCGATCACCAGCAAGCGATTGGCTGTCATGTGGCCGTGTCTCCGCGCCCCGGACCGGGACACGCCGATCCTTGGGGCGCCGGCAGGAAAATGCGAAACCGGGTACCGCGCCCGGGCTTGCTGCTGACGGTGAAGTGGCCGCCTGAGTGCTTGACGAAGCCCGAGACCAGGCTGAGCCCGAGACCGGGTCCGTTATTTCTCGACTTGGTCGAGAAGAAAGGATCGAACGCGCGGTCGACGAGATCGGGCACCATGCCGCATCCGGTGTCCTCGACCGTGATGCATGCGTACGCCCCGGCCGTAAGCGCCGGGGAACGGGCGGCGGTCGCCTCGTCGATGACGACTTTGGCGGTTTCGATCGTCAGCGTGCCGCCGTCGGGCATCGCGTCGCGGGCGTTGGCGGCAAGGCTCAGAATCGCCGATTCCAACTGAGCCGGATCGGTTTCCGTCGTCGGGATGCCATCGGCGAGCCCCATGATCACCTCGACGTCGGGTCCCGCCGTGCGCCTCATCGCGCCATCCATCGCCGCCACCACGGCATTGACGTCGACCGGCCGCGGCTCCAGGTCCCGGCGGTGGGCGTAGGCGAGCAGGCGCCTAGTCAGGTCGGAGCCGCGCAACGCAGCGTCGATCGCCGGCCCGACCATCCTTTGGACGCCCCCGTCGTTCCCGGCGCGGCGTTGCAGGAGCTGCAGGTTGCCGAGTACGGTCGCGAGGATATTGTTGAACTCGTGCGCGACGCTTCGCGCCAACAGCGCCGCGCCGTCCATCCCGGCGTCGATTTCCGGGGAGGCGCGGGCGACCCGCCGGGCCGCGACGGCATGCGACGCCACAAGCTCATCGGCTGGGTCACCGCCTGCGGCACGCGAATGCTCCCCGGCGGCTGGTTGGGAAACCAGGCGCCGTCGCCGCCTCAGCAGCGGCCGGTCGACGCCCGGGCTGGCCCGATCCGGCCCTAGGTTGCCCGTGGTTGCCATCGCTGCCACAACTCCGAATCTTCTCGCCCGGCCCGCGTTCGCGGGCAGACGATTGGTTGCGGTCGATTCCCGCCGCTTCCCCGGCCGTTCGCAAAGCCGATTACCCGCCGCGAGTGTAGGGGCGGTGGAAAGGCGGCCGGAATTGGGGAGTCCCCCAACGCGGTGCGGGTTATTCCGTATTTCTGCGCCGGTTCATTGGAATTAATTTGTTGCCATGCGCCGGCCGCGCCGCCGCCGATTGATCGGAATATCGGCGACGGGGCCATGAATTCGTTCCGGGATTTCCTCCGGCGACGCCGGTGAGAGTGCAGGGATAGGGCGGATATCGTGAACGTCCGGACCAAGACGATCAATGCAAACGGTGCCGCCACGACGATGCCGGCGGCGCACGGCGATCCCGATTCCGACGTCCGTACCCTGGTCCAATTGGTCGCCGCCGGCGGTTGCCGTACCGAGAACATGCGGCTCGTGCGGTGGCGAAACCTGCGGCAATTCCTCGACCAGCGCTGGGCCAAGGTCGGCCCGTCGGTGGCGCAAACGATGCGCAAGGAAATTGCCGCCCGTCTGGGGTCGCAAGGGCGTTGCGTCCGCTATGACGACACCAGCATCCTGGCGTTCTGCCCGCCACCCGACGAATCAGCGCTGCGCCGGCTCGATGACGAGTTCGCCGACGCCATGGGCTCGATGCTGGCCGGCGTCCTCAGCACGCCCGACTTGGTCGAGGTGCTGAAGCCGGTCGCCGCCGGCGACCAAGGGCTGGCTTTTGCGGCGGCCACGGCAACCCCCGCCGG
>Ga0209640_10005471_pt1 | contig 11084 bp, 8 predicted proteins | sample RifCSP10_1_FD_184018 | JGI IMG/M metagenome (GOLD analysis project Ga0209640, IMG submission 184018) | Soil microbial communities from Rifle, Colorado - Rifle CSP2_sed 10_1 (SPAdes) (version 2) | ecosystem: Environmental > Terrestrial > Deep subsurface > Rock core/Sediment | place: Rifle...
GCCGAGCATAACACGCAGTCTTTCAGCCTGGTGTTGCTCTACCGCCTTTCTGTCTAAAGCGCTCATGCTTCTCTAATCCTCGATCAAAACCAGATCTTCGACCGGCCTCACCAGCGACTGTAGGCCGCCCTCACTCACCAGGAACGGCTGCGAGATCAGCGCGCTGCCGCAATCCTTGCCGGAGAAGCAGACCCTGAGCGTCAGCGCCATGCCGGGCTGGATCTTGACGGCGCTCTCTTCGCCCAGGAGCGGCGCTTCGCTCATATCCAGGCCGATGCCGTTTCCCAAGCCATAGGCCGCGAGTGAGTTTCCGGCGGCGACCGGGACTTGCGAGAGAAAATCGGCCGCAGCCTTCGGCGAGCTTCCGACCTTCACGCTATCTTTGAGCTTGCCAAACAGCCCCTTTGCCAGGTCATGACTCCTCGATGACTCCGGAGACGGCGTTCCGAGCGAGAAGCTCCTGCCGATCTCGGCCCAGTAGCGCTGATAAGAGGCCGCCGCGGTCACCAGCAGGAGCTCCCCCTTGCCGAGCGCAGAAGGTCCCGGCGGCCGAAGGCCGATATCGGGCTCGCCGGAGCGGGCGAGCATGAGTCTAAAATCCTCGACCCCCTGGCGCCGCGCCTCACGCTCGGCGGCGGCGGCGATTTCATGCTCCTTCCGCCCGGGCCTGAGCTCGCGCCGGAAAAGCTCGAGCGCGCGCTCGAGGATCGCGGCGCTCTTTTCCACCAGCGCCTGCTCGGCGGCCGATTTGACCAGACGGAGCGAGATCAGGAGATCGCTCAAATCGGAGAGCTCGGCCCCCTCGAGCGTCTTAAGCAGGCCGTTCCATTCCCGGATGTTGAGCTGCTGCTCGACCGAGACGAGCCCCACGCGCCCGGGCTTGAGCTGCCGCGCCTTGAGCGCGTCGCCCAGCCCTTGGGCGAATTGCCCCGCCGAGCGCACCTCGTCGATCCAGGTGAGCGTCTTGGAGAAGGGATTGTTGCGGCTCGGCTCCTGGACGACGAGCGCCGGCTCTCCTGCGAGGGGAATCGCCGCCAGGGCGCCGCGATTCTTCGGAATGAAATGCGAGACGAATGCCAGATGGCCGTAGCGCCACGAGTCGCCGTAGACGAGCAGGAGATCGACGCCGCGCTCTTTCATCCCCGCCTTTATATTGTCGAGCCGGCCGCGAAATTCCCTCTCGGAGAGAGAATCCCGCTCCCAGATGCTGCAGCCGCGATTCAAAACGGTGTGAAGCGTATCCACATGACACCTCTAGAAATCGTTCAAGGCGTTCCAGACGTTCAAATCGTTCAAAGGTCAATCCTCGATGGCGAAGAGTTTCATCGGCGTCTGCGTCAGCCGCCGCGGGCCGTTCGCCTCCACCCAGACGGTGTCCCCGAGCATGAGATAGCCGGTCTCCGGCAGATACTGGTTGGGATGGACGACGAAGCACATCCCCTCTTCGATGACCGCTTCGTTCTCATCGACGATCTCGGGGAAGGGCATGGATAAAAAGCCCAGGCCGTGCCCCCGCACCCGCATATAGGGAGGCCGGCAGTACTTCTCGTAGCCGTAGGCGGTGAAGACCCGGTTCATGACGCGCGCGATCTCCCCGACCTTTTTTCCAACGCGCACCTGCTCGAGGCTCTTCTCCATCGCCTCCTCCATGATGTCAAATTTCTCCCGCAGCAGGGGCGAGACAGCGCCCATCACCGCGGTGCGGCAGAGCTGGACGAAATGGCCCCCTAGGGCCGGCGTGATCTCCGCAATGATGGTGTCGCCGGGCTGGATCTTGCGATTGCCCGGAGGATGCGTGCAGTGGCTGTGGTCCGAAGCCGTCACCATGCCGAAGTTGTCCTCCGCCCCTTGGACTCGCATGGCGTACTCCACCTCCGCGGCCAGCTCGTGCTCGGGCATGCCGATCTTCGCCCTTTCCAGGATAGCGGCAAAACCGGCGTCGGCGATGGTCGCGGCGCGCTCCAGCGCGGCAAGGGCCTCGCGGCCGGGATGGCGGGCGAGGGACTGAAATATCGCATCCGCCGCCTCGACCCTTCCAGGCAGCGCCCGCTCCAGCCCCCGGTAAATCGCCGCCGGCATCCAGCCCCAGCCGGCGATGCCGATCTTTTCTTTAATCCCCTTCTGCCGGGCGAGCTCTTGCACCGCATCGACGAAACGATCGGCCACCCGGATCTCCTCGATCCAGCTTTGCCGCCGCACCCTGCCGAGGTCCCAGGAAAGACTGATCACCATCGCCGCGTCCCCGGCCGCCGTGATCAAAACCCCGGTATCCTTTCCCATGGGAAGCGCGCCCGAGATCCACAATACCGGATTGACCTCGAGCATGCTCAACTGCCCGGTGGAATAAAAAAGCAGCGCGCCCAGTCCCTCCTTCTTCATGGCCTCTTGCAGGGATTTGAGCTTGGCTTGGTAGGGACGCGGGATTTCGGCGCTGTTAACTTGCATCGTTCGCCTCCATTTTTAAAAAGAGCCGGCTTACCTTTTTCGCTATCTCGAAGAGCCGGTCATCATCGTAATCGCGCGGGTAGCCGACATCGACATCGATCCGATCGTAGGTGCGGGCGGGCCTCTCGGTCACCACCAGCAGCTTCTGGGAGAGATAGACCGCCTCGAAGATGTCGTGGGTGACGAAAATAATGGTCTTGCCGGTCTCGCGCCAGATGCGTATCAGCTCCGCCCTCATCTTCCGCGCCGTAAGCTCGTCGAGGCTGCTGAAGGGCTCGTCCATGAGCAGCACCTCCGGCTCGATGGCCAGGGCGCGGGCGATCGCCGCCCGCTGCTGCATGCCGCCGGAGAGCTGCAGCGGAAAGTAGTTCTCGAATCCCTTGAGGCGCGCCAGCTCCAGGTAGCGCTGCGCTGCGTTGAGTTGCTCTTCCCCGGACAGCGCCCCGTGCTCCAGCGGGAGCCTGATATTGTCGCGGATCGAGCGCCAGTTTAGCAGCCGCGGCTGCTGAAAGACAAAGCCGAGCCTGATCCCGTTGTTCCTCGGCGCCAGCGCTCTTCCGCTTACCTCAATCTCTCCGCCCGAGGGGGCCTCGATGCCCGCCAGGATGCTGAGCAAAGTCGATTTGCCGCAGCCCGACGGTCCGAGAATGGAAAGAAACTCGCCCTCTTCCATCTCGAAGTTCAGGCCGCCGATGACGTCGAGGCGGCTCTGGTCCTTCAGGACAAAGTGCTTGGTGAGATTGTTGACGACGATCTTTTTCATACCTGCACCACGGCGCGCCAGGCGGTAGCCCGCTTTTCAAACGGGTTGATCAAAAGAAATTCGATCGCCAAAAGCACCAGGGTAAAGGTGAGCGTCCAGGCGAGCACCTGCGTCATGGAGAAAAGGCCGAACCAGTAGTTCAACATATAGCCCACCCCGCTGCTCATGCCGATCAGCTCCACCGTGGTGGCGATTTTCCAGGAGATCCCGAGGGCGTAACGGGTCGCCGCAAGCACGTAGGGCACGGTTTGCGGCAGCACCACTTTGCGGATGAGATCGGCGCGGGGAATCTGAAAGGCCTTGGCCATGGTGATCACCTGCATGTCGATGTCTTTGACGCCCTGCCACATATTGATGGCGACTGCCGGAAAGGCGGTGACCCCGATGGCGATGATCGCGGCGGAATCGTTGAGCCCGAACCACAAGAGCGTGATAATCGCATAGACGACCGCCGGTATGGTGAGCCCCACCATCACCCAGCTCTCCAAGAACTTTTCCGCCTTGAGCGAGATCCCCATCATCACGCCGAAAACGCCGCCGATGACCATGGCGATCAAGAGGCCCAAAAGAACCCGGAAGATGGTCTTGTAGACGTGGTAAAAACCCTCGCCCGAAGCCATGTTTTCCCAGATGGCCCCGAAGACCGGTACGGGCCCGGGCAGCACCTGCGGGGAAAAAACAAAGGAGAGGCCGAGCCAGGCGGCAAAGAGGACGAGAATGGAGTAAACTCTAAGGGTTGTATGCATCGGTCATCAATCCCTCCGGAACCGCCTTCAGCACCTTGGGTCCGAGAATTTCTTTGACCACTTCCAGGAAGTCTCGCTGCACCTCCATTTGCTGGCGGTCCCACTTCTCCAAAATCCTCGGCCCCCATGCCTTCTGCAGCTCGGCGACCACCTCCTTGCTGGTAATCCCGATGGTGGCGCCGTAGCTCTCCCATACCTCGCGGTGCGTCCGAATATAGCGGACCGCCTCCACGTAGGCCGCCAGGTATCGTTTAAGCAAATCCGGATGGCTCCTGGCAAACTCCTCGTTGGTGGCGACCGTTACCGTAGCGGGGGCTCTGCCGGCTCTTTTTTCCCACTCGCCGCTCAGATTCAAGAGCACGCGATACTTCCCGGCGAGGGGGAGCGTCACCGATTCCTGGTTTCCCACCAGGGCGGCAGTAAGCTGATCCTTGTCCAGGAGGCCCGCCAGCGCGGGTCCGGGGGCGGTGATCAGCTCCGTGTCCCGCTGCAGATCCATGCCGTACCACTTTTTTGCGATCGCCATCAGCATGCTCGTGGTAGCGGAGCCGGGACCGCCGAAGTTGCCGAGCCTCTTACCCTTGAGAGCCGCGAACGACTGGATGGGAGAGTCCTTTTTCACCAGCACCACGTTGACGGGCGCGAAAACGCCGTAAACGATCACCATGTCTTTTCCTTCGGCCCGCGCCCGCGCCATCGCGGTGACGCCGCCGTAGCCGATGTCGACCTTTTTTTCCGCAAGAAAGAGGTGCAGCGGCGCGGGATTGAGGACTTTCAGTCTCTCGTAGGGGACGTTGTGCTTAAGCAGGAACTTCTGCTGCTCCATAACGTTGTGAATGAGATCCTGGGAGCCGCTGGTGAGTATGCCCAGCCTCACCTTTCTCGTTTCCGCTCCTGGCGCCGAAGAGGCCAGTGCGAGGAGCCATAAAAACGAGACCATGATGAGCCGTCGTGACATAAACCCCTCCTTCATTTATAGAGCCTTACCTGGACGCAATGGTCCAGGGCCGTGGAGATCTTGTCGATGTGCTCCAGATCCGTAGGCAAGAGCGAGTTGAAGTTGATCCCTTTGCCCCGGGCAACGGGCATGCCCTGAGACCAGTGGCCGAAGTGGCCGGCCACGCCCACCGCCTCAGGGTGGATGCACTGCGTCAGCTTGGCCTTGACCCTCACTTTGTTGACCGGCGATTCCAGCCATACCTCGTCGCCGTCCCTGATGCCTTTTTTTTGAGCCGCGTCCGCGTTCACAAGCACGTCGTACGAATGCGTTTTCTCGCAGATCTCGTCGATCCAGGGATTCTCGTTGCCGAAGGCGCCGTAGACGTAGGGCAGCTTGTAGTGGACCGCGATGAAGTCATAGCCGCCGCTCTTGATCGCCTCGTAGGAGGGGCAGGCCATCCATTCGGAGAGAGGCCGGTAATCGGAAAAGTCCCATTCCATGCCGATCTCGCCGATGAGCCTTTTCAGCTCATCCCCCCGCGCCAACAGGTGCTCCAGGTAGATGGGCAGGCGGGCGTCGATAAACGGGCCGATGTAGGCCTCATCCACATCCCTTGGCAAGCGGATCACCCCGTTCTCCCGGAACCAGTCGAGGCCCCGCTCTTCGCCAAACCAGGAACGGGCCATCCGGTCCATGACCTCGGCGACGGGGTAGCGGCGCCCGGACTCCAGGGCATGCGGCGCCTTTAAGCGGAAGGTATGATTGAGCAGCCGGTACAGGTCATCGAGGATACCCAGCCTGTCGGCCATTTCCATGATGACCTCGTGGGGCGCTCTTATTCCCTGCGGCGCCGCCACCGCGGGCTGCCTCATCTGCCAGAGCCAGTCGTCCTGGCCGCACGGCGGGATGAGAAAATCCGCCCCAATAAAATCGAATCTCTCCAGGTAGCTGGGGAAGGGCAGAACGATGTCGTCGAAAAGATTGGTCTCGTTGATCTCCACGGCGAACCCGGCGATGAAGCGCATGGACTGGTAGAATTGTTCCACCATCTTTACGTCGCCGAAGGAGCCCAGAAGAGAATTCGTGGGACTGTGGAGCATGACTTCGATTTCACGGGATAGACCGTACCGCTCGGGGTTCTGCGCCACGATGGGCAGAAGGGTATGGGAGTGGGAGGCCACGGGAAAGAGCTCCAGCAGGTCCATGCGGACCGGCTTGGTGGGGGTGCGGCCGGGGAACGCCTTGGGATGGGGGAGGGGTAATATATGGCCCCCTTTCTCCAATAGGCCGTCGGTTCCCCCTTCCGGCCACCAGCGGTGCGGTCTCTTGCCGGCGGCTGCAGTGCTTAAGATGCCCCCCGGGACATTGACCGCGCCCACGACGATGTTCAGGAGCTTCAGAGGCCAGCACTGATGAAATCCGTGTTTATGGCCCTGCGGCCCTTTGGCCCAATCCGCGCAGACAGGCCGATAGGGGAGCTCGACCCCGTCGATCGTGATCGAGGCTCCTATGTTGGCCGCCGTGCCGAACTCGCGCGCGATGCGCCTTGCGGTAGCGGCCGGGATGGTCGTGATCTCTTCCGTCTTCTCCGGAGGATAGTTCGCCACATGCTCGCGCAGGAGCTCGAAGCTCGGCCGTCCGGCCTCGCCCGCGCCCGTGATGGCCGGTTCCTTGAGCGTCGGGTCGTCGTAGGCCTTGGTCTTCCGGTCTGCAGTGTCGTAGATCGTCGGCTTGCCGGAGCCCGGCTCGCGCACGTAGCGGCCGTCATGACCGACCAGATAAGGGGCGTTGGTGCGGCGCTTGAGGAACTCCCGGTCGTAAAGCCCGAGCTCGTTCAGCAGCACATGAAGCAGACTTAAGGCGAACGCCGAGTCGGTGCCCGGGCGAATCGGCACCCACTCATCAGCCTTGCTGGCCGCGTTGCCTCCGACCGGATCGACCACCACCAGCTTCATCCCTCGCTCCCGCGCCTCGGCCATGTCCAGGGCGATGTGATTGAAAGAGCCGCGCGCGGCGATGGCGAACTGGGTGCCTACGAGGAGGCAGTAGTTGCAGCGATGGAGATCGGGCTGCTGGTGAAAGCCGCCGCCGGAGAAAAACTCCACCGGATGAACCACCTTGCCGCAGGTGGGCGAGGCGGCGCGCAGAATGTGCGGGGTGCCGAAGGCGCTGCCCAAGGCCGACAGCCAGTGCATGAAATCCCCGGTGCTCTCCCAAGCCTGGATGTGGAGCTTCTTGGGATCGTCGCGGATCTCATCGAGCCTGGCCGTTACCGTGTCCAGCGCCTCCGCCCACGAGATCTCCCGCCAGAACGGATCCTCATGGAGCCCCTTCTTTGGATTAGTCCGCTTCAAGGGAGCTTTGACCCGATTGGGATTATAGAGATTCATCGGCCCGGCCTTGCCCTTGGCGCACATGCTGCCCCGGTTCTGCGGATTGTTGGGATTGCCTTCGATGGCCGTCACCACGCCGTCTTCCACGCAAACCAGGATGCCGCATTTGGCGTAGCACATGCCGCAAGCTGTCGGAATCCACTTTGACGCCATGGTTATTCTCCCTCAAGCATAGGCTTACTGCCGCGTTCCGGGGTAAAGACGATCCAGTTCTTTCGGGAAGCCACTCTGATGAATTTTCCTGATAACTAAATCGTATATATAGGCCCGGGGGTCGAGATTCCTCGTCTCGGGCCTCTGATCGGACAGCCCCTCGTAGACCGGCTTCATCCCCTTTCCTTACTTATAGAGTCTCACTTGGACACAATGGTCCAGAGCGGTGGAGATCTTGTCGATGTGCTCGAGATCCGTAGGCAAAAGCGAGTTGAAATTGATTCCTTTGCCCCGCGCGATAGGCATGCCCTGGGACCAGTGGCCAAAGTGTCCTCCGATCCCCACCACTTCAGGATGGATGCACTGGGTCAGCTTAACCTTAACCTTTACCTTTCTGACTGGAGACTCCAGCCATACCTCGTCCCCGTCGTTAATTCCTTTTGCCTTGGCCACATCCGCGTTAACCAGAACATCGTAAGAGCGGGTTTCTTCACAGATCTCATCGATCCATGGGTTCTCATTTCCGAAGCCCCCGTAAACGTACGGGAACTTGTAGTGAACCGCGATGAGATCGTATTCGCCTCTTTTTAGGGCTTCATAGGAAGGACAGGGCAGCCAATCGGAAAGAGGCTTGTAATCCGAAAAGTCCCAATCAATGCCCATCTCAGTGATCACCCTATTCAACTCCTCGCCCCGTTGCAGAAAGTGCTCCAAGTAAATGGGCACTCGAGCGTCGATAAAAGGTCCGCTGTAGGCTTCCTCGACGTCCCTGGGATAGCGAATCACCTCGTTTTCTCGGAACCACTTTAAGCCACGCTCGTCGCCAAACCACGAACGGGACATCCTGTCTATGACTTCCGTGACGGTATAGCGGTGGCCGGGCTGCAAGGCATAGGGCTCTTTGAGACGAAAGGCATGGTTGAGAATGCGGTAGAAATCGTCCAGGATCCCAACCCTCTGGGCAAGTTCCAGGATGATCTCCTGTGGATACCTGATGCCCTTCGGTAGATTCACGACGGGCTGCCTCACCTGCCAAAACCAATCGTCCTTGCCACACGGAGGGATGAGAAACTCAAGGCCGACAAAATCGAACCGTTCAAAATAAATAGGGAAAGGGAGCACGATGTCGTCGAAGAGATTTGTCTCGTTCAGCTCTACTGCAAAGCCGGCCATAAAGGGTATAGACTTGTAGAAACTCTCTACCATCTTAAGATCTCCAAAGGAGCCGAGAAGCGAATTGGTGGGGGTATGGAGCAACACCTTGATCCGGTAATTCAGGCCCCAACGCTCGGGATCCTGGGCTGTGATGGGAAAGGTGGTATGGGAGTGCGAGGCAAGAGGGAAGAGTTCTAACAGGTCCATTCGGACGGCCTTAGTTGGAGTACGACCGGGGAAAGCCTTTGGATGGGGTAGACCCAGTATGTGCCCTCCCTCTTCCAGGAGGCCGTCGGTACCCCCTTTAGGCCACCAATGGTGAGGGTTCTTGCCAGCGGACGACGTGCTCAGGATGCCTCCCGGCACATTGATCGCTCCCATTATTATATTGAGCAGCTTGAGCGGCCAAGACTGATGGAAGCCGTGCTTGTGACCCTGGGGCCCCTTAGCCCAATCAACGCAGGCGGGTCGATAGGGAATCTCTACTCCGTCAATTTTTATCGTGGCCCCGATATTGGCTGCGGCGCCAAATTCCTGTGCGATCCGTCGCAACGTCTTTGCCGGAATCGTCGTTATCTCCTCGGTTTTTTCAGGCGGATACTTGGCGGCATGCTCGCGTAAAAGCTCGAAGGCTGGACGCCCGCCCTCACCCCAACCGGTGATCGCCGGCTCCTGAAGCGTCGGATCGTCATAGAGCTTGTTCTTTTGCTCTGCGGCGTCATAGACCATGGGCTTGCCAGAACTCTGTTCCCTAACGTAACGGCCATCAGGACCCACCAAGTAAGGGGCATTGGTTCTGTGCTTCAAAAACTCTTCATCGTAGATCCCGAGTTCATTCAAGAGAACATGCATCATGCTTAAGGCGAAGGCCGAGTCGGTGCCAGGCCGAATCGGGATCCACTCGTCAGCCTTGCTGGCAGCAAAGCCTCCCACGGGATCGACGACGATCAACTTCATGCCCCGGGAGCGCGCCTCGGCCATGTCCAGGGCAATGTGGTTGAACGAGGCTCGCGTGGCGATCGCAAACTGGGTTCCGAGCAAGATACAATAGTTGCAATAATGGAGATCAGGCTGTTGATGGAACCCGCCGCCGGAGAAAAACTCCACAGGGTGGATGACCTTTCCACAAGTCGCGGAGGCGGCGTTCAAAATGTGGGGCGTACCAAAAGCGCTACTGAAAGCCGACAGCCAGTACATGGTATCCCCGGTGATCTCCCAAGCTTGGACATGAAGCTTTTTGGGGTCGTCTCGAATCTCTTCGAGCTTGGCTACTACCGTGTCAAGCGCTTCCTCCCACGAAATCTCTTTCCAACCGGGGTCTATATGCATTCCCTTTTCCGGGTTTGTGCGCTTGAGCGGAACCTTGATCCGATGCGGGTTCCAAAGATTCATTATCCCAGCTTTGCCCTTCGCGCACATCTTCCCTCGATTCTGGGGATTATTCGGATTGCCTTCAATGTCCGTGACCATGCCGTTCTCCACGCGAACCAAGATGCCGCATCGCGCATAGCACATCCCACAGACCGTCGGTAGCCACTCGGATGTCATAAATTAGCCTCCCTCTTCGAACAGGCCATCGTCACTCCGTGGTTGGGGGTTTACCGAAAGAGGAGTCCCGGCGGCCATCGGATCTCCAAAGCGTACTCGAACAGGCCCCACACGAAAAGAAAAAGGACGGCTGACAGGAGCAGGGAAACCCTCCACTTTTCCTTCCCCTCGATGAGCGTGTAAAGCAACATGAGGAGGGGCAACCCCCTCACCATGCCCAGAAGCCATATGGCGACAGCTCCACCAGCTAAAAAGCCGAAAAAGCCCAGCGTGCGCGAGATCTCGGTTCGTCTATCGAGCTTGACGTCGAAGACCTCATCGGCCTCGTAGGCCCCGATCGTCGCTCCAGCCGGCCTCTCCCACTCTACAAGCTCCCGGAGTAGCTGGGTCGAGGCAAGAATTAGGCCGGGAAAGGCCGCAGTGTAAACCGGCATCATGCTGGCGATAAAGGGCCACTGCAAACCTATGCTGATCGCTCCCGCAAACACGGCCAGGAAGAAAACAGTGAGAAAAGAGCTGGGACGAACTCTCACGGTCAAGCGCAGTCTTTGCGCAACCGGTTCGGCCCCGGGCTGCTTCCCCGCCCGACTCCAAAGGGTCAAGGCCAGAGTACCCAGAGCAAGGATCGTTAGGATGACCACCGAAGGAAACTGTAGCCACGCGAACCCGTAACTTGCCATCGAGCGGTAGAGATATTTCTCCAACAGAGTCCCAAGGACAAAGCCCAGAATCATGGCGGGCCTCGGATAGCCCAGACGCCACATCAAGTAGCCAAGAATCCCGAACGAAACCACAGCGAGAAGATCAAGGGGATCCCGGTTCGCGCTGAAAGCTCCCAGAAGAACAAAGCTCAGGATGAACGGCACCAGCAGGGTGTAACGTACCTGAGCGAGCTGGGCGAGCTGGTTCGCCAGGACAAAACCGACCAGGGTCCCGATGAC